>SKEX01000387.1_pt1 | contig 35816 bp, 39 predicted proteins | sample 4841451 | NCBI WGS metagenome assembly SKEX01 (sample SAMN11008798, study PRJNA524170) | human gut metagenome | isolation source: fecal sample from pouch patient p38, | place: Israel: Tel-Aviv | reverse complement strand
GTCACATATTCTTCATTCGTTTATTATTATTTTAGCATCCTTATCAATAATAATTACTACTTATATGGCATTGGGACTTTTCATAGCCATTCTTAATAAGTAGTTTAATAGCAAATATCAAGTATCTTTATTTTCTAGTAATCTAGTATCTATTTTTTCACTCCTAAACTTTTATTATTTATCTTTAGTAAAATATTTGTTTACTTACTTATAAAATGCTATAAAAGAATTGTAGGAAGCACAAATCACTTCTTTACAAATCTATCTCTTTGGCCAGTCGGCGGAAAACGACTGGCTATTTATCTGGTAAACAAAATAAAAGCAATCAGTGGTCGATTGCTTTTTTTGTACTTAATTTTAATGTAGTTCCTTGTAAGATAAATACAATAAATAGTTTGTATTCTCAATGAATTGGTAGATTGCCAGTTTTATCGTAGTGCTTATACCCTTCATTTTATTTAATTTATTCTCTACCTCTTCCTTGTTATAAGTAAAAAAATTATCTTGCCATACCAACGTTATTACTAACTCTTCTTCACGTAAATTTATAAAATACGTACATCCATAAGAATTTCCTCTTTCGTTAGCATAAATTTCCATATTAATCATTCTCTCCTTTTTTTAAGATCGCCTCCACTGGCTATTTTACCACTATTTGTTATTTCTAAACTCCGCTTAATTGAAGGAAAGTCTTACAGACTTTCCTATGAATTTGTCAATATACAGTCGTTCGCTCGTACCATCTTCGACGTCGCTCTCTTCCTTTGACGCTTCGCTATATTGACAAATTCAGCCAGCTGTTACACAGCTGCCCTTTATTGAAAGGGAACGGGGCTTACAGCCCTTTTTCCCCCATCAATCTACGATTGCTGGGTCCCCCTGCGTGTGCTTCGCACACTTCCCGCCCGTTTACAACGGGCTATCGCTGACTTTCGCGTTCTATTTCCTTTGGTTGTCACCAGCAACTCCGTTGCTTCTATCACAGCTTATGGGTAAACACAAGGGTAAATATACGGAGGTTGTACGCTGCTAAAGCAGCAACAACCTCTCGCCCTTGTGTTTACCTTCAGCCGTGATAATCCAACCTTACAAAGAAAATAGAACGCTAACGAAAGGAAGAAAACCCCTTCCAAAGAAAGCTATTTTTCTATTCTTCTTTGAACCAAATTAGGAGGGATATATTATGGGTTTAGACATGTGGCTCTATGAAAAAGAACAAGAAAAAGTGGAAGCACAAGCAATTGGTTATTGGAGAAAAGCAAATCAAATACGAGAATTTTTTGCTAGTTATGCACCCGAACAATCAGACATAAATATTGAAATGCTTATTGTGAATGAAGAAATGCTTTTAGAACTAAAACAAAGAATTATGCTTTGTCTAACCGAGCGCAAGGAAAAAACTTCTTCAGAATTACTACCAACCAGTCAAGGATTTTTCTTTGGTAGTACGGAATATGATGATTGGTATTATCAGGACTTAGAAATAAGTTTACCTATCATAGAAAAAGCACTAACAGCCATTAAAGATAACAAACTAGTGTTTTATCATGAATGGTGGTAATGCTATGGGATACACTACAGAATTTATAGGTACTTTCACAATAAATAAGCCTGTATCAGAGGACGTTGCCTCTTTGTTTCGTGGGATTACAAACACTCGTAGAATGAAACGAGATAATACCTATCTTATTGAACATGGTTATGGAGATTGTGGCATTGATGGAGAATTTTTTGTTGAAGATTTAGATAATTATGGACAAGGTAGTTGTCTGGAATCAATCATTGAGTATAACTTCCCGCCTTCTACACAGCCAAGTTTATGGTGTGATTGGGAATTATTAGACGATAACCAAACAATTTGTTGGAACTATGCAGAAAAATTTTATAACTATGTTGAATGGATAGAGTATTTAATTAACAACTTGTTGAAACCTAAAAATTATATTGTCAATGGCGTAGTTGCTTATCAAGGAGAAGATTTTGACGATTTTGGAACGATATTTGTCCGTGATAACTACGTTCATCACTTCCCACAATTAAGAAAACCACTTGATAGTTTTTTATAGTCTCACTTACTTTTTGCTTATGGAAGCAAAGTCCTACAGACTTTGCTATGAATTTGTCAATATACAGTCGTTCGCTCGTACCGTCTTCGACGTCGCTCTCTTCCTTTGACGCTTCGCTATATTGACAAATTCAGCTAGCTGTTACACAGCTGCCCTTTATTGAAAGGGGACGGGGCTTGCAGCCCCTTTTCCCCCATCAATCTACGATTGCTGGGTCCCCCTGCGTGTGCTACGCACACTTTCCGCCCGTTTACAACGGGCTATCGGACTACGTCCTCCCTTTAGCGCTCCTCCGTCGCGCACCGGCCTTTTCGGCCTCCACCTTCTTGTCATTTTATTTTTTTGAAAAAACGGCAATTTCATTGCCTTATATCCCATCTTCCGTTGGATTAACAAGGGTAAATGCACTAACACCTGCATCCAGCTAAAGCTGGTACAGCTGTAAGCCCTTGTTAAACACTTCAGATAGGATCTATTTTTCTTAACAAAAAAATAAAAAAACAACAAGAAGGACATCCCTTCAAAAAAGGAGGAACCCCCATGCCAAAAATCTATTTTGACGATTTTATCAAACTAACAAAGGATAAAATGGCTCAACAAATGGAAAACATGACCTATCAATACAAAGAAACCAAAGTGCCAAAATCGCATTACAAGAAAATGTTAGAGACATCTCAAGAGGAAATCATAGAGCATAGTGTCGAAATTAATCTTATAGATACTTATTATCGGACATTAGAGCAGTTGCTAAAAACGAATCCTAAGTGGCTTTTCCAAGCACTTCTTTGTGTAGATACGGGTATAAAACCTAGCACTATCAAACCTGCAGAATATCAAGCATTAGAACTAACATGGTCTAAATTTATCGAAGATAAAAAAGCAAAAACCGTTGATAAAGTATGGTTGGACTACTTTGCAAACATTAAAGAAAATGGTGCTACTTACTCATTTATCAAGGAGGAACAAGACAATGACTTTTAGAAATAAAGAGTATACAGCAGATACGATTACAAGAATTACTACTCACGACTTATACGCTTGTCTTGAAAATAAACAAAACTATGCTGAAGTATTAGATATTGTTAAAAATAACTATTCTATCATGGAACATTTTTCTTACTATGTCTATCAAGTTGAATCTTCATTAGAAAAGAGCTCGATACAATCAAGTAATATCAAAACAACTGATAACTCGGTTTTAAAAGCAAAGTTAAATAATGCACGAACAGAACATAATAAAATAAGTAATGCAATGATTACAAATGATACTCCTTATCTATTATTAAATTATGGCTGTCTTGAAAACGCAAAAAAACGATTACTACAACTCGAATATTTTTTGAACTATAAACAAGAGAAGCCTTTATAAGGTTTCTCTTATAACAAAGGAGAGATTGATAAATGGAAAAGCATACATTACAAGAAGAGGCACTTCGGAGATTATCCAGATTACAAATCACCCCAGAACGAATTGTAGCATTTAAATTAAAAAAACAGGTTTTTTGTTCAGTGAACGGCTTTGGTTATAAATTAGATAATCAAATGAAAGCCATTGTACAAGACTTTGAAAGTGAACATAATTGCTTAGTTTATCATGCTATAATGACAGACACAGAGTTCGGTCGGCTTTTATCATTATTATACGTAAGTCCCAATCAAGAAAATTGGAATCTGGATAGAGAAGATATTACGAGTAGGCAACAATTTGTCTTTGTTTATAATTTAGACTATCCTGAATTATCTGAGTTTGGAACTATTTGCTTTGTTAATAAATACGGCAGTCTAGTAAGGACTGCATAGACTACGTATTCTACCTATCAATGAGATAGGTAGAATTTGTCTACAGATCTTGGTTGGCATTCGCTACACGAATGCCTATGAATTTGTCAATATACAGTCGTTCGCTCGTACCGTCTTCGACGTCGCTCTCTTCCTTTGACGCTTCGCTATATTGACAAATTCAGCCAGCTGTTACACAGCTGCCCTTTATTGAAAGGGAACGGGGCTTGCAGCCCCTTTTCCCCCATCAATCTACGATTGCTGGGTCCCCCTGCGTGTGCTACGCACACTTCCCGCCCGTTTACAACGGGCTATCGGACTACGTCCTCCTTTTTAAAGGGCTTTTCCTTCGGGCACGGCAATTTCATTGCCTGGTATCACACCTTCCATTCAAGTAACAAGGGTAAATACACTAACACCTGTATCCAGCTAAAGCTGGTACAGCTGTAAGCCCTTGTTACTCATTCCAGGTGTGATCCATTATTATTTACAAAGGAAAAGCCCTCCCTTAAAAAGAAGGTCAATCGGCATCATTGTTTTTTTAACAGATCATTTACTTATTTACAACAAATACATACAATAGATATTAGAAAAGAAAAGGAGTATTTTATTATGAATACACATTATACCTGTAAATACTGCGGTACTACTCTATCAGAACGATTAACATGTAATTTTTGTGAAATTGGTTTTTCACTAGACTCTGTATGCAAAGATAAAGAACGATCATCACAAATTCCTTATGAAATCCCTATCTTAGGCGAAGAAAATGAAGTTCTTAATCGCTCAACGATTGACTTATTATCGGAAAAAACACTTACGCTGTATTACTTGCTGAAGATTGCTCGTAAATCAAAAGATATTGCTTTTCGTGCTCACGAAGAAGAAAAGGTCGCTGTTTTAATCAAAAAAATATACATCATTGAAAATATAATTTTTGAAAGAGAAGGTGTCTTCCCTAAGGCAATGAACGACTCGGTATTAAAAAGAAAAAGAAAAGAAATTATTGAATTTGAAACGTATTTACGAGATAAAAATAAGTATATTATGAAATAAAAAAGCAACCGATCAAAGAACTATCAAGTATTCTTTGATCGGTTTCTTGTTCTTGCTATGCTGCTAATCACCAAATGCTTTCAACAACTCGTGTCTATCTCTAATTAATTTTTCCATTGTATGCGCTGGATAGTATCTCTTGTTTTTTGCAGCTTTTTTCTTTTCATGTGAGACAATTTCTTCCCACATTTTGGCAGCTTCTTTAGATACTTCAAAATAAATCCTTTTCTTTTGCTGTGTACCTAGTTTATTCAGGTGTGTACCTGTCATGTCCTCACCTCTTTTATTTAAACTCTTACTTTTCTAAAATCGTCACAATGAGTACATCAACACTCCATTTTATTAATGGATTCTTTTATTGTTTGACAAGGAAAAGTATTGATCCCATTTACTGATTTAGTAGTCGTATAATATGGAGTTAAAATTCCGCCATCGTCATGAATCATAAAATAGTCAACTCCCTTTTTGCTTCCAATTCTTTCAATGCAGTACACACCTTCGACTGGATAATCACACACAACAAAATCAATCGGCATAAACCCTTCATTTCTTAACATACTACTTATTTTTAGTAAATGCTCTTTCTCTAAACTATCAGATAAATTATCTCTAATTTTAGTTTTTGCTAGGTTTGTTCCTTCAATTGCTTTCCAGTCACCGTCATAAATATATTTACTCATTTTTTATACTCTCCTTTGATTGTAGTTAACACTTTGGTATTGTTTGTTAGCTATTACTTATCCTGTCTAAATAAACATTACTATCATTCCAAACTATTTCGACAACGTTCTCTTTTACTTAAATCCTTTGTCTGTGACATAGTCTGGTATGCTCCAGATTCCAAGTGATTCATTTTTAGCCTTTTCTTGTGCTTCCTCTAATTCTAGTAAATACTTAGTGCTAGGCTCTTTGATATAAGCAACACGTGCTAAACCTTCACTCACAAGCGTTTTTTGTAGTAATGTTCCATCTACGAATATATAACCCAACGCTCGGCCGTAGCGGTCTTTTTTATCGCCTTGATCATATTCAAAAGTAATATCTGAGGCAGTAGACAAAAGCTCTTTTGTACGGTTGCTGGCTTCTAAACCGTAGGGCTGAACTTTTGTATTTGGTTTTACCGTCTCCGGTGTGTCAATTAATAAAAAGCGAACCTTTTGTTCTTTTCCGTCAATTCTCAAAACCGTTGTGTCACCATCTACGTGTCGAACAAATTCAGCTGGAATACGTTGATCGTTTGAAATAGCTTGAAAAAAGCCTGTATTAACATCTTGTGATAGGCCTTGAATAAAATCTTGTGTTTTTTGTTCAAAATTTGCGCATCCTGATAAGAATAAAGTGGCTGCTGCTGTAAGCAGTAGCCACTTTATTCTGTTTAGTTTTTTCATATAAACACCTTTTTCTTCCCCAATATTTATTTTTTCTGTTTTATAGAATAATCAATTTGTTTGTCACTCTCATTGTTTTTCTTGAAAGCAACACCTTCCAAAGCCCGTTCCCACTTGTCTGTCTTCATTTTGCGCATTTTAATACTATCTTGATAGTTTTTCTTTAAGTCTTCTTTTTCCATGTAGATAAAGCTCCTTTTTTTAAAATGTTTTCAAATTAAAATGGTAAATCATCATCCGAAATATCAATAGGACGTCCGTCACCAAAAGGATCTGCTTGAGGACTAAATGATCCATTTGCGCTCCCATTAAATGAACTACTAGGAATTTGATTGTTTGACTCTTGCTGCGGTTGTTCTTGTTGTTTCGACTCATTTTTCGCTCTTGATTCTAATAAGGAAAAACTTGTCACAAATACTTCAGTAACATACACTCGTTGACCTTGTTGATTCTCATAGTTACGCGTTTGAATCCTTCCTACTATCCCCACTAGTGTTCCTTTCTTTGTATAAGTAGAAAAGCTTTCTGCAGATTTGCGCCATATGACACAATTAATAAAGTCAGCTTCTCGTTCACCATTTTGATTTGTAAAATTCCGGTTGACTGCTAGGGTAAAGGTCGCAACTGCTGTCCCATTTGCAGTGTAGCGTAAATCTGGATCTTTCGTTAATCTCCCAACTAAAGTACTTGAATTCAACATACTGATCACACTCCTATTACTTTTTTTATTTTTTTCTGAATTCGTAAGCATTGTTTTTTTAAAGTTAAATAAATGACTGCTGCAGCAGCTACTATAAAAAGAATTTTAGCGATAAATGATATAAGTGGCACAAAAAAGACAAGAAGCGGCACAATATAAGTCCAAATGTAATAAAGTATAGTTAAATAGATAGCAACTAGCATAAACAAAGCACTCAAGAAACATATCCTTTCAAAACCTTGCGTCCTAGAAATACCTTCTAAAACATATATCAACGGAAAACCTAACGCCTGGATAAGCAATGATAATAGATAATCTATTCCTGCACTTACAAAAGAATAGATACCTTTTAAAAAAAGTAAAATATTTTCCATATTACTCCCTCCTCTTGCACTAAATTACCATTCATCATCCTGAAATTCTTATTCACTTTATTATACCTTATAAAGTTAACTCTGCAAAGATAATGCATTGATTTTTTTACCTTTATAAAGTATACTTTGGATAAGAGTTATCAAGGAGGTATCATTTTAAATAAAGAAGAGTTCAACAAGATACTAGACAATCATCCATTATTTCTTAAAGAATATCTGCAAGAAAATTTACTTACAAAAGACGAAGCACCAAAGTTTACGCAACAAACGCAAGCAAGTTTTGATTCGACGGCAAAGCTAAATTCAGTGATACAGCCATTCTTCTCTAAACAAAAGAACGGCCGCACCACTTTTAAGCTATATTTGAAATCTGAAATGATTGAATACGGTAAAAACAGACGAAGAATACACAAAAAAGAGGACTGATATTTACGTCCTCTTTTTTATGCTCTTGCTAATTGTGCTTTTTTTGCGTATTTCTTTTGGTCTGCTCTATCTACTGCTTGATAGCCATAGTTCTTCAGTAAAAAGGCCATTTCGTGCGCAGAATCTGCTTCATAAAATCCAACGGTCTGATCAAAACGTTTTCTAGTAGCAATCATTTTTTTCTTTCCTTCTTGTTTCTTCACTGATAGTTCTAATTGTTCTCCGTCTTGCCGTTCATATGCTTCTGAGATCATTTTTCTTTCCAAACCTTGTGCCGTTCGTACTTTTAAAATGTCATTCCAATCTTTATATATCACATCTACTGGTTTGTAGTGTTCTTCTTTGTATAGTCCGTAGTATCGCTTTACTTTGTAATCTAAACTACGCAAGACGTCTACGCCAATATCAGGTTGCGGTTTCCGCAAAAACTCTTGCACATCAATATACCCTGTATTTGCATTTCTAGACTCATTTAATGCTTTTGCAACTTGAACAGAAACCTGCCCAACATCTATCACATGATCATTCCGTTCTCCAGGTGAAATTGCAGAATAATAACCACGATAATTCCAGCCATTTCCCACTGTTGTTTTATTGGACATATCCGTTAATGCTTTGTGGACCCCTGCAATTAATTCCCACTCTACCGAACCATTTACGGCTGCTGAAGCTGCCTGATAATGTCGGATATTATCTTTTAATACCCAGTGGTCCAACGGAATTAATGAATGAAATTTTTCGTACTTATTCATTTGATCCCAAAACTGATGCCCTGTAGGGTCATTATCCAAACCAAAAAACAATCCTTGTTCAGGTTTAGTACCTCTCGTCTCTTTCATATAATTAACAGCTGAAATCACTGTCTCTATATTCATACCATGCCTTCCATCTAAACAAAACAACATACAATCTTTCAGCTTCTCCTTGTTTAAGGACCAATAGGACAAAGCATCAATAGGTGCTTCAAAGAAAAAGATTTTATTTGGATTTTTCCCTAGTGTAATGTTAAATCCAAAATGCTTTTGAGAGTTTTTTGCAATCTTTTTTACAATGCCTCTAGGTCCATTCTTTTCATAGTCTACTTCTATTCCCTGAACACTAGCTCCGACCCGTTTACCAGCTTGATTCCAAACGAAAATAGCTTGGCCGTAAACATCTTGTTGAATCATCCCTTTGTGAATAAGACTCTTCACTATTTCTTCGTCCAACCCTCGTTTATTGATTAAATAATTTTCGACTTTTTCTGTAGAAGCTGCATGCTTAAAATAGTAACGAAAAGGTTCCTTCTTTTCTATTTTTATTTCTGCTTTTGGAAATTCTGTATTCGTGAGTATTGCAACACATTCTTTGAACGTGCCTAGCTGCAAATACTCTTGTGCGAATGCAATTATATCACCGCCACTTGTCTTTCCATCCGCATTAATTACTGAGTTTTGCCACCAGCGATTGGTAAATTTATTAATTCGTAGACTATCATGTTCTGCATCCGTTGCCCACTTGTTTCCTAAGTCGATAATATCTAAACCTTGCGCACGAGCAAAGTCCACAATAGACACCTGCTTTGCTTTAGCCTTTAATTCATTAAACGACAGCTTAGCCCTGTTCTCTTTCTCGTTGGAATGAGAACGATCTTCAGACACTTTTTCCTGGGACTGCGAATTAGACTTTCCTTTTTTTTCCGGCATTTATAAACGCCTCCTTCAGTTTTTTCTTGATAACATTTATTTTTTTCCTTCCCATCTAACGACAAAAAAAGACAGATCTATTCGTTCTGTCTTTTTCTTTATCTACTATTTTCTTGTTCTTGTTCACGGATCACTTGCTGGTAAACACGTTGGTTTTTGGCATGTTCTAATTGCTTATCTAAACCACGATTTATTTTATTCAGTTGTTTTTGACTTACTAGCGGTTTTTGAGCCGTTGTTTTCCTCCACTCCTCCTGGTTTCTTACAAAAGAAAGAGGAGACTTTTGTCTGCGTTCTTTATCCTGTTCCTTCATATCACGTAACAAAGAATTGCCTAGTCGTGTATATAACTCATGATACTTATTCCGCCGATAATCAAGTATACGTTTGTACTCAATATCACCTGTCCCGTATGCCCGTTCTCGCACCTCCATTTCTTCTTTTAACTGTTGATCCAACTGAGTAATCAAGTAGGGTTGAAACTCAGATAAATAGGTTTCAATGTATTGATCAATAAATGGACGAACCTCTTTTAACGCATTGTTGTTGTACTTCCACAACCGTTTATCATTTGGCAAACGATCATAAATTTTTGTATACAAATTTCTGTAGGGATCCTCCCGCAACGCTACATTCCATGAATAACCAGGGCCAGTAATTTCCTTACGAATAAGCGTTGATATTTTTTCTAATGACTGATCCCTATTTAACATAGAACTCACCATTCGGCTACGAACATGATCGAGTGACTTCTTCTTCCAACGCCCCTTACGCGCTTGATAGGACTCTCCTGTTTTCCTATTAAGGAATGTCCCATAGGGCCGAGTCGGTTCTGGTTCGACAATCGCAAAGTGAACGTGGATATTATCCGTATTGTAATGAATAGAAGCAGCCCACTTTGCCGACTCTGCTAACTGTTCTTCTACTAGCGTTTCTTCTAACGTATATCGAACAGCTTTTCTTAACGCTTCCGCATCGAGGTGTTTTGTTTTGGGATCCCAAAATCCATAACGAGCAAGCCACGCGTTATCAAATGAAATCACGCCTTGCCACATGACCGAATCTTGTTCCTGGGCCCGCTGAAAAACTTCCTTCATGGCACGTCGTTCCGGCCGTGATAATTCATCCTTGTGTGCTGTAAAAATCCCTTCACTCTTCTCTGGGTTTTCCATGTATTCTAGGTAACCATCTTTGTCTTGGGTCGCTGCATTGAACTGGTCATAATGTGCTGTACGGATTGCTTCTTCCCGGTCTAAATAATCAACATATTCTTTAAACACTTTTGCGTTACCTGTGACATATTTAAAAGCAAAGACAACACCGGGACGTTTCTTCGCTTCACTCATTCATGACCACCTGGATTTATATTGGTATTCTTTTGTTCACGCTCCACTTTTTTCATGCGATAGGCTGCTATCTCGTCCGTTACCCGTTGAATCGATTGTTTCATTGGCTTGGCTACTAAGTCATTCATTCCACCTAGAGACGAGATTCCTTCCTTGATTAACCGACCATTCTCAATATCCATCAGTACCCTAACGTTTTTGTCAACGTATCCCGTACGGATACGGATAGGGTCTAGCTCTTTTTTTATATCTGCAATAATAGATTCACGCAGAAACTGCATCGAGTCTAACTCATTGCGCAGCTCGTTTAGTTCCACACATAAGTCTTGCAAGATATCTGCCTTTGTCTTCCCCTTTTTTTCTTCAAGCTGCTTTGCAAAATACTTCATTGCAACATCATGCTTTCCTGGGACAAACTTTGCTTCAAACCGGACACGTTCTTCCATTAGGACACCTCCCCATATTCTTGTAAAAATCGTTCAATAATTTTTTGTTGTTCCTTAATCACCTTCAATGCTTCGGACAAAACTAGCTCGTGGTTTTTGATAAGCGCCTCCCACTCCAGACGTTCACCAGTGAACTCGACACTGGCCACGTGAGAAGCTAAAACAGACTTTGCGTAAGCTTCGCGGCTTTTCGATTTTTGTTTGGCTAAATCATCGAGACCCGCCACTGTTTTTTGGGAGAGTTTACGTAATAAAATATCTGGCATAACGACAGTCCTTTCTATAAAAATTTGAAGTATCGTACGATGGAATAAGCGGAGCTTATCTCCATCGCGTTACAAGATAGTTGCGGGCTTGGCACAAGGCCTCAACTATCTTGTAAGAGCATAAGGCAACCCTGATATCAAATATGATATAAACCGCAGTGCGGTTTGGGTTTGAAGTGATAACAGATTTTTGACAAAAATCGGCTAAAATACATCTTTAGCCGACCTTGAATAGCCGACTAAACAATGCTTATTAACGGCTAGCCGACTAAAAATAACCTGTAGCCGTTCGTTTTCCCGTTACTTTTCCACCGTTTTTTCAGTCAATTTTTGGTATTGTTTAATCATTTCCTTCTGTTCTTTGACTCGTTTTTGTTCTTCTTCTATTGACTGAGTCAAGGTATTTATCTTGGTCTGATTCTGTGATATTTTCGTTTCATCCGAAGTGCGTTGCTCGCTTGTTTTTAATGAAAGACTCTCTTTTATTTCATTGATTGACTCTTCCAAAACTTTGATATCTTCTTTTGTATTTTGAATAGTTTTTTCTGATTGTTTCACTTTTTTTCTGGCTTCTTCTTCTAAAAATTTATAGAGAATTTTTAAATATTCTTGCTTGGATTTCGGTTCAAACTTCGTCTCTGAATGCGTATATTTTTCTGCTACAGGAAAGAGTTCTGTGGAACTGATAAGGCTCTTCACCTCACTCTTTGTGTAGAGTGCAATATAGATATGATCCCAATTTTTTTTAACAGACTTAACAAAAATTTGATAGTAATCATCCGTGATTTTTTCGACTTCTAGGTCCAAGGAATTAAATGTATTTTTTGTTTTTCGTGCTACAGGTTGAATAGGATTTAAAGGATCAATTTTATTTGTTTGAAAGTAAACACCTAACTGTAAAAGTTCTCGATCTTCATAGTAATTCATGTTAACGATTTGAATAGTATTTTGTCCTTGCTCAACAGCTTCTCCTACTTTTACCCCTTTGTCTTTTTCGCTCCCTTTGTAAAAAAATAGACTGCCTAACATGAAGAGAACGACTGTTAAAAGAACGTATCCTATCCGTTTATACTTTTTTACTCGACCGTCTTTTAATGACAATTCAGGAATCATTTTCTCCCTCCTTCCAAAACTTATTTTTTTCTCACAAGACTAGTTGTAATTGGATATTCTTTCCCCCATTGGCGAGTGTATTTTACTGCTATACGCCCTTTTTCACCGTTCTGTTCATATATAGTAAGTTGACCATTACCATCAACGCTCGCTACGATTCCAGTGTGTCCATATTCTGTAATTGCATAGCCACCAGGCGCAAAATTTATTACGTCGCCTGCACGAACATCGCCATAAGAAGGATTCAGAATTACTTCCCAACCGTAAGACGCCCAATCATAGTCTGTTCCTATCTGTGAGGCATACCATTTATTAGACCCCATCAGTTGAGGACCACCCAACATAGTGACATAATAAGCTGTTAGTCCGTAACACTCGCCGCCATTAATAGTTTGACCTAAAACACCATCCAGTGAATTAATCGATCCAGTAGAACCTTCTTGTTGTTCTGTAGTAATGTACTGTTTTACTTTGTCACAATAAAAGAAGTTACCACCGTTTAAATAGAGCCAACCGCCATTGTATAAAACAGCAATAGGATCGTTGTATTTATACCGTTGCCCAGTGGTATTTCCTAACGATGGTGCGACCACTTTTAACGAATATTGATCCGCTAATTTCGTTGAATGTACTTTCCCATTTTGCGCTACATACACATTATAGTTACGTCCAAAATTATACGATTGGACAGCTGTCCACCGATCATTCCCTAAAGCTCGTGCCTCTTCCAAACATTTTTTATAGTGCTTGACTCCTTGACGAATTGACGATTCAGAATCGGATAAAGCAAACTGTGGCAACCCAGCTGATTCACTACTTTGCATCGGATCCGGCTCTTTTCCACCTGACTCAACCATCATAATGGCTAATAGGACCGGCACCTCTTCCGGGATCTTTTCTTCACGCGCATATTTTTCTACAATTGATTTTTTCGACAGTACTTCTTGACTCAAATTTTGATTTCCAACCACACCTTCAACTGATCCATTCGAGCCGTTTGAACCATCAGCTTGTACCATAAGAAAAGCGCCTATGGTTACGAGTATCGTTATAAAAAGAGTTGATAGTATGGTGAAGAATCCTCCTGGTATGAGCCAACATAACACCTTATGTTTCAATAGCTTCTTAACCATTTACGCTACTCCTTTTCTTGAAAAGAGACCTCCTCTATTTTCCATTCTTTTTCAGTTTGCCCAAAAAGAATTTTGCAGGTCATTGACAGGCCGCGGTTATGCTTATCTACACCCATAAATGAATAAATTAACTGCTCCTTGGATCCATAATGAATTACCTCTTCTTTCTCAATGTTTTGCACTAATTGAAACGAAGGGTACTGTCCCCCAACTAATTTTTTGTAAACAGAATCATTCACAATTGTTTTAATTGAAGAATCTTTTTTCACATCAGGATCCATTAAAGAAACAATAAATTGTGTGCCTATCGCTTCTAATTTAGTAATCGAATCAAGGTTAGCCTCATTCCAATTTGCTTTATCAATAGAATTCCGTGAAGGTTGTTCTTTATTGACTGAGTTTTTCGTCTTAGACATCACAGTTGAGGAAGACGCTGTTTCTTCTGATTCCGAAGAAACGTCTGTAGTTGAAGAAAGAATATACTCTTCCTTCTCGACGTCTTTCTTATCTGTTGGCCATAGATTTATTGCAAGCCAAAAAATGAAAAACGCACCAAAAAGGCCCGCAGTTAACAGCCAAAATCCTTTAGGCTTTTTCATTACGCACCACCTCCAAAAATATTCAATTCTTCTTTTGTAACTTCAATACTCATTAACAAATTTTCTGCCCCATCGATGCACAACAATCCTTGTCCTTTTTCAAACTGAGGAATCAAATCATATTGCGTCTCAGTAATACTATCTCCAAATAACTCTCGGATAATGGGCAATGATACTTTGCTGTGTTTTAAAAGAAAACGGTATTGACACAAACCATATAATTGAGAAATATCATTAGCTGCTTTGGCCATTTCTTTATCTGAAATTTGATCCATTTTTGGAAACATTCTCTCAAGCCGTTGTGTTGCTAACCAGATACCACCAAACAGTTTTCGAGCTTCAGACATCATTGTCATAAAGAACTTCGTTACATAAGATTTCGTTGTATTTATCCAGTTATGACATTCGTCTACTGCAATTACAAAATGTCGTGCCAAATCCAATGCTTCTTCTGAATCCATTGTTTTGATTCGTTCATTATACAAATCAAATTCTTTCATTCCTTGTCGCATACACGCCTCGTTTGTTTGATCAATAGCGTTATACATCTGTAAATCTTGAATATCTTCTGAAAGTTGTAACAAAGTATTCGTGTTGTAACAAACTACTTGGACGTCCCCCAGATCTTTAAAGGTTGTTGGACCATTAAACATATTTCCATACTGTTTTCTTAACTGGGTTAAAGATAACAAAATGCTTGAGTACAACGTTTTATAATCAGGTTCGCGCTCTTGTTCTTTTCTCTGTTCAAAATAGGTGATTACATCACTTAAAATAGGGTACTCTTCAACCGGAAGTCCTGTAATTGGGCCCTTTTGATTTTCACCTGTGAAACCAAGTGATTCATAAAAATCGTGCAGCGTATTCGTATACAATTTTATCGTATCTGATCCAGCCTCTTTATCAATCATTCGATACTTAATACCTGCTTTAGAGATATGTTGCTGAAAGGAGCTTTGTTCATCCACTGTGCCGTCTTCTCGAATAGCTGTTGGAAACACCTGGTACATATTTATCATTCCATCAGTTCCATCCAGATTTACTACAGTACCGTTAAACGCACGTACTAGAGAATTTGCTTCCTTAGTGGTTCCAAATATCCGAATTAAATCTCCACGCATTGCACGATCAAATAACATTGCTTTTAACGTAGTAGATTTACCTGCACCCATATCTCCTGAAAGAAAGGCATTATAATACGTTCTTTTACCGGTTTTTTCAAAAAAATCAATATAAACTGTTCCTCCTGTAAAAGTCGTTCCATAATAGCGACCACGTCGATCGTTTAATGCTGTTTGATTATGAGAAAAACCTAGTCCCATTACCTCTCCAGGTAACGGTAAACTTTGTCGTGCATTGGATAAACGTTCTTGTTCGTTAATAGGTAAAAACATTGAACGGTATTCATCGTCATTTTCATCCATAAAAACAGTTCCAGTGTATCCTTCACTTCCAATGGTTTGTAGTATATCGTTGACTCGTTTTTCCAGTCCTTCTTCCGTTGCATCATAAACAAAAATACGCAAATGAACTTGCTTCATTTGTTCCCCTGTTTGACTCAAAGACAAAGACCATTCACGAGAGATTTGTTCTTCAGCTGCCAACTCGTCATACTCAGCTGTCGTTTGTGCTCGTCTTTTTTGAGAAGATATTTCACTAATCGAATCAGCAATTTCCTGCTTGTAATTCCTTTCTTCTGGTGTATAGTAATCTACAATTAAAGTTGTATTCGGTGAGACTAATTGTTTCACCCAATTATCTGTAAAAATTGTAGGACGATCAATTACGTGAATACAGGTATTATAACTATCACCCATCCGTATAAAGTATTCATGGGCTGTTGATACTCCCCCTTTAGGTTGTGTATCATAGATAAATTGTAAATCTCTTCTACTTTGTTGGGTATGTTCTGATACTTGTTTTTTACGTTTATTCTTCTTCCACAAGTCGAATCCCTCCTGTATTATTCATTAGCTGCAATACCAAGACTTTGTCTTGTTCTGATATAGGTTCAAATGAGTATACCTTGTGAATGGCCGCTTTTTTCAAGTTATTTTCCAGTTCTTTCACCGTATTACCAAAAAACCAAGAAAACGAAGTAAACCGCATAACTTCTTTCTCAAGCCATTTCAGCTTTTCTAACTCATTTTGGAGTAATCGTAAATGAACGGGATTTGTCGTGTGATCAATCATTTTTTTGTAATAAGTTTGCTGTAATTTGTTCTTTTCTGGAAAATTCATATAAACTTCTTTCACTGGAGATTTGTACTCTCGCATGAACTTCCAAGAGTTTGCTTCAATTACATCCAATTCTTCATAAGTTAAATAGTCTAAATCATACTTCTTAGGGACAGTAATTTCTGCGTAAATTTCGCGATAACTATTTCTTAACTTTATATATCCTTCAGGTGTTATCCCTGCAACTGGGTAGATTTTGGTAATTTCTAGGATTTTTTTCTGATTCTTTTTGGATTCTCTACTTTGTTTCTTTTTTCGTTCAGCAATCGCATCAATTCCCATCACTATTCTCCTCCTTTGGTGCATGAATTGGGTGATAAACTCCGCGCGTTTTATAAAACGCACGGAATATCACCTGAAAATTCTTTTTTTCATATACTTCAGACGGACTAATTAAAAAATAAACGGTTAGTGGAAATATCACTAAAAATATCCCCTGGAAAATCCCTACAAAAAAAGTAGAAATTAAGTAACCTAAAGGAATTGAAAGGACGCAGATAATCACGTCTTTCATGCTTAATTTTTGATTGTATTTTTCTTTTTCAATTAATCGTTTAGGCACTGCTATTTGTCGTCTCATGGCTTATCTCTCCATTTTTTCCCTGTATTTTTTCCTAATTCAAAGCTACGAGCACCGCCACGTACTAATTTTGTTTTCGATAGATCCTGACGCGCACCTATATATTTATCCACCAAAGCATCGTTAAGTGTGTCAGTTGACATAGGTACAGATAAATCTTTTTCTAGTTGTGCACGTGCTTCTTTCACTTCACTTGGTAACGACATTGGATTAGCTTTAACCCCTGTAAAACTATTTTCTTTTTCGCCTTTACCAGCTTGATAAGCAGCCAACGCACCTGGTGCTTTAGACGCTTGATTTTGAACACCTTTTTTAGAAAATACATTAGAAGGTGCTAATACCTTCGCTTTCCTGTTTTGAGTTTCTGAGTTTTTACCTAACCCAAGGTGTGAAGGCGACTCTTCTTTGTTATTCCCATTTATTTTATCTAAAACTTTTGCTGCTTCTTTTGGATCATTAATTGTTGGAGGAGTTGGGCGCCCATTATCTGAAGGTCCTTCTCCCGTATTATTAGAATTCCCGTTATCTTCATTCACTTGAGAACCATTTTTACCGAGTCCTTTTTCTGGATTATTATTTGAGTTGGTAGACGTTTCGTTAGTACCGGAAGAACCTTCATTTTTATAGTTACTTAAAGATCCTCCTTCAGTATTAGGTGAAACATTCCCCTTAAATCCACTTAATAAACCACCAATTGCTGAACCTGTATCTGTAGCACCACGTACAGCTTTTCCACCAACTGATTTCGCCATATGGCCCAACTTGTTGACACTTGCTGCAGTAGCTCTTCCAGCGCTAGACAATGCCATTCCACTTTGACTTAAACCAATTAAGCTTCTTCCTACAGAACTTAATCCTGCATCGATTCCAAAAAACTGCTCTACTATATTTGGACCGTCAATTGCAGCCATAGCTCCAGCCAAAATAGCAATCATATCCCATGGTTTATCCAACGATAATTCTCTAACTGCAGACATATAGATAGTAAATAGGTTTAACAGCAATGACAGCAAATACAAGACAATAAACGAATCCCGAATCTTTAGGAACAGTGTCTTGTTTCGTTGGCCACTATCTAAATCAGTCAATACTAAACCGTAACTAAGAATTTTCATTGCGCCTATTTCATAACTGATCTTCGCTGTTTTGAAAATAGTAAAGATTAGTACCAATCCATAGGCCAATAATTCTAAAAGAATATACCAAGGGTGCCAGGTATAACGGTAATACGCCTCGTCAAATTTAAACATACCTTTCATTTTTGCTAGTTGGGGTTCGCCATTGACTTCAATAACCTTTTTACTCAACGTTTCTTTTCCTTGTTTAGACAGTGGCGAATCGTCAAAAAATAATCCACCAGTATCAACAGCTTCTTTTATGTCTAACAAACGTAAATTGTTCACTGTTTTTATGTCGTTAACGCCCAAATCATTATCCGGGTATCTCCATTCTTGTTTATCGATCGCATAAAGATCTGTAATGTTATTCTGAAATATTTGAGTCGTTGCTTCAGACGGACTCTGTAAGTTCTCTCTACCTGCAGTTACAAGTTGTCCAGCTTGTGTCATGAAAAAAGGCAACCCAACAAATAATAAAATAGCAAATAACACGTTATTTACAATTTTTTGTTTGTCTTTTTTAGGATCACCCATTAATCGAAAGGCGATCCACAGCATTGCCAATGTCATAAGAGATATAACGATAGGTCGATAAGGTTCGATAAAAATCTGGATTGTAGGACTTTCCCAAAAATTCATCACTTTGTACATTTGACTTACGCCATCACCTAAGGAGTCTACAAATCCCTTTAGGCCTAACAAAATTGAGTATCCTATCCCTCTCAACGCATTGGTCCAAAAGTCTGCGACTTTTAATAATGGATTAAACTCAAGCAGTCGAGCAATAATTTCCTCATTTGACATTTAATATAGCCCTCCTATCCCTTCAGCACACCATAAAATAACTCTTGTACTTCTGGTATTTGGAAGTTTTCCAACCAATTTTCAACTAATTCTACATGCTGTAATGAAGCGAAATAGTCATACTGATCTTCGTCAACAGAGCGTTGTACAATCGAGCGCATAAGAGCCAACTGATCTTCACTGAAATAATCCGTTAGTAATGTTAAATTTTCATGTACTTCTTCAATACTTTCTAACAGTGTTGATACCTCTTCTAGGCTCATTTTTTCATCACTTAATACTCCTGGATACAAATCCATATCGTCCACCTCCCTAGTTTCTTGAAGTTCTTGAGGGTCCTTCGTGTATTCACCAGTATCCTCTAAGTCAACAGTATCAATCTTAAAATTGATAATTAAATCTTTCATATGCAATTCAGCATGTTCGCTCGTGTTTTGGTGCAGCTCTTCAAACGTCATTGGGTGATCAAAACGAGGCATTAGATACTCGTAACGGTGTAACATTTTAGTACCTTCTGCTTCACTTGCTAAAATTGGCCGTGGATTAACACCGTTTCCTTTTAAATCCCTACGCATTTTGGTACGATAAACAACCCATTCCCCAGGTTTTAACATGCGTAGCTCTTCTTCTTTTAGCAGCTCCCGGCCGTCTTCTGATTCACCATAACTTTTATCCATACTTAGTGGATCCCCGTGGCGACTAGCTGCTATAACGGTTGTTGTTCCTAACATATTACAGAAGTACTTGGCATCGTCTTCGCCGTCTCCCATAATGTAATACTTATTCCCACAAGCATTGATTAACGTACGCGCAGCTTTATCTCCATAACGATCCTCTAGTTGCACAACCGATTGTGTGATCAGATAATAAACCATTCCTCTCTCCAAACCGACGTTCATATGTCTACCTAACCCATGAATCGGTGGAATATTCGCTGCTTCTTCAAATAAATGTTTAACTTTACGTGGTAGGGTAGATTCTTTTGACATGGTCGCACTTTTAGCTAATACATAGCCAGCTTGAGAAATAAAGGTTGAAATCAGCGCATAGTTAGAATCGTCATAGTCTGGATAAACAATAAACAAAGCAACTGGTTTATCACCAAAAACTAAATTTTCAAAATCAAAATCACTTGTTGCTGTTAATCGTCCAATGCTATCAAAGGTAAAGCTTTTCAACTTCGCCATTGTTCCAGTATAAATCCCTGAACGAGTAATCCCTTGTGAGAACTTAATTGTCGCAAACTGTAATTTTGCAGGATTCGTTGGCTCAAGATCGCTAAAGAATGCGTCTAATGAAGTCAATCCATTTTCGTCAGGATCTTGGCCAAGCTCACTTAACATAACAGCAACTGTATACATAGTGACTTTTTCAGGTGTGTCATTTTCCTTACAGATAAAGCAAACAGCTAGAATCAAAGCATTCACTAACGCGATTGATGCTTCTTCCCACATTGGGTCAGCATTTGATTTATCGTTATGGAAAATAGAATACGAAAATGTATTACATAACAACTGGGCAGAATCATAATCGCCTTCCCAATAAGCATTCTTTATTAACTCTAATGGATTATATCCAATAGAATATGAAGGCTGAACTAGATTCAAACAGAACACATCAAAACCAAATTTCTCGAATTCTTCTTTAGTGTTTTTTATCATATTTCCTTTTAAGTCAGTTACTATTACAGAGTCTTTGATTCCTGCACGCATAATCAAATCTAATGTTGGATAACTCCACATTTCAGTTTTACCTGACTGTGTTCCTGCGTCTATCCAAGCATTTGTTTTATTTCGATCAATGAACACATAGCCATTCTTGCAATAGGGAAGATTGAACCCTTTTATTTTCCAAAAAAAGTATCGAAAAGGATTTAAATTGAAATGTAGCACAGGAACGCCACTTTCGCCTTCGTATTCTTTATGGTCTAAAGCAACAATAGGATATTGTTGGATCATTTCTTTAAAAGTTGTCCACCGCGCTACTCCTTTTGTTCCTTTATTTATATCCCTAAACGCAATACGCATTTGATACAATTTTTTCGGCATGAATAACAACCACACCAAAATAACCAAGAGAGTAGAGATAAATGAAACTTCTCCAAGTACTGGAGCAAACTGAAACGGCGAAGTGCTTTGTACGTAGCTCAATATCTTTTTCGGTAATTCCTTTAACAAAACTGGATCACTAGAAGCCCCCTGATGTTTTAAGCTAACTAAGGTTCGCAATAAAACAAACAGCACTTTTGATACCAGGTTCAACAACAGTAAAAGAACGATAAAAGAAACTATCGCTACTAATGTAATCACAGCCGGGTGTGCAAGAATCTTTTTCCATTGTTTATACTTTTTATTCACAGCTAATCCCTCACTAACGACTGAATCCCTTCACAACATTTTTCGCATTAGAAGTACTTTTTGTTTTCCTTATTGTTACTACTTCTTGTGATTGCTTATTATCTTTTTCTGTATTTGTACGTTCTTTATTTCTTGTAATTGTACTTTCTAACTCATTAATGTGAAAACCCTCCTCTTCCAATTGTTGAAGAGCTTCCAATTGTTTATCTGTATAAATATTTTCATTCAAGGTTAACACCGTTCGCGTTTCAGGAACAATTTGTATTAATTCTTCTAACTTTAACGAGTGAAAGTCTGGATGGTAACGATCAATTGTGTTGTCTTTAAAGAATGCTTCAATAGAGCCGTGATCAACATCCCTACTGTATCCACCCCCTCCTTGAGAGTAACCACTCCACAAAGAACCATCTTGAAAAACATAGATTGCTTGTTCTAAATTCTCTGTTTTTTCAAATCCTTCCTCATAAAAATCCGAAAAATCAAAGTTTGATTTTTTTTGGTCCATTTCCATTCCTCATTTCTTTATTTATTGGCAAAAAAAGAGAATAACTATCAGTTATCCTCTTTAAACTATTTATTCTGTTGTTTTAAATTTTTATTAACGAGTCTTTAGCAACCTGCAGGTTATTAAATGCGATATCAACGTTTTGTTGTGTTGCTTGAGTGTCTGATAATACTTGGTTTGCTTCTCCTAAAGCAGTCTGAAGAACTTCCCAGCTACTTGTAGTGTATAAATCAGCTTCCAATTGCATTACTTCAGATACTAATTGTGTTAATGAGGTTTTATCCACTTTGATTTCTAAACCTTCTTTTGCTTGTTTTAAGGCTGTAATCTGTGCTTTCACCTCTTCTTCAGTTACATTTCCATTAGAGACTAAAGCTTTAGCTTTATTAAGTTCATCCATAAAATGAGCAACTGTTTGTTCAGTATATCCAGATAAATCTAGTGTTTCGTATTCAGCGATTAAACGATTTAATTCAATCAGACTCAAATCTGGTTCGCCAACTTTCTGAAGGCTGTCTAAAGCAGTTTGTACTAATTGGACCATTTCATTGACTTGTTCCTGGGTTGCATCGATTAGGGCAAGCAAATGCTGTGCCTGTCCTACTGCTTCGTCTAAAACCTGAAGACTTTCTGCAGTGTATATCTCACGATCGATACTTTTCGCTTGATTTACAACATTCCGTAACACTTCTTTATCTCCGCGTGCTACTAGCTGCATAATCGCTTGGTTTAATTCTTTGAGAACAGAATCAATTGTTTCCTGTGTTGCTTCCCCTTGTTGAACTAGCTCTTTAGCAGAATCATTTGCTTGATCTAGTCGTCTAGCACTATCAGTTGTATAAAGTTCCCGATTAATATTTTTAACCTGTTCTATCAAATTCTCTAGTTCAGTCATGTTTCCTCGCAAAACTAATTGATTAATCGTATTTTGTAACGCTTGTACTTGAGCATTTACTTGCGATTGTGTTGCATTTCTTTCTGCTAACATAACTTTAGCCTGGGTTAATTGGGCTTGCATAGCTTCATAAGATTTTGATAAATACGCTTCTTCTGGTAGGCCTTCAGCATTTGCAACCAAACGTTCTAAAACACCATAATCTACAACTACAACTGGTGGTTGAGGATCTGGGTTAACTGGCTTATTATCGTCCGGTTTAGACGGATTTGTTTCTTCTTCCTTAGGCTTACTTGGTACAATTGGTTTCTCCGGAACTTTATCGGGTATCACAATTGCAGGATTTTTAACAATTTGATCAACTATGGTTGGCTGTTGTTCTCTGTCCTGTTCCTTAATTGTTTGTGCTACTGCTAATAGTTCTTTTGGTTGTAACGATTGGACACTATCTTGTTTATTTGTATCCATTTTTTCTGTTTCTGATAGACCAAAACGATCAAAAACATTTTTAGATACGTCCGTATCTTCTTTTTTTGTTTGCTCTTTTTTACTCTTTTTCCTGTTATCTTCCGGAATAATCCATGACGAACTTTCCTTCTCCTTTTTAGGGGCTACTTTTTCTGCAGCTTGTGGTTTTGTTGGTGTGAACGATTGATACGCAGCATAGCCCACTGTTCCTGTACAAACTAAAATTGCGGCCGCTATTCCCATAACTTTCTTATTTTTCAACAAGTCTTTGTCAAAAAAAGAATTATTGGGGTTATTCGTTTTCATTGTAAAACTCCTCTCCTAGTTGAGATAAACGATTTTTCCAAAGAGTCTCATTCTTCGTATCTTTCTTTTCTCGATAGAAATGGACCATTTCCTGACACGTTTTTCCCGTTTCAATTAATTCACCTAATTGATTATTTTTTAGATTTTTGTTGATTTTTTCCGCTTCTGAAAACTCTTCTTTTCTGATCGTTCGAATTGCTTTTCTTATCCATGCCTTGTTCAACTCAGTTGTCAGTTGTTTACTTTTTAACGTTTTGTTTAATATTTCCGCTTCTTCTAACTGGTCTAACTGAATGTACGCATAAGCAAGCATTACTTTTCGATCAGCATTCAATTCTGTCCCTTCAGTTTGAACAACTTTCTTCCATTCTTTTTGATAGAATGCTAGATCAAACGTTCCTTCATTCGTTGGGAATTTTTCATTGAACGATTTTAATTCTTGAAATTCTTGTTTCTCTACAAGATACTGCTCGATAGCCTCACGATTATCGGGAAATGCCACTGCTGCTTCTGAGTACTTCCTTTCTTCCAACAATTGTTCATACGTTGGTTTAGAAGGGGCTTCCTCTTTTTTTGAGTAAGAATTAACAAAAAATATACTGCCACCAATCAAAGAAAAAAGAAGCACCCCCATTAGTATGAAGAAAATGCTTCTTTTCTTTAAAGTTCCACCGGAAAAGTGACGACGTTCTCGGTGAATATTCGTAGATTTTTTCTCTTTTTTCTGTTTCTTTTTGTTTAAATCATTTGCTGGCTCTGTCACTTTTGGATTCTCTAGTTCTTGCTGAATAGCTGTGATCAATTCCATACATTCTGTAGAATTTGTATTCCCATAAAGAGTAGTAAACGTATGCTGAACAACGAGAAGAAGGTTTCGTGAAATCCCTTCTCCTATTACACAATCGTCGCGAAAAAGTACGTCTTTATCTTTTACAAGCTTAATGCGTATCGTATCTTTTATTCCTGTATCTTCAGCAAAGGTTTCAAGCCTTTGTAAAAGTATATTCGTTTCTATTAAGCTTAGCTTTTTTCTTGATGGAGGAAGAAGCTTTTTCACCCTCCTCCCTCCGGTTATTTGAACATACATACTCTTTCCTCCATTACGCAGACATTAGCCAATTCACAATTGCTGCACCAGCAACTGCAATTACAATCCCAATTACAATGTGTTCAATATGTTCTTTTGCTTCTTCCACTTTTCGTTGATTTTTGCGCATCATGTTCCAAGCAGCTTGTAACAACTGTAGAGTAGCCCAAGAACCAACCAGTCCTGATACACCACCGATTAAAAAGATTAAAATTGTTTGAACGCGATCCATTATGCCTGACCTCCTTTTGTATGCTGTTGTGTAGAATTATTATTTTGTTTTTCTGGTTGTGAACGCTTTGACATTAACAGTAACGCTTTGGTTAATGTTGCTTGATTTGCTGATATATATTGTTGATAATGCTCTCCCAACCACGTGTCATGATCTTCGTTTTTAGCCTCCATAATGGCTTTTGCTAATTTTTTACGATTATTCAGTTCAGTTTGTGTAATTTTCATAAGTTCCTCCTAATAGCTAACAATTTTCTTTTTGTTACGTTTTAATTGGTTTGCTTGTTTTCTTTTGGCTGTATTCATTTGTTTAGGAAATGTTGGTGTAAATCGTTTCCCAACAAGCCGCAATTCATGTAAGAATTCCATTTCTTCGTTATAAGCCCCAACTGGCACCTTCTTAACCCATTCTTTTTTCCGACCATATCCTTGCCAGATATACCCAGCTTGATAAAGTTGTTGTTTACAATCAAATCCACCAACAACGCCAATATAATAATGCAAACAGAAAAGCGCCTCTATAGGTCGTAAAACTTGGACATCGATACTAGGAAATTGTTTAGTTAGATAATTGGCTTCTTCGTCAGCTTCTTTTTTTGTTGTAAATTCTTTTTCCCAAGCTTTCGCCAATGTAAACCAGCGATACATTCGTTGTTTTAAAACTACACGTGCTTCATAACTATTCGTGACATGGACCGTAAAGGAATTGTTAACTGATTTATTTGATAGATTCCATGTAGAAACTTCTCCAAACTGTTCAATCAATTGATCATACTCTTTGATTGCGTAAATTATTAGTGTGTCTTCAGACAGTAAATCCATTGACATTGCTGTTGTAAGTAGCAAATAGAATCTTTCATAAAACACATCATTACTTTTTAACTCACCTTCGTCCATAAACGTCACATGCCGAGCAAGTTCCCTTAAATTAGTTAATATCGTCGCTTCAGGTGGCTGAGTTAGTGTAAATAATTCGATTTTACGAAAATTGGGCAAATATTGACTTTGTTTAGATTTCAATTCCTTTGGTACAATACTCATTTCAAACTTTTTGTAACGATTGATATCTTCAAATGTGTTCGCTAATATTGCACATAGCAAATTGTAAAGTGTCTCCTCTTCTGTAGCCATTCATTTCACCTCCTTTCAGGGTCTAATATTAGATATTTGTATCTAAATAATTGTAATTTAAAGATAATTTCAACCCCTAGTGAGCCTAAAAGAAAAAAAGGAAGTATCATAGGTGCTAAAATGTAAAACATTACTGTCTTCATGGATCATTTCCTTCCCTTATTTAGGTTGTACATAGGACAACATGCTTGTATTTTCAGCTGCAATGGTTCGTGTAGAAACCACGTTTAACCCTTTTACGTTCATTTCTGAAATAAGAATACTACCGTCCTTGTTCACTTTCTCCACAAATGCCACATGACCATAAGTGCTGTCTGCGCCTAATACACCTGCAGGAAATGAAACAGCTGTGCCGGCTTTTGGTGTTTTTGTGACTTCATAGCCACACACACGTCCTGTTTCTGCCCAATCTTGGCCATTGCCCATTGTTAGATCGATATGTTTCCCTAATTGAGTGATTCGGTTGTATACATATTGCATACAATTGCCCCAAGCATAACTATTTCCTGAATCGTAATTCACTCCGTTATAGCTTGGAAAGTCTGATTCACTCGGCGTAATTGTTTTCTCTTGGTCAAATTCAGTCAAATGGTACGTTTCAATCAAACCGTTTAATTTTTGATTGTATTGAGTATCGGTCACATACGTTCCTGTTAACGCCTGTGTGGCGTTTTCATATGTTTTCGCTACACTTTTATGAGTTCCTGTGTAAATCGCTGTGTTCCAGCTCACACCGTCTTTTAAGAGCTTTGCGTAATCCTCGAATGATTCTTTATAACTCGGATATTTTCTAAAGTTTGATTGAATAGAATATAGCTGCCCTGTTCCATTATCTTCAGCTGTCAGAAACGAAACAGATTGGCCGTTAAAATCGCCCTTAATTCCAAACAAATTGTAATTTGGTTCACGGCTTAATTCACTGCTACCACTACCACTTTCTAAAATAGCTTGCGCAATCATGACACTTGCGAACAAATCATTGTCTTTTGCGACCTTCCTTGCCGTTTCACCGATCTGTAAAACAAACTCTTCTGTGCTTTTCACTTTTTCAAAATGAATAGTTTCTATGCTGTAAGGGATTGTTACAGCTGGTTCTTGTGCGACTGTTTCATTGGGTGTTTCACTTGAAACGATTTCTTGTTCCATTGAAACACTAGGCATGGTTTCTGGAACAATTATCGGTGGTTGTGTTTCATCGGTTTCAACAGGTTGTTCTTTGGAACTGTCTGAAACAGTTTCAGTTGTACTTGTTGATTGTTCTGAACTTTCCGTTGTTTCAACTGTCTTTTCAGTGCTATCAGAGGTTTCCGACGTTTCAGTTTACTGTGTCTCACTTGTTGCTTCCATCGTTTCACTTGGTTTCGTTTCGTCTACTACTTGACTAGATTCCATTGTTTCCGTTTCATTGCTCGTTTCGTCTGCAAAAGCAGTGATTGGAACTGCAGTAGAAATTAAAAGAATCGTCGAATAAATAGTAATTAGTTTCCTCACTGATTCCCCTCCTAATTTTGTATTTAACTAAACTCAATGCTGTCTATAAATCGTTCTTTCCAATCTGATTCTTTTTTAGCAAAGTAATTTAGTTTTGCCATTGAAAAATGTGATTCGTCTGAAATTTTAAACTTCAATACTGCTTGATTTTTTAATTGTTTGTTGCCTTTTATAGGTAGATTTCTTACAATCTCTCCTGAGCCTTTTTCTAACTTTACAGGAACTTTTTGTTTCCCAAAAGTTAAAATAATACGCGTGTATTCACTTAGATTCTCTTCATTAAAAATTTTATTTCCTTTTAACTCTTGTAGTTTTCCTTTTGGGATAATGATTTCACTTGCACGACCTGTTTGATCAAACAAAAAGTATTCCTTTAGTTCCGGTGTATATAAAAATAAATCCACTGTATCACCTCCTCCTGTTTTTGACGTTCACTTTTTGACACAAAAAAAGACACAAAAGAGAGCTTTTCTGTCTGTGGTTAGTTATTCTGTTTTCTTTTTGTTGTTACAAGATATGCTGCGCCTGCTAATAAAATGAATCCTAGAATAGTAAATAGAATTCCTTTTTGTTCGCCTGTTTTTGGCAAGAATTTAGTTGGTGGTACAATACGAACTGTTTGAGCTAAATCATTAATATCTGCGTGTGTTGTTAATTTTAAATTGTCTCGATATAGGTCTTCAAAAACAACCACATGAACTTCTGAAGTAATACCTTTAGAATCAAACGTAAATGGAACAATTACTTCGCCATTTGCGGTTTTTGGTACAAACGTTTTAACTGCTTGCACTTCTTTACCATTAACGACAAATGGTTTATTCGTCGTTTTATCCATCAATTTACCTTTAACTGTGTAAGTTTTACCTGGTGTTAAATTCGTATATTTCACTTTATCATTAATAGTCATTTGTCCGCCAGAAACACCTAGCTTGCCATTGTTGATTGTAGCCGTGGTTTTTAATGTCGGTTTGTTAAATTCGATGGTTTGGTCTTTGTCGTGAATGTCGGCATGAACTGCGACTTCAGTTTCATTTCGTGTCAAGGTTTCAAAAACAACTGTTTCTTTTCCTTGCAAGTCTTTCGCATTTAATTCAAATGAAAGATCCACTGTTCCAGTTACTAACGGTGATTGTTGTTTTTCTTCAGTTTTCACTTTTGCCTCAGTGGTGACAATTTCTGCTTTTCCATTACGTGCGATAAATTTCAATGAATTACGGACTTCTTTTCCGTTGACTAACAATGGTTTGTTTGTCGCTTTATCCATTAAAACACCTGCTAATTCATAAGTTTTACCTTCGATTAAATCAGTGTAAGAAACAGTATCAGTGATTGTCACTTTTTCTAAAGCATCCGCTTTGTGATCACCTGAATCTTGATTAATCGCTGTTGTTTTTAGTTTTGGCTCTGTGAATGTAACAGTTTGTCCTTCATCGTCAATGTCGTGGTGGACAGCAATTTCAGTGTTTTCACGTGTTAATGTTTCAAAAATAACAACTGACTTTCCTTTTAACTGTTCAGCATTCATTGTGAATGTCACTTCAACCGTTCCTGAAACACGGTTAATTTGTACAGCAGCAGCTCTCATTGCTGGTTTATCCGTCTCACCTGGTTGTTCAGAATCTGTTGCGTCGTTTTGGTCTTCAATGATTTCTGCTTTTTCATCACGAGCAATGAAATTCACTTCATTTCGCACTTCTTTTCCGTCGATTAATAGCGGAGTGTTTGTTTTCTTATCCATTACCACACCAGAAATGTTGTACACTTTTCCGTCTAATAAATCTGAATAAGAAACAGTATCAGTGATTGTTACTTCTTTTAGCGCTTCGGCAGAATGACTGTTAGAATCATTGTCCAACGCTGTTGTTTTTAGTTTTGGCTCTGTAAATTCAACGGTTTGTCCTTCGTCTTCAATATCTGCATGGATCGCAATTTCTGTGTCATTTTTGTACAGATTTTCAAATACAACGACTGTTTTTCCTTGTAAATCTTTCGCATTTACTTTAAATTCAATCGTTTCGCTACCTTCAGACGTTGTTGGTGTAAACCGTTTGCTGTCGGTCACTTCTTCCCCATCGATTAACAATGGTTTGTTTGTTGCTTTATCCATCAATTTACCTTTTAATTCATAGGTATTTCCTGGAATTAAATTTTTGAAAGATACCACGTCAACAATAGTAACTTCTGCTAAAGGATCAGAAACTTTTGAACCGTCTTCTTCAAAATGCGCTTCTGTTTGAATTTGAGGATTATTTACTTTCACAGTTTGGCCTTTATCATTGATATCTGCATGTTTAACAACGTCATACCATTCTTTTGAATCGCTGCGTTGACGGCTTAGATATTCAAAAACAACTAGTTCTTTTCCTTTCAATTCGCGTGCGTCAAATTCAAAAGTAACATCAATTGTTCCTTTAGCCTTTGTGGGTTTGAATGTTGCTTCACTGATTACTTCTTCCCCATCGATTAACAGTGGTTTATTTGTTGCTTTATCCATCAATTTACCATTCAATTTGTATAACTTGTTTGGTTGTAATCCTTCATAAGCCACTGTATCTTTTAATACGACTTTTTCTTCGGGATCAAATTCTTTTCCATTGTTTTCTTCATTGACTGCAGTTGTTGTAATTTTAGGAATGTCAAATGTGACAGTTTGCGGCACGTCATTAATATCCGCATGAACAACAATTTCTTTGTTATTTTGATACAGTGTTTCAAATACAACCACTGTTTTACCAGCAAGAGCTGACGCGTCAAAGGTGAAGCTTACTTCAACAAAGCCATTTTTAGCTGTTGGTTTGAATTTCTTCTCTGAAGTCACTTCTTTTCCATTTACTAGTAATGGTTTGTTTGTTGCTTTATCCATCAATTTTCCTTTAACAACGTATTCGCGGCCGTCAGTGTAAAGATTTGTGTAATTCACTTTATCTTTAATTGTGACATTCTTTTCTGGGGAAAGCACTTTGTCACTATCTTCTTTGTCTGTCGCTGTTGTTTTCAAGGTCATTTTAGGATTTGTGAAGTTCACTGTAGTAGTTTGTGCCGCTTTAATCGTTACTTTCTTAACACTTGTATCTAATAGGTATCCGATCGGGGCTTCAATTTCTCGAATTTCTAATTGAGTATCTGCTGCATATTCTACAGACTCGAATTCCCCATTTTTGTTTGTAGTAGCTGTTTTTTTAGAGCCGTCCGCTAAATTTTTCAATTCAAATTTAGCCCCTGACACTGGATTTCCGTTGTCATCCACTTTCTTAATTTTAGCTTTACCATTTTTAATTACGTTAAACCTTAAAAAAGCAATAGTAGGGTCAGAAGCCCCTGCTGTTGATACTGATTGAGACCCTGGTTTTACCCAAAAATATTGATTACCTGAATAGTATGATTTTCTGTCAAAGTCCACACGACCTGACTTTGAACTTGCAGTAGCAGTAACTTCCAGCGTATTTCCATTCTTTTTGATTGTCAAACCAGAATTATTTACGACAACGAAATTTCCTAAAACACCATTTGTATCTGGAATTTTTATAGTTTGTCCTTGCTTAATGTTGTAGTCTTTGTTGTGAAATGATGGTCTTACTTGGAAATTTTTCATATTTTGAATAATCGTATTTTTGTATCCTGCATAATTAGGAAGACTAGTACTCACAGACCATCCTAGTTGCTCCCAAATATACATATTTGTAGCCATAATGTACTCTACGCTATCGCCACTTTTAGCTCCAAAATTCATAATGTCATTGATCTTGATTCTTTCTGCTAATGAAATACCAGCGAATTCTGTCTGTTGTGTAAAGCCTGCACCCGGAACAAATACAACTCCCGGTTGTACACAATAGGCTAATTTTCCATCAATATACATAGGCTGATAAAATTCACCCCATGCTGTCCATGCACCTTTACTAACATCGTATCTTACATAAATTGGATTGCCTTCAGTACCGATAGAACGTGCAAGACGAGTACGTCGTTCAAAAGGAATTTCAATACTTTCTCCTTTGTCATTTTTAACTGACATACCAAAAGAAGAGTCTTTTTTTGCATAATCACCATATAAATATTTAGCTAATGAGATAATTTCGTTATCTGTCAAGCCTTGTACGTCCGTTGGATTATCTCGATTGGCTAATTCTTCTCCTGTTCTTTCGGCTTTTTCATGTGTTTCTTCTGTTACTTCAGTTGTAGAAGTTGCTTCAGTGTTAGTAGCTTCGCTTGAATTAGTTGTAGAATCAATAGGACTGTCATTACTATTCATGCTTTCACCTATTGTTTTATCTAACTCCGTTTGAGTGTTTTGTGTACTTTCTGCTGTTGTTGATTCATTAACTTTACTAGAAGATTCTGTCGATTCTTCAGGTGTCTTTTTCTCTTCTATCTCACTAGAAGAATCCACTTGTTCAGTATTATCCAAGCTTTCGGCCATAGCGATTGTCGAAGGTACAACATTCGCTCCTGCAATGGTCAGCATAGCTAACAGAACAAGGAACTTATTTTTTACTTTACTTAATTTATCTTTCATTGTTTTCCCACCTCAAAATTTTAATTTTTATATTTGCGCTTCTTCTGAAGGTGGATCTCGCGGAAAGAACATTTCTCATCACTCCTCAAAATCAAAAAAGGCAACGATTGAGTATTCTTCAATCGTTGCCTCTTTAATTTAAAATATTTTATCCAAATGGTACTAGTTCTCCTGTGAATCCTGCTGATCTTCCATCTGTATATAGGACTTCCCAAGTCTGCACTCTATAAGGTTGGCCAGTAGAGATTTCCAATTCGCGTGCTTTTGCTGTACCCGCAGCTTCAGCAGCAGCTTGTGTTGGAAACAGACCTAAACTTCCTTGTGGCGTGCCTGGATCAATTGTATTACTTGGTGGAGGGGTCACATTTCCGCCACCGGTATTACCACCACCAGAGTTTCCACCGCCATTGTCAACTGGTGGTGTTGGGTTTGGTTGTTCCGGTGTTACAGCGCCACCACCATTTCCTGCAGGTGGTGCTGGTGTATACCCTCCACCATTATCGACAGGTGCTTGCGGTTGTTCTACTGGCTGTTCTACTGCTGGTGCTTGTGGTTGTTCTGCTTGGCCAGTTGTATTGTTAGCTGGTGTTCCGTTTGCTGCTTCATTTTGAGCTTTGTTTTCTTGTGCCGGATAAGTTGCATTTTCTTTGTTGTTCCCAGCTGTAGCCTGTTGTTTTTGTTCTTCAGCCTTTTGCGCTTTTTCTTTTTCAGATTTCTCTTTTGCTTCTTTGTCTTTTTGCTCGTTAATTCCTTGTTTAAGCTTGTCTAAGCGTTTTTGGTGTGCTTCTTTATCTTTCTTCAAGTATTCGTCTTTTTCTTCGTTAATGCTGTTTTGAGCTGCTTTAATGTCACTATCTTTTTTAGATTTTTCAGCAGTCGCTAACAATTGATCTGTTTTCTTAATCAAGTCTAAAAACGAATGAAGTTTTGTCATTTTCGCTTTTGGGTCTTTTTGGTCCTGTTCTTTTAATTTTTTAATAATGGTTTCAGCCATTTCAATGTCTTTAGCACTTCGCGTGTCATATGCTTTTTTCACTGAGTCGTCGACTTGTAACGATAATTTTTTGTAGTCCTCTTTTTCTTTCTTTTCTGCTAACTCGATTTTTTCTGCTTGTGCTTTCTTTTGGCTATTCACTGCATAAACAGAGCCACCACCAATTAAAAGTAGTGCTGCAACTGATACCCCAATAATTTGATTTTTCTTTAATTTAAACCCTTGCTTTTCACTCATTTCTTCTTCCTCCTAAGATTTGTAATTTTAGCGTACCTAAATGTATCTATTATCGCAAGCAATAGCTTGTTCTTTTCGTCACATGTTTTTTATCCGATTAAACTGACACGCATATATAGTTCAGGTGTTTCTTTCTCTTCCCTCTTGATGGGACAATAATCTTTGTATAAAGCTTTCGTTTCATGTACCGCTTTATACAATGTTATTTTTCGTTGTGTTGTCCAATGTTTCACATTTTGTGTTTGTTTAATGTAATCCTCAACCAATAATTTCTTTTTACCGTTCTCTTTCATGTAGTCAATTAGTTCAACAATCATTTGTTTCGTAATATATGCCATGATTAATTTCTCCTTTTTTTGTTACTAAATTTCATTCATTAGTGAATATCGCTTTCAGGTAAAGCGTACCTCGCTCAACTTCAGGAATGGAGCCTCCTTCTAGTTCATAACCTAAAGCCAAAACTTTTGACACGATAAGTAAAAAAGTATCAGTTTATTTCATCCGCAAAGGAAACTGGCTTGCCGGAACAAGCGATCAATCCCCACTACTGCTTACCTGGTGTGATTACTAGAATTAGAATAGCCTCTCTTGTCATAAGCTACTCCACTGTCTTTTTTAGTGCAGAGAGCAATCAGCGACAGTTACCAAGTTACTTTTTATTTCTGCATTTGTGTATTTATTTTTCAAGGAGCAGTAATTCCAAGACAAGAAAGTTTCACTAATCAATGAAACCTAGTAACAAAGATTTTTAAACATGTTGTTTGATTTTAACCGGCTTCTCTAAGAATCTAAGCGGCTCTAACTCGTTTTTGCGTGAAGCAACAATCATTCCGTCTTTTTCTAAGTTCTTTGCTAAGAAATATAAGTCCTTAGCCGCTACGGTTTTCATTGGATCATTCCTTGAAATAAAATCACCATTCCAGGCATTCACATAAATCTCATTGTCAAACGTTTTAACCGTATGAGTTTTGTAAATAAAATCTTTTGAGCAAGTTTTTAAATATTTCTTTCGCAACTTTCATCACCTCCATTCAAATTTCTGACAAGTTAACAGATAAAAAAAGAGGATACTACGCGTGAACTGCGTAATATCCTCTTTGAAGCACTATATCACCTGAGCCTATTATAACTAATTATGAATCTCTTTTTGAAAAATTTATAAAATTAATCTTAGGAAATCCATATGAATCACTAAAAATCGAACGAAAGTCGTTTTCTTTTTAGCAAAAAATTGCTATAATACAACTTGTTGTGACATTAGTTACAACAAAAAGAGCCTTACAGTTCATGCCGGTTAAAGCATATGAATTGTTTTACTTCCCTCTAGGGTTACCAGCCCTATGGAAGAGGTTCTTTTTTTTTTATCTGCTAACTTCTCACCTTAGATCAAGCGTAGAAGCCTGTAATGTACTTTCTAAGTATGTATGATTTGTTTTTTTCTTTTTTACAAAAAAATCATAGCACACCCTTAAATTCATTACAAGGTTTTTTAATAATATTTTTTATAACTCATTTAATTTCACTTTTTATGTTGCATGGTTTAATGCCAGAAACCACGCTATTTCACTGAATTTCTCACGGCTCTACCATAGCATAAAATTATATATGCTATTATTTGTAATTTATAAATTATAACAAATATAATTTTGAATATTTTTCCAATCAATTCTATCCACCAATAATATTTACATAAGGCTTAATAGATGTAATGAACAAACCAAACATCTTTTTCCCTCCTTTTTTTATTTTAAGCTGTTGCTTGCTTTAATTATAGGTAATCAAGTACAATGAAATCAAGCAGAAATAGCGTCAAATCAACCAAATAAAGAACTATTAACCGTTCAAATAAGGTTTTTTATATTATCTATGTAATATTAATCTGTTTAATAGCTAACCGACCTTGGTATAAAAAGAATTTATCTTTAGGAAAAGGGGGGAAATATTGTAAAAAAAATAATAAATGAAATTCAGTAATATTATTTACTTGTATAAAACATGGGAGTGATTGTATTGGAGAAAAACACTGCATTAATTGCTGCAATAAAAGCCTTTAGACAGAACCGGAAAGTAACACAACAAGAATTGGGAGAAAGCCCAACAAGATATGCCAAAATTGAAGCAACAGGAAACATTCGATTCAATGAATGGTTAACTTACTTGGAAAAATTAGAAGTAACGCCAACTGAATTTTTAAAATTTATGGAGTTACAAGAAGGTCAAAACAACTTTATTTTGGAAGTTGAGCGTTTACTTAGTAATGCGTTTGATGATCCAGAATTTATTTTCAATAAACGGAAAATAATTGAATACTACTCTATTCTTGACAATAAAGAAAATAAAAGTACAGCTGAATTTAGTCAAGTCCATAATCCTGTGTAAAATACTATACAATGTTTTACCGGTCTCTCATTGATCAAACTTAATATATTTTCTTGTAGAACTGAGCCATTCGTCATGAAGGTCCATAAGGACAGCTCCAAT
>SKEX01000384.1_pt1 | contig 36384 bp, 34 predicted proteins | sample 4841451 | NCBI WGS metagenome assembly SKEX01 (sample SAMN11008798, study PRJNA524170) | human gut metagenome | isolation source: fecal sample from pouch patient p38, | place: Israel: Tel-Aviv | reverse complement strand
TATCTACACATTCTGCAAGCTCTGCGATTCCTGCATTTCCAGGTGCACAATAAATTTTATCTACTTTCGGGCTTTTTGAAACACTCCATGCAATCGCATGTTCTCTGCCGCCGCTGCCTACAATTAAGACTTTCATTTTATCTTGCCGCTCCTTTTTGTATCTACTCTTCCGTACCGTATTCTTCTATTTCCACTCTTCCATCCACAACCTTCACCTTGCCATTGGCAATGAGATTGATTGCCTTAGGAAGGATTTTCCACTCTGCTTTCTCCATGACACGTCTCTGGAGAACTTCCGGAGTGTCATCAGATTTAATCTTCACTGCTTTCTGAAGAATAATCGGACCGGTATCTGTGCCAGTATCAACGAAATGTACCGTAGCACCTGTAACACGAACCCCTCTTGCTAACGCTTTCTCATGCACATGAAGTCCGTAATAACCAACTCCGCAGAAAGACGGAATCAGTGACGGATGGATATTAATGATCTTATTTGGATATGCTTCCACGATCATCGGCGGAATTGCTACGAGGAATCCTGCCAGAACGATAAGCTCCACGCCACTCTCTTTCAGCTTTTCCAGAAGTGCTTTGTGAAATTCTTCTCTGCTTTCATACTGTTTCGGAGAAATACATACGGCTTCTATGTTATGGTTCTTCGCTCTCTCCAGCGCATAGGCATTTGGATTGTTGCTGATGACCAGAGATATTTCTGCATTTGTGATCTTTCCACTGTCAATGGCATCCAGGATGGCCTGCAGATTTGTGCCGCCTCCTGAAACTAGTACACCGACTTTTAACATAAAGTCACTCCTTTTTCACCTGCTTCGATACGTCCGACTACATATGGAGTATCGCCTGCTGCTTTAATTGCTTCCATTGTTTTATCAACATCTGCTGCATCTACGGCAAGAACCATTCCGAGTCCCATGTTGTAGGTGTTGTACATCATCTGTTCTTCAATGTTACCTTTCTCTGCAAGAAGTTTGAAGATTGGAAGTACCGGATAGCTGTTCTTCTCTACTACTGCACGTGTACCATCTTTGAGCATACGCGGAATGTTTTCATAGAAACCGCCACCTGTGATATGGCTGCATGCATGTACGCGGACACCTGCATTTTTGATGCTCTTTAATGCTTTTACATAGATTCTTGTCGGGGCAAGAAGAGCTTCACCAAGTGTTGTTCCAAGTTCATCATAGTAAGTATCAAGGGATTCTTTTGTCATATCAAATACTTTACGGACAAGTGAGAAACCGTTGCTGTGAACGCCAGTGGAAGCCATACCGATCAGGACATCTCCGGCTTTTAAATCTTCTCCTGTGATCATATCTTTCTTATCGCAGACACCTACTGCAAAACCAGCCAGGTCATATTCGTCTTCCGGCATCAGCCCCGGATGCTCTGCTGTCTCACCACCGATGAGAGCTGCATCAGACTGTACACATCCTTCAGCCACACCGCCTACAATAGCCGCGATTTTCTCCGGATAGTTCTTTCCACATGCAATATAGTCAAGGAAGAATAATGGTTCTCCGCCTGCACATGCGATATCATTGACACACATGGCAACTGCATCAATTCCGATGGTATCATGTTTGTCCATGACCATCGCAAGTTTTACCTTTGTTCCACATCCGTCTGTACCGGATAAGAGTACCGGCTCTTCCATTTCTTTGATCTTAGCAAGGGAAAATGCTCCGGAAAATCCGCCCAGGCCTCCGAGCACTTCTTCGCGCATGGTTCTCTTTACATGTTCTTTCATAAGCTCTACTGATTTATATCCTGCTTCAATATCTACTCCAGCGGTCTTGTAATCCATAATTATCCTCCGTCTTTTACTCTCAATTTCAGATTGTTTTCTATTACCGTTCACTTCGTGATAGTAATTATTTTTTAGTAATTTTTATATCCAACTTCCTGCAGTCTTGCGTCTTTTGCTTCTACCTGCTCTTTTAATTCCTGGCTGTATGCTTTTAACTTTGCAAGAAGTTCTGCGTCTGAAGTTGCAAGGATCTTAGCTGCCAGAAGTCCTGCGTTTGCACCGCCGTTGATAGCTACTGTTGCAACCGGGATTCCTGATGGCATCTGTACGATGGAATAAAGGGAATCTCTTCCTCCAAGGGAAGTTGTGTGCATAGGAATTCCGATAACCGGCATCGGGAAGATTGCCGCGCACATTCCTGGCAGATGTGCTGCCATTCCGGCACCTGCAATAATTACTTTAAAGCCTTTTTCTTCTGCTGTTTTTGCGTATTCAAAAAAGACATCCGGTTCCCTGTGTGCGGAAATGATCTTCATCTCATAATCAATTCCCAGTTTCTCCAGAATGTCTGCTGCTTTGCTCATGATCGGCATATCTGAGTCGCTGCCCATCACAATTCCTACTTTTGCCATGATTATTCTCCTTTTCTTCTCAAGTATCCTCTGACAGATATGGTTATACCCGTCGGAGACTCACATTTTATTCTTATTGATAAAAAAAGTACGGTTAGAAAAGATTTTTTCAAAACCCTCTCTAACCGTAGATTCTACTAAGATTCCCTTTTTCTGTCAATAATATTGGAGCAAAGAAATATTTTGATGAACTAATAATTTTTTTATTGACTATTATTCATCCCCAAACGGTTCATTGAGTGCTTCTGTTCCCGGCAGTACAAATCTTCCGTCTTCGATGATTGCTGTCATTTCACCCTCATCATCAATAGTGCGGATACTTCCCAGTTCATCATACGGGATCGTGATATCTGTGTGGCATCCATAATAAGCAAGGCTGACATCATCTTTTCTCATCTCAGAAATCTCATTGTCTCTTGCAATGATTTCTTTTCCATCAGGATTATAAACCGGAGTATCCTCTTCCCAGCTGTAGCAGGTATCTCCTACCGCAAAATGCGGTCCCATCTTCTCTGCGATAAGAATCGGAAGTTTATCTGCGATGTCATATTTGTGTGCGGCCACATAAGCTGTCGTATTCGTTCCGATTGCAAATTCTCCCATTGCAATCTTCGGATGATGGAACAGGATGTTATCCTCGATATATTTGCGGTTCTCTTCCTCTGTCTCAAAATTGGAGCAGCTGTAGTCAATAACCTGTCCGCAGTCAAATACCAGTTTCAAATCCCTGAACTGCAATCCATTCAGATATACCTTGGAAACATGAAGCATTCCGCCGGTTCCTGCAAGCACAGGAGAAGTGAACACTTCACCTAACGGAATATTCACATCTGCCACGCAGTTTTCGAAATTTGTCTGTGTCTTCGGATCTGTCAAGGTATGAAGATGAATGAGCAGATCTGTCTCATTCTCTCCCTTTCCCTTGATTTCTACCCATTCACAGGTGTCAAGAGTGTCAATGATCGTCTGCTGGATCTTCTGATATTTTTTGTAATCCAGTGTATTGATTTTCACGATCTCATGGAAAATCTCAGGGAAATTTTCTCCGATTTCAGGCACCGGATATGCAATAATCGTAAAACTTCTCTCATCACCTTTGATATAGCGGTTTGTAATCTGGCTGGATTCATTATCCAGTTCCAGCTGCTGTTTCTGCTGTGCCTCTGTGAAAGTCCAGCTCTCCGGTTTGCTTACCGGTGAAAATGGAATTTCACCAAATGTCTCGATTACCGCCGGTCCACCATGTACCGCTGCCAGTTCTGCATATTCATCATAGGATGTCTGCATTGCGCGAAGTTTGCGTTTCACGAAATCAGAATCCATAAATAACGCACAGTCCTGTCTGTGGTCGTAATCAAACTGTGGGTTCGCAATTCCACCTGTAAATCCACTTCTGAACTGGTTACGTCTGTTTACTGCATGAAGTGCATGACGATAGATCACTGTTTTAAGTCCCATCTCTTCAAACTGACAGATAGCAGCTTTTACCATACGCTCAAACCCCAGATGATAGCGGATATTAACGGTCTTTTTCCTGGTAATATCTTTCCTTCCTGTAATAAAGCCGATACGGTATCCTTCTGTATAGGTACGTGCCATATCATCAATTTCTTTCTGGGAAAGGGAATTCATAAACTCCGCTGTTTTCAGCTCATTCTCTGAAACATACTCACCTGACTGATACAGATAGCTTAAATCATTCAGATCAGATTCCATGATTAATTTCACTATGAAGTTATTTTCAGGATCAATCGCTTCTCTGATACGCTCTTCTACCATATCCTGGCAATAATCATTTACATAAGAGACAAGAATCTCCTTCACCTGTTTCTCAGTAGGAATTTCCTCCTGCGCAAATGCGGAATAGATTTCCAGAAACAGTTCCAGTATAACCGTAAGATCCCATGCTTTCTTTTCAAAAGCATAGGCAATCCCACCATGAAGTTCTGTATACAGGAATGTAAATACCTTTCCGTATTCTCCCAGCATCTTCTGTGCATAGGCCGGATTTCCATAAGAATTCTCATAATTCTGTGGCAGGATATCCTGGTATAATTCATGATTCTGCACTTTCAGTTCTACAAAGTTTTTTCCCTGCGTTCCATTATCCATTACAGTGATGATCTGCTGTAAAAACGCAGCTTCTTTTACAAAAAAACCACGATATGGCTCTTCCACGATCGTTTCCTGCGGTATCTGGGCAATTCTTTCTTTTGCCAGTTCATATCGTTCCATAACCCATTCGTCCAAATTATTCCCCTCCTTTTTGTCTTTCAGCCTGAAATTCCCATCAGGAAAATCCCAAGCCAGCCAATCATTATTATTCCATTTGCAATAGACCCAATCATGCTTGTGCGATGTGTCCTGTTTTCTTCCGAGAAACTCTTAAGCCCCATTGTGAATCCATATATGGACAGCAACATCGCACAAAGACTGACACCGCCTACAATGTATCCAAATTTTCCCTTCAAAAAAAAGGACAGCAAAACTGCAGTCACAAATAAAAGCAGGGAAGCTGCCGCCAGACCGGTCGACAACTTACCCTTCTGCGCTTCCTTTTTCTTTGCAAATGCATATCTATATCTTTTTGCCATAAATCTTTCTCCTCAGGTGATCGCAGATAAAAAAAAGCAGATATCCCAGCGCTGCCCCCGCTGTATTAAGTATCATGTCATCTACATCGAAACATCCGACTTTGGTAATAAGCTGGATTACTTCCACTGTAACACTAAGTCCAAATCCTGCCAGTATAATCAGCCATCCGCTTCTCATTCTCTCCAAAATAACCGGCAGTATAAATCCAAAGGGCAGAAAGCCTATCACATTTCCAAAAAGATTTGTAAAGACCGCCAGAAATCCCAGCTGTTTTCTATACACCCAAAAACGTCGTATTTCAACAAACGGAATCAGATTATACCTGTATTCCCGTTCTTCCATTGCTACTCTTCCATATTCTTCTGAAAAGAAAAGGAAATAAATCAGTGCCAGAACATACAGGATAAACAGAACCGTTCCCAGTGTCCGTATGATATGCTTTGTTTCTTTCTTCAATGTTTTCTCCTGTTTCTGACTGAAAAACCACACAGAGCAATTTCCCGGTCTGATACAGACAGTTCGAAAAATTTCTCCATGTGGTTTATGCGGTCTTTTATATCAATATATCTGATTTCTTTTTCAGCAGTCTTGCACCGCTTACGATCATCATAATCCCTGTTACGATTCCTGTTGTCAGTACAATGATTCCGACTGCCAGACTGCATGCTCCTGTGGAAGACATGGTTTTATATATTTTTTCGTTCATAGTCATCCTCACCTTCGTGTCAGGTCTGTGTATCGCAGACCAAAGCACATTTATTCATTTATTTTGCACCGTACTGCTCATAATATGCATCAATCGCAGCTTTAAGAGTATCGTCAATGATTACTTTTCCTTTGTACTCTTTGTTGTAAAGATGTTCAATTACTTCCTGCATGGTAACAATCGCATTTGTCTCAAAGCCATAGAGGTCATGCACTTCATCAAGTGCGCACTTCACGCCGCCTTTTCCAACTTCCATACGGTCAAGAGAAACCATCAGACCAACGATTTCTACATTTGCCGCACCTTTTACCTTTGGTACTGTTTCTTCCATAGATTTACCGGATGTGGTTACATCCTCGATCATAACTACACGATCGCCGTCTTTTAATTTACTTCCAAGGAAACTTCCCTTGTCTGCACCATGGTCTTTCTCTTCCTTGCGGTCTGAGCAATAACGAATTTCTTTTCCGTATAATTCGCTGAATGCGATGGCTGTTACAACACTTAACGGGATTCCCTTGTATGCCGGTCCGAAAAGTACGTCAAAATCATCGCCATATTTGTCGTGAATCGCATGTGCATAGTATTCGCCAAGTTTCTTTAACTGAGAACCTGTTACATATCCACCTGCATTCATGAAAAATGGAGACTTTCTTCCACTTTTAAGAGTAAATTCTCCAAATTTCAGTACTTCACTGTCTACCATAAATTCAATAAATTCCTGTTTATACTGTTCCATCTTATGTTCTGCCTCCTGTATTTATTGCAATTAATCTAATAATACCAAGGTTTTAAGTCCAAAATCAATTCGTATCTGCGCGATAAAGTTTTTTGAACTTAATAGTATTTTTATTTTACAATACCAACCATATCTTTAACAGAATCAAATCCATTCTTCTTCATATATGCTTCGATTCCGTCAATAATCTCCATCGTCACTGCAGGATTATGGAAATTCGCTGTACCAACAGATACCGCGCTTGCTCCTGCAAGAATAAACTCGATAGCATCCTCTGCGCAGGAAATTCCGCCCATACCGATAATTGGAATGTTTACTGCCTGGGCTACCTGATATACCATGCGGACTGCGATTGGCTTCACGATTGGTCCGGAAACACCGCCTGTCTTGTTTGCAAGTGCAAATGTTTTTCTGTTGATATCGATTTTCATACCTGTCAGAGTATTGATCAGGGATACCGCATCTGCTCCACCGGCTTCTGCTCCCTTTGCAATCTCTGTGATATCTGTAACATTCGGTGTCAGTTTCATGATCACCGGCTGTTTTGCAATCCTTTTAATCTGGGCTGTGAGTTCTTCTACATGATGTGCGTCCTGTCCAAATGCAAGGAAACCTGCATTTACGTTCGGACAAGAAATATTAATCTCCATCATATCGATTGGCTGGTCTGCCAGACGTTCTACCACCGCCAGATATTCTTCCGGTGCATGACCACATACATTGACAATGATCTTTGTATCATACTGCTTCAGAAACGGAATGTCTCTCTCACAGAAAAGGTCAATGCCAGGGTTCTGCAGACCGATAGCATTCATCATACCACCGTAAACTTCTGCTACACGCGGAGTAGGATTTCCTGCCCATGGAACATTGGCCACACCTTTGGTTGTTACTGCTCCGAGCTTATTAATATCTACATAATCAGCAAATTCTGCTCCTGAACCAAAAGTTCCGGATGCCACTGTTACCGGATTTTTCCACTCTATGCCGGCAATATTTACACTCATATTCATCAGATTTCCACCTCCGTAGAAAGAAATACCGGGCCATCCTTACAGATTCTCTTGTTATGCACATTGCTGTGTGCATCCTTCTCTTTGGACTTGCACACACAGGCAAGGCAGGCACCAATCCCGCATGCCATACGTTCTTCCAGAGAAATATAGCATTCAATTTCATTTTCTTCTGCGTACTGTTTGATCGCACGAAGCATCGGAGTAGGACCGCATGCATAGATAATATCTGCATTTAGACCATTTTCTCTGATAGCATCCATGACATTGCCTTTTGTTCCTACACTGCCATCCTCTGTAGCAATATAGAGTGTTCCTGCTGTCTCAAACTCCTCCCTGAGGAAAGTATGACAGTCGCGGTATCCTGCAACGATCTGTTTCTTCTCACATTTCATCTGCTTTGCCAGTTCCAGAATCGGAGGAACACCAATTCCGCCGCCCATAAGGAATACATTCTTTCCCTGTGCTTTCTCTACCGGAAAACCATTTCCAAGCGGTCCGAGAACCGGAATCGTATCTCCGGCTTTCAGTTTTGAAAATTCGTCTGTGCCGGTTCCCGGTCCGGTTACTCTGTAAACAAGATGAAGTCTTTTATTTTCTTTATCAATCTCGCAGAGGCTGATCGGTCTCGGGAGAATTTTAGATTTATCATTTGTATAAAGTGATACAAACTGACCTGGTTTCGCATCCACTGCAATCTTATCGGTCTGAATCCACATACTGTAAATACCTGCACCGATGCTCTCCTGGCTTACAATGGTACAGATTTCTCTTGTTTTCTCGCTCATTCTGCGCCTCCTAGCGGTTATTTAAAGCACTGCTGATGTCTTCAATCATATCTTTTACTGCCTGACGGGATGCATCTGCATAGTTTAATTCACCAAAGGAAGCATATTTCTCCTGTTTGTAAGCTGCGATAATTCCACGGGAAGAGTTAACGATCGCACCAAGTCCATCTTCATTGAAGAAGTGTACAAGGTCTGCACCTTTGCCACCCTGTGCCCCATAGCCAGGTACCAGGATAAATGTTTTCGGCATGATCTTACGGAGTGTTTTTCCCATTTCAGGATAAGTTGCACCTACTACAGCACCTACGTAGCTGTAGCCATTTCCCATATGTTCTTCGCCCCACTGGGCAACTTTCTCACCAACCCACTCATAAAGCGGACGGCCGTCAATGATTCTGTCCTGGAATTCTCCACTGGACGGATTGGATGTTTTTACAAGTACAAAGATACCTTTGTTCTCTTCTTTGCATACGTCGATAAATGGTTTCACGCCGTCTGATCCAAGATATGGGTTTACAGTTGCGAAATCTTCGTCAAATCCTGCGATTTTGTTGCTTCCCACCTGAACTTTTCCAAGGTGTCCTACTGCATATGCAGCGGATGTAGATCCAATATCACCACGTTTGATGTCGCCGATAATCACCAGACCTTTTTCCTTGCAGTAATCAACTGTTCTTTTGTATGCCATTAATCCAGGAATACCAAACTGCTCATACATGGCGATCTGCGGTTTTACAGCCGGAATCAGATCACTGACTGCGTCCACGATTCCTTTATTATACTGCCAGATTGCCTCTGCTGCGCCTTCTAATGTCTCACCCAGTTCAGAAAATGCTTTCTGCTGAATGTGCTGTGGAATATAGTTAAGCATTGGATCCAGTCCTACAACGATAGGAGCGTTTGTTTTCTGGATTTTTTCAATAAGTTTGTTGATCATGAGTCTTTCCTCCTGAATATTTATCTCTTGATTTTATGACGTCAGAATCAAAAGGTCTTTTGACCCTGATATCATTTTATACGTTCTGATACACAACTTTTCCATCGCAGATAGTGTAAAGAATCTTTCCTTTTACTTTCCATCCGTCAAATGGAGTGTTGCGTCCTTTGGAAGCAAATTCATTTTTATCTATTTTGTATTCATGGCCGATGTCTGCGATGACAATATCTGCAGGATGGCCTTTCTGGATGGTTCCCCTGTCACTTCCGAGAATCTGCGCCGGATTCCAGCTCATTTTCTCGATCAGCTGTGAAATTGTAAGAATACCGGTTTCTACCAGTGCTGTATAGGATAATGCAAAGCTTGTCTCAATTCCTACGATACCGAAAGCTGCATTTCGGATTGAGCCGGTCTTCTCAGGTACCGCATGTGGTGCATGATCTGTACTGATTACTTTAAAAGAACCATCTTTCAGCCCCCTGATCAGTGCATCTACATCTTTTTTTGTGCGAAGAGGAGGGTTCATTTTGTAATTTGGATCATCACATTTGATATCATCTGAAGTAAGAATAAAGTGATGTGGGCAAACCTCTGCTGTGATATTATCCAGACCTTCTTCCTTTACAATTTCCATCATTTTGGCAACGCCTTCTGTGGAGCAGTGACAGAGATGAAGCTTTGCACCTGTCTCTCTTGCCAGAAGAATGTCTCTTGCTGCGATCACATCCTCTACTGAATTGCAGATACCTGGCAATCCCAGTCTCTTTGCATTCTCATCATCATTCATGCAGCCATCTCCACGCAGGTCAATGTCCTCACAGTGTGCAAAAATCGGAACATTCAATTCCTTAGCTACTTCCATCGCTTCTTTGCAGAGTCTGGTATTCATAACTGACTTTCCATCCTCAGACAGCGCAGGAATTCCTGCTTTTACCATTCCTTCAATATCGGAAAGCTGTTCGCCTTTCTCTCCCTGTGTAATTGCCCCTGCCTGAAGCACATGAATGCCGGAAAGCTGTTCTGCTTTATTGTGTACATAATTTACACGGTCCGGATTATCAATAACCGGCGTTGTGTTTGGCATGGCAACAACAGTTGTCACTCCCCCTCTCGCAGCAGCGCGGGAACCTGTCTTTATATCCTCTTTCTGTGTCTGTCCAGGATCTCTGAAATGAACATGAAGATCGATCAGGCCTGGCATTACCAGACATCCTTTCGCGTCAATCACTCTGTCATTTTTATCCTTTACTGAAAGTTTCTCACCAATTTCAGTGATCACTCCGTCTTCCAGATAAACATCGCCTTTTTTATCAGTATCGGTGGCTGCATCTACGATACGCCCTCCCCGAATCAGAATACCCATGCAATTCTCTCCCTTCGTTGTGGTACTTTAGATACTTTCTATCATCTATGTTGATTACAAGGCAGTAACTTTCTGATATACATAATACACGAAACCGCTTATTTTATAAAGTCTTTTTTTGCTTCTATGCGGTCTTTTTTGCTTGACATTTCAAAATGCGGGAGATATAATCAATTCATATCTGGATTATTTAATGTATAGTCACTGGTTTTTAGAGATTATATACTGGTATATAATCTGTAAAATCTGGTGATTTTTTTATTGCCAGAAGCTATATAATTTTTTTATTTTTTATGGAGGTAACAACATGAACAAGGGAACTGTAAAATGGTTCAACGCAGAAAAAGGTTACGGATTTATCACTGGTGAAGACGGCGCAGACGTATTTGTACATTTCTCCGCTATCAATGGTGAAGGATTCAAATCCCTTGAAGAAGGCCAGGCTGTAACATACGACTTAACAGAAGGCGCTCGTGGAATGCAGGCTGCAAACGTTACAAAATTATAATTCATAATTTTCAATAACGTGAGAGGATTGAATTCCGCACTTTTAAATACGGATTAAACCTCAAAAAATCCCCGGATGATCCGGGGATTTTTTTTGGCTTTTTTAATTATAAAAACTTGATCTTATTCAGCGTCTGTGCTGTCTGTAGAAGCAGAATCTGTACTTTCTGTCTCTGCGTCATCTGTGGATGCAGTATCGTCTGTTGATTCTTTATCATCAGAGGTTTCTTCTGCGTCTGTGTCTTCTGTATCTGTGGCAGTATCATCTGTAACTGTGTCCTCGCTGTCTGTGTCTTCAGAAGCAGTTGTATCTTCAGCATCTGCATCTGTTGTATCAGCATCTGTGCTGTCTGCATCATCCGTTGTATCTGTTGTCATATTTGAAATGTAATTGTCAAGTGCAGTAGTATCCATTACTGTATTCTGAACCACATTCTCTTTGGCTCCTGTTACTTTGGCATATGCAGAATAGCCAATCCATGCAACGATCACAACACAAATAAATGCCCAGGCAAACATTTCCAGTCCAAAAAGCATTTTTTCTTTCTTGTCTGCTTTGCTATGCTGTCCTTTTCTGGCCTTATAAGCATCGACTTTCTTCTGGCTCATGATATATCTCCTTTGCATCTAATATTTCGTATTTCCTGATTATAGCACACTTTATTGCAAAAGAAAATAGGCAATCTATTATACAGCAACGATCACTCCGCCGTCATTTGCATACATCGAACTTACGCCTGCTGTGTCAAGAACTACGATCTTCGCAAGTTTCATTCTTTCCTCAAAAGCTTCCTTGAGCACCTGTGCTCTTGCAGGACAGTTGCAATGACTGATTGCCAGCACTTTTTCAGCACTGTCCGGAGTTTTTGCTATCACCTGTTCCACCATTTTGATCATGGCACGGTTCATTCCTCTTGCCTGATCCAGCTGACAGATATTTCCATCATCTGTAGATCCCATAACCGGCTTGATCTTTAATGCACTTGCCACTAAAGCTTTCACCTTGCTGAGGCGTCCATTCTTTCTCAATGTATCAAGGTTCTCAAGTACAAAGAATGTATGCTGTCCTTCAATATAGTGTTCTACTGTTGACACCACCTCTTCAAAGCTCATTCCCGCTTCTTCACATTCCTGGATTTTCATTCCAATCAGGCTCTGTCCGATGGATGCGGAACGTGAATTAAATATATGGATTTTTTTATCCGGATGATCCTCCAGAAGAAGATTTCTGCCAAGCAATGCACTGTTATAAGATCCACTCAATTCAGAAGATAAAGTTACTGCATAAATATGCTCTGCCTCACAATCATACGCCTTCATATATCTCTCCGGTGACGGGCAGGCTGACTTCGGGCATTCCGGGCAGTCAGCCACTTTCTTAAGAAAAGCCGCCTGGTCAAACGTCTCATCATCTATGATCTGCTCAGCTCCCACCATCAAAGTCAGAGGGACTGATTCAAAATGTTCATCATCTTTCCATTCATCCAAAAGTTCTCCACAACTATCTATGACAATCTTATATCTCAATTATATCGTCCTCTTTTCCATTATATGTAGTATCCAATACCAGATATATATTATCATACTGATTTACATTTGAAAAGGCTTTTTCATAAAAACGCTGTTCTTTTTTTCAAAAGTGATTTATAATAAGAAAACGCTCCTTGCAAAATACAGGGAGCGCTGTTGAATCCACGAAATAAGTATTATAAAAAATGTGTTGTAAAAAGAGGTGTTGTATGCTCGCTTTAAGAATTATTGATATAAAAGATTTTATGAATAAGCTCCTGATTGGTGAAGTATTTGATCATTTTTCCTTTATTGAATCATCTATTACAACTTTCAATACTTTCACTATCGACGGCAAACTTCAGCACGATTTCTTTGATACAGATACAAAATCTGCTCTTCTGGAAAAATCCGCCGAATATTCTCTGTGGCATAATGTGAAACCATTCTGTTTCTCTGTTATACGTGGCAAACGCACACCATTGAATTTCAAAATCGTATTTGAGCTTTCTCACGAGCAGGTGCAGTCTTTGTTAAGAAATGAAAGTCTCCCTTCAGACATTCCCGTCCGCAATTTCTATCTGAATATCCAGTATAAAAATCAGGCACTTTTATGTACAACAGGTGTTTCCTACACTTCCTTCAGCCTGGACAAACGTCTGGAACATCTCTGGGATGATTCTCTGGTCACTTTTTTCTCCAGTCATCATATTTCCTGTGAGAAATTATAAGCGGCCTTATTATTTGTTACCTGTTCCTGCTTTAGCAGAACAATACAGATAATACACCAGAATATCTATAAACTCACTGTTAGTCGGTTTATCTGACATTGTACATCCTGCGATTTCCTGCAATGTATCTTTATGGTTCATCCAGCACAAATTTACCAATGTCCTGATATTATGTTCTACATTAGAAGGTGTTGATTTATATTTTCTCGCAATGATCGGGTAAATATCTTTCGTCACCTTAACCGGACGTTCATGTATTCCCTGTGCCATCTCCACAGCATCTGCAACATAATAATATCCCTTATACTTTGACGTTGCACCTAATTTTCTAATAATTCCATACACTTCAGTCATACTTCGTTCCTCCTAACAATCTCCATAGCCTGTATGATCACAGGTCTGGTATCTCTTTTATTTACACACATTTTTTCATAACGTAAATGGAAGATACAGTAATTGTCATTCGGAATTTCCGTTACCCAGTTACCATATACAAAGCATACGGCAACCGTTATACTTCTTATGGATTCGACATGTTATTAAAATATCAGCAATTTAATCATAAAAATTTATAAGACATTTGTCAATACCAATCGTCAAAAAAGTACTATATTTTGTTTTTTATTTAGTCAATCGGATATTCGCAATCCGCTTTCGCTACTTGCTCATAACCAAATAACTGCTTCGCAGTTTATCAGAAGGGGCTTGTACCCCTTCTGATACAAGCAAGTCCCCACCCACTGCTTATTGCTCTTCGCAATTGAAGCAGGGGACTTACTTGATTTGGTTAAAACAGCATACTTTCACTGTAATTGGAGCAAAAACGAGGCAAAGCAGATTCTATCCACCTTACCTCGTATCTTAACCGAATCAGGCAAGTTTTCTGCTTCAATTACGAAGAACAATAAGCTTGTTGTTCGTTATGGGCGCTTAACTCACTATCTGACGGATTATTTTGTTATCATCAGCAGAATCTCATTGCTTCTCTGAACAAATTTTGTCATTTCCTCAGGTGAGAGCTGTTTATGGCTCATCATTGCAAGGTCGTACAGCTGCTCGCAGATTACAGGTGCTTTATCAGATTCCTTATTCTCTGCCAGATATTTAACCAGCGGATGATTTGCATTCAGAACCAATGTTTCATGTCCGCCAAACATATTCGGATCCATTCCGTACATATTGTACATTTTCATCATATCCTGCATACGGCGGCTTTCTTCAGAAAGAGTCATCATTGCAGATACATTTTCATTCTTCAGATTCTCTACATGTACTTCCAGTTTATCCTTGTGAAGATTCTTACGGAAAAGTTCTGTCAGTGCTTTTACAGTTTCTTCATCTGCTGTGCCTTCACCCTTCATTTCCTCTGTAAGGTCAGCGTCGATTCTCTTGAACTGTACATCCTGATGTTTCTGTTCCAGACTGGAAATAAATGCACTGTCAATGTTGTGTTTCAGGATAACAGCATCCTTTCCTGCCTCTTTGAACATATTAATATACTGGCTCTGCTGAACCTCATCAGTTACATAGAAGATTACGGTCTTCTCAGGCTCTTTCTCCTGTGCATCTTTATTTTCTTCAGATGCAGTATCTTCTTTCTTCTCTTCTGCCTGATTTTCCGGTTCTTCTGTTTCTTTCTTGTTCTCTTCAATGCAATCTTTCAGTGTCAGATATTTGCCGTCAAGATTCTTGAAGAGTACATAATCTCCTATTTTCTCTGCAAATTTAGTATCCTTGATGCAGCCATATTTAATGAATGGGCTGATGTCATCCCAGTATTTTTCATAGGATTCACGGTCTGTTTTGCACATTCCTGTCAGTTTATCTGCTACCTTCTTGGAAATATACTCGGAAATCTTCTGTACAAATCCATCATTCTGCAGTGCACTTCTGGATACGTTCAGCGGCAGATCCGGGCAGTCAATTACACCTTTCAGCAGAAGAAGGAATTCCGGAATTACCTCTTTGATATTATCTGCGATAAATACCTGGTTATTATACAGTTTGATTGTTCCTTCGATAGAATCATACTCTGTATTGATCTTCGGGAAGTACAGGATACCTTTTAAGTTAAACGGATAATCCATATTCAGATGAATCCAGAATAACGGCTCTTTGTAATCCATAAATACTTTACGGTAGAATTCCTTATAATCATCATCTGTACATTCATTCGGATGTTTCATCCAGAGAGGATTGATATCACTGATGGAAACCGGACGTTTGTTGATCTTTACTTTATCCTTTGCAGGGGAAACTTCAACAACTTCCTTCTCACCATTCTCGTTTTCTTTCTCTTCTGTCTTAGCTTCTTCATGAATATGTTCAACAACTACATCATCATCTCTTAATTCAGCTTCATCGATCGTCTCATATTCCTGCGGTGCGTTTGCCTTGGAAAGATAAATGTGAACCGGCATAAAGGAACAATATTTCTCCAGAATCTCACGCATACGATATTCGTTTGCAAATTCCAGACAATCTTCATTCAGGAATAATGTAATCTCTGTACCGATTGTATTCTTGTTGCCTTCCTGAATATCATACTCTGTACCGCCATCACAGGACCAATGTACAGGCTGTGCACCTTCTGTATAGGAAAGTGTATCGATGTGTACTTCATCTGCTACCATAAATGCAGAATAGAAACCAAGTCCGAAATGACCGATCATCTGGTCATCTGTTGTTTTATCTTTGTATTTCTCAAGGAACTGGGTTGCACCTGAAAAAGCAATCTGAGTAATGTATTTCTCAACTTCTTCAGCAGTCATACCGATACCATTATCGATAAATTTCAGCGTCTTTTCATCAGGGTTAACAATTACCTGAATTTCCGGTTTATATCCTTCCGGGAAATTATATTCTCCCATTACTTCCAGTTTTTTCAGTTTTGTAATCGCATCACATCCGTTGGATACCAGCTCTCTTACAAAAATATCATGATCGGAATATAACCATTTCTTAATAATCGGGAAAATATTTTCACTGTTGATTGATAAACTTCCATGTTTTACAGCCATGCTGTCCACACTCCTTTTTTTGTATTTACTGCAACTTTTTATCTGTAGTTGCTTCTCTGAGAGATATAGTAATACCATTTAATCCAAAAGTCAAGAAAAAATTAGCACTCATTTAAAATGAGTGCTAACAGTTTGTTTTGTATTTATTTTTTCTTCTTTTTATAAACCACAACACCTGCGATACATCCTGCCGCAATCACCAGAATGATCACAAACGGCGCGATATTCGTTGTATCTCCTGTCTTTACAGCAGATTTTGCGGTTGCTCCGTTTGGCTGTGGAGTTGGAGTTGCCGCTACTATCTGTGCCTGAGTAATATTGAAGTTTACCTGTTTGGTATCCTGCTCTCCTGTATTTTCCCACTCTTTTCCATTATACATCTGGCGGTCAAATACAACAGTCAGTGTATAAGTTCCTGCTTTTGTAATTCCAAATGCTGCCGTATACGGTGCACTGCTCCAGCTGTTTGTGTTGATTACTTTCCAGTTATATGGTACATAGCGGACATCTCCTTTTCCAGGACTCTCGTTATCCATACCTGCACCAACTGCAGTGAAAGTAATCTTGGACTGCGTTGTATATCCCTCAGAACTGATTCCTGTGATCTTATTATCTGCCGGATCTGCAATCTTCGCTTTGCGAACAGTCTTAACTGTAAATTTGACATTTACCTTTGCACTGACGTTCTGATCAGTATTAACGGCGATAGCTTCTGTATAAGAACCAGCCTTCAAACCTTCTTTTGGACGAATCTTAAATGTCGCGCTCTCGCCCGGTGCAAGTTCTGTAGCAGAAAATTTACCAATTTTAAAGTTCTTAGCTGAAGGTGTATTTAAAGTAACATTTGTATTTCCTTCATTTGTCACAGTAACTTTCTGTGCTTCCGGTGCTTCGCCGTATCCGGCTTTTGTCTTTCCAAAATCCAGTTCTGTCGGATTAACAGATAATTTGTAAATTTTTTCCACTTCAGAAACAGTAATCGAAGCATTTACTGTTGTCAGCACTTCTTCCTGTCCATCAGCGTTTGTCTGCATAATCTGGATACTGTCCATATAGTCTCCGGCTGTCAGTCCTGTTACCGGAGTTACTGTAAATTCAGCGGTATCTCCCGGATTCAGTTCTGATGCAGAAAGTTCTCCGATATTAAAATATTCTCCCACTGGCTGTACCAGTGAAACAGTTGTATTTCCTGTATTTGTAAGTGTAACTGTTGTTGAATCAGGAGTATCATACCCCTCTTTCAGATCATCATAATTAACAGAGGCCGGATCTGCCTGAATCTCTGTAATCTGCTGTTGTGCTTCTTTTACTGAAATTTCAGCAGTCACCTGTGCGGTTACTTCTGATTCTTCATTGCTTCCAAATACCAGAGTATCACTGTAATCTCCCTTAGTCAGCCCTGTCTTTGGCTGTACCATGAACATAATGGATTCCCCTTTTGCAAGCTGTGTTCCTGATGCAGCTTCGCTTCCATCCTCATTCAGTACATTAAAGTATTCTGACTGTGGTATTCTCAGTGTAACAGTACTGTCGCCTGTGTTTGTTACTGTTACAGACAAAGTCTCATTTGCCTGTGTATAATTTTCCTCAACGTCACTGAAATTCAATGTCCCGGTATTTATATCCAAAGACTGTGCTTCAAGAGATGCGTCTGTATTATCATCTGATGTCTTTGAATCATCCGGTGTTTCAGCCGGTTCTTCTTTTGGATCTTCTACCGGTTCCAAATCCTCGTCATCTGCGTCAGATGATTCACCCTCAATCGTAATCTTTGCTTCAAAGGATACCTCTGTTCCCTCTTCTGTCTCGTAAGTGATCACATCATCATAATCTCCGGCTTCCAGTCCTTCTCTTGGCTGTACCCATACATTCACAGATTCACCTGCTGCCAACGGTTCTGTAATATCAGCAACCATAAAATGTTCCGGACTGATTTCCTGAAAATTTAAGGTTTCACTTCCTATATTTGTGATCTGCACATACTGTGCCTCAACATCTCCGAGATCACTCTGTGCTGTTCCAAAATCACAAACCGGATCTTCACTGTCTTCTACAGATGCAACAGCCTCATAAGCTTCTTTGCTGTCTTTTCCCGCAGTGTCTTCTGCGTTTTCATCTGTTTTGTCAGTCTGCACATTTCCATTTTCATCTACCTGAAGCTGTTCTTCTGTGTAGATTTTCATCTGAGAATCATCAGTTCCCTCTGTGCTGTCTGTCTCGTTATATGTCTGATCAGACGCATTTTCCTGTGAATCATCCGTCTGCTGTGCACTCTCATTATCGTAGGCAGTCTGTGTTTCATCCAGCTGGCCTTCTGTTTCCTGCACTTCATCATTCTGTGAATTTTCTACATTCTGATTCTCATCTGTCTGTGTTTCATCAGTAGTCTGATTCTCAGAATCCTGATTGTTCTCCGCTTCATCTGTAGTCTCCGCCAGCTGTGCTTTCTCCGTTTCATCCGGATTCTGCTCTGTAAGGGCTTTCGCCTCGTCCTCTGTAGCCGCTACTTCTAATGTTTTGGCTGTCAGCGTTCCTGTAAGACCACTTCCGTCTATCGGTGTGATATCAAGTTCCAGTTTATATCCCAGATCCTCCTGAGTAATCGTATACGTTTTCTCAGTCCCTATCTGTGTTAATTCCTTCTCTCCTGTCTGTCTTGACCAGGAAAAAGTAAAATCTTCATCTGTCACTCCCTCCGGTGTGACCTTTGAGTAATCCGCGCTCACAGTTGCCCCTACTGCTGCAAGCCCTTTAACCTTAAGCTTGCCACCAAGCTCTCCTGACGGAGCTGCCGCAAAAACCATGGATGGAATCAATGAAATAACCATCATCACAGTCATCACGATTGCAAGAAATCTCCTTCTCTCCATCTGTAGTCCTCCTTTTCATTTATAATAGAATTGTGATTTCATTACTGTTCATTGCATCTCCTCAATATATTTCGCAGGATATTTACAATGAGTGGCAATGACATCTCCTTCATTCTCTGCATAAAGCCATTATAACACTGTATTTTAAGAAAATGTAATCTGTATTTTTCTTCCTATAATATCAAAAAGAGCCACTGTAAACTTCATTACAGCAGCTCTAAATTACCTTTTACACCTATGGGTACTTATCCTGCACCATTTACCAACAATAGTTAACGTTCATATCATCATTTCCAAGACAGATACTGTTGTTTTATCCCTCTACGATCAGATATTTTCCATCTGGCAGTGCAAAAACTTCGCTTGCTTCTTCCAACTCTTCATCTGACATTCCATCCACATCAGCTCCGATCTCTTCCAGATACTCTCTGACCTCTTCGATAGAATCTACTACCTGTGCCATGCAGTCCTCAAGAAAAGCTTCTGCTGCCTCATAAGATTCTGCCACCGGCTGTGGAAAAAGCTGCTCCTGATTTTCCAGAAAAGTATTGATACATTCTTCTGTAAACATTTTAAATTACCTCCTCAATTTCTCCCTTTGCCAAAATCAGCTTCTCAAGGATCGGTTCAACCCGTTCTGTCACATAGGACGCTGCTGCCCGTACCCCCTCCTTGGAATGCGCCATGGCAAAGCCATATTTTACTGCCTTAAGCATCTCTATATCATTATATTCGTCTCCGAATGTCAGACATTCTTCCGGCGAAATATGATATCTCTTCTGATATTCTATAATTCCCTTTGCCTTATTAGTACCAAAAGGAATAAAATCAATCCATTCATTTCCCGACGTAACAACCACACAGTCTTTTCCAAATCTTCCGGTCCAGTATTTTACGGACTCTTCGGTAAGACCACCCGGCTCAAATACAGCCAGCTTCATAATCGGATCTGTCATTTCATCCAGACTTTTTACAAATCTGCACTCATTTTTTACTTCATATAACATATGATCATGAAATTTCTTTGTCTTCGGCATCAGATAATGGTAATCCTTTGCTGAACAGGTAAACTCTGCATCTTTCTTTTCCATGATTGCAGAAATGATCTCATTTGCAAGTTCCCTGTCAAAAGAATCCTGATACAGCACTTCCCCATAATCTACTGCCAAAGCACCATTTTCGGAAATATAAGAAATCTCTGACGCAACAGGTGCAAACAATTTTCTCATATTCGGGTACTGTCTGCCACTGGCTGCAACAAATATGATTCCCATTTCCTGTAACTGTCTGATCAGTGGAAATATCTCTTCCGGCAAAGATTGTGCTTTATTTAAGAGCAAAGTTCCATCCAGGTCACTGGCAACTAACTTAATCATTTCCATGTTCCTCGCAAATCTTTACTAAGTCAGTCGGTGCTTCGGCAACTATATCTGCGCCATTTTCGTTGAGTTCCTCACGGTCACGGAATCCCCATAATGCACCAACTGTGAACATTCCTGCTGCTTTTCCTGTTTTCATATCTGTGCTGGTATCTCCTACATACATGCACTCTTCTGGTTTTACACCAAATTTCCCAGCAACCATCAGAGGACCGTCCGGAGCAGGTTTTCTGCGGATTGCATCACTCTGTCCGACCACCATGTCAAACTCTTCTCCGAAAAGCTGCGCGATAACTTTTACAGCTGCCGGATGCGGTTTGTTGGAGCAGACTGCCAGCTTCATTCCATGTTTCTTCAGCTCTTTCAATGTCTCCGGCATTCCCTTATAAGGAACTACTTTATACATCGGATCTGCTGCAAACATTTCTCTGTAAAGTCTCTCTCCTTCCTCATAATGAGTAAGCTCCGGGTCCCCGGCATCTTTAAGTGCACGGCGGATCAGCATGCTTGCACCTTCTCCGCTGTAATATCTGAAATTATCCACCGGAAGTGTCTTTAAACCAAATTTTTCCATGATAACGTTTGTGACATATGCCATGGATTCCAGTGTATCAGCTAACGTTCCATCCAAATCAAATATACATGCCTTAATCATCTTTTGTCATCCTCTCAAGTCAATTCCTGATTTCTTCATTTCATAAAATAATCTGGCGGCCGGAAGCCCTACCACATTATTGTAGTCTCCATTAATTCCTTTTACATATATTCCGAAAAACCCCTGAATTCCGTAACTTCCCGCTTTATCCATAGGCTCTCCTGTCGCAACATATTCTCTGATTTCTTCATCTGAAACCGGATAAAATGTCACATCTGTACTCTCATAAAAGGCATGTTCCTGCCATTGCCCATTCTTTTTCTCCAATACAGAAACGCCAGTGTATACCTGATGGGTGTTCCCCTGCAGTTTCTTCAGAGTATCTGCTGCGTCTTCCTGATCGTGTGGTTTTCCAAGAATCATATTCTGAAACACTACCACTGTATCAGAACCGATAATTACAGTTCCCTCGTCGGCATCCTCTACTGTCGCTTTAACAGAAACCGCCTTATCTCTTGCCAGCTGCGCAACTGCCTCTTTCGGGTCATCAGAAGTCCGATTCTCGTCTCCTGATGCGGGTATCACTTCAAATTTCACGCCTGCTCTCTCCAGCAGTTCTCTTCGTCTGGGTGAAGCAGATGCTAAGATAATTCTTCTCATATATAAACCTCTTCTGTTACTGTTCGAACGCCGTTATTCTGTAAAATGTTTTTATCAGCGCCCCTCTTCTTTCGTGTCATAGTATACCTTGTATCTTTTTGCTATGCAACTGCTTTCAGAAAAAGTTTTGCTTTTCTTTTTATGCAAAACGTATTAAAATATGAATAACCAATCACTAATCTGTTTCATATTCGCAGAAATAGGAGAATATCAGAAAGGAGTTTATGATTATCATGGCTAAAATTAATAAATACTGGGGATTTGTTGCAGTCGGCGCTCTTACCGCAGCTGCTGCCGGTGTCGTTGCCGCTATTATCGCAAAGAAAGGATCCTGCAAAGAGGATTTTGATTTTGAAGATGACTTTGATGATTTTGATCTGACAGACGAAGAAGAGAAAACTGAGGAAAAAGCTGACGAAGAAGCTGAAACTGCAGAAGATTTCCAGTCCTGGGAACATACAGGTGAGCAGGCAGAGAATGACAGTGCTGAAGACAAAGCTGACGAAGTAGCAGCTGAATCTGATTCAGAAAATTCAGAAGAAGCTCCTGAAGCAGCCACAGAAGTTGAAATCAAAGATGCTGAGGAAGAAGATGCCGACGATCCAAAAGACTTCGAAGAAGCTATTGAGGCAGCAGCTGAATCTAAGGAATGAATCAACTTGTCGGCACACTAGTACAGCGTAATTATACTATATGTTGCAAACAGCCAGACGAATAATCGCCTGGCTGTTTCTTTATCTTTTATTGCATTATGCTTTCGGCAGTTTAAATGAGCTCTTAAGAGATACGATACGGTTAAATACCGGTGCTCCCTCCTTAGAGTCATGGATATCTGCGCAGAAGAATCCTGTTCTTACAAACTGGAAGCTGTCATAGCCTTTTGCTTCCATCAGTGCAGGCTCTACATAAGCAGTAACTTTAGTCAGAGAATTCGGATTTACGTTCAGTGAACCGTCTTCCTTGTTGTATACACCTTTTTCCTCATCTACGATATTCTCATAGAGACGAACTTCTGCTTTGCCAGCCTGGCTTGCTTCTACCCAGTGAATTGTTCCTTTTACCTTTCTGCCATCCGGTGCGTTTCCACCCTTTGTTTCCGGATCATAAGTACAATGTACTACGCGTACTGTACCATCTTCGTCTGCTTCGTATCCTGTACATGTTACAAAATATGCATTCATAAGACGAACCTCTGTGCCAGGGAACATTCTCTTATATTTCTTAGGCGGATCTACCATGAAATCCTCTCTCTCAATATAAAGTTCTCTGCCAAATGGCATCTTACGTGTTCCAAGTTCTTCGTTCTCCATATTATTCGGAGCTTCCAGATACTCAATTTCACCTTCCGGATAGTTATCGATCACAAGTTTGATCGGATCAAGGATTGCCATCAGACGCGGACGTTTCAGTTTCAGGTCCTCGCGGATACAGTACTCAAGCATTGCGTAATCAACAGAGCTGTTTGCCTTGGATACACCACAAAGCTCAACAAACATCTTGATAGATTCCGGTGTGAAGCCACGACGGCGCAGTGCTGCGATGGAAACCAGACGCGGATCATCCCATCCGTCTACAATTCCTTCTTCTACAAGTTTCTTGATATAACGTTTACCTGTGACAACATTTGTCAGGTAAAGTTTTGCAAATTCAATCTGTTTCGGAGGCTGCGGATATTCCAGTTCTCTTACAACCCAGTCATACAGAGGTCTGTGGTCCTCGAATTCCAGTGTACAGATGGAATGTGTGATTCCCTCGATTGCATCTTCGATCGGATGAGCGAAGTCATACATCGGATAGATGCACCATTTATCGCCTGTTCTGTGGTGTGTCATATGAGCAACACGATAAATAACCGGGTCTCGCATATTCATGTTCGGAGATGCCATATCAATCTTAGCGCGGAGTACTTTCTCTCCGTCTGCATATTTACCCTCTTTCATCTCCTCGAAAAGCTGAAGATTCTCTTCAACAGTTCTGTTTCTGTATGGGCTCTCTTTACCTGGCTCTGTAAGTGTTCCGCGGTATTCACGGATCTGATCTGCTGTCAGGTCGCATACGTATGCTTTTCCTTTCTGGATCAGCTTTACAGCAGCTTCATACATCTGGTCAAAATAATCAGATGCAAAGAAAAGTCTGTCTTCCCAGTCAGCACCCAGCCATTTGATATCAGCTTTAATAGATTCTACAAATTCGCTTTTCTCTTTTGTAGGGTTTGTATCATCAAAACGCATGTTGAATTTGCCGTTATACTCCTGAGCAAGGCCATAGTTTAAAAGAATAGATTTCGCATGACCGATATGAAGATATCCATTCGGTTCCGGCGGGAAACGTGTATGCACGGTGTCATAAACACCCTCTGCTAAATCTTTATCAATAATATTCTCAATAAAATTCTTGGAAACTGTTTCGTTCTCCATCTTTTTCCCTCCTGTTTTCGTATTTTATACATGTTTCATGTCACTGCATTATCTGCCCGTACCCACAAAACCAGTATATCCGTTATTTTCAGTTATAATATAAGTACATTTTATTAACTATATTGATTTTCCTTCTATTAAGCACAAACGAATGAATTTATATTATCATTGGAAATTCCATCTGTCAACTGTTTCCACAATGGTGGCAAGCCTTATTTTATGCACTATTGAGGCTGATACTGACATCTGTTTTGCCATTTTAAGTTTCCGGTTTTCTTGACGAAATCTGTGTTAACACTTATAATTATCTCAATATATACGATTATACCAATATATTCAGGAGGTGCAGCAACATGAGTAACGCATTGCCAATCGAAGATTTAAGCAAAACTTACCTCGAACATTCTATGGTAATTAACAACTTCGTTATTAAAATTGGAAGCCAGATTAAAGATAGTCTTTGTCGTGTTTTTGGTGACGGTGTTCAGTACGAATGGCGTGAAAATGACGACAAAGTAATCATTCCTGATGTATCAATCATCTGCAACCTGAGAGATCGTAAAAACATTTCTTTTACCGGCATTCCTCGCTTTGTAATGGAGGTTTTATCCAATGCCACTGAAGAATATGACCGCCACGAAAAAATGGATATTTACTGTAAAGTCGGTGTTTCTGAGTACTGGATTGTTGACTGGAGAAAAAAATCTGTAGAAATTTATCTTTTTGACTTTAAAGAAGATGGTACTGGTTATCCGTATCTTTATAAAACAGTTACCGCTCAGAATAAAGAAGATTTACAACTGGTTATGTTTCCAAACTTGAAGATAACTTTTGATGAGCTATTTGATATTGGGGAATATTAACATTGTCAATGGGACTGCTGTCCGATTGTTAGCGTTGAATATTCTACCTGAATCCATTATAACATAGCCCAAAAGGAGCGTGATCGTATGGCTTTATCTAAAGAAGAATCTTATACCATTGAAGATATCTATGCTTTGCCAGACGGAGAAAGAGCCGAGCTTATTGATGGACACATCTATTATATGGCACCACCAACCTATAAACACCAGAAAATCGTTATGGAACTCTCCGCTTCTATCCGTAATTATATAAAACAACACAAGGGATCTTGTGAAGTGATTCCTGCACCATTCGCAGTACATCTTGACGAAACAAGTAATACCTACGTAGAACCGGATATTTCTGTAATCTGTGATAAAAATAAGCTTGATGATAACGGTTGTAATGGCGCACCAGACTGGATCATTGAGATCGTGTCACCGTCCAGTAAGAAAATGGATTATCTCTTGAAGCTTTTCAAATACCGTTCTGCTGGTGTCAGGGAATACTGGATTGTGGATGCCGCAAAAAATCGAATCATGGTATACAATTTTGAACATGATTCTATCGAAGATTATTCGTTCTCTGATACTATAAAAGCAGGAATTTATGAAGATTTGTCTATTGATTTCTCAGAAATTGATGTCATGTAATTTTTAAGAAAGCTGGTAATTGTCCTCCTCACCGGAAGACGTTTACCAGCTTTTTATTATTTATATTAGAATTTTGAAAATTTGGTCTTACTATAAATACTGCTTGCCTTAATCAGATTCTTATACATTGTATAAGATTTCTTCGGAAGCTTTAATGTTACCGACTTGTTGACTGCCAAACCTTTCTTGCCGACATATTCCAGATTAGAGCCATTAAGCTTCAAAGCCTTAATAGATGTACACTGGTAAAACGCCTTCGCTCCAATTCTTCTTATGCTTGATGGTAATGTCACGTTTTCAAGATTCAGACACTGAGTAAATGCACATGTATTAATAATTACAACTCGTTTTCCAAACTTAACAGTTTCCAGACCGGAACACTGATAAAACGCATATTTACCAACTTCTGTAACATTATTACCAATCGTTACACTTATAATATCTTCGTTTCTGCAGAATGCTTTTTCCTGAATGGAAGTAACCTTATAAGCTTTTCCGCTGATAGATACTGCTGACGGAATCTTAATCTCTACTTCTTCTTTTGCAAGTCCAGTTACGCTTACCTCTTTTACACTTATGATCTTATAATTCAGATTACCAACAGAATAAACATCTCCGATCTGCGGTGTTCCAATCTTTGTAGTAACTATATCAGAATCTGCTCCCTGATATTTCTTACCATCCAGTGAACGAACTGCAACCACTTTGTAAGAATATTGTGTTCCTGGTACTGCTTTACTGTCTGTCCAAAGGACTTTTGTGGTTTTTGCTACCTGTGTGTACTCTGTTTCTGCATCCGCTTTACGATATACCAAATAATAACTTGTATATTCTGTTTCATCCCATGATAATGCGATAGATTTTTTACCTGCTTCTGCTGTCAAGCTTGTAACTTTTGCAGGCTTAATTACTGTCCAGACTGCATTGACTGTAGTATCTGCGGTAACCTTTGAGAAGTCTTTGTCCCATGATAATTCATATCCACTTCTGCTGATAAATGGATATTCTGCCGCATCACCAGATTTTACCTTTTCAGTCTTAACGATTTTGCCACGATCTTTGAAAGTTACAGTATACTTCGTTGACTCTGACGGAGTTACAATAATAGTTGTGCCGCCACCGCTGCTGCCACTGTCTTTCTTTGTCCACACTGCATTGATTACCATATCTTCTGTAATATTAGTGTAATCGGCATCCCATGAGAGAGTGTAACCTGCTTTAGCATCTAATGTTGGTGGTGTTGCGTTTTGTCCCTTTGTTACATATTCTGTTTTCTTAGTACGTCCATTATCTTTAAAGATTACCTTGTAATCTGCTGATACAAAATTGATATTATTAGCCTTTGCATAAGATTCCGCTACGCTATCCTTATATCCATAGACAGTCAAATTTTTACAGTATTTAAATACATCAGAACCAATGTACACAACTGATTTTGGAATTAAAATCTTATTCAAGTTAGTACAATTATAAAATACTTCATCAGCAATCTCTGTGACTGTTTCTGGTACCGAAAAATCTGTCAGAGCCGTATAAGACAATAAACCGAACGGCATATTTATTACCTTTTCAGGACAATTAAATGTAGTAATTCCTGTCTTATTTAAAGCACATTCACCAATTGTATTAATTGTTGATGGCAAATTTATTTCTGTTAAATTCTTACATTCAAAAAAAGCAAAATCTTCTAATCCTTCAACTCCTTCTGGGATAGCAACTTTCCTTACTGAGTTACTTCCTAATTCTGGAATATGCTTCAGACTTTCTGGAAATGTAATTTCTGCATTACAATTTACAAATACATCTTTTCCTAACACCGTCAAATTTGTGGGTAATACAATTTTATCAATTGAAATACAATTTCTAAATGCATTCGAATCAATCTCAGTTATTGAATCTGGTAAAGAAAAATCCGTCAACGAAGTACAATCAGCAAATGCATATTTTCCTATTGATGACACTGATTTTGGAATTATAATATCTTTTAAGTTACTCATATTTTGAAATGCACTATCACCAATTCGCTTTATTCCCTCATTTAATATAACCTTTTCAACACTTTCTCCCGCCAAATCAATCAAACACGGAACTGTTTGTAATGTAGACGGTAATGAAATGCTTTTTAGTCCAGAACATTCATTTAATATAAAATCTTCAATTATCTTGACTCCTTCAGGTATTTCTATATTCTCAAGAGAATAGCAATTAGAAAATGCTTCTGTTCCAATATAATCTAAGGACGTTGGCAAGGTAATTGTTTTTACATTTTCAAAATGTGAAAACAAACTTTTTCCTATATAAGTAATTCCTTCTTCTACAACAATGCTTTTTATATCCAGCTTTGTTTTTTCTAATTCTTGACTCCATGGACACGCTCCATCATAAGTTTCACCAACTCCACTTAAAACTAAAGTATCTTCAGTTACTGTTGCAATTATATTATCTCCTACTTTTATCGAATCAATCTTTTTTGATGGTCTATCCGCGCTAATTGGTTGAAACATTACTGATCCATACTTACCTTTATCATCATTACTAACCACGCACACATAAATATCAATGTCATAATCAGGAATATCCGAGACTTCAACAGATACTGTTGTACCAGCATCAATTGATGTACCATCCTGTGCAATATTAATGGTAGGTGCCTTTTCTCCTCGTTTTACCCATTTAACATAATATTTTCCACTTACATTGGACACAAAACTAATCTTTACTGTATTTGCATCTTTCCAATTCATTTCTTGTCCAACAACCCTTATATCCACATCATCCTTGGCATTAAACTGATTCAATTTTAAATCTGAAATTTCAGGCTCATACTCCAATTTTGCATCATCACTAAATTGTGACTCTACTTTTTCTTCCTCACCATCTGAAAATTCCGTTGCATTTGCTACACTGAATGGTTCTATAAGCATTGTGCTGGCAATCAAAAAAGCTATCACTTTCTTCTTCATTCCTTCAACCTCTCTTCTCTATTTTTTATAAACTATAAATACCATTTTTTAATCTGAATGTAATACTTTAACCGTTATAATTATAACTGATTGTACCAATATTAATCCACTTTCTATCTGATTTTCTGACTATGGCATCTCCGATTTATTCATAAGACATGATATATATTTCATACAATATTTTGTAATACATTTTTGCAAAAAATCTATTCATCTTTGAAAGTATTTTTTGCAATATTAAACATATGGCAAATTTTCTAATATATTCCAGCAAAATTTATGTATTATTTTCTCAATATATATTTTTTTAAGATTGAGTTTCCTCCTATTTTGAAAGGAATCTAAAGGATTATGGCAAATAAAATGGCAGCTATAAAGTTGACATGTTGTTACAATCTGTTGATACAGATGAAAAAATTAATATTATGCTCCAATAATCTTGGGGGCGCTCAAGACCAATACAACTTATAGTTTTCTCACTGAAAATGGTTTATACGAAGTTCTGATGCTTTCTCGTAAGCCACAGGCAAAACCATTCAAGAAGAAAGTCAAAGAAATTCTGAAATCCATCCGCAAAAACGGCGCTTACATCCACAATCAGGAGAATTTAATATTTGAATTTTATTCTAATTTTCTATCAAAAAAATCAATAGAATTCTTTGAATACATAAGAATATATTCCTCATTCCATGATACTCTCCATAGTATCTCGTGTGGTTTTGAATTTTCTTCATTACTGAAATTTTTATTTTCAGTTGATGGTTTTCCCAATAGTCTTTTTACTTCTTTATAAATTTTTTTCATTGTTTCTTTATTTACAACATTATCCCCCTCTAATATCCACTCAATACCATCCAGTTTAAAATCAGTATTTTTTGTACTTTCATTATATTCATAATCTGTTTCTGAAGAAAATTCAAGCCTTACAGTACCTAACATACCTACAAAATAACAATTATCATAATACAGATCACAGTGATACGTCCTAGAATTAGTTATACGATATAGAGATTTATCATCAGGCTTTCCATACTTGTCTAAAATCGTTTGCAATAATGCACCTTTATAGCAGAACGCTGTCATCTTCTGCAAATCAAATATAGCCATTTTCATCATTAATTCTTTGCATTCATCAGATTCTGCTATACTATTCAAAATGTTCTTTGCTGCCTCTTTATCGCCTTTTTTTATATATATTTCCGCTTTTTTACAATAACATTCATTGATTATCTCGTTAATTGTTTCTTGATTATCTCCTCCTGCATCATTATCTATTATTCTTTGAAAATATCCCAAAGCTTCGTCATATTTTTTCTGAGACACATTTTTCATTCCAAGCAAATATTGACACTCGCCCCACTTAGAAAGTGCATCCTTATACTCCTTTATATTCTGAAACACACTGGATGCAGATGAATAATTTTTCTCATCCATGAATCTAATACCCTCTTGATATTTTACTGAATAATACTGATCTTCAGAATCTTTATATGCACGATTTTTCAATTCTCTAAAAAGTAACTCTGCTTTATCATATTTTTTTTGCGAAACATAATCTAATGCCTTTTGATAATTAGCTTCGTTGCGCATTTCAGTATCATCTAACTCTTTAAAAATTTCTTTCGCAGCATCATATTCTTTTTGTTCCAGCAGGTATAATCCTTTTTGATATTTTGCTTCTTTCGTCATTTTATAATTATTTAATGATTCAAAGATTACCTCTGCTTCATCAAATTTTTTCTCTTTAAGTAAACTTTCGCCTTTCTGACAATACGCATCATCTATCAAAGACTGTGCGTCCTTATACCCTTCTACTTTTGCAAATTCAGCAATAGAATCATCATACTTTTTCTCAGATAACAATTTTTTGCCATGCCGATATGTAATATACGGCTGCACAAAAGATGAATAAAGAATCCCACCTACAACAAGTACGCAACCTGCTATGGCTATATTTCTCATTCTTTTTCTCTTGATCTGCTCCGCTTTTTGATCTTTAATACGCTGTGCTTCTTGAATTTCTTTATCGAATGCTTCCTGCTCCAAACGTTTTTCTTTATTTGCGGTAAGTTCCGGATCAGAAATTTTTCCAAAAATATCCTTCTTTAGTACTTTACAATTCCAACATACGTATTTACTATTCCACTTTCCGCAGGAACATTTCCATATATTTCCATATTGAATGGGTACATACTTGGAATATCTTGAAGTTTCAATGCAATACTGTTTTATAAGCTCTTCATTTGTAAATTTATTCTGTAAAAAATCCGAATCCGGCAACTGGGAAAAAGGAGGAGAAAAAGTCTTGATTTCATTGTCATCATATACAACGCTATACTTATTTACCTTAAAAGAACGTACAATACTGTTCTCCAAAATGATTGCTTTATCTGCTCCAAAGCTTCTGCCATAGTCCACATTTAAGTCCAAATATTTATATTCAACTGGTGACATCTGTACATCTGACGTATCATATGTATTGAATGAAATATATAATGCTTTAAATGGTTTTTCAGAAATATTACAAAACTTCATCTGGATTAATAGCTTATTGGATTTTGTATCTAACAATAGTACACCTTTTTCTAAAATAATCGGCGAACCATCAGTATATAAATCTTCTTCTGTCTCAAATAACTTTTTAAATCTCTCTTCCATAATCAGTTCCCCTATTATAGCTCAGGTAAATGTGCTTCGATTTCCTGTAATGTTGAGCCATGAGATTCGCTATTTGTTCCAGGCTCGGCTTTTACCACTTGTAAGATATCTTTCTGAACCTGAAGTTCTTCCTGTTGAAGCTGGACTTTCTGATGTAAAAGACTTATAATTTCACCAAATCCGAACATAAATATACATCCAATAATTCCAGAAATCAAAAATATCCGTCCCATATAGTTTGTAATATCATTGTAATCACCAATCATAGAAATTCCCGCAAAAACTCCACAAATTGCTTCAATAACTCCTAAAACTTTAAGTACTATTGCCATAGTATTTTCTTCCATAATCTTATTACCTCCATTTTTTATTGTGCCATATTATTTATAATGTCAATCAGATCATTATAATGTTCCGTACAGTAATATTCTGTTCCACCAAATCCTTCCACTGGATTTGTACCTTCCTTATTGCATCCAGATGCTACACATGTATGACGACTTTCTGTACCATTTCCAACATCTGTTTCCATCATATCTATAATATCTTGTATTTCATCATAATGTTCCTGACAGTAATATTCCGTTTTTCCACTTATTCCTGTCACTGTTTTTATTCCTTCACGATAACATCCGTCAGCTTGGCAAATATGATTTTCTGACGAATTATTACTACTATAGTGTGTTGCATTCTCATTACTGGAGTCAGACGAACTATTTTCAACAGAATTTGATTCCCTGTTTTCTTCTGGTTTAATTTCCGCAGCTACAAACTGATACGCAACTGATTTAACATTATCAGTCTCTTTCCAAGTATGTTCTTCATAAATATTTTTCTGAAAAAACACATATAAATTATATGTATTTGATTCTGAAATGCTCTTATCCGTACCAATCTTCCAACTAGTATTTTTTTCTTCATCAGAGGGATTTTTCACCATACTCCAATATTTAGGTACCCATTTCATATCACCCTCTTTAGGATTATCATTATCTTCTCCTGCACCTACTACAGAAAAATCATAATACTTTCCAGGTTCAAACTGCATAGGTTCATCCAAGCCATAAACAGCACTGTCCATAACATCTGGACTTTGACTTTTGGGATTTTGACTTTTGGGCTTATAAATATAAGCACCAATCACAACTACAACTATTATAATAAAAATAGTTGCGGTAATGGCTAACACTTTCTTCTTCATTCTTTCATCCTCTTTTCTTTGTTTCTTTTTATAAAAAAAGGCACTACTCCCAATCCTCTGTGGTAATGCCTTAATTATCATAGCTGCAACTGGCTGTCATACATTCGCTTAGACCCTGTAGTTTTGCGTCATCGGATTTCTCCGGCTATGCCGTATTCAGTTTTATTGTGTGTGATATATTTTACATACTTTTCACAGAATGTTCACACACATTATTGTACTACATTTTTGTAAAATGTCTATAGATATTTGTATATTTTCTATCTATTGCCTTAACAATATTGCTTCTACAATTTTATCTCACATCACCGGTCTATTGGTCACCCGGCAAGCGACATTTTTTTGTACCAGTATTATTTTATCCTACTTTATACTATTTTTCAATATTATATCGCCTTTTTGCTATACTAATCAGCAAAAGGAGAGCTTCACATGAAACCATTGAAAAATAAGGTAAGCATCACACTGGATGCCGATATTATAGATAAAATTAAAGAACTTGCAGAGGAAGATGACCGTTCTTTCAGTCAGTACATTAATCTGGTACTGAGAGAGCATATCAAGAATCTGGATAAGACGGAATAATATGTGATCTGAAGATATGGCGTTACGGATAACTGATCTTCAGAGTGAAAAAGGGGCAGCTGAGTATGTCATTTACTCAACCGCCCTATTATTATGTCTTGAAATATTGGAAGTCCTGTCTGCTGCAACGTGTCCTTAATACCGCGCTCAACGCGCTCTACAGACCTGTCTCTCGTCTGCTCAGAATGCCCTCTGCGCCGTCTATCCGCGTCATGTGTCCGTCCTGCGGATGGGAATGTTATCTTCGGCTAGCGCTGAGAGGCGCTGTAGTGGTGAGATACAGGCTTGTAGCAGTATGGCTGATAAAATCCTGCAAAGTTCAGGGTAAAAAAGTGTCTTCGACACTTCAACTGTTACTGTTCAAGGGTATGCATAAGTCATTGTAAAAAGTGACGAATTTTTATTTTTTTATATTGTGGATAATCATGTTCAGCAGAAAAAACTGTGTTTATAGTTTTTTCTGCTGTTCCTTTTCTGAAAGCTTATACACAAAAGACTATCTTTCAGGCATATTTTTTAACGGATATCATCTGATTATGTCTGCTTTTTTATTGTAAAACTGGTACCTTATCCACAGTCAGATTGACGAAAGTATCTTTTCCGGCAGTTCGCTTTTTTCCTGTGTTTCTGCTATACTTTTGTCAGGAAAGAGAGGACGGCTTATGAACCTTGATTTAAGAGAAGAACTTAGAAAACGTGATGAACTTCTTGACGGTTATCTCAAGCAGATTGATATCCAGGAAGAGTTTATCCAGAAGCAGAAAGAAATGATCGAATTTCTGGAAGACCATATTTCAAAGATCACAGACATTATCAGCGGCGTCTGACAGATAAAACTATGCCGGGGGAAAAAGTATGCCTGATGCTTATGACCGTATTACACTCCTGTGCCGCCTGAAAGCTGCACAGACCAGAAATAAAGAACTGGAATCCGGAGAAAGATATGTCCGGCTGAAAGAGCTTCATCAGAAGGAATGCAGGGAATATGGATCCAGGATCCTGGAACTGCAGAAAGAAGCGGCGGATGCCCATAAGGAAACGATACGTGTCCGTAATTACTGGTTCCAGGTACTGGAAGATATGCTTCTGGAGTTTGAAAAAATGCAGAAGAAAACGAAACAGGAGCTCCAGGAGATGGAAAAGCGCGCCCTGAAAGCAGAAAAACAGAGGGATGATGCACTGGATAAGGTAAAAGAACTCCAGCACCAGTTTTATGAAACTGCAGTCAGGCTGGAAGAAGAACAGGGAAAAAATCTGAAACTCCGTGCACAGATAAACCGTGATTATGAAAATTCCTCTATCCCTTCTTCCAAAACATTCCGGAAGAAAAAGATCACGAACAGCAGGGAAAAGACCGGAAGGAAACCCGGAGGCCAGCCAGGCCATAAGGGACACTGCCGCAAAAAACAGGAGCCGACCCGGCCGGCAGTCCTTCTCTCGCCTCCAGAAATAGTCCTGGAAGACAATTCTTTTAAAAAGACATCAAAAACGATCATAAAACAACAGATAGGCATCCGCATGCTCCTGGATGTAACAGAATATCATGCAGATGTTTATTATAGCAGTCAGACGGGAGAACGCGTTCATGCTCCATTTCCGGCCGGAGTCATTGATGATGTGAATTATGACGACAGCATCCGGGCATTTCTGTTTCTTCTTAACAATGACTGCTGTACATCGATCGATAAGAGCAGACAGTTTCTGTCAGACCTGACCTTTTATAATTATGGAACAGATCATCAGGAATGCCTTGCCCATGTGCTGCGCTATCTGAAAGGCAGCATGGATAATGAACCGGACCGTACCTGGAATAAAGATATGCATTCACTGGTACAGGAAATGATCCATTTCCGGAATGGATTACAGCTGTCTGAGGAACCGGATCCCTGTAAGGTCTCTGAATTCGAAGAAAGACACCGTAAGATACTGGAGACCGCCCGGAAGGAATATGAAGATGTTCCGGCAAACGATTACTATAGAGACGGGTATAATTTATTTCTGAGAATGAAGAAATATATGCAGAACCATCTGCTGTTCCTGCATGATCTCCGGGTACCTGCCACTAATAATGAAGCAGAAAGGCTTCTAAGGAATTATAAGCGGAAACAGGCGCAGGCCGTGACATTCAGAAGTTTCGAGAGCATCGATTACCTCTGCCAATGCATGAGCATGCTTGTTTTGATGCGCTTAGAAGAACCAGAAAATATATTTGACAGAGTGTCCAGGATATTTGGATAAAGAAAACCGATGGCTTTAACTGTTTCCCAGTTTACACCATCGGTTTTCTTAAGTCCAGTTAGCCCTTGAACAGTAACAGTTTACTCTTTTTTATTTTTTCAGACTCATCTGCATATTGATTTCATGATCTGCATATGCTATAATGCCAGTAGGCAAAAGGTATTAAAGTGTTTATAACAAAAAGAATGAAAGCCCTTGAAGTTGCAGCTTCTTGGGCTTTCTTCTTATTTTATTACAGTGGATAAGAAACCACTAGGCTATTTGTTGTCCCTGTCATGTCTGTCTAACCATTTGCAGATGAGATGGCAAGTCACACCTGCCGCAACAGTGACGATAAAGGTAGTTAAAGTGTTTATAACGTTCACCTCCTCCCGTTGCCGGGTATCGGTTGGACAACACTGTAAGTATATCATATTTCTTGTTATTCTACTACTTCCATTTCGTAGTATTTCTACCGCATAGTGCCCAGAAGTTACTGTTCACTGGTAATATCCCGCGAGGTGTTTTTTGGAACCAAATTGACTGGAAGAAAGCAGAAGAACAGGTTAACAGGCTACAAATCAGGATTGTAAAGGCAACATTAGAGCAAAAATGGAGACTGATTAAACGTCTTCAGTATCTTATCACTAATTCTTTTTATGCTAAAGCCCTAACAGTAAGAAGGGGGGTCACTAACTCAGGTAAAAAGACACCCGGTATTGACGGAGTGTTATGGAAGGCAGATAAAGAAAAAATGGAAGCAGTTTTCGCACTCAATGCGCAGACCTATCATGCCAGAAAACCCGCCAAGCCCTGTAATTATTGGGTTTGACGGGTGTTTTTTGTTAATTTACCTGCAAAAGTCAGGTTTTGATTACTTTTGGGGTACCGAGGTTCAAGAAATCCTTTATTGTGAATTATATCCTCACATGACTGAAGTCACGTGCTTCCAGACGCTTTAGGCGTCAGACTAAATATCGGCGGATACGCCTGTAACTTAGGTTTGCGCAGATATGCGCTTTTTCCCATGCCAGATAT
>SKEX01000382.1_pt1 | contig 36423 bp, 32 predicted proteins | sample 4841451 | NCBI WGS metagenome assembly SKEX01 (sample SAMN11008798, study PRJNA524170) | human gut metagenome | isolation source: fecal sample from pouch patient p38, | place: Israel: Tel-Aviv | reverse complement strand
CCCGGAGAGTTCTCCCGCTGCCTCCCACTGTTCCATCCGGCTTTCATAGGACGATACACTTCCCAGTGCATGCTGGATGGCAGCTCTCCTGAGATAAGAAGGCATCTTCGGAAAACGGATGTCAAAATCAAAGTGGGCATGGTTCTTTTTCGTTGTGTGAATCAGATGTTCTGCTGCATTAAAGCGTTTTTTTGCTTCCGGGATCATTTTCAGTTCTGCCCACACCTGTTCATAGATTTCCGTCAGATAGCTGACCGCCTGACGATAGATTTCCAGTGTCTGGCGGATTGGGATATTCTGTTTTCGTATTTCCACACCATAACTGGATACCGTCTGCATTTTCTTCTCCTCTGAACTGTTTTTTTATTTTGTGTTATGAACAAATTGTACTATAGATATCTTATTCTGTAAACATACGTTCTTTTTTTAACAAAAAAATTGCGCGTCTAACTCATCACTGAAGTAACGAGAATGCGACGCGTGGTCATTCAATATTCTACCACCGACTTTTCCCAGGTATGAAAAAAAAGAAAAGAATCTCAATTTTGTGATTGTTCAGCGTATAAAAAAAGAGAACATTTTCTATTCCTCAAAAAATACCCTCTTTCTGCGGCATATTGACATATTCTAATTTCTGCTTTTTGTACACAACGTTCTATGATATATTTAATATGTTGCTGCCCTCAATCTGGCAACAGAAAAGAGGGATGCTTGTGTTAGATATATTTATTTCGTTCTTAATTTCTGTCATGGCTGGTATAGCCTGCCACTATATCTGCAAATGGTTAGACAGGAATAAATAACAGCAACTAGCCTCGGTTCGTGTACCGTAAAAGCACACAAAGAAGGCCCTCGGTATTGCAGTACCGGGGGCTTTCGCCTGTATTAGATATTTATTTCGTTCTTTGCCTATTGGCATTATATCATATGCAGTTTTTATTTGCAATATGCTCAATATATTTTTTCATATACCAAAAACCGTATTGCGGAATTGCTCGGGAGTTTGTGATAATGCGTTGTCAATTGCCACACGCAGTCTTGGATTTTTGTATAACAGAAAAAAGCAAACAATCAGATGATTGGGCGATATCCTCTGTGACATACTCCGTATCCAGCTTTTTACTTCTCTATCCTAAGCATGCGATATCCAATGCCAATATGGGTCTGGATGTATTGCACTCCATTTTTCTCAGGCTCCAGTTTTTTTCGCAATGTTGCCATAAAAACTCTAAGAGAAGCAACGTCATTATCCGAACATCGTCCCCAAATCTGCTGGGTAATATAGGTATGTGTCAATACCTTTCCCACATTGCGGGACAAAAGACAGAGCAGCTTATATTCTATAGGTGTCAGATGCAATTCTTCTCCCTTCAGATATGTGCAGCCTGCCGTATAGTCTATCTTTAATCCACCATTCTCAAAAACAGAGCTTTCTATCTGTTCCCCGCTCTGCATAACCGCAAGTCTCCTCTGGGTGACACGGATACGCGCAAGTAATTCCTCAACAGAGAACGGTTTCGTAATATAATCATCTGCTCCTGCATCCAGTGCCTCTATTTTATCTGTGTCCTCACTTCTGGCGCTGATCACAATAATCGGCATGTTCGACCAGGTACGGATTTTTTTAATCACTTCCACCCCTTCCATATCAGGAAGCCCCAGATCCAGAAGAACAATATCCGGATTGTGGGACGAAGCTTCCAGAATGGCTGAAGATCCGTTTTCTGCAGCCAGATATTTATAGTCATGTGTTTTTAATGTAGTAATAATCAGATTGCGTATGGGTCTGTCATCCTCAACCACCAGAATTAATGTTTTATTCATTTAATGTCACCTCGCTTAAGGGTAAAGTAAAAGTAAAATTGCATCCATGAGGATTATGATCTGTCAAAACCAGGGTTCCTTCATGTGCTTCTATAATAGAGTGGCAAAGAGCCAGTCCAAGTCCCAGACTTCGTTGACTATCCGCAACTGTTGTTTTCCCTGTATAAAACATCTCAAAAATATGTGACTTCATTTCTTCCGGAATTCCCGGGCCATTATCTTCCACACTTATCTGCGCTTTCCCATCTGTTTTAGTTCCCCGAATACAGATCACAGAACCCGGCGGTGTATATTTTATTGCATTATCAATTAAATTTACCAGAACCTGCATAATAAGACGTACATCCATACGTGCAAGAACAAGTTCTTCGCAGTCTGTCACAATTTTATAATCATCATGTTTCCGACTGATATGCCGCAGGGATTCTGCAATCACCTCATCCAGAAGCTGGTCTGTAAATTTAAATTTCAGTCTTCCGTCATTCAGTCTGGTAATGGAAAGCAGATTCTCCACAACTCCGATCAGCCATTCAGAATCATCATAGATATCGCTATAAATCTGATGTTTTGTAGCTTCGTCCAGACGGTCACTATTACCAAGCAGCATATCTGCATTTCCGGAAATGGAGCAAAGCGGCGTACGAAGATCATGCGAAATCGCCCGAAGAAGATCTGCCCGCAGCTGTTCATTTTTGGCCATAACTGCATTTTTTTCTTTTTCCAATGCATTTTTCGCATTTTCCATTGCAAGCGCACATTCATTTATTACAGACAACAGGATGCTGTATTCAAAAGAGTCCAGTGTTTCTTTTTGCAATGGTATCCCGATCACACCATAAACATTATCCCCACTCCGGATTGCCAGATATAAACATTTAGCCTGAGGAAAATGGTGTGTGGACGCACCGGCATGCTGCCTGTTTTCACAGACCCATCTGGCTATCTGCTGCTCTTCCGGTATCAGAAAATCTTCTGTGTCCCCTTTTTCCCCGAAAAAAAGCTTTCCCTCTGATAAAACTCCGTTTTCTACTACATATGCTGTAATATTGCGGTTTAACAGGCGGAGAAGCTGTGTACAGGTAACATCAAGAATCTCTGTTTCTCCTTTTGCCTTTTGCAGCAGACGGTCTGTATCAAACAGAATCTGTGTACGAAAGGCAAGCTGTGCAGACAGCTTTGCATGTGTTTTCAGCTTTGCTGCAAGCGCTCCCGTAAGTACGGATGAAATAAGCATTATGAAAAATGTCACCGGATAACCCACCGCATAGGTTTTGAAAGACATCCCTGGTTCTGTCAGAAAAAAACAAAATAAAAATACACTTAAGAAAGAGCCTGCCACGCTGCAAAGATAGCCATCTGTCACAATCGAAGTAAGCAAAACCCCCAGAATATATATGGTTACAATATTCGTATCCGTAAAATTCAGTTTCTGAAATAACAGACCAATTAAAGTGCATACCGCAAATATAAATACCGTCAGAAAATAATCCTTTGCAGACGGTTTTTCCATATACCATGTGAATGACCGTTTCTGATGATTCGCATTTTTTAAACTCATCCTGTCCCCCACCTTTTTTACTGTTTTGAAAATTATATCATGGGGCTGTGTTGTGGTCAAAAGTCTTTTTTAGCTATATGCGGAAGCACTTCTGAAGGGCTCTGTATTCTCCCAGCACCAGCAATTTACTATTCTCTTCCAAATATGTATCCGGAGAAATTGCAATATTAAATTCTCCTTCATTTTTTACCGCCAGAATATTAATATTGTAACGCTTTCTGATATCCAGTCCGCCTACAGTTTTTCCAATCCATTCCTCCGGCACTTCTACCTCAAAAATCGCATGGGAAGCATCCACCTCCATATAATCAAGGATATGATCATCTGTATAACGGATAGATGCCCATTTTGCAACCTGCTTTTCCGGATAAACCACCTTATCTGCACCATTGCGTAAAAGAAATTTTTCCTGAACATCACGTTCAGCTCTGGATATCACCAGTTTTGCTCCCAGTTCTTTCAGAAGGGAAGTTGTCTCAAGAGAATTCTGAAAGCTTCCTCCAATAGTCACGAAACAGATATCGTAGTTTCCAATCCCAAGAGATTGTAAAAATTCCTCATTAGTACTGTCCCCAATCTGGGCGTTAGTCACAAACGGAAGCACTTTGTCCACCCTTTCTTCCTTCCAGTCGACTGCCATAATTTCATGTCCAAGCTGATTCAGCTGCATGGCAATATGTTTTCCAAATCTTCCAAGTCCAATAATTAATACATTCTTCATAATATTACTTTTCTCCTTCTCATCCAACTGTAATTTTCTCCAGAGGAAGCTTTGCATTTCCCTTGTTTCTTCCTGAGAATACTGCATAAATCAGGGTCAGGCCGCCTACACGTCCCAGATACATCAGTATGATCAGCACAACTTGTGAAAAAACATGAAGTCCCGGTGTGACTCCCAAGGTCAGACCTACCGTACCCACAGCTGAAGCTGCTTCATACAGACAATCCAAAAGTGGAAGATCTTCGTATACGCTGATTGCAACACCTCCGCAAAAGAATAAGGTAAAATAGAGCATAGCTATTGTGGCTGCATTTTTTATCACATGATATTCCAGTCTTCGTCCAAAAGCCCCTGCATTTTCCTGACTGCGAAACGTTGCAATTGCATTCAGTATCAGTACCGTGAAAGTGGTTGTTTTCATTCCTCCTGCTGTAGAACCCGGCGAACCACCAATCAGCATTAATAGTATCATAACCGCTTTTGATGCCTCACTCATCGCTGAAATGTCTATGGTATTAAAGCCGGCAGTTCTTGTAGTTACCGATTGAAACATGGCAGCTAACAGACGTTCTCCCACAGGCAGGTTTTTCAGATCACAGGCAAAGAAAAAAACTGCCGGAAAAACAATCAGACATACAGTAGTCATGAGAATAATCTTGCTTTGCATGCGGTAACGTTTAAAATTCATTTTATTCCTATAAATATCATCCCAGGTGAGAAAACCGATTCCCCCTGTGATGATCAGCAGCATGATTACTACATTTATAAGGGCATTTCCAGAATACCCTGTCAAAGACGGAAAGGCATTATCTGCTGTTCCCAGAATGTCAAATCCTGCATTACAAAAAGCAGAAACAGAATGAAAGGCTGCCATCCAGATTCCCTTTAAGCCATAATCCATCAAAAAAACCGGCAGCAGTAACATAGCCCCTGCTGCTTCAATCAAAAGAGTCCCCTTTAAAATGAACCTTGTCAGTCTGACGATTCCTCCAACTTTAGGTGCTGAAATTGCATCCTGCATTGTACTTCTTTGCATGAGAGATATTTTTTTCCCTGAAAGAAGCGAAACCGCTGCCGCTACGGTTACTACTCCAAGTCCACCTATTTGTATAAGCACAAGAATAACCGTCTGTCCGAACACAGACCAGTAACTTCCGCTGTCCTTTACTACAAGTCCTGTAACGCATACTGCCGAAGTGGCTGTAAAAAGTGCCTCATGAAATGGCGTCGGCATTTTCTCCAAAGAGGAAACCGGAAGCATCAGCAGAATGCTTCCCAAAAGGATCACACCTGCAAATCCCAGAATGATCAGTTGAAAAGACGTCAGGTGTTTTTTCTTACACATTTTTTCCGGCATAAATGATTATAACTCCTTACTAATGATTCTATAGCAATATCTTCATAATGCGTTTTATTATATACAATTGCTTTCAAAGATAGTATAAAAGTCTATGATTCCGTATTAAGATTGTATAAAGACAGTCAGCACTTTTACAAATAGCGTATCAGCATATACTATAATCTTATAACTATTGATTTCTCAACAAAGACAGACGGATATACATTCATCTCAAATCTGATATCCGGATTTCTTTAACTCTTCCCTATACAATTCAGCTATATATGCCGGACCATTGCACCACAGCTTTGTTTTTTCATCATACAGTGCTTTTCCTGTCTTTGAACAAAGAAAATCTGTCAATGTCTCTTTCCTGTCCTTGCCCGTTTCTTCTGCAATCTCATCCGTCACCATAGTGATAAGAAGATCTATTGTATAATTCATTCATTTTTTCTTTCGATGAGCTGCAATGCAATGTAACCAGTCTACATCTGCATTTTCAAAAATAAGCGTTTCAAGATTTCCTGAAAATTTGAATTCAAAAGTCGAAATATATCCGAACTTCTGTCCCTCTTCAATTGTTCCTATTGCAATTGCTTTGGCTATTGAGGTTCTCAGAAAACTTTCTGCCTGCTCCTTGTCAACTTTCGATTTCTTAGTTTCAAAAATTTGAAGTTAACAAACAAACTCATTTTTTGCTCATTAAACACTTCTTAAATATCCAACTTACAGTAGCTCCAATAACCAAACCTATACTCGCTGTTGTTAAATCACCCTTTAAAGTACCTAGTGCAAATCCTACAACAGCACCTACATACCAATTACTAAAAAGTTTGGCTAATGTTAAAGTATCTTCTTCGTCATTTTTATTTTCATTATGATGTTCTTTGTTCATTTATTCGTTACTCCCTTTGAAAATCCCGAGTTGTTAAAGTCCACAAGTCGAAATTTGTCACCTTCTACATATTGTATTTCCCAAGACAATAGTTATCACAACATCAGCTAAAATAATACCCAATGCAATATACACCAAAAATGCCGGTAAAATATTTTCAAACACTCCCATAATTAATAGAAGAATTGCTATAACAGACATTCCAATTCCCATTGTTCTGCATAGTTTTTTTCATTATATTTTGCCTTTTCTTCTTTTGAAGCTGTATTATATCCGGAAATTAACCAACTTCCATGTCCAGAAATCAAAACTATGGAAAGTACAGCAAATATTATAAATCCAACATATACTACCCAGTCTGGTCCAGTTGATAAGTCTGCCAGTTTCATTTGTATAACACCTCCCACGAAATACCGATTTTCTTAATTCTACAAACTTGAAATTCTACTTCTAATTTTCAATAGCCCTCTCGAATCCCAGATAACGGCTTCCTTGGAATGTCAGCTTTCCTTCATCTCCTTCTGCCAGCATTCCATACTCTTCTCCATATACAGAAAACTCCATCTGATCGCCACTTTCCACATCAAAAGCAACACAATAAGAGGTACTGGTGGTAGTATGATACCCGTGAGTTCCTGAAGTGTCTCCTCCAACCGGCTCGTTGTGATGTGTCGTATTCTGTCGCTTGGCAGTCACTCTGGCTTCCACCGTTAAACGGGGAGAATTATTATTTTTATTCCAAGTTCTTATTCCACTTATAAAGGTAAATAAGATCATCCCAAATATCAGCAAAAACATAACTGGAAAAATCAAATCAAATAAATCAAACATCATATTCATAAACTCTCCTCTTGTAACTTTCGATTTCACGCTTTCTTTCACCCCATATGTTTGTATCTGAGGTATTCAGTCACAAACTTCGGGGATAGGCACCTGTGCCGCAAGGGGAAATAGCCCCTTGTACGAAACCTCTGATTTCGCTGTATTTCCCATTTTGAGATTTTTCAAAACTGGGAATGGCACCGCAGGTCGCACGATACAGGTAGATGGAATTGCCTGTATAGAAGTGCGCCCTTTAGTTCCTAAAGGGATTTTTCCTTAATACTTTTTCATCAGCTTATTAAAAATGACAATTCCTGCGATAACTTGAAACAGTAAATATCCGCTAAGATAGAGTACAATCATGCGAGCATTATCAATGACTTCCAATGCTCCGAGAATACCGAAAACCAAAATGGAGAAACAAACAACCAGCAGTCCTAAGCTGTAAGTATATCTTCCAGCTCTATCTCTGATTTTTGTTTTCAACTCGTCATGCTGTTCAATTCGTTCGTTCTCCAAACGCTCTTCGTATCGCTCTTTATTTTCGGGGGAACTCCAATAAAAATATTTGCATATCATCATAATTCCGGGGAAGATACCTGCGCCAGCAAAGCCCCATAAAATGCCCTCTAACTTTGTTTCAATCAACAGCGCAACAATCAAACAAGCCACACCGAAAAGAACATATAGTATCCCGGTTATCAAATTACTCTTTTTCATTTTCTGCACCTCTTTCATAGAAAAAGATTTCTTCAATCCGTTTGCCAAAAAAGTCTGAAATTGCAAAAGCTAATTCCAATGATGGATTATACTTTCCTGTTTCGATTGAACTAATGGTTTGTCTTGAAACACGAAGCATTTTTGCAAAATCATCTTGATTTAATCCTCGCTCCTTTCGTAACTGCTCAACTTTATTCTTCAAAAAACGCCTCCTTGTATGACAAGTTTCCTTTACAAACTTACTATAGCATGACACGCATCTCTTGTCAAGTTTCCTTTACAACATTTACTTCTTTATCATGGGAAAATTGCAATTTATTCATACAGTAAGAGCACCCAAACATTTTTCGTCCGGGCGCTCTCAGTATCAGTCATAAATCAGCTCAAACTTCACAATCTCCTCTGCCTGTGCCTTGCAAGCGTTCATCTGCCGCACCCATTCCATTTGATTTTCAGCTTTCAGTTGCTCTGTCACGCCGTTGCGCTTCGCCAGCTCCGGCACGATCAGCTCCATGCGGTTTCGTGCCGCTTCGTCAATCTTGGCGCAATGTTCAAAGAGCTTGTCGGATAGTACCCGCTCATTGAACAGTATCGGGCGGTGCATTTCCAGATACGCCTTGCGGAGTCTGCCGTAGTGTCCGAGGGGCTTGGTCTTGCGGATAACGATGTTCGAGATAAGATAATCACCGTTCTGTGTGTAAGCGATATTCATGCTGTTTGTACTCCTTTCATCGGCTCTCTCTGCGGTAAACTGCTGACAGGGACGAACACGCCCTTTGCAATGTCCTCTGCACGAATGCCGGCTTTCTCGGCTTCGATTTCCGCCTTTTTCCTCTCCTTGATTTTGTCCTCGTATCGCTTCTGCGCTCCGCTGGCTTTACGCTTCAAGTAGTTCTGATGAAGCCTGCCCTTGCGGTCGCGCTCATGCACAAGAATTTTCTCGACAAACTCGTTGAGCATGGCAATGGTCAGCTTGTCGAAGTTCTCATACTTATCAATCAGAGCGATAAAACGGTCAGCGTCCTTTTCGTGCGTTTCATAGCTCTTGATAGCCTTTTCCAGAGCAGAGATTTCAGCGGTAAGCTCGGCTTGCTCCTTTGCGTATTGAACGTCCAGAGTGGCGTATCTGCTGTCGGACAGCTTTCCTAAAATGTTGTCCTCATAGATTTTACAGAGCAGGACTTCCAGCCCGGAAGCCCTCTGTCTGGCGGCAGCAAGGCGTGTGCGCTGTTTCTTAACCTCTGTTGTCTGCTGGCTGGACTGCACTTCCTGTACCACTCGGACAAACTCGGCTCGGTCATACTTTGCATACTCGGCAATGGCTTTGAGCATTTCGGAAACAAGGGACAGTACCACATCTTCATTGATACGGTGCTGGGTCTTGCAGAGCGTTCCGCAAGGAACTTTGATGTACTGTGAGCAGGTGTATTGAGAAATGCGCTTGCCGTTGTTGGTGCGGTGGACATACATCTTGCTGCCGGTGGCGGTGGGAAGGTTGTCTGCTTTCCGCTTATCGCAGAGGAAATAACCGAATATCTACTCCCTGAGAGCTGCTTTTTGGCGGCTCTCAAATTTTTTGAAAAATTTTTCGTTTTGGGTGAGAGTTTTTTCGATTTTTTGTACCTATATAAGTGAAAGGGTTTTTATCACAATTCCAGACAAACCGGAAAGGGGGGCAAACGATATGTACGATACCTGCAAGACGGGTCGCACTCGTCAAGCAGCGGGTGCGGGAAAACACCCGCCGGAGGCAGCGGCACGAGGCAATAAGCCTCTCCGCTTTCTGCCTGATGTTATTCACGGCACTTGCCGGGGCGGCGGACGCACTTATAGTGCGGGGACAGACCGCCGCATGGGGCGTGTTCGGCACGAGGCTGCTGCGGGAGGACGCAGGCGGCTATGTGCTGGTGGCCGTCGTCTCCTTTGCCGCGGCGGCGGCGATCACCGCGCTGTGCATTCGGCTCAGAAACAGGAAAAATCAGAAAAAAGGCGGGACAAACAAGCCCGCCCGATACGAACAGGAGGAGAAAAGCCAATGAAGAAACGAATACTCAGCATACTGCTCGTCTGCTGCATGGTGCTGACGCTGCTGCCGGCGACCGCGTTTGCGGCGGAGGTAGAGACCGGCGCACGTGCATCGAACCCGGGCGGTCTGTGCGAACACCACCCGGAGCATGACGAGGCCTGCGGCTATACCGAAGGGACAGCGGAAATTCCCTGTTCCCATGAACACACGGAGGAATGTCATAGTCTAATAACCCGGTGCGTCCATGCGCATACGGCGGAATGCTACACGGCGGAAAGCGTGTCGGAGAATGCCGACGGCTTATCGGAGGCAGAGAACGCAGCACCGACGGAATGCGTTCACGCGTGCACCGAGGAAAGCGGCTGTATCCTTCAAACATCAGACTGCAAGCACGCGCATGACAAGGATTGCGGCTATGCACCGGCTTCCATGGGGAAGCCCTGCACCTATTTATGTGAGATTTGCGATTCCAAGGACGGAAAAACGCCAATGCCTCTGCTCGGGGCAGCCCGTCCCGCTGCCACCCAATACACCTATACGCTGCATTACGATGCCAACGGCGGCAGCGGCGCGCCGCCAAGTCAAAGCGAGACCAGCTCGGAATTATCTGTATGGATTCCCATATCAGAAAAAATTCCAACCCGTGACGGGTATACCTTCAAGGGTTGGGCGGATAGCCCGAATGAGAATCCGAGATATCTTCGCGAAGAGGGATATTATTGGAATTACCTGATGGTACATCCGTCTTTGAACGAAACCATCTACGCCATATGGGAGGTGCACAATCATAACTGGGGCGAATGGATCTCCAACGGCAACGGAACGCACACACGCACCTGCATCACGGACAGCAGCCATACCGAAACAGGCAACTGCTCCGGCGGCAAGGCCACCAGCACGGAGAAGGCCATTTGCGAAACCTGTCATACGGCCTACGGAGAACTTTTGCAGCTCACCAAAACGGTCATCACCACCCCGCCCACGCTGCCCTCTAAGGGGTACGTCGGCGAGTGGTACCTTGATGGAGATCTCAAAGGCGGCGAAGCAAAGGCCCAGGGGACGGACATCGTTGTTCCCGGCTCGTTCCGCTTCAAGCACAATTGGGGCGGCGTAGTAGACCCGGGCGAAAACCGCATGGAAATCCTCTTTACCCCCGACGATACGGAGACATACGCCACGGCGGAATGTATCGTCACCGTGATGGGGCTTAAGTACACGATCACAAGTGTCATAGAGAAAGTCATCAACAACATGCCGTTGGGTACGACGTTTGAGGATCTGTGGCTTCCTTTCGACGTCGATGTAAAAACCAACACCGGCGATATCTTCTATTCCATCCCCGTGACATGGGACGGCTCCTCCTATGACCCGAACAAATATGGCGAGCAAATCATTACCGGCCAGCTGGATGTTGAAGGGAGCTTCTACGAGGATGAGCTGGAGCCGACAAGCACGGTCAAGGCCATTGCCAGAATCACGCTCATTGGCGACGAGCCCATTGTGCCAACGCTGGATCCGCCCACCTACTCCAGGCAGATATACAGCGGCGATTTTTGCCAGCTCGCCTTTTCCGACGAGTATCTTTCCGGCGGAAAAGCCACGGCAGATGGCGAAACGGTTCCCGGCGTGTTCACTCTGAACGAGGAGCAGGAATTATACGGCTACTGGCGGAGAGATGGCGGGCTTGTTCAGGTGGGACCGCTAGCGCTCAAGGTCACCTTCACACCCGATGACCTGCAGAAGTACACCACGGCGGAATGTACCGTCAACGTGGACGTCATTCCCCGCAAATTCAGGCAAGCCAATACATCGTATATTGACAATAAAAAGATTGGAACAGCCTTTGAGGATCTCGGTCTGCCGAACGCGTTCTATTTCTTCGCGGAGGCCGATGAACCAAACCACGAGGGAAGCGGGCTGAACGGCAATGTGCCCGGCATCATCAAGTGGGACGATTCAAACTACGACCCCAATTCTTATGAGGAGCAGACCATCTACGGCGAGGTCAACCGCGCCGAATTTGAGAAGTATTACATCGTACCCGAGGGCGCCGACCTCAGAGGAGTAATCAAGGTCACGCTGCAGGCAGACCCGGCCGAGACGGAGATAACGCAGCCGCCCGTATTCCGGTGGAGGAACGGCGATTTTGCTCAGCCCGACAATACCATGTTCGTCGACAGGAGCTTCCAGATGGGAGCCACAGGCGGGGAAACCGCCGATCTTGTGGACGGCATGGCAAAGGTCAAGGGAACGGATACCGTCGTCCCCGGCACGTTCTCCTTCAAGGAGGGTACGCCCAGATGGTTTGACGAGCTGGGCGAGAACGTTGTGACGGTGGTATTCACGCCGACTGACCAGCACGGCTACAGGACGGCGGAGACCACGATCAAGGTCAACGTCATCAAAAATACCTTCAAGCGTTGCGAGGAGCCGGATCCCATTACGGAGAAAAAACTCGGCACGACCTTTGCAGGGCTTAACCTGCCAGAAATTGTGGTCGTCGAGGCTATCGACGGGCTCAGGGTTGGCATGGAGGTTTCGTGGGAGGAATCGTCCTATGACGTGCAGTCCACGGCTTGGCAGATCATCCCCGGTACGCTGGTATTCGACGCTAACGACGAGCACAAGTATCAGCAGCCGGAGCCTGCGGTAACAGCCGCGATCCGGGTGAAGCTCCTAGGTCCGGAGGATGCGCCGGCGATTACTACCACGACGCTGCCCGGCGGCACGGTCGGCTCGCCGTACCACCATCAGCTTCAGGCAACCGGGGGAGGCTTCATTCTGTGGGAGCTTTTCAGTGGCGAGCTACCCGATGGCTTGACGCTGAAACAAACCACCGGCGAGATCAGCGGCACGCCCACTGCGGAAGGAACCGCCCAATTTACCGTTCGAGCTCTCAACAGCGTGGGCAACGATAAGAAGGAGCTGTCTATTACGATAACCAACGCCCCCGCCGCCGAGCACACCATCACCGTCACCACAGCGGGCGGCGGAACGGCTTCTGCAAGCTCCACCTCGGCGACAGCCGGAACAGAAATCACCCTGACTGCCACGCCAAACACCGGCTATCACTTCAAGGAGTGGCAGGTCGAATCTCTGGCAGGACTTGTAATCACCAACAACAAGTTCACCATGCCGGACAGCAATGTGGCGATCAAAGCTATCTTCGAGGAGGATTCACCTTTTGCACCCACCAAGCATACCGTCACCGTGAAAACAGACGGCAACGGAATAGCTTTCGCATCTCCCTTATTGGCCGTGGCTGGTACGGAGATTACCCTGACCGCCATGCCCAAAAAGGGCTACCACTTCAAGGAGTGGCAAGTCATCAGCGGCGGCGTGGCCATCGAGAACAATAAGTTCCTCATGCCGGACAGCAATGTGGAGGTCAATGCTGTCTTCGAGAAGGACGCGCCGCCTGCACCCACCGATCCCGGCAAGCCCAGCATCAGCGTCACCGGAGCCTACACCTACAATGGCTCCGAGCATACCGCAACCGTGAGCGGTTATAATCCCGCCACAATGGACATCGCAGGCAACACCGCCACAGACGCAGGCGATTACACCGTTCGCGTCACATCCAAGACCGGCAGATGGGCGGACGGCAGCACTGGGGCCGTGACCGCAGCGTGGAGCATCGGCAAAGCCACGCAGGAAGCGCCTAACGGCTTGATCGGTGTCGCGCCCACTACCGAGGGCGGCAGCGACGGCAAGATCACCGGCGTGGATGCAACGATGGAATACCGTGCGGAGAGCGAGACTATCTACACCACCTGCACCGGTATCGAGATTGAAAACCTGCCTGCCGGCAATTATTTCGTCCGCTATGCGGAGGATCACAACCACTTTGCCAGCCCCGATGCGGAGGTCACAGTGGGTGAGGGTACGCCGCTTGCGGATTGTACGATCACCTTCAACGCAAGCGGCGGCAGCGGCAGCATGGATTCCGTGACCGTCAATGCAGGGACAATTTACATCCTGCCCGCCTGCGGCTTCACTGCTCCCGCCGATCAGGAGTTCAAGGCTTGGGAAATCGGCGGCACGGAGTACAAGGTGGGAGATTCCTACACCGTGCTCGTGGATACCGAAATCAAGGCGCTGTGGGAAAACAGCGTTATTACCCCCACCACCTACACCGTCACCGTCAGTAATGACGGAAACGGCACGGCTTCCGCCTCTCATGCAAAGGCTGCGGCCGGCACGGAGATTTCCCTGACCGCTACGCCCCAAATCGGCTACCACTTCAAGGGGTGGCAGGTCGAATCTCCAGCAGGACTTGTAATCACCAACAACAAGTTCACCATGCCGGACGGCAATGTTGATGTCAAGGCCATCTTCGAGAAGGACGCACCTCCTGCGCCCACCGAGTTCATCGTCACCTTTGACGGCAACGGTGGTACGCCCTCTGTCGGCAGCATGACCACCACCGATTGGAAGCTGACCTCTCTGCCCAGCGCCTCCCGAAGCGGCAGTTACAGCTTCTACGGCTGGTACACCGAAAAGAGCGGCGGAACAAAGATCACGACGGATACCGTATTCCATGCAAATGCCACCGTCTACGCCCACTGGACCTACACCGGCGGCGATGGCGGTGACTACAATCCACCCGTCACCTACTACACGCTGCGCTTTGAAACAGGCGGCGGCAGTGATATTCCCAGCGTGCAGGGAACGTACAATACCTACATTGACCTGACAAAGTACGTCCCGACCTGGCGTGGACATGCCTTTATCGGCTGGTACAGCGAACGCAGCCTGACGAACAAGGTTTCCGGTGTTTGTCTGACGAAGGATATGACCGTGTATGCAGGCTGGCGCGTGGACGAAAATCCGGGCACAGGCGTGAATCCCTTTACCGATATTTCTGAAAAGGACTGGTTCTACGGCGATGTGATGTTCGTCTACGAAAACGGATTGATGCTCGGTACGAGCAAGACCCTGTTCAGTCCGCATGGGACGGCGATGCGCGGCATGATGGCGACCATTCTCTGGCGCATGGAGGGCAGCCCCGTACCGAAGGGCAAAAACAGCTTTACCGATGTGGAGGCCGGAAAGTGGTACGCTGACGCGATCACATGGACGGCGGAGAACGGCATTTTCGCGGGCTACGGCAAAGACAAGTTTTGCCCGGACGATCCCATCACCCGTGAACAGCTTGCAGCCATCTTCTACCGCTACGCAGACTACAAGGGCTACGATCTGACCGTCAAGGGAGATCTGGACAAGTTCAAGGACGCGGACAAGATCACGGATTACGCAAAGACGGCGATGCAATGGGCGGTCGGCAGCGGCCTTGTGAAGGGAAAATCCGGCAATCTGCTTGACCCGCAGGGCACGGCGACCCGCGCTGAGATCGCCGCCATGCTCCACCGCTTCATTGAGAAGTATGAGCTGGTGCAGGGCAAGGCTCCCGGCGATCTGATGGGCTGGATCGACCCGAAGCGGCTGCAAATCCCAAAGACCGGCGACAGCAGCGTGTGAGGCTTGTGGGGGATCTCCCTCTGTACATCTCTTGCCGGATGCCTTGCGCTGACCACATGGCAGATCAGGCGGCGTGAGGAAGAAGCGCTGCAAATCATCGAAAAGTAAACAGGCTCACCTTTAGGGGTGCGGGCAAATAGCCCCGCGCCCCTTTTCGGTTTCATTCGTCAGGAAAGGCGGTTGCTCTTTTGAACAACCGCCTTTCGCCATTTCTATCCGATTTGAGCAGAAAGGAAATCAGTCTATGACAAAAGAGTACGGGAGGTGTCGCTGTTGCGGCTTGCCGCCGCACTTCTTCGCCGTGGGCTGCCGCTCCCCGCCGCTCTCCGTTTGGATTCGACCGCAACACCGAACAAAAACATCCAAAGAGCCGGTCGCCTCTTATACGGAGGTCAGGATCGGCAAGACCCTCTATCGCGTGACAAGCGTGTTTTCCGGCGAAAAGGACCTTGGCAGGACGCTGGAGCAGCTTGCAGTGCGCCGCGCCATGACAGAGCTGGACGCTCCCGCGACCGCGCAGCCCTGTCACGCATCGTAACTGTACTCTTACAGCACCAGCCATACATACAAAAAGGTCTTTTTTATAATTAAACACACACTAATTCATCTGACATTTCTCTACGAGCGTATCATAAATTCTCTTTGTTTCTGATTCATCTGCGCCATTTACCACCAATATTTTTCCGCCTATATCCATAACTACATATGAGTGGCAGGATGCATGGGTGTAGCGGATATAATCTCCATAAATATCATCTCTAAAATTTCCCATACCATACTTCAGGTTTCCCATACCATTTGTTCTGCGATCATTCCCATTCTGAAATAAATTTTCTTTGTATGAGATACTGTCAATCTGCTCATAATCCACTGTATAATCACTCCATCCCTGTGCCTCAACAGTAAAATCATTATCATGGAAACTGATATCAATACTCCCCCAGAACAAAGTCCATATAGTAAATATTATGACAAGAACTGATACGATTACATATATCACGATTGTTTTCTTGTTATACTGGATTTTTAATTTTTCTCCGGCTGCCATTTTTTTCTTATAAAAAAGATAAGAATAAAGAATGCTGACAATTGCAGCAGCCATAATGCTCACAATATACAAAACCAAAGCAGCAATGCTTTCTCCAAAAAGGCCGCAAAGCATACATAGGACACCTGATGCCACCCATAATTTTCCACTAAATCTATGAGTTGCACTCCAGTTTTCTTCATCCTGCAGTGTCCATACAACCCTGATTCCTATGGTGTTATTCTGTTTCACCTTCGGCAAATAATTTCCTATGATCATAAGCAGTAATCCTGTTCCAAAGTAAATTACTGCCATAAACAGATTCTCACTATCCGCATCCATACTGATCAGTCTTGCCATACCATTATAGATTAATGCGGTAACAGGTATTATCCATATGACCATCCCTATAACCTTGCTGCTCTGCTGTCTGTTCCTGTTGTCATAAAAGATGATTGTCACCAGTATACAATCTGTCACTACAAAAAACACGTTTATCCATATGCTCTGCGCCATCGTAAAACCCACCAAAATTCCTGCAAGCATTACCAGTACAGAACAGATCAATGTACCTTTATATTTTTTAATCATTTCCTTCATGATCCGATGCCCCCTTTAAGTCTGTGATCCACAACATAACATCTTCCAATACAGAAGTATTTAGTTCATAATAAATAAATTTTCCTTCCCTTCTGCTCCTGATCAGATCAGCATCCTTTAATATTGCCAGATGTCTGGATATGGACGCCCCCGTCACCGAAAAATGTTCACATATCTCTCCTGCTGAAAGCCGTCCGCCCTTTAACAAATTTAAAATCTCACGTCGTATTGGATCTGCCAGTGCTTTCAGTGTATCCTGTAATTCCAATAGTTCATCACAGCCTTTCATTTAACATTTAACCTAATTGTTAAATATAATATAGTATAAGAACCTTCATATGTCAAGTACAGTCTCCTACTGCTTATTACTTTTGCAGCCTTCGCGTTACTGTTCATACACCACTATCCCGAGACATACAAGCCAAAATCCCATTGCCGCAGGCAATCTGGAATGAAATTTTGGCTACGTTACTGTGAACGGAGTGAACAGTGTATATTCCGACCAATGAGCCGGATTTTGCAGATCACCATAGTCTTGTCATCGACCTTTTTGATTTTCTATTTTCTCACCTTCTTTTTACATCCATTACCCCAAAAGGGTAAAAAAATAGCCATCTGAATGGTTAGTCCAAATGGCTTATGTGATAATCCTTACTGGATTATTTATTCTTTTCTTTTAGTTTTAAGATATATTCTTCTTCTGCCTGTTCTAATCGTTTCTGAATAGCTTCCTCCGATGGCAACTGCGATTTTATTTCTTGTAAGCGTATATTATCGTAAGTTGCGACTCCCATAGGTGTCTCTATTCCCTGAAAAGCCCACTGAACCTCTGTCTGATCCTTATCTTTACATATCAGAAGACCAATTGTTGAATTATCGGATCCTTATTTCATTAACTCATTGACCGCATTTACATAAAAGTTAAGTTTTCCTGCAAACTCTGGTTCGAATGATACTGCTTTAAGTTCAACAACTACATAACAGCGAAGCTTAATATGATAAAAGAGCATATCTATTTTTCTTGTTTTACCAGCGACAATAATCTCTTTCTGTCTTCCTATAAAGGCAAATCCTGATCCAAGTTCTAGCAAGAAGCGTGTAATATTCTGCTCTAATGCATCTTCCAACTCTTCCTCATCAAGTCCTATGAAAAATAATACAAAGTTGAAATCTTAAGTATCTTTTACGATTTCCTGTGCAAGTTTTCCTTGTATGGCAGGAAGTTTTTCCGCAAAATTAGTAAGTGCATTACCTGATGATTGGTATAAATTTGCTTTTATACAACCAACAAGTGTACTCCTGCTCCAGCTTTCTTCTATTGTTTTTCTCACATAAAATAAAGCTTCTTCTATTGTTTTACATTTTGTTACTATTTCCACATGATGTCTCCATGGTACAAATCCGAAGATTGCAGGAAATTCTATTTCTGCACCAGCTTGGTGCAGTTTTTGATTTTCACTAATTTCTGCACCAACCTGTTGCAGTTTTAAGCTGTTTAAATCGATACTGTTTTCAATCGTATGAGCCATTTCTGAAAAGATATCGCTTGATGAATAAAACAAGTACCATTTTTTCATATTCCAAAGATTTCTTGCTGAAAAACCTTTTTCATCAGGAAATTCATTTTGTAAATCGAGACTTAACTGTTCTACAATTCCTTTTCCCCATTTTTCTTCCGCTTTTCTTTCTACTAAATATAATAAATTTCTCTGTGGAATTTTTTACACGAATATTGTTTATTTTCGTGCATTATATTGATATTTTCGTGCATTATACATATAATAGTTATATCAAAACAAATAAGGAAGTGATACTATGGCAAAAACAACAACCAGCAATATCAGTATCCGTATGGACAGTGATCTCAAAGCAGCAGCAGAGGCTCTTTACGAGGAACTTGGCATGAATCTCAGCACAGCCTTCAATATTTTTGTACGTCAGTCTTTACGCGAAAGAGGAATCCCTTTCAAAATCACAGAAGGGACGCCAAACAAAGAAACCGTCTCGGCAATGCTTGAGGCAGAAAGAATTGCAAAGGATTCATCTATTAAAGGCTATCATAATGTTGATGATTTTTTTGCAGACCTTGAAAAATAACCAGATACGAAATCAGAAACACTACGCAGTTTAAGAAAGACTATAAGCTTGCCAAACGACGTGGTATGAATATCACCTTACTGAAAGACATCATTACAAAACTTGCAAATGGTGAACCTTTAGGTGCCAGACATAAAGACCATCCTTTATCTGGTGACTGGATCGGGCACAGAGAATGCCACATCCAGCCAGACTGGCTTCTTGTATACCGAATCGAAAATGATATTCTTGTTCTCACTTTATCACGCACTGGCACACATAGTGATTTATTTAATATGTAGTTTATAAAATTATGCGCACCAGACAACCAGTGCGCATAGTTTTTATTTCACATATTCAGCAATCTTTTTCTTATCACATTTTTTTAAGCATTTCTGTAAATCTACATTTCTCTTTCGTTTAAATTCCATATTCCTTATATAACTGCTCACGTTTTTCAGGATCTGTCGATACAATCTGGATTTCTTCCGTTCTTTGATCCTGAATCAGCCGATTAATCAGAGTTCCTAAACGAGCTTCTCCTTCCGCCTTAAGCCTTTCTGATTCCAGTTCCAGAACTTTTCCTCCCATAACATCACCTATTCCTTTCCGGATATCCTCTTCTTTTTCGAAGATATGATCCGCTATCTTTACAATTAGTTTTGTCAGATTTGTATATAGTTCCGCTTTCCAAAAATACGCACCAGTCCAAAAGCCAATGCGTATTTTTTCTTCTTTATTTTTCTTCACTTCAACACAAAATCCCTCAACTCATCCCTTTTCCTCACATGCAGCTTATCAAAGATATCCGTCAGGTAATGTTTGACGGTGTTTAGGGAGATTCCGAGGTGGTCGGCGATTTCCTGGTTGCTCCAGTTGCGGCAGGCGAGCATGGCAATGGAGAATTCCATGGTTGTCAGGGCATCTGTGACGCTTCTGTCTGAGCCGGGGTTGTGGACTGCGATCCAGCCGCGGCTGAATGCGATGACTGCTTCTGACAGTTGCTTATAGAGCCCAGGGTTTTCTTTTCTCACAGTGGATTCCAGAAGACCCTGAAGCAGTCCATGAAGTTCGATAAAAGGCTCCAGAAGTTCATCCTTCGCTGCCATATGCCATGCAGTGAGCAGGGCTTCCTGGGCCTCTTTCTGGTGTTTCAGACTGATCTCACACATGGCAACCATGCAGTACAGGTAAATCATGCTGATGGGATGTGTGCCATCTTTTTATCCTTGAAGCTCTCCACTTTTTCTAATGCATGTCCCGGCTCAAATGTTGAATTTATCAGCGGTAATACTGTATTTTCGTCCATTTTTCTTTCGTTTCTTCTATATCCTTTCCTGACATTATTTCTGTTCTTCTCTTGTCTCTTCCTGATAGACATTAAATCCGTCTCTTCCGCTCTGTTTGGTTTTGTACAGTGCGATGTCAGCATTCTTATACAGGTCAAGATATCCCGTTCCTTGTTCCGGGGCAAAAGAAATTCCGACACTGATGGTCACATTCTCTCCGTTCATTTCTGCGAAAGGAAGATTCTCCATTTTCCGAAGCAGACTCTCGATTCTTGCAACAGCGCCTTCCTTATTCTCTGTTTTCCGCATAAATACTACGAACTCATCTCCACCGATACGACCTATGATGTCGCCCTCGCGGAAATGCGCCTGAAGAATCTGTCCAAACTGCTGAAGAACTTTATCTCCTACGGCGTGTCCATATCTGTCATTGACATACTTGAAACAGTCCACATCCATGATCACAAAGGTTCCCGGTTCCTGTGGATGTTCCTGCAGCACATCATTGATTTTCTCTTCTGTGCTTCTCTTATTATAGGCATTTGTCAGCGCATCCGTCTCTGCCGCACGAAGAAGCTGCATATTTCTGGCTTTTGTTTTATGAAAAATATACAGGATCAGCAGACATACCATGATGACAAATCCTACGGTAAATATCAGTTCATACCATCGAATGAAATCGTAGGACTTCTGCGCTTTTGAAACCGGAATTACATAACAGATCATCCAGTCATTCAGTCCCATACTGGTATAGGCCAGGTAACGGTCTGAACTGCGGTCATTTCCGTTTCGCATTATCATCAGACCATCTGTACCCGTTGTAAAATCCTTCTTTACCTTCCCAAGAGAGGACCCGCCAAGCATTGTCTGATTATCATAAAATCCGAAAAAATTATCTCCATATGTAATCTTGTGATAGGTAGAATCTCCGTCATAAGCAATGATCTCACCATAACCGTTAGTTATCAGTGTATATCCGACATCTTCAAAGAAATCATTAAAGAGCATACGGCTTAATGAAGTTACATTGTAGGAACCGCAAAGGATTCCGATTACCTCTTCATCTTTCCATACCGGTACGCCCAGAACCACTCTGGTTTCCTGATCTACACTGCTCTCCAGAGGATCACTCAGCGTTTCTTTTCCCCTGATTGCCTCTTTGAAATATCTTCTGGCAGATACATTTTTCGTCACCCCGTTATCATAGTGGGCAGTTCCATCCGGTTCTACCAGCGCCGTCCGCTCCAATGCCGTCTTTTCAGCAAGAGCATCTAGCATCTCCATATTTGCATCCGACAGCAGATTGTCAGACTTTCCTATCTCTTTTGCAATGCCATTCAGATATCCGTAATGAATGTCCAGAATAGATTTTACGTGTTCACTTTGTCTTGAAACATTTGTCACAATTGTTTTCTGTGACCTCTTCTCAATAGAGCTCTGTACGCCCAGCAAAAATATGACCAGACTTACACCTACTGCACATATAAAGATGAGAACTGCCTTTACATATGCTGTTGTTTCATTTTTCTTTTTCTTCCTTGTTGCCATCTTTTTGCACCTCACATTTTTCCATTTTGCTACTTTCACACACACTATCCTGATCCTTATTCCAACTTAATATCTGGCAAAACTCCACAGAATAATTTTTTATCGGCGGAGCATATGAATGAGGCGATGCGGCAGCATCGTCAACTGAATACAATACTATCCGGTAAAAAGCAGACGCCAGACAAACATCAGAATATCTCTAATATAGCAAAAGCAGCGCAAAAAATCTATATATTCAGGCCTGTTTCTTTCACAAATTAACGTAAAAAAATGACAGAGTTTCATTTTTTTGAAAATCTGTCATTTTTAAGTCCTGTACATCAGTATTCTATACCAAATAACTGCCCCGCAGTTTAAATAAGCTTCACAATGTCATTATACATGACAAATACCATCAATGCCATCAGAAGCATCAGCCCGGCGAAGTGTATGGAACCTTCCACTTTTCTGTTGATCGGTTTTCTGCGTATTGCTTCGATAATAAGAAATACCAGACGTCCTCCGTCCAGTGCCGGAAGAGGCAGGAGGTTCATTACGCCGAGGTTTGCAGAGAGAAGGACTGCCATATTGAGCATATTCATCCACAGGATCATTGTTCCCTCGCTTTTGCTTTCCTCATAGGTCGTTCCAATCGCATCGACCACACCGACCGGACCGCTTAAGTCTTTCATCCCAAGTTTGCCTGTAACCAGTTCTTTCAGGCTGAGGATCGTTGTGCGGACCATGTATTTTACTTCTACTGCGCCGTATCTGATCACATCCAGACCTTTGGCTTTCTCGCAATATACGTTATACGTAAATCCTGATTCTGCCGTGCGGTACTCTTTTGGAGTAACCGTGATATCGTATGTCTTTCCATTTCGTTTATAAGTTAATTCTACCGGAGCTCCTGTCAGAGGATTCTCCTGTATATATTTCTGATAGTCTTCTGAATTGGAGATCTCTGTTCCATTGATCGAAGTGATCACATCTCCGGCCTGAACACCTGCTGCCTGTAATGGCATTCCGTCCATCACGGATTCCACTGTCATGGCAGAAGCATCGTCACCATTGAAGTTGCAGCCCAGAAGATATCTCACATTTGTATCCGATTTATAGGAAATATCCATCTTCTTTCCGTCACGCTTAACAGTCAGATTGATGGTGTCTCCCTCTTTCAGTTCATTCAGATAGGAATACACATAGAGATCTTTTCCCAGGTCAATGTGATATCCCTGATAGCTGGTGATTATGTCGCCTTCCTTCAGTCCGGCTTTCTCAGCGGCAGATCCTTCCGTTACGGAAAGCACTCTGGATGGCTCATATCCCACAGCTCCTACAATGATCACAGACAGTACAAATGCCATGATAAAGTTAAAGACCGGTCCGGCAGCAACCACTGAGATTCTGCCCCACACCGATGCACCGTTAAATGTACCCGGCTCATTCTCTATATCCGTATCCTCTCCCAGCATGGCACAGGAACCGCCGATAGGAAGAAGTTTCAGCGAATATCTGGTACCGTTTTTCTCCGTACTCAGCAGTCTCGGTCCCATTCCAAGGGAGAACTCTGTAACTACGATCTTATTCAGCTTTGCAAAGAGAAAATGTCCCAGTTCATGGAAGAGAATGATTGCACTGAATATGAGGATTGCAATAATAATTTTCAATCTACCACCTGCTTTCGATCCATTGATAAGTTTCTTTCTCGATTTCCAGAATCTGATCCAGATCCGGATTGGCAACTGCCGTATGTCTGCTCATAGACTGCCCGATAATCTCATAAATATCCAGAAAGCTTATCTTTTTCTGGAGGAATTTACGCACCGCCAGCTCGTTTGCCGCATTAAAGACGGTCGGCATACTGCCACCTGTCTGTGCCGCTTCGATAGCCATCGGGAGTCCCTTAAATGTCTCTCTGTCGGGTTCTTCAAAGGTAATCTGTTTCAGCATATGGAAGTCAAGTCTGTCGCCTTTTAAGAATCTCCGGTCCGGATAGCATAATGCATACTGGATCGGGAGTCTCATATCAGGTGTTCCAAGCTGTGCGATCACTGCACCGTCCTCAAATTCCACCATAGAGTGAATGATGCTCTGTGGCTGAACCACTACCTGAATATGATCCAGATCTACATCAAAAAGCCATCTCGCTTCCATAACCTCCAGACCTTTATTTACCAATGTAGCAGAATCGACTGTAATCTTCTGTCCCATTACCCAGTTTGGATGCTTCAGGGTATCTTCCAGAGTTACTTTCTCAAGGTCAGCTGTTTTCTTTCCACGGAAAGGACCGCCGGAGGCAGTGATCAGCAGTTTATGTATCTGCTCTCTCTTCTCTCCGTGAAGCGCCTGGAAAATTGCGCTGTGCTCGCTGTCTACCGGCAGAATCTGTACACCGAACTGTTTCGCCAGCGGCATGATCAGATGACCTGCTGTCACCAGTGTTTCTTTATTTGCCAGTGCAATGTCCTTGCCTGCAAGGATTGCTTCCATGGTAGGTCTGATTCCGATCATTCCCACGATAGCTGTGACCAGAATATCCGATTCCTGCATTCTCGCAAGTTCGATCAGACCGCCCATCTGGCTTACGATCTTTACATCCAGATCCTGTACTCTCACCGCCAGATCTCTGGCTGCTTCTTCTTTCCAGACCGCTACCAGTTTCGGATGAAATTCACGAATCTGTTTCTCCAGCATTTCCACATTGCTTCCTGCCGCAAGGCCGACTACTTCCAAGTCTGCGTTTGCACGTACCACATCCAGCGTCTGTGTTCCGATAGAGCCAGTGGAACCTAATATTGCTACTTTTTTCATATATACCTCTTTTTCTTACTGTCAGTTAACAATTATCCCAAATCCAATCATATCTCAATCATAACAATAGAAAGAAAATAGATTACCGGTGCGGTGAAGATCACGCTGTCAAATCTGTCGAGGATTCCGCCATGACCCGGGATTAGTTTTCCATAGTCCTTGATTCCCTGGTTTCTTTTGATTGCAGAAGCTGCCAGATCACCTACCATGGAGATGAGTGCTCCGACTGCACAGATCACTGCATATTCCAGCATCGGTCCCTGCGTTGCCGCTGCATAGATCACGCCCAGAAGTGCAGCTCCGACTACACCGCCGACTGCACCTTCCACTGATTTCTTCGGGCTTAAGATTGGTGCCATCTTATGCTTGCCGATCAGCATTCCCACGCAGTAAGCACAGGTATCACAGCCCCAGGAACACAGGAAAATCAGCCATACATGGAACTTTCCGCCCGGAAGGCATCTGGTAAGGTAAATAAATGACAGCATCACTGCTACATAAACAATTCCAAACAGCGCCGGCATCACCTGAGCTGCCTGATAAGCCGGATATGTGAATACATAGACAAACATGATCAGTACCAGCCCAAAAATAATTGCCAGAACACCATATCTTTCAAAGTCAAGCAGTACAGCCAGATAATAAAGTACTGCACCTGTATATCCTGCTGCCGTCAGCAGATTCAGCTTCTCATCCTGCACCTTCATTACCTTATATAACTCTCTCATTCCGATGAGAGAAACAGCAAGAAGTGTGAAAAACAGCACATAGCCGCCGCTTATGATGGTAGCAAGCGCAATGATCACGAGCAGGATTCCGCTTAAGAGTCTTGTCTTAAACATCCTTTATTCCTCCTTTACTCCCCCGTATCTTCTGTCTCTCTGATTATATTTCTCGATGGCTTTTACCAGTTCTGCTTTATTGAAATCCGGCCATGCCACATCTGTGAAATAGAATTCCGTATAAGCCATCTGCCATAACAGGAAATTAGAAAGACGTAATTCTCCGCTCGTACGGATCATCAGATCAGGGTCCGGGATTCCTGCGGTATCCAGATAATTGTCAAATACATGCTCGTCGATCTCCTCCGGCTTTACTTTACCGTCCACTGCATCCTGTGCCAGTTTGCGGATACCCCGGACGATTTCATCGCGGCTTCCGTAATTTAATGCGATCTGGAAATAAATCTCATCATATTTCTGGGAATACTCCTCCAGATGCACAATGCTGTCCTGGATATTCTGGTCAAATGCGGAGATTTCTCCGATCACGCGGACTCTCATCTTATTCTTGTCAGCCAGTTTGATACATTTCTTCAGATAGCTGCGAAACAGCTTCATCAGGCCATCCACTTCTTCTTTGGAACGCTTCCAGTTCTCTGTGGAAAACGCATATACTGTCACGTATTTGACTCCCAGTTCTTTCATGTAATCGCAGACTGTCTCCAGATTGGCACAGCCCTTCACATGACCATAGCTTCTCGGCATTCCCTTGGCTTTCGCCCAGCGTCCGTTGCCATCCAGAATAATGGCGATATGATTTGGTACATTCATACTTTTTGTTTCCTTTTCCTGTTCTGTTATATTTTATGATACCAGAGTCACACATTCTGCACTGACTTTAAGAAAGTAAGACTGCAAAAACAGCCTGGCTGCGGAACAATCTCTGATATCAAGTTGACAAAAACAACAAGAGAGCCCGCATCATGGAGCTCTCTTTTTCGTTTCCCTTATACGGTCATGATCTCTTTGCTCTTTGCATCCACTGCCGCATCAACTTCTTTAATATATTTGTCTGTGCTCTTCTGAATCTTATCCTCAAGCTCTTTGATCTCATCCTCGGACACATCCTGTTTTGCAAGTTTCTTATATGCATCGTTTGCATCACGACGGATGTTACGGACTGCAACTTTGGCACCTTCACCTTTTTTCTTAACATCTTTTACAAGCTCTTTACGACGTTCCTCAGTAAGTTCCGGGAATACAAGGCGGATTACTTTACCGTCGTTGCTTGGGTTTAATCCAAGGTCAGAAGTAAGGATTGCTTTCTCGATTCCTTTGATCAGGCTGGATTCCCATGGCTGGATCTGAATCATACGGGCTTCCGGAACAGTGATGTTTGCCACCTGCTGTAATGGTGTCGGAGCTCCGTAATAATCTACTGTAAGTTTGTCAAGGATATGCGGGTTCGCACGTCCTGCACGGATCGTAGCCAGTTCACCCTCAAGGCTTACCAGTGTTTTTTTCATTTTCTCTTCATATTTCTGAATTCTTTCATCCATTAGGTTAGTCTCCCTCTTTTATAGATTTTATTATTATACAGTAACTTTTGTTCCGACGAATTTGCCATGAACGGCATTGATAATGCTGTCTTTCTCATCCAGTGCAAATACCAGCATCGGCATCTTCTGTTCCATACACATGATAGATGCAGTCAGGTCCATCGCTGCCAGTTTCTTCGCAACTACTTCTTCGATGGAAATCTCATCATATTTCACTGCATTCGGGTTTGTCTTCGGATCGCTGTCATAGATTCCGTCAACAGCTTTCGCAAGAAGAATCGCTTCTGCCTCGATCTCTACTGCACGAAGTACGGTTGCTGTGTCTGTGGAGAAGTACGGATGTCCTGTACCGCCTGCAAAGAATACGATCTTGCCCTGTGCGAAGCTCTCTTCCACTGCGTCTTTGGAATAAAGGCTTGTGAATGCGCCGCATACGAATGGTGTGAAAATCTCCGTCTTTAATCCGAGATATCTGCAGATATCAGATACGTAGATACAGTTCATAACTGTTGCAAGCATACCGATCTGGTCAGCTTTATTTCTGTCGATCGTCTCGCTGGTACGTCCTCTCCAGAAATTACCTCCGCCGATTACGATACCAATCTGCAGACCTTCCGCAGCGATCGTCTTGATCTGTTTCGCAACTTCGATAACAGTTGCCTCATCAAATCCGGTCTTCTTCTCACCGGCAAGGGCTTCACCGCTTAATTTTAATAATACACGCTTCATAATTAACTGTCTCCTGAAATTAATTTTATCGCAGATAACAGAATTTGCGATATGCTGCCTGTTTAACAAGCCAGATATCATGTTCCATCTTCTGCTATATTCGTATCTTTATTTTACCATATTCCGGCAACAATTTCATTACCATTTTCATCAACAGTAGTAGAAACTGTAAAATTGCTGTAATAGTGGAATCCGGTCTTGCCAGTCTCCGGGTCATCCTCATAGCTGCTGCCCTGTGGTGATCCACATGCACCCTCCAGCGCATCCAGTGGCTGTCCGATGTACTGCTCCGCTTTAGAAATCATATCTCCGCTGTTTCCCGGATCATCATCGCCACCGCCGTTTCCGTTATCTCCCGGATCATCGTCTGAACCACCATTTCCGTTATCTCCGGAATTATCTGTACCGCCGCCGTTTCCGTTATCTCCATTATTATTCTGGTCATCGCTGTTGTTATTGTTATCTTTTGAATCAGAATTATCTGTTGAATCTGTAGTATTGCTGCTATCTGTAGAATCAGAATCACTGTCATCTGTCATTCCCAGACGTTTCTTTACATCAGCAAGGGTAGATATCTCTTTCTTAGTTGTACCTGTCAGATATTTCGCATACGGAATCGAGTCATCACCTGTTCCATCCATGCATAATGTAATCTGTGAAATAGTTTTCAGCGGAATGTCGCGGAAGAAGCATTCATTCTTCTCTTCATCTGTATAGGTGATGCGGATATCATAAGATGCTGTGCTCTTGTTTGCAGTTGTCTGTGTATCTGATGGCATATAATACAGGGCTTTATCCTTATCCTTCAGTGTAAACATATCATTGATAAGGTCTTCTCCCCATCCATCATCTTCTTCATCCTCATCGGAGCTGTCTTCGTCGCTTACATGTGTACGGATATAAAGTGCCTGAATGTCATCACCTGTATTATTTACAAATACCACCTTGGATGCTGTTGCAGTTTTCTCTCCCATCACATTCTTTATATCATCATCTGATGTCTGCTGCATATCTACCATGTCAACTGCCTTGGTAACCTCAGGAGTTGGCGTAGCAGTTGCCTGTACAGGCTCTGTCTCTGTCGTCTGTTTCTTACCACATCCGGCAGCGGCTACTGTCATTACCAACAGACCTGCCAGTATTAAATAACGTTTCTTCATATATATTCCCTCCTATATCCGGAATATCTTTTTTCTTTTAACATTTTCATTTTTTCAATTTCCTATTATTGCAGAGTATCGAAAACTTGTCAACCAAACGCATTCGGATTTCATACATTTTTTAGACTTTCGGATTTCGTATTTTCTCTTTTTCATCTATTATGCCATAAAAAGAATCATTTCTTGTAATTAGCACATCTTTTTATAATCTGTTATTTATGCCAAATATAAAATCAGCAGGAAATGCCATTATATTATTCTGGCGTTTCCTGCTATCTTTTGGTATATCGTTTCGTAAATAAATATATCAATTGCACTAAAACGATGTGCGGGATTATATATTTACTTGTCAGTACAGATTCTTGACTTTAAAGTCTCGCTCTGCTTCTCTTCTCTGGTCTTTCTTCGCAATGTCCTGTCTCTTGTCGTAGAGCTTCTTACCTCGTGCCATACCGATTTCTACTTTTACCAGGCTGTCTTTGAAGTAAACTTTCAGCGGTACAAGAGTCAGACCTTTTTCTTTCAGTTTTGCTTCTATCTTATTGATTTCATATCTGTGAAGCAGGAGCTTACGGATTCTCAGCGGATCCTTATTAAAAATATTGCCTTTTTCATAAGGACTGATGTGCATTCCGTAAATGTAAACTTCTCCGTTCTCCACGCGGATAAAAGACTCTTTGATACTGCATTTGCCCATACGCAGAGATTTTACCTCTGTTCCTGCAAGGGCAATACCTGCTTCATAAGTATCTTCTATAAAATAATCATGAAATGCCTTTTTATTATTGGCAATCAGCTTCATTCCTTTTTTCTTTGCCATAATATCCTCCAAGCCATTTTTATTCAGTTATAACATATTTATATAAAAACTTCCAGACAGGAACTTTACTGTGATTTCATTTTGTCTGGCTCGCGCTGCATTTTTTTACATTGAGTAGTATATAAATATCAAATAGCCTCTTTATTCCTCAATTTCATCATCTGTATCCCATATGTCAGAAACCAGCTCAAAATCCACTGTTTTCAGCATTTTGTCTGCATCTGCCACGCGAACACATACTTTATCTCCAAGCTTGTAAACCTTCTTTGTCATTTCGCCACGAAGTTCATAACTTTCCTGATCAAACACATAATAATCATCACGCAGTGTATTGACGTGTACCAGACCCTCTACCGTATTCGGAAGCTCCACGTAAAGTCCCCATCCTGTAACGCCGGAGATGATTCCTTCGAATTCTTCCCCAAGATGATAAGACATATACTCTGCTTTCTTCAGCTTGTCTGATTCACGCTCTGCCTCATCTGCACGTCTTTCGCATACACTGGACTGTCTTGCAACCTCATCCAGAATCTCTTTGTAATGTTCGGTTCTGCCTTCACGCATCAGGCGGCCTCTTAAGTTATCTTTGATGATTCTGTGGATCTGTAAATCCGGATAACGTCTGATTGGTGATGTAAAGTGACAATAATATTTCGCTGCCAGTCCGAAATGTCCGCTGCATTCTGTTGTATATTTCGCCTGTTTCATAGAGCGAAGCACCAGGCGGCTGATCATTGCTTCATTTGGAAGTCCCTCGATACTCTCAACGATCTGCTGGATTTCCTTTGGTGTGATCTCTTCCTTTGCTTTCTGAATCTTCACTCCCTGATTATGAAGAAGTGTCAGAAGACTCTCTACTTTCTCCGGATCCGGATTATCATGAGTTCTGTATACAAATGGAATCTCCTCTGTGCAGTATTCCTGTGCCACTGTCTCATTTGCCATCAGCATGAAATCCTCAATAATCTTCGTTGCCACATTTGCCTCGTATGGTTTTACATCAATGGCTTTTCCTGCGGCATTGAGAATGATCTTGCTTTCCGGAAAATCAAAATCAATGGAGCCTCTGTGGTGTCGGCTGCTTCGGATGATCTCAGACAATTCTTTCATCATAAAGAACATCGGAATCAGTGCTTCATATCTCTTCTTCGCATCCTCGTCCGCATCTTCAAGAATGTTCTTTACATCTGTATAGCACATTCTCTCATCTACGTTAATCACTGTCTCCGCAATCTGATGAGAAACTACCTTACCTTTTTCATTAATGTCCATCAAACAGCTTAATGCCAGTCTGTCCTGTCCCTGGTTCAGGGAACAGATTCCATTGGAAAGGCGTTCCGGCAGCATTGGCACAACGCGGTCTGCCAGATAAACACTGGTTCCCCGTTTCAGTGCTTCTCTGTCCAATGCACTGTTGTACTGAACATAGTTACTTACGTCTGCAATATGAACACCAAGATGATAAATACCTCCCTCTTTTGACAGAGAGATGGCATCATCCAGATCCTTGGCATCTTCACCGTCAATAGTAACAGTCTGCAGATGTCTCAGGTCCAGTCTTCCATCTCTGTCAGCATCCAGTACGTGATCCGGAACTCTCTGTGCCTGCTTCTGTACTTTCTCCGGAAATTCACTTGGAATTCCGAAGCTCTTGACGATTGCCAGAATATCTGTACCCGGTGTACGGATATTTCCCAGATTTTCTTTGATCTTGCCTTCCGGGTTCTTATTTTTTGAACCATAATCTGTGATCGTTGCGATTACTTTATCCCCATTTTTAACTCCCGCAGCTTCTTTTCGCGGAATAAAAATGTCTTTGGAAAATTTCGGATTGTCACTGATCACAAACCCAAAGTCGCGGTTCAGCTGATAAGTTCCCACAATCTCCGGCATGCCTCGTTCCAGCACTTTCACAACAACACCTTCCTGACGTTTGCCTTCTTTCTGTCCGTCAAGGATGATGATCCTTACCTTATCCTGATGCATAGCGGTTCCTGTGTAGGCTTCCGGGATAAAAATATCTTCGTCCTGTCCCTCAATCTCTACAAAGCCAAAGCCTTTCGGATGTCCGATAAAAGTTCCTTCTGCCGGAGTTCCTTCCAGATCTTCTTCACGATATCCTTCTCTTTCATCCCGAAAATCCCGTCCCCGATTCTTCCGGCGATCCTTCTCCCGATTCCACTCTTTATCCCTGTCTTTGTTTCTGTCTTTTTTCTTATCTTTACTGTCTTTATCGTTTTTATCTTTATTCTTCTTATCTTTCTTCTTTTTTCCGAAATCTGCTTCATACTCATCTTTTCGGTCATCATAGTGGCGGTCATCTTTTTTCTTCTTCCACTTTCCTTTGACCTTCTCGTATCTGCCTTTGTGGTCTACAGACACCTTACCTTCGTCACAAAGCTCATCCAGAACATCGTACAGATCTTTTTTCTCCTCTTTTGAAAGTCTCAGAAGAGAAGAAATCTCACGAAATCTCATTGGCTGATAAATGGGATCTCCCATCAGTTCAAGGACAAACTTCTTTCTGCGTTCTATATCTTTTCTACTCATCTTTCTCCTTTTATTTCATTATAAACAAATATTACCAGTGTACTGACCAATACTCAATTAACAACCCAGGAAGTATAACACACTCATGAAATTCAAATGACACAAAAAACACTCTTGTACATGACAAGAGTGTTTCCAGTTTCTTACTCAATTAACCAAGCATATTTAATGCTACAGATATTACGAAAAATAAAATTCCCATAATAGTGGTTGCCCTTACAAGTCCGCCCTCCATGGAACGACCCTTGTTCTTACCCCAGTAAGTCTCTGCTGCTCCGGCAATAGCACCAAGTCCCTGCTGCTTGCCTTCCTGCATAAGAACTACTACTGTAAGAGCGATGCAATCTATTATGAAAATGATACTCAGAATGATCTTAACAATATGCATTTCGTTACACCTCCTAATCAACTGAGTTTCATTGTAACATAGCCGCAGAGGGATTTCAACCACATTTCCGAGTTTTTAACAGCTTTTTTCGCTCTTTTTAAAGGGATTTTCGTACACTGCAAGTTCTCCCAGCGTCTCATGGATCCGCAGGAGCTGGTTGTATTTTGCGTTTCTGTCCGAACGGCAGGGAGCTCCTGTCTTGATTTGTCCGGCTCCTGTGGCAACTGCCAGATCTGCAATAAAAGCATCTTCTGATTCTCCGGAACGGTGCGAAATTACTGCTTTGTATCCTGCTTTTTGAGCCATTTCCACTGCATCCAAAGCTTCTGAAAGAGTTCCTATCTGGTTTACTTTCACCAGAATCGCATTGGCAGCTTCTAATTTGATTCCACAGGAAAGACGCTTAATATTAGTCACAAACAGATCGTCTCCGACAAGCTGGATTCTATTTCCCAACCTTTCTGTCATCTGTTTCCATCCTTCCCAGTCATCTTCCTCCAGACCATCTTCAATAGAAACGATTGGAAATTTCTCGATCAGTTTCTCATAATATTCTATCATCTCCCCGGAATCTCTGAGAACTTCTTCTCCTTTCATCTGTCCTTCACCCGGAAAAACATATATGCCTCTTTCTTCATCATACAATTCACTGGCCGCCGCATCAATCGCAATGCAGATGTCTTTTTCCGGTTCATAGCCTGCTTTTTTTACCGCTTCTATGATCAGTTCCAGTACGCTTTCTGAATCCGGAAGGTCCGGTGCGAAACCGCCCTCGTCTCCAACTGCCGTCGACAGGTTCTTCTGTTTCAGAATGATTTTGAGAAACTGATATACTTCTGCGCACATACGAATGGCTTCTTCCATATCTTTCGCACCGACCGGCATGATCATAAATTCCTGCAGATCTACGGTGTTATCCGCATGACGTCCCCCGTTTAAGATATTCATCATCGGTACCGGCATCTGCCTGGTGTGGCATCCTCCCAGATATTGATACAGTGGAATACGAAGCGCCGCTGCTGCTGCCCTTGCCACTGCCATAGAGACTCCAAGTGCTGCATTCGCCCCGACGTTGCTTTTATTATCTGTACCGTCTGTCTCTATGATTTTCTTATCAATATAAGCCTGATTCAGGGCATTTTCCCCAAGAATGGCTTCTGCCAGTTTTATATTTACATTCTCTACTGCCTTACGAACGCTAAGTCCCGTATAGTATCCTTTCTCCCCGTCACGAAGTTCTACTGCCTCAAACTTCCCGGTAGATGCTCCGGAAGGGACGATTGCCCTTCCTGTATATCCATTGATTCCAATCACACCTTCTCCTACTGTAACTTCGACTTCTACCGTAGGATTTCCTCTCGAATCCAGTACTTGTCTTGCGTGAACCCTTCTTACAGGCAGATAACGTAACATATTAGAACCTCCTGCTTCTGATATTTAACCGGATCAGGTAAATCCACTGCCCTGACTGCAAATAGAAATAATCAGCAAATATGGACTTGCCTGTATCCGTTTGACTTGCTTCATAAACATATTTTTACCCAATGTTCTTCTTAGTATGCGCTGTTTAAACATATTCAATCGGATATTCGCAATTGAATCAGGGGACTTACTTGATTCTGTTAAAAAACACTGGTTATTTTTTGCGTTCATTATTATTTTCAGAATATTTCATCAGTATAAATCATTTTAATTATATCTTTTAAATATTTTTATAAATTTTCTATTTTTATGCTTGACATTTCAATTTTTATCTGTTATATTAAGTTTATAAAACAAAAGGGATTACGAAAATAAAAAAAAGAAAAGGAGTGAGACCACCGAAAACATAACTTCTTCTTTATAATTTAAGAAAGTGAGGTACAGACCACCAGAATAGCTAAGTTTCAAATTCATGATTCATAATTTATGAAAGGCAGGTACGGACCACCAAGAACTTAAAGTTTTAAATCCAATTAAGTTTTATAAGTTCCTATCAAACACAAGGAAGGTACAGTCCAATGAAAACCTAACGATTTACCTTATTTTAACTCATTAACTATTCCATATAAAGAAGGTACAGTCCAATGGAAATTTAATTTTTTAAATAACAACCAATCAATACAGGGAAGGTACAGTCCGATGAAACGTTAACGATTTACCCTATTTAAAATGTAACAGTTAACAGCATACAGAAGGTATAGTCCAATGAAAACTTAACGATTTACCCTATTTACATCTGATATAGCGAATCAGACATACTAACAAGGAAGGTACAGACCAATGGGACAGTAAGTTTTAACATTTAATATTTCAGTTTTACATATAATTTCATAGAAAGCGAGGTATCATCCCTTGGATACAGAATCTTAACAGGAGCCACGATAAGCAATAGATCGATGGCTCTTTTCTTTTGCATAATTTTCTTAAAATATCTACATTCAAATTATTCACCTGTTCTCATTGCTTACTGCCTTTCGCTTCTATCTTTCTTTTTTATCTCATATATTAAAGCAATACCACACATTTTGAGGTTCTCATCTCTATGCGTCGCAAATACATATCACAAGTCAAATTTTTCTCAGCCAGATCTATAAGGATTTTTCTTTTATTCTTTATGTCTGCACTCATTGGATCGGCTGCCGGAAAGATCGTCTCTCACCATATCGCAAAACAATCCGCTCTCCCATCTTCCTCCCAAAGTTCCAACTGGGGGCTTAGCTTTCAGGAAGAAGGAAAACGTCCTGTGGGAAATGCCACGATTGAAGAGCTATCCCGGTATAATGCCTTTTATGCTGAAAACACTGAGGAGAAGAAAATCTATCTTACTTTTGATGCCGGCTATGAAAACGGAAATACACCCGCCATCCTGGATGCATTAAAAAAACATGAAGCCCCGGCTACATTTTTCGTTGTGGGAAATTTTATTTCTGAAAATCAGGAGCTGATAAAAAGGATGGAAGCCGAAGGACATATTGTTGGAAACCATACGATGACACATCCTGATATGTCAAAGATTTCCACGCAGGAATCTTTTCAAAAAGAACTGTCTGGTGTAGAAGATATTTATAAAGAAATTACCGGTAAGGAAATGACCAAATTCTACCGGCCGCCGCAGGGAATTTACAGTACCCTGAATCTGTCTATGGCCAAAGAGATGGGATATCATACCTTCTTCTGGAGTCTTGCTTATGTGGACTGGTATCAGGATAATCAGCCAGATCCGCAGGAGGCTATCGAAAAGCTGACCAGACGAATTCATCCCGGTGCTATTGTTCTGCTGCATAGCACATCTTCTACTAACGCGCAGATTCTGGATGAACTCTTGAACAAGTGGGAAGATATGGGATATTCGTTCCATTCCTTAAATGAGCTGATTGAACATTCCTGATCCCGTTCCCCGCATGCAAGATTTTCATAATTGAAGCAAAAGTTAACTCTACCCAAAAAGGAGAGGCACTCAGCAGGATCTTTATCCTTCAGAGTACCTCTCCTTTTGTTTATAAATCAATACTTATGAGAATATCAATTTATGTTACGTTATGTGATTTTGTAACCGTCCTGCATTTTTACAGTTACGGTTCGTTTTTACAAATAATTATTCAGCGTCTTCTGCTGCTTCAGTTTCTTCTGGCTCTTCTGTTGTTTCTTCGCTGTCTACAACTCCACCGTGAATTATATCCTCACATGACTGAAGTCACGTGCTTCCAGACGCTTTAGGCGTCAGACTAAATATCGGCGGATACGCCTGTAACTTAGGTTTGCGCAGATATGCGCTTTTTCCCATGCCAGATATG
>SKEX01000347.1_pt1 | contig 39779 bp, 51 predicted proteins | sample 4841451 | NCBI WGS metagenome assembly SKEX01 (sample SAMN11008798, study PRJNA524170) | human gut metagenome | isolation source: fecal sample from pouch patient p38, | place: Israel: Tel-Aviv | reverse complement strand
GAATATATCAAAGAATACGAATTCTTTCATATAGCACGAAAAAAGGACGCTCTTTTTTGCTATACAAAAGACATTTGTGAATACTTATTTTCATCAATCTTAGCTTTTAGTGAATAATTTGCCCAGATGACTTCCGTTTTCTTTTCCAAGGATTGAGCGTATGCTGTTATCTCTATATAATCCCAATCTGCCAGTATGGAATCATATAAGTCTGAGTGGTATCCGGATAAAAGAACCGGACCCGAATGATTAAGAAGTTGCTTTAATAGAGCTTCATGGTCCTGATCAGACATTTCTTTTTTATATTGCGTTCCTCCGGATCGGGTTTCTGCCATATAAGGCGGATCACAATATATCAAGACATTTTTATAGTTGTATTTGGATATTAATTCTGTTGCAGGACTGCATTCTATCTGCACTCCGTGGAGCCTTTCCGCGGCTTCAAACACTCTTTCAGCTTTACTTAATGCAGTTAACAATAAATATCTTATGTAAAGCAACGCTGATTTCAAGCCTTCATTGTAGATGGCAAAATGAAAGAAATAGTGCATCACTGTTGTTCAAGCATTTATAAGGACGAAAAAAACATATAAGACTAACAGATGACGATTTCTTTTTCCATACGTTTCAATTTATTTTACGAATAATGGTAAAAAGAATCTTGCCGTACTGGACTGGTGGTTTGTTGTAACACAATACTTATCTGTATTATATCCGCGGAGAGGAACATACTTCGTTGTATTAATAAGGTTAGCAAAAAACTGTTATATAAAAAAGCAGACACCTGCGGTCAATTTCAAACCCTACAGGTGTCAAAACGAAAGGAAGGATGCAGTATTTCTGCTGTCCACGGTTATATTATATTATTTACGGATTGCATTTCTTGCAAGGCTCATATCCCAGGGCAATTAAATCATCTCTGGAACCGGAATATTCCTGTTTATTTTCTTCTTTCATCTGTTTGGCTGCGGAACATGTAGGTTTATGGAATTTCTTTGTATTTATGTTTAACACATATTCTGTATTTGCTGTATCCGCGGAAACATCTGTGCTTTCTCCAGACAAAGAGCTGACCCCGGTAGCATAATCAATATTGATGCCAGGCTGCACATTATAGCAAAAAACATTAAAGAGAATACCATCTCCATTGTCTTCCACGGACTCAGCTTCCATCTGCACACCGTCTGCAACAAGATTATCTCCATCAAATATTGGAGTAACCCTGTATAAAACATGGTAATCGGTTTCTTTAATGTAGTCGGCCACCATATTTTCAAATGGCAGCATTCCTTCTACGTTCAGATACCTTGTACCGGTAATCAGATTTTTTTCATTTGCATTTTCTGCTGTCAACTGATATCCAATCAGGTGGCAGCGGTTGTAGACAAATTTGCCATCTACATTATCGTATTTCTGCGTATGCCATCCAGAAGGTTTTACCTGACCGATAGAACCTCTTTTTTCGGTAGGCATGAGATCCTGTCCTATATTGGCGTATGCGACACCACATCTGCCTAAGTTATCCAGATCACTGTATGACTCAAAGGAATCGGTTGTAAAGTCATCTTCCGGAAAATCCGGAACATTATCGTTGATTTCCACATAAGGTTCTCCTGTGTATGCAGGAATAGTAGAAAGATCAACATCAGCCATTACGGGAATATATCCTGAAAACAGAATGCTTATGGCAGTGATTATAGGTAAAAGAAATTTTTTATTTTTTTGCATTGTATACCTCCATTGTAATCTTGTCGTGTGAATTTCCCTCAAAATCTTCGGAATATTTAAGCTTCCATCTATTCAGATCAATGCTAAAGAATACATCTGCAGGATACCTGCGATTCCATTTAAAAAGAATGATCTGCTCAATCCAGTCTTTGGCTGTAGCTGGATCCTCTGTTTCTACAAAGCAATACTCACCTGCAGCTGCCTCCCGAAGGCAATCATCATCTATATTAATCTGGGAGTGTTTGACAGAATCGAAAAGTTTTTCCGAATAAGAGCTCATCCAAAGGACTTTTTCATTAGTTAAAGCCAGTATCTTATCAGATAGAACCCTGTCCCGGCTCAGTCTTCGCCGGTTAAAGCACATTCCCATACGATCATCAACAACCGTAATCAATATCACAACACATCTCTCCTTTTCTTATATACCATATTAATATGCCATATTTTGGACAAATTAGCAAGCAAAACGAACGTAAGTTTTCATATGCAGAAAATATGAAAAATGGATGGATAAAGAAGGAGAAATCTTTTTTAATCACTACCATTCCAGACATCTTATTTGTTTCTGATCATTCATGCTCCCTAACTTGTCGCTTATACCAGTCTGAAAAGGAATATCCAGACTGTTCATCAGTCCAGCTTTCTATAAACTATTATGCAAAAAAAGACACCTGCGGTCAATTTCGAGCCCCGCAGATGTCATAAACGAAAGGAGTGAATCAGCTTCTTAGCTGTTCATGGTTATAATATACAGCAGATTTTGGATATTGATTTCTGATACGAAAAAAGTTCTAATATTTGAGCTGAATCAAAATAAAACCCCGGAGAAATAAATTTGCAATACCCATCCATCATAAACCCATCCCCTCAAATAAATTATTCTGAACAAAAAAATTATATCCTTATCCATTATAGTAGCACTTTATAGTAATTCAATCAACAAAACAACAGAATTCTTTAATACTAATACACCTGTTTTGAAGAACGAAAAAAAGAGAGCCTTTCGACTCTCTTATTCGTTCCGCTATTTTCCGCAGCTTTCCGGATATAACAGAGTAACCACACCCTTGGAGTAGTATGCGTCAAACCACTGCCAGATATCTTCTCTTTCGGTTCCTTTTTCGAAGATGAACCAGTCCTGTCCGAGTACCAGATCTTTTTCTCCGTCATCAAATGGTACGTTGGAAAAACTCTTCCAGAGATCCTGAATCAGACCATCTGTGTCCACATAGGTCTTTACGGTATGACTGTTCTGGTCGTAAATAACCACGAATATATTGCGGACCTCACAGAATGGGATGATTCTCCAGATCGCTATCTGGATGCAGTCGTCGATAGAACTGCTTTCCTCCCAGATACTATCCGGATTTATAACTGTCGGCTTATCTTTCATGAATTTGAAGATACCTACTGTGTACCTGCAATCCCCCGAATATACCGGATGGAAAGCGAAACAACCTCTCTGTCCAAAAATTCCCTGACTGTTTTTACTCATAATGTGCTCTCCTTTCGTCATTTGGTCGTATCCAATATGAAGAATCAGATGCAGCATGAAAAAAGTGAATTCGAATTCACTTTTTAAATTACAATATGCACAAAGCAGACATAGGCATTTTGTATATATTGCCGAAATAAGAAAAGACACCGGAAAAATATCAGTTTTCTGCGCTTAGGAAAGTAGAGAGAAAGGAGGTTCATATCCATGAGCAAAGAACTGGTCAGATTATTAAGAAAAATTGCAGAAGTGTCAGGTAAGCTGTACTCCACTACGTTACAGGATAAAGACCTGAGAGTATGCAAAGGGGCGAAAAGACTGGCGGAACTGGCAGAGGAAGGCGTATCCGCGGAAGAAGCTATACAAGTACTGAAGAAAGATGGGTTGGTTTTATCCGCGGAAGAAAATTCAACGTACTGCAGAAACTGAAAGAAAAGCCGGTGAATATCCCCGGCTTAGTCTTGTTGATCTTTCTCCACAATTCTTACTACGAACCTTGATGCGTTTTTCTTTCCGTAATGCTCAAACGGATTGACTGCTGCTTTTATATTTTCATGCATACTCCAGGCAAACGGCTCTTCCTGCATATCCTCTCGGATCCAGGGGTCATATACTGGATGATGCTTGAAAGAGAAAGAAATGACATCCTTATCCAGATATGAATTATTCTGTATCATTTCCAGCTGTCTCTGAGCCAGCATTTCCGATTCATAAATAAGGTCATTTGCCTTTTCCTGTATTTCCCGGTAAGACATGGACTCCAGAGAACTTATATCCTTTCCAGTCAGGTATGCATAGCAGATATCCGTCCAAATGTTCATTTCTATCTTTCCTGCCGGATTAACAACAAACAGCTCCTCTACTAGGTCGATCTTATCCAATCTCATATCGAGATCTTCTTTCCCACACATACCAATCGGGACAATCATATGTCCCTGCTTTGTCAGTTTTTCCTGTATCTGTTCCATTTCCTTCTTGCACTCTTCTGTCCCGATGACTGCGATAACCGGATATTCTTTTGCCATAGTCTACTCCTCCGCACTTTGTTCTGTATATGATGATAGCATAAGACAGAAAGCATTTCTACATGAAGACGTTGTTATTGCACTTTTCTTTCTCAAAAACACTGTCTCTACTCTTCTACTGCTCCAGTTTTTTCCGCGGACATCCCAAAACCTTAACCAAAATGATTTTCCAGAACTGTGTTTCTCTCGTTTTAAGTCTGCAATTGAGCTGAAGTAGTTAAGAAAAAACAGAGATTATCCGCGGATAGAACATTGTTAGGGATTACAAAAAGTGACTGGACGGAGTATTCCGCGGAAGTTCTTCTTTCGAGTCTATCATCCTCAAAACCACGATTTTCCATCAATTCCTTCTTTCCTACATATTGCCAGTACAGAAAATACGTAGATATTTCCATTGAGGAAATCATGGACTGCATTGAGGGAGATACGATCCAGACAGGAACTGCATTGGTTTCTGAGGATGCGGCGAATACCATCCGCGGAGAAAACCCTCAGTTTACAGCGATAGGCGAGGCTCCGGCAATTATGGATCTCATCTTTCGTTCCCTGGTTCCATCTCTTGATGAAACCATTAAGATTAACCTTCATGTTGATCTCGAATTTCAACAGGACTACGATGTTCCATATCCGGTAGAGAAAAGAGCGTTCTTTTACGCAGTACGAAGAGTATCTGCCCAACTCCCCAAAGTTGGAAAAAATGGAGCCGGATATAAAAACCTGGAGAAGGTATACAGCATCTGGATCTGCATGGAGAACATCCCCAAATATCTTCAGGGATCAATCTCTTACCACAAAATGGTCAACTATAAGAACACTGGGATGACAGATGGAAAAACAAAGAAAATTTCCTCAAGAAATCGCAGAAAGATATCGACCTTGTGGAAATTGACATCGTTCGTCTTGGAAAAAACAAAGAAGAAAAAGGCGTACTTGATTTTCTTCAGGGAGTTTTTTCTGGAGACCAGGAAAAAGTATTTTCTTATTTACCTGATAATACAGCAGACGAAAAGGATGTCGTGGATATGTTGACAATGGTTGATTGTATCGAAAAGCGTGGAGAAAAACGCGGAGAAAGACTTGGAAAACAGCTTTCTCAAGCCCGCATGCAGAAGCTTATCTTAAGTTTGGCAGCAGACAACAAAAGCGAAGATATTATAAGAATCGCCAAGGACGATGAGTATCTGGAAAAAATGTACAAAGAATATGGTATTTAAGGAGGTTGTTGCCTCCTTCTCTCCCACATAAAAAAGCAGACTTCGAGGTCTGCTTTTTTTCATCAATTCTTTTTCCAAACACTTAAAAGTTCCCTGGCTGAGAATCCTTCCAATTCCAGATTATTTTCCTTAAGGATGCTTTTTACAAGCTTTGTGTCGATTTTTGTCTCTGGAGGTACATTTCTTTTTACAATGTCCCATGCCGCTTCTTCCAGAGCGTCGCCAACCACAGGATGCTCTTTTAGCCAGGCTTTGATCATTCTCTGTTTTTTGCGCTTTTCCGCATCTTTGCTCTTATCCCGGTTCTTATAGCTCCATGCAGCCATGGCCTTTTGTTTACTTTTGTAACCATAGCCTTGGGCATCGTCCAAAACATTTCCTGTTTCCTCATCGACAACCACAAATCTTTTGTCATATCGACTAGAAAGCGTTTTTGATTCTACTACTTTCACATTTCTCTTCTTTGTTTCGGACATATCTTTCACTTTCCTTCCCAGCTGTCACAAGAATCGTCATACTCTGTCCAGACGCTCATATATTCGCTATACGGACATGTGCAGATCCAGTCATCAGAAGCATCTTTCTTGTGGTATCTGCAGGTTCCGCAGCATTCTGCATAATCATTGTATTCTGTCATAATTTCTCCTTTCCGTTACCTGATTAACTTATGATCAAATCTTATCCTATGTCGGAAAAATATTATTCTGACACGAAAAAACCTCGACGAAACTTCTCCTTGTTTTATTCCTTTATTTGTATTACACTTGTCCTTGAAAGGAAAGATTTTCTGACACATTGACTGTAGCTTGCTGAGATTTTTAAAGCACAGTCCCCAAATATAAAAAAAGGAGGCAATAATAATGCGAAACGTATTAAGCGACACAGAATTTTATATTTTACAGTATTTATGGTCATTAGAAACGCCTACAACTTTTGCAGAGATCATGGTCCATTTTACGGAAGAAGGAAAGACCTGGAAAAAGCAGACTGTGAACACGTTCCTCTCCCGTATGATCCAAAAAGGATATTTAAAATCAGATAAAACAAAAGGTCCGAGAGCTGTTTATCTTCCAGTGTTTACCAAAAAAGAATTTCATGAAAAATATGCAAAAGACGTAGTAGAAGGTTCCTACGACAATTCCATCTTGGAATTTGTACGTGCATATACAGCTGGACACAAATTAGATGACACAGAGAAAGCAGAGTTATCCGCTTACATCCAGAACCTATAAGATTATCACATATACAAAGGACTGCCAGATGGCAGTCCTTCATTATTAATCATCTTCGGAATCAAATGAGAATTCATCAATATGATAAACGGATACCTCATTGATCACATAGGTTTTTTCATTCTTCACATATTCTCTGCTCTGAAGTCTTCCGGAAACATAGAACTTATCTCCTACGGCACTCTGTGCCATCTTTTTTGCGTTTTTACTCCAACAGATGCAAGGTACATAATAAGACATACCTCTGTCATTGATCGCCAGGATACAGTCACAGACTGTACGATCTGAGAACGGAGTTTTCCGCAGCACCGGCTTCTTACAGAGATATCCTTCGAATTTCAGCTGGTCGGTATCCATAGCAGTTCCTGCTTCAACTTCTGTAATATCATAAGCAAAGATATAAATATACAAGTGCCCATTTACAGTTTTTGTCTGGATCGCTCCGGCAATTTTTACACATGAGCCTTCTGTGATATTTCCCAATATCTTTTTATTTACAACTACATTGATACGGTCTTTGACTGTAGACGGTTCTTTTCTGGAAGTGTAAACAATAAGGTTTACAAATTTGTCTGTAATAAACGGGGTATTCTCTTCTACTGCGTCAACGGTACCTGTTATGTTCGCTCTGTCGATACATGAGTATACGTATTTCTTAGCCATAATAATCTCCTTTTTAATTTTTGCAGACCATTTTTGATCCTGTAGTTTTTAAGTTAAAAGTAATATGATGAATAATATTTTTTTTGATTAAAACTTGGTGGATGATGGAGATTGATTCAGAAAAATATGGGAACCTCTCTCAAAAAAAGTGAATTCGAATTCACTTTTTTATACAAAGACATCCGCGGCTGATTTCGACCTTCCGCGGATGTCCAAAAACAAAGAAAAGGATTCTGAACAACATATGGAGCATAAGTCTCATACACTGTTCATGGGTGTATTGTAGCTGATTTTGACAGCAGGATTTTCTGACACGAAAAAAAGGATACAGCATATATGATGCGACATCCTCTTTTATCTTCCATCTGCAAAAGCCTCTGTGAAGAACTCACGACTAAAGTCACGAGAATGCGGTGGCTAATTTTCAAGGGCTACGATTTCATTTTTACTACGGTTTCGATATATGCAGTCAGCTGCGGACAAGCCTGTACCAGAGTATCTCTCTCACCGTCATAATATCGATAAACTCCATCCGCAAAAAATTCGCTGACATCGTAGTAGAAATCAACATCAAAGGTAGTTACAAAAGAATTGCTTTCAGCATTGAAAATATCTGCAAATTCTGATGCCTGGCTTTGATCTCCATTTATGTAATCCAGGTAGTGTCCAAATTCATGAACAACAGCAGTTTCTATGGCGGCATTACGCTGTTCGATGTATATCTCATGATTGTCGAAATCTGTGACACCTTTTACGGAATTAAATTGTCCTCCAAGAATATCGTAAGCAATATTCTTATCTGTCACATAGAACGTCCATCCATTATCCAGAAATCCCTCCAGCAGTTTTTTCGGAATGACATTGAGCAGATCATTTGCCCGGTCTACTGATGCCTGGTTTACGTTTCCGTCCGCCTGCGCAACTGTCACATACGGTTCTCCTTCTGCTGCCTGCACGTTCGCTGCTCCAACCAGTGAGAGCACTATACATCCTGCAATCATTGTTCTTCTCATGTTATTCCTCCTTTCTCAAATATTCCTCAGATTTTAAGGTCGAACTCAAAAATTTGCATAAAAAAGACACTCACAGCATTTTCCGAACTCTGTGAGTGCCCAAAAACGAAAGGTGAAATCTGAACATCTTTGCTGTTCATGGTTGTAGTATAGCTGATATTGGCAGACTGCTTTTCTGGTACGAAAAAAATCTGTTTCTGATAGAAGATACCTGCAAAGATCAAACTCTCTTCTCTGCCAAAATACACTTCATACAGCTCTCCGCAGAAAAAGCTCTCAGTTTCATGATCTTTCTCCAAAGCCGGATGGATAAGTCAACTTTCAGCAGTCCCGGTTTTTCTGGATATTTCTCCTTAAGCAGATCCAGTACTTCCTCCCATTCGTATTTCTGCGGGATGACGTAAGTAACAGGTGGAAGGATACTCTCCCTTGGGGAATGAATAGTGTTGGAGGGGACATATGTGTACGTTCCACTGTCTACGAGAGCAAGCATTTGATCAACAAAATCTTCAGGAACCAGATTCTCATTGCGCTCTCCTTCTGTTTTGATCTCATTTATTATATGGATGGGCAAACCGCTGATTAAGGCCGTTTCTTTGTTTATAGGTGAATGGTAGGTATGAGTTCCAATACATCGGAAAAAATAATACCTGTAATATGGTTCTCCTTTTCGGACAAAGAACCGGATGTCCTTTCCTTCTTTCCGGCAGATTCCTCTATCCAGAACCCTGTTGTGAAAAATGGAATCTATAAATATATCTGCATAATCAATCCCATCTTTATCGTAAACGTAATCTTTCTTGTAACCTGCCAGCTCTTGATGGACACATACCGGTTTTACGATCTGTAGCAGCCGTTCTTTTTTTGCATAAAATTCTTTCTCCATTCTTTCGGCTTCTTCCGGATTATCCGGATTACTAAAACCAAACAGATGAGCCTGTGCATATAGACTCTTTTTGGCTTTCCTTTTCTGATCCCTGTAGTTTTTGGCCCTTTTATTCAGGGAGAACAGAGTCAAATCAAGCATTTCGTATGTTATGATCCCTTTAGACAGGTTTTCATAAAAGATTTCAGGTGTATCCATTTAAAATCCCTCCTGTTTTTTCTTTAAAATGCAAAAAAAGACAGTATCAGATATTTTCTGATACTGTCATATGAAGACATTTTATTATACAACATAAAAATAGGATTTTTCTATTTCCGGAGCGTATCTGTAATGAGCAATACAGTTGATTCCTACAAAATGCTCTCCACTCATCTGGGATTTCTCTTCTGCAGTTAACATTCTGGACAGAGTTATCCTTGTTGCATCTCTCCCATCTTTTAGTTTACAGTCATGAAAGTCAATGATATCGTGCTGTATGGTTTGTGGCAGCAATTGAAGTAAATCCATTGTATCCATTTTTTATTTCTCCTTTTTTTCTTATTATAAAGCAACGGTATCATAATATCAACTAATTTCTGGCTTTCCAGTATTTTGTATTTGTTCCCTGATGCGTAGTTGTGTTGACATAGGAAACTGCATAATCCGTTTTCAGACCGAATACAGTGTTGTATACGACATCCTCTTCTTTGACGGAATTAAACACCGGATCGTAATTTGCCAGTCCCGGTCTGGAGGAGATCGTACCGTCAGAATACCGGCTGACGATGATCTTCATGAATGCATCGGAATTTGTTATGCTGTTGCCTTTTACGACTACATTGCTGATACCTCTTGCATCAATGGCAAGTGCGGAACCGTCAGGAGCGGTGATGTTGGTAAAGGTATTGTTAAGTATACTGGAATCTTCCCAGTTCTGCGCCCGTATTGCAAATGTCCGACAGGAACTGAAGCTGTTGTTTTCAATACTAATATTTTTATGTGGGTGTCCCGGAGTATACATATGCGTACCCACTCCTGCGGTGAGATTTTTGAATACATTATTATGGATATACACAGTATCGTTCGCAGTCTTGTCCTGGCCGCTTCCTTCCCATGTAAATCCTCCGGTTGCAGGATCCGGGACGTCTAAGTTGATCGCTTCTTTCTTTCCTCCGGAAGTGGAACCTTCAAAGGTACAGTTACGAATCTCTACGTTATTGGAAGCATCCATTTCAATGAAATGTGCAGATGTATCGGACATACGGGCAAAGGTGATCCCTTCGATCAGGATGTTCTTCGTATGTCCCATCAAGATCGCGGCATTTCCTCCAAATTCCTTATCAAAGACAACCTTTCCCCTGCCGATTATCTTGATGTCATGGACACCATTGTATCCGTAGAATTTCTTTCCAGTATTTACGTCATTGTAACTGCAAAGGATGAAAAGAGTCCCCTTGTCCTGCCGTTTGATCGTGACCCCGTTCTCAAATATGACGGTTGTATTGGAAGGGATATACAGAGGAAACTGCAGGTTATAGGTTCCTTTTTTCAGGTGCAGCTCTCCGCCTCCAATATTGGCAAAGTATTCCAGGTAAGAACGGAGAACGTAATAAGAACGAGTCTGTTCCGTGAACCAGGATGTGTTCATGTATTTTTTCTTATAAGTATCGGATTTCGGGGATACAGTGATCACTTTGCCTTCTGCCGCAGAGCTGTTTTTGATCGTGATCTTTACGGAAGAAGAGTATTTTCCGTATTTCTTTTTACCGGAAGAATCCGCATAAGCCCTGACGCGGAAATAATAAGTATTCCCTGGTGTAAGCCCGCTTACCGTATAGCTATTCTTTCCAGTGGACTTGATCCTGTGGAATTTTTCTGAACCAGTTTTCTGGTATACTTGATATCCCTTGGCTCCTGCTGCTGTATTCCATGTCACTTTTACCTTTTCACCGGACTGTTTCGCCTTGACGCCGGAAACCTTTCCCAGAGCCGCTGCGCTGACAGGGACTGCACACAGGCAGAGGACCAACAGGAATATAAATAAGATTCTTTTTCTCATATTTTCGCCTTTCCGCGAAAGGCATCAGTGTACTATGAAGCATACTGGCTTTCGCTATCTGTTTTTTAGAATAATGTTTTTCCTGGTACAAACATATTTAATCTGCATCACCCCCATCCATTGATCATTTCATAGCAGCTGTAGGTAGCACGTTGTATATCCGCGGACTCACCAAACCATGGATCTGGCAGTAACATAGAAACTATCTTCTGACGCAGCGTTTTTGCGACTTCCACTGTCTGTTTTTTTTCCTCGATATCCTTCGCAGTTTTTTTTGCTTCAATGTCGTTTCGAATAAAGAAATCCATCGAAAAAATAAGGACATCCAGAAGCGTAATATTAATATGCAGCTGCTGTCTGGAAAACTCCATGCATTCATCATTTGAAGAGTCAAAACATTCTATCATCTGTTTAAGATCATCAGCGATCATCTTCTGGTATTCCCCATCAATTTTAGAAAGTGGTTTTCCTTGAAAACTGGACCATCTCATAGTTTGTAAGTTATATAACATTTCTCGCTCATCAGCAGTCAAATTGATCTCCATGTTTTTTGTCCTTTCCTTAGTTTTTTAATTCATACCCGACAGGAATGAGATCAAATTGAAGAACAGATCTGAAACCTTATCAGACAGTGAGCAACCATCTGCCACCTGTCTGCTCTCTTCTCCTTCCAGCCAGCTGTCGTCGGTAGCATAATCGACCCCGATCCCGGGTTGTACATGTAGTAGTATATGTTAATATAGTACCTGTTTTTCCTGATGTTCGCAATGATTTTTGTTGTTCTTATGTTTTTAACTGTACAAAAATATCCTTATATCAAAAAAGAGAGGAAAACCTCTCTTTTTGTGGAAGTACCTGTATGTAGAAGAGTCATTCTTCCAGCAGCTTCAAGCTGCTTGCTGAAACCTCATATGCAGTGCGGCTTTCCGTTTCTGTTTCGCTAATCCGTTTAGAGTATTCTCTGCTCTGGATACGGCCCTTGATCTGCAGATGATCCCCAATGTCCAGGGAATCTGCAAAGCGAGCATTTCTTCCCCAGCAGAGACAGGGGATATAATCGGATTTCTTGTAAGGACGGTTAACAGCAAGCAGTACATCGGCGATCTCTCTGCCGAGCGGAGTTTTCCGGAATACGGTTGGCTTACAAATATATCCATCCAGATAAATCTCATTTATCGGATAATCCTCCTCTTCCAAAATCTCCATTTTTGTTGCAAATACATGGAGGATAAGGCGGTTATGTTTTTCATTATACTGATTGTAGGAACGGAACTGTCCGCGGATCTCCACATATTTTCCAATATAATCCTGTGTTACGTCTATCAGCCGTTCGGATACCAGGATGGGAATGGTATCTGTCATTTCGCTGAGTCTGTCTACGGTTACCTGTGCGGTGTAAAACCCTTCTCCCAAAAGTTCGTGACTAAAGGAAAAACCTGTTACCATTTTTCCTCTTAAATGTACCTGGTTGTTTTCAATAATGTGTTCTGTTGTGTCGTACAATGTTTTATCTCCTCTCTGTTGATTGTTGCTCATTCCTGTAATGAAGCAAATATCTGATTGTTATGAAGCAGCGTTTTTTCTGCTTACCTGTACATAATATGAGAAAATCGAAAAGATAACTTCTGGTACGAAATAAAAGGAGCTGTAAGATACAGCTCCTGAACACTACAGATACTGGGTTTCCCTTACCAGTACATTCATTTCCCCAAATGCCTCTTTCAGCTCATTGATTGCTTTCTGATCGGATGACATATGGATCTTCAATGCCATGGTGATTCTTTTATCATTCAAAAGAACACTGACCAGGGACATCCCCCTGTTCCAGGATGAGATCTTTTCCAATACACTTTCATTGTTCCTGAATTCCCGGATACTGTCAAACCGGATCCATATCCTGTAGTTTGGCTCATCAAGGAAAAAAACACTGTCAGCGATCAGGCTTGCTTCCTCTTCCCGGATACTTACCTTTCCTCTGATAAAAACAGGTCTGTCCTCCCTGATCTTTTCATTTATCAACTCATACAGGGAATGAAAAACGACCACTTTGGTAACACCAATGGAATCTTCTACATCAAGGAACACCATCGGCTCATTGTTCTTTTTGGTATAGATGACTTTAAAGGATCTGATGATCCCGGCAATGGAAACCTCTTCCTTTTCCTTTGCAGGGATAGCTCCTGTCTCCTCATCCGCATACAGATAGCTGCTGTACTTGACCGGATTTTTGGAAAGGACCTCAGCGTATACATCGATCGGATGTTTTGAGATATACACACCTGCTCCTTCTTTTTCATAAAACAGAAGTTCTTCCTCGGAATATTCCGGTAACTCAGAAAGAGTATCTGTCATATCCGAACTGCTTCCAAACAGATCCATCAGGGATAGCTGCCCTTCGATCTGTTTTTTGGATGCACGTTTTTGGGCAGACAGATATTCCACGCCGGAGATTATCAGTGTATGTCTGGTATATCCGGTAAAATCCAGCGCACCTGTTTTTGCAAGTGCTTCCAGCATCTTTTTATCGATCTCCGGATTTCGCTTTACCAGGTCGTAAAATGATACATACTGACCGTTTGTTTTCCGTTCATCTATGACTTTTCCAATTGCTTCCTTGCCAACGTTTTTGAGTGCAGCAAGGCCATAATAAATGGAATCTCCAACAACAGTGAAATCCTCATGGCACAGATTGATATCCGGTGGAAGTATCCTAATACCATTTTTTCTGTATTCAGCGATATAAACCGCAAGCTTATCTGTCTTATCCATAACGGATGTCAACAGTCCGGCTGCAAATTCCAGTGCATAATGGGCTTTCAGATATGCCGTCTGCATTGCAATGGCAGCATAAGCCGCAGCATGGCTCTTATTAAACGCATACTTGGCAAAATCAACCATCTGTTCCCAGATCTGCTTTGCAGTCTCTTCTGGGATCCCGCGGTTGACACAGCCGTCAATCTTCAGTTCTTTATCTCCGTAGATAAACCTTGGAGCTTCCTGATCCATAATATCTTGTTTCTTTTTACCCATAGCTTTACGAATCAGATCGGCCCTTCCCATGGAAAAACCGGCTAACTTTTGTACAATTTGCATGACCTGTTCCTGATAAACGATCACCCCATAAGTGGAACTTAAAATGCTTTCCAGTTCAGGGGTCAGATATTTTATGGATCCCGGATCATGTTTTCCGCGGATATAATCGTCGATATACTCCATTGGCCCCGGACGGTATAAAGCCACTCCTGCAATGATATCTTCAAAACAGGTTGGCTGCAGCTTCTTCATGAACCCTTTCATTCCTTCGGATTCCAGCTGGAATACCCCGTTTGTGTCTCCGGAAGAAATAAGTTTCAATGCTTCTTTATCGTTTAATATTTCTTCCGTCCACAGCGGGATCTCAACCCCGTATTTCTCTTTTACGGATTTCTGTGCCGTATCGATGATAGTCAGGTTACGCAGCATCAGAAGATCCTTTTTCAGGTTCCCCAGATGCTCTGCATCGGTCATGTTGTACTGGCAGACCAGATATCCGGTTTCCGGATCGACGGATACCGGGAACAGATCCTCACATGGTACCGGAGTCGGGATATGTCCGCAGGCGTGTGTGGAGGCGGCCTTTTTGGTGCCCTCCAGCCTTCTGGCGATCTTCCACAGCTTCTGGTATCCGGGATCTGAGTTGATAAAGTTCTGAAGGTCAGGGTTGGAATCCCATGCCTTATCCAGTGTCATTTTAGGATCTTTTGGGATCAGACCTGCGATCCTGTCCCCTACTGCTACCGGATACCCGGCTACCCTGGCAATATCACGCACGATCCCTTTTGCATTCATGGCCGTAAAGGTACGTATCTTGGCAAAATGATCCCAGCCGTTGCTTTCCGCCTCAAATGCGATCACATCATCCTTATAAGAATAATTATAGTCGACATCAATATCCGGCATGGATATTCGTTCAGGATTGAGGAACCTCTCAAACAGCAGGTTATATGGGATAGGGTCGATATCCGTGATCCCCAGACAGTAGCACATCCGGCTTCCGGCTGCGGAGCCACGTCCCGGTCCTACTAATATCCCATGTTCCCTTGACCATCGGATAGTTTTACGGGTATCCAGGAAATACTCGGCAAATCCCATCTGCTTTACGATCCCAAGCTCGTACTCCAGATCTTTCTTTGCCGTCTCACGTTCCCTGTTACCTACAGGGTAACGTTTTTCCCATCCTTTCCAGGATTCATCCTCCAGGTAACGGAAATAATCATTTCCATACTCTTTTGGGATAACGACTTTTGGCATCCTGTAATCGCCAAATTTAAAGTCAAAATTGCATTTGTCTGCGACCTCAAGGGTATTGTCAAAAGCCTGTGGCAATGACGGGAATAACTGCCGCATCTCCTCTTCCGTTTTTACGGAATAATCACCTTCGTAAACAAGCCTGTCCGGACTGTCCAGCGTTTTCTTTGTCTGGAGGCAGAGAAGATACTCATGGGCTTCCTTATCCTCGGAATTGGTATAATGACAGTCATTGGTACATACCAGCTTGATACCCAGTTCGTCCGAAAACCTGACCAGTTCGTTAGCGACTATCTGCTCTTCCCGGATCCCATGGTTCTGGATCTCAAGATAATAGTCATCCCCAAACAATTCCCTGTATCTTAGGATTGCTTTTTTTGCCGGTTCCATATCTCCGCAGCTGATCCCGCGGAGGATCTCACGCGGAACACGTCCGGCCAGACATGCACTCAGGCAGATAAGTCCCTCGTGGTACTGCTCTAACAGTTCAAAATCGATCCGCGGCTTGTAATAGAAGCCGTCGATATTGGATCTTGAGACCAGGTGGCAGAGGTTTTTGTATCCGGTTTCATTTTTTACTAACAGGATCAGGTGATGATACCTTTCCTCTCCTGCATGGGAATTTTTATCCAGCCTGCTTTCGGGTGCTTCATAGCACTCACAGCCAAGGATAGGTTTGATCCCCTGTTTCTGACATTCGTTGTAAAAGTCCACCACGCCGTTCATGACACCATGGTCCGTCAGGGCACATGCAGTCATCCCGGAGTCTTTTATCTTCTTTACAAGATCTGGGATCTTGCTCATCCCATCCAAAAGACTGTATTCTCCGTGGACGTGTAAGTGGACAAACCCACTTTTTGTGTTGCTCATAAAAATTTCTCCTTTCTTTTTCATTTCCTGCAAAATGAAAAAATACAAGACACAACAAAAATGCTCTGCCCGGATATCCGGACAGAGAGATCATCTGCATGCCTTGCGAAGTATTTTTTTATATTTTTTGTTTTCTTTTTGTCCTACCTGATATACCATGATCCTGGTCAGCTTCTTCATCAGGTCTTCCGGAAGTATGTCCTGCTTGATACGGTTACAGACGCTGCAGGCACATTGAAGGTTTGACAGATCATTGTTGCCACCTTTTGCAAGCGGGATGATGTGATCCACGGTGAAATCGGTATATGGGACAAATTCTCCGCAGATGGCACAATGACCTTCTGTTTTGTTGTATACCGCAGCCCGCTCCTGTGCAGTGAAACATTTTCTGTGGGAGCTGCTGGAAATGCCAGCCGGAGGATTACTGACGGATGGCGTTGCGTCTGCCACCTGAATCTTTGAGTCCGGCAGGACTTTCTGGCTTTCGTCTGAAACCGGATGGATCTTGTATCCGTTAAGTTTCCTGCTTGCCCGGTCCCGCATTTTTTTCGCATCCTTCTCTGATGCAAATCTCTGTGCCAAAGCGATATCCTCTGTTTTTTTGATCGCATTATTTTCCTCTGTTCTTGCATAGTATGTTTTTCCTGAAACCGTTCTCATCAAAATGTACTTCATGATCCATGCTCCTTTCTGGATGCTTATCTTTGGTGTAGTGATCTTTGTAAGTACAATATAGCAGAGCTGAAGTATGGTATCAGATGAGACGAAAAACCGGTACAAAAAAGCCCCATGCGCTATGGGGCTTTTGTTTATTCATTTTGGAATATCAAATCTTTCAATTTAGAAAAATCTTTTTCTGATATCCACTTACATATTTCCTGTTGATTTTCTTCCGTCATATTAATTTCCGCCAGCTTTTCCGGCGTATTTTTTAATTCCCAAGCCTGATATATCCAATATGCAACACTTCTTAAATATTGATATCCATTTGCAACATAATATTCCGAAACTCCTGTTTTTTCTGACAGATACTTAATCCACTCCTCGGTGCTTATAGGAATACTCTGCTCCTTAATCCTATACTTAACATAGTCATATAACTCCTGCAGGAAATTTCTCATTGGGATCAACAGAAAAATAGAAAAAATTTCAGCAACTAATGCATCTGACTTTGTCGGACACATTGGCATTACAAAGTAATTCTTGTATATTTTCTTATCCTCTTTGTGAAAAATATATTGTGCGATTTCATTTGCGATTGCATATCTTTTTGAAGCTACAGGTACATATTTATCCGTATAAATAACTGCTTCTCTTTCATTTGAGAAAAAACTTTCCTGTACAGATAACTGAGCGATTTTATGATTTGGTCTTTTAATATGTTCATTAGAAAAATCATTTATATCTACATCTTCAATCCATATTCCCAGTTTATCTGTAATTTTCTTAATATCAACAGGAAACACAATTGCTTCTTTTCCATAGCATAATTTTAACAGTTTTTCAGCATAAATTCCTGTCTTCCAGTAATAATGAGTAATGTTTCCTATGTTTGAAATATCGGATAAATATGCTGAAATTTCATTCAACACTTTGTTCAAATCTCCATTCTTTCTTTTGGTTTGCATCTTATATATTACTCCTTAACTATTTATCTGAGAGACAATAGAATTGCCGACATACTCTGCTGAAATCTGCCTGACGATGGATTGCATTCCATCAAATTTCCTGTTTTGGCTTACAAAGAGGCTATCTTCCAGAACATTATTCATCACTTATCCTCCCAGGGCTGATCCATCTTTTTACCATTCTCACATACCCTGCTATGGAACAGAATCATATCGGACAGTTTATCCGCAAGCTGGATTCCCTTTCTTGCTTCCTCAGTTTTAACACGCCCCATAAACGCATGCATCACATTCGTGTCCATCGGCTTTTCTGGCAGCTTCATCAGAGAATCCATCGACACATGTAGGTATTCAGAAATTTTATGAAGTTCAATCGCGTTGATTGCTCTCGCACCATTCATGATTTTGCTCATTGTCTGCTTGGAGACTCCAATTCCTTCTGCCAGATCAACCTGCTTTTTGTTTTCTTTTTCCAGATCAACCTGAATGTTGTTTGCAATTATCATATTTACGTCCAGCATATAATCGCCTCCTATTCTTGTACTTATATTATACTCTTTTTCGCATGAACCATATCAATAAACATATTTTCCTGCTTGGCATTTGGAAAGAATTCTATGTTTCTTCTGGATTTTTTCCTTAGGATATTGATCTTTGCAAGTACAATATAGCAGAGCCGGATCAGAGTATCAGACGAGGAGACGAAAACCGGTACAAAAAAAGCCCCATATACTGCGGGGCTTTTGTTCATTCCTTTCTCTTATATTCGATGGCAAACCTTCCGTTCTCGCATTTCTCCGCGGAGCAAATAAACTGCGGCAGGTCACAGAACTCCATCTGGATGCCAGCGTTTAAGCAAGAGAAGGTATCTGTGGCTGTTTTTATAAGTTCGATCAGGGCAGCTGCCTGACGGGTTGTCAGATTTTGAAGGGAAATCTCCGGAAGGCTTACATATTTTTCTGCTTTAGTGATCAGTGAGGAAAGGTATCCTAGCTGTTTACTGGAAGCAGGTTTTTCGGGAGACGGGATTATGAGTTTTGAAATAGTAAGCTTTTTCCGTTCTCCTTTCTCAGGTACATACTCACGTCGCATCTGCTGCCGGTATTTTTCTTCCGCTTTCTTTTTGGCAGTTATCTTATCACAGAATACGGGGAACTGCTTTTTGCCTCTTTCCCTGATCTTATCCTCTTCTTTCATTTTTAGCTGAAAGTATTCAGATGCTGACTTGGAAGGCTTTTCAGATTGTGCCTTCGTCAGGAGTGTTTTCTGTTTCTCGGCTTCTTTCATCCGCACGGACAGGTCGATCAGACGCGAAGCTTCCAGCTTGTTTAATTTGTCCGCAGTATTCAGGTAAATCCCCTTATGGAGATAATCCTTCTTTACTTTGGCTACCTGCTTTTCCGTTGCGTTCATGGTACTCCAGTTTTCTTGAGAATCCTTATTCCAGCAGTACGAATAGAAACCGGGAAGGGATTCGCAGTAAGCCTTTACCAGTTCAACCGCTTTGTCCATCTTTAAGGTTCCGGAGATAATGGATGAATCAGAGGTATGGAATTCCACGTTGACATTGTCCAGAACATCCGGTTTGGAAATGTAGATCACTTCATTCCAGGACGGGTTGATCATATAGTGCTTCTCATCATCCGGACAGATCTCCACATCCAGATTCCCAAAATCATATTCCGGTTCCGCAGACTGGCGTTTTTCAGTATAATAAGCAGCCAGATCTTTGATCGTCTTATCCTTGCATGCAGCCAGTGCTTCATTACAGGAATCCAGGAACAGATCCACCCTTCGTGTCTCGATCTCCATGCGCTGCGCTTCCGTTGTGAAATATCCGCGGAGGGAGTCGCACAAAGTCAAAAGATCGGTGTCGGGATTCAGTTTCTTTTTCTGTTCCTTGTCAAGCAGGGCCGGATCCACTCCGAATAAGGTAGGCGCAGTGCAGAGGTTCTGGACTTTTTTGGAATCTGCCGGGACAATGTCAATGAGAAGACAGAATTCCTTTCCTTCATACAGCCTTGTACCCCTTCCCGCCATCTGCTGGTACAGGGTCGGATTGCAGGTCGGGCGCAGATTCATGATCGTGTCACAGATCGGGAGGTCTGTGCCTTCAGTGAGTACCATACAGTTGATGATGCCGCGGATCTTCCCATCTGCAAAATCCTTAAGGATCTGCCTGCGCTCCTCCGCAGGTGTTTCGCCGGTAACAACACATACAGTATCTTTCTTATCCGGGATCAGGGAACAGATCGTTTCCCTGAGCAGATAGCAGAGACGCTTGGTGACACAGTAGATCAGTGTATGTCTGTCCAGGCACTTCTCCACGTATGCCTTTGCAGCAGTGACGATCGCACCTCCATCGAGCATAACCTTTTCAAGGTCTGAATCAGAATAATCCCCCAGATGCTTCTTTACATTTTTCAGTTTAAATTTTCCAAAAACCTGTTCACAGCGGATACGGGACAGGTAATTGTTCTGGATCCCCCAGCGCAGGTCGCGGTTAAAGATGATGTCGTCAAAAACATCGGTCAGACGGACGTTATCCCCGCGCTGCGGAGTGGCGGTGAAGCCGATACGCCTTTTTGCCCCGGAAAAGTAATCCAGAACCGCCCGGTAGCTTTTGGCTGCACTGTGGTGCGCTTCATCAATGATGATGGTATCAAAGGCATCCGGGGCAAAGCGTTTCATCCTGTCCGGACGGGAAAGGCTCTGCACACTGGCGGAAACCACCTCTTCATCCCCCGCATGCTCCTCTGCCTTTTCTATGCCAAAAGAGCAGTCAAAATACTTTTCCGGCTGTCTCACCAGCTCATCCCTGTGCGACAGTAGCAGTACTCTTCCGTTTCTTTTAAGATGTGTCATTACGACTGTTTTTCCTAGTCCTGTTGCCATGACCACCAGGTGGTTCCCGGTGGGTGTTTTATCTAAAATATCCTTACATTCTTTCTGGTAAGGACGCAGTTCGTATGCCATATAAGTCCCTCCTATTTTTTTGCATAAAGTAAATAGCTCATTCTGGCCATCCATAGTCTTATCCGATGATTTTATTTAAACACAAAATGACAAAATCTTGTTTTGAGACGAAAAAATTCATAAACAATAAAAACTGTCTTCCAGTCAAACCAGGAGACAGTTTTCGAATTCTTTAACATTGTTCGTTCAGAATGCTCGTGTCTTTAAACATGAGAGCTTTAATCTTCCATCAGAGATATATTATACTTACTCAGAATTGTTTCGAGTTCTTCGTAGCAGCTTCTTCCAAAATTCCGGATTTCCATGATTTCTTTCCTGGACTTCTTTGTCAAATCTCCAAGAGTTATGATACCCGCACATAATAAAGCTTTATATGTCCGCGTCGACAGGTTCAGGGTGGAAATCCGAATAGCAGACGCAGCAATACTTTTTACTTCTTGTGTAGGAACGCCAAACATAGTATCTAGGACTGAACAGGAGAAATCCGGACAGAACTCTTTTGTTTTTTCCAGTTCTGCATGGTCCGCTTCCAGATAGTCGAAAACGGTTATAATACCTTTTGATTTCAGTATTTCTTTCCAATTTTCTGGAATTACCATATCAGAAATCTGTATCATATTCTCCAGTTGTCTACGAATTTCCGGAGCTTTATCAACCAACTCTTTTTTGTGGAGTAGCCAGGTGTATTTTTCGACTGTACGTTCATAAGCTTTCTCCAGATTGTCGGATACAGCCTGGACCTCCTGACAGGACTGTAAGGCCTTTGCGTAACGCTGGTAATTTGGCAGTAGAAGCTGGCTGTTAGCAGGATTACGTAATTTATGCAGACACTTAGCAAGAATCTGCCGGATACGTTGCTGTTGTACCCCAAACTGTTCACCGATTTTGCGTAGAGTCATTGGCTCGTCGGTATTAATACCATATCGAAGGCTCATTATACTCATTTCTCTTTCTGACAGGATATCCTTCATACGCTGCAGGAACAATTCCTGGTTTTCCGTATCGATGATTACCAGTTTTTCATACTCTGCAATTCCAAAGATATCTTTGGCGATTCTTTCACATGGAGTCTCTATTTCTTCCAGACATTTGAGTAGAAGATCTTCTGTGATAATATTTCTTTTCTTGATATAATTGGAAAAACTGTTCTTTAATTCTGTCTGGAAAGCCTGAGGAGTAATTCCCAGTTTGTCAGCAGCCTGTTTCTGGGTAATTTTCCTTTCTAAAATTTTTCGTAGAAGATCAGTCATCTCTTCCAGTTCTCTGATAGCGTTATTTATTGAAGTTTCGTTCATTTTATTTTTCTCCTTTCATTTAAGTTCGGATAAAATATGAGAAATTGTAGAAAAAAAGACACCTGTGGCTAATCTCGAACTCTACAGGTGTCAAAAAAACGAAAGGATTGTGGATATAGCATTTCTGTTGTCCACGGTTATACTTATTTATCTTAGATATAGCAGAAAACCCCATCCGACGTCAGTCGGGTGGGGTAGTTCAAAGATATGAAAAAAGAGTATCATTCTGTTTATGTTTCCAGCGAATACATTATTTCTCCTTTGATATTTTCTCAATTATTACAGTATTCGGCACATATAGTACCACCACAACAGAACCTCTAAGTTACTGACAGGTTCAGAAGGTTCAGTGATGTTCCAGCTTCGAAGCAGGTTCTCCAATGAAGTTGATAAAGAATCGTAATCTTCTCCGTAGATATTCGCTGGGGACTCCATGTCTAACTCAGGATCTTCATCTTTTTCCGGATTAGGAATAATAATCCCCTTATCGTCAAGAAAGTCTTCGAAAATATCAATGATATTCCCAATCAGTTCCGGTTTGTTCATTTCGTTTATAATAATCTTTTCATTTATACTGCTCATAACAGACTTCTCCTTTGTTTAATTTAGAATATCCCTGTGTATAAGTTACCAATAAACATATGTCCTATCTTCTATATTTTTTTCGCTCTCCTTTCGTTTTATATTTACAGAAATAAACATGAAAAATGGCTGAAAGAAATAGAAAAAAACAGCTTGTAAAACAAGCTGCTTTAAAATAGAAAGATATAAGAAAAACACAGTGCTGTCGTTTCATACGAAAAAAGAGGCAGCCAAAGCCGCCTCAGATCTTTACGCACCGATCCACACCGTAGACGACATTCAGTCCGCTGCCGGTGTCCCACCGGACACAGATGGAACCGGTATCGTCCACATGGACTACCGTTCCTTCTGTACCAATCGGCGGAGCCTGGATATCATCCATTTTCAGAAGCTTCACCCTGCATCCTGCCGGGTACTCTTTACGGAGCTGTTCTACTGTATTTCTGTCTGGATACAGTTTTTCCTGTTCGTTATGGAATTTGACCTTTTTGATCGGGATGCTCCACAACCTGGCAAGTTTTAGTTCTTCCTCCATTCCGGAAGAGATCCTGTCTCCAACGACCCATACTTCGGATACACACCTCATCCACTCTTTTCCGACCTGTTGTCCAAACTTCCGCTCCTGCGGATCATTGTCATCAAAATACAGGTGTGGTGCCAAAGGAATGAGTCCCCTGGACACTGCCAGCCTGCAGGCTCTCTTTGCCTGGTCAATATTATTCTTCAGTTCTGTCTCCAGATCTTTTCCAATAGGACGATACGGAGAACAAATAAATACGTATTTCATATTTTCCTCCTTGAAAAATGACTTCATGACGGGTTTCGCTGTATTTAAGAGAAAAATACAGTTCAATCATCCGAGCAGTCCCACATCTGGACGGCAGGTACATGATCAGAAATCTTTTTGACATATTTTGCTATCAGAGCGCAAAACATATCATTGGTCAGATTTCTTATGTTTTCCGAATAATACCATGGCAGGTCCGGGGCAATACCAAGGATAAAACCATTGCTATCTCCCATATTAAGGTCAAGCTGTTCTTCTTTTTCAATTACATCGTGAAGAAAAGCTCCCAGCCCATGATATCCCATTGAGTCATATGCAAGGAACCATTCCTTTTTCCAGTACTCCTGTTCTTCCGGAGTCTCAGAATCGTCATAATTAACGTATTCCTTGAAATCTCCATGCAAAGAAGAATCATATGACTCCAATAGCTTTTCTACCTTATCCCAGTCTATTTCAGAATCCTTAATTTCGCTCATACAAATCCCGTAAATCAGCATTTAATCTTCCTCCTTTGTGATCAATATTCTGCGATCAATTGTCTCCGCAGCAACAGAATCCACTATGATTTCTTTTTTTACCAGTGTTTCCCGTACCCGCTGGAGCTCATGGATGATATCCGCGGATGGTTTCTTTTCCAAAATCATCGTCTGGATCTCTGAGAGCTTCCAGTCGAGATACTGGTTCATGAATAGCTCCTCAAAGAATTGACTTCTCTGAAAAGCACCAGGGCTTCCTTCTTATACTCTGATCTGGAAAATCCGACCAGATATCCGGTGATTTCCTCAAGGTTTCCGGAGGTTACTGCGGACAGGATATCTTCAGGTTCCATATCATCCCCGGCTTTCTTTGAAAACTCAGAGATCTTCTCTGCGACAGACTGCCATTTGGATACGGCAGTATCCGCGGAGACAAGACTATACGCCTGAAGTTTTTCTTCCGGGATCTCATCTGGGGTAAGGAAATACCCCCAGGCCTGTCTCATGATTTCCTCCACGTACTGACGCTGGTTGAAATTAACCACTTCCCGAATCGTACAGTCAGGTATGGTGCCTATGGAAATCGGGCGTATTACTGAATAATATTTATACATTTTTTTCTCCTTTCGTTTTTTTGATACAGAGATAAAATGAATAAAGATAAAGACCGTGAAAATATTCCGTTCCGTACGTAGATTTTAAAATGGAAAACTTAATTCTTCTTTCCTTTTTAAAAAAAAGGACAGCCGCAGCTGTCCCAATGTACTTATATATTTTCATCTAATCCCAAATTGACGACTTCTTTGTACTTTAGCCACAATAGACCACATGAAGGTCATCAAAAATTTTACGAACATCAATATCGTATTTTTCAATTTCATCATCTGTGATTATTGGTTTTAAAAATTCATTTATGGCATGGGTACAGCTGCCATTGCAACTTAGGGCAAACCATCCGCTGACGTTTTCTCCATTTATTTCGATGTCGTCAAAATGATCTAGTTCCAGTTCCTCAGAACTGGGGATGAGCGCGGCTACATCATTTATCCTCCTGATAAGTTGCTGAGTTTTCCATTTAGAAGCAAGCTGTTGTTCAAGACAGTATTTTTCGTAGAACTTATAAAGTTCTTCATCTGGCATCTGCTCAGCAATCTGGTCAAGCAGGTTATCGACAGTATCATTGTCATCAGGAACCTTATCTCCGATAAAATCTGCAAGACTCTCTGTTCCATTCATGAACAGTTCTTTTTTTAGAATAGCCCATTTTTCATCAGAAAATTTAAGATCCTGCTCAGAGGCCAGCTGTTCGTTAAAATTAACATCAGCCTGTGTTATATCGGAAAATTCTTTTTCAAATCCGAACAGCTTTAAAAAACTGTTGGGAACATATAAGAAAAAATCTCCCCAGTTAAAACATTGACAGTTATGCTGATACACTTTATAGCCGGCATCGGTGTTGATATATGCGGCAGCAGCTTTTTTGACAGCTTCCTGCAAATCAATAGACTCATCATAAATGTTAAAAGCGTAGATCGTTGAGTATGTTTCGGTACCTCTTACTTCTGTAGCTGTTATGAATTCTTTTCGCATTAGTTTTATAAACTCCCTTCTATTAGTTTTTTACGGCTGCATTAACTGAACAGTCTGGTATTGCACCCATGGAAATGGGACAAAATAAAAAAATAATACGCATACATTGTTTTTCTCCTTTCGTTTTTTTTGATACAGAGATAAAATGAATAAAAATAAGGCCTGTGAAAATACTCCGTTCCGGACGCAGATTTTGAATTCGAATTCACTTTTTTGTCCGTCGTAATGAGAGACATGATAAAGAAAGGTGGATTGTGGAGACATCCGCGGAAATATCTTGAGAGATGTTTTTTCTGGCAATAGGTCATATTAATGCTGTACAATGATGGCAGGAAAATACATGTCTGACACGTGAATCGACGGAGGAAAAGCCACATGACATTAAACGATTATATGGATAAAGGCCGAGAAGAAGGTCTCAAGAAAGGTCTCGAAGAAGGTCGACGAGAAGAAAGCGAACGTTATGACAAACTGATCGCATTTCTTGTTCGAGACAATAATTTTACTGCTTTCGATAAGATTTCCAGAGATAATAATTATCTGCAGGAATTGTTTAAACATTATATGATATGAATGAGAAATGGATTCTATTTTTTTCAAAAAAAACAGGGTTCCCCCTGTTTTTTATGATGGCCGACTGGCAGACACCAGCCGACCTTTGGAGCTTACACACGGATAATTGGCTGTGTATAAATCTGCATCCAGAACAGCACTTTCTTGACGATATCAAGAAGACTGTCCATCGCATCCCCAGCCCACGGTGGAAGCTGGGAAACATAGGTGTCCAGCACAGCCGGCATTACCCTGACTAGATCAGCATATATGTCTGGCTGTGTAAACTTCAGATACAGAACAAGCAGAAACGTTGACGTAAATACGACATTCAACAGTCTGGCGAAAAGCTTGATGCCCTTTCTGAATGTACGCAGGTCTTTTTTTACGGTGGTGGATATGTCCTGTTCAACCAGATCAAGAGCATTAGCTGTTCTTCCAATGCCTTTATCTACCTGTTCTAATACAGTTTCAAGCTTGTTTATAGCCTGATCCATATAGTTTGTTACTTTTGCTCCAAGATTCTTCATAATTTTTTTCTCCTTTCGTTTTTTGAATACACAAAAAAGATGAAAAATATTTGTTACAATAAAAAAAGCTGCCCAAGGGGGGGGGGCAGCTTAAATTTGAACAATATGGATTTCCAGGCCATGTTTCTTTGCAGTATCGATCATATTCTTCGTTCCGCGGGACTTTCCGTCCCAGAAAGCAATCAGAATACCGTATGTCTCGGAAGCATATTTTGCCATTTCCTCATTTCTTATAGGACCGGCTTTTTTTCCGTACAGATTCCAGTTTGCGGGAAAACGAACGCAGATCAGACCGTTGTTGTGGGCGAATGTTTCTCCGATCATATCCGCACCCTGACATCCTCCGCTGACGATCTTCATTTCCTGGATCTCCTGCATGGAAAGAGAACCAAATGTCTGGGACATTACCTTCCGCAGTAGTTCATAATCGGAAAACGTTCTGGTACCGGCAATGATGATCCTTCTTTCCATATCAGTCACCAGCTTTCGAGAAACGGCCGTATTCTTCCACAATGGAGTTCCACTGGTCATTATCTGCAACACTGCAGTCATGCTGGCGGATAAACCTGTCTGCCATAAGTCCGGCTTCCTGTTTTGCAAAGAACAGGGCATCCGGCATAGAATAGATACTCGGGAGCATACGGTCGACATTTTCATCGGAAATGATCAGTTTTTGATCAGTTTCCAGAGCATCCCTGACAGCAGCTACCGCATCGTTTTGACGGTGTTCGAACTGTCCCTGACAGTATGCTGTTTCCAGCAGCTTCCTTTTTCCCAGACAGCTGCCCCAGTGACCGCTTTCATTGTAGGAAACCATCTGTTCCAAGAACTCTGCCAGCTCTTCCGGTGTTGCGTACAGTTTTCCGAGTGCATTTGAGATCCGTTTATTTACGGAAAGATGCTTTCTCGGAATTTTTCCGGCATATCTCAGATTTGTAATCATGCTGCTTTCATGACAGAAATCTGAAAATAAGCCTGTCAGTTCGATCAGAATCTCCCGGATGTTTTTGTATCCCGGTATTTCAAACTGTTTTTTATCCAGCAAACCTTGTGCATTGACAAATTCGATTTCAAAGACGGAATCCTGCAAAAACAGGTGACTTTCGTAATCCTCCTTTTTCATCCCCCGGCAGACACAGATGTTTAAAATCGGCAGGTTTTCAATCCCGTTTTCATCAAACCATTGAGCAATTGTCATGATAAATATTTCTCCTTTCGTTTTTGGTCTGACTCAAATATGCAAAAACATTTCTGCGATGAAACTCTTCATTACGTAGAAACTTTTCTTTTGATATTCATGGTCTTTTTAACACTGTTCTTTAGGTCGTTGGGTAACAGCATGACCGTTACGAGATTGTGGTCAGAAAAGACATAGACAAATTCTCCATAGATCCGCAGATTATTTGCCGAGTAATCATAACAATATAATTGATAAAAATACTTATCCAGTCTTCCTGATACATCTGCATGACTGACACCTTCCGCAAAAGCTTTTTCTGCCATTCTCTGGCAAGTTGACTTGCTGTAACCACACCTTTCTTTCATGCGCTTATACGCATGTTTCGTTACGTTTACCATACATGCATCTCCTTTTTCTTTTATTGTAATCTCAATATGACAACAAAGAGGAAGAAGCGAAAAAACGGATATAAGTCCAGCTGAAGAGACTATTGCCTGCGTGATTTTGCCTCCACAGTGACGATATATGGTCTGTCATTATAGGATACGGTAACATGGTTTTTACCGGAAACCAGTTTAAACTTTGGCAGATAGACGTCTGATGACGGAATAGAACGTGTGGTGCCATCACTGTACAGCAGGGTAAACAGAAAATCTTTTCCTTTATGTTTCCCTTCATATATGGTCTTTTTCCCATCCATTTGTATCCCTGTTACCCGGACAGCCTCCACGGAAATAGTATCTGTCCCAAACGGGGTCTCTACGGAAATCTCGCTGGATCCCCCTCCAAAGACCAGTGGGGCATATTTAAGGGTAAAATCCTTAAGCGCTTCTCTTCTCCCGTCCTCGTATGCGACATATCCGGAAAGCTTGTCCCGATTGAATCTGTCCCCCTCATAGACAGTCCCGTTGTACTCCCAGATACATTTATCAACGGGGATAACATCCACATCCAGCGTTGTGGTCATGTTGCTGGCAGAAATGTCAAATTCCAGATCTTCTCCATTTAAGGACGCCGGTCTCATGTCAAATACCTCGATCTCCTTTTTTCTCCCCAAAAGACTAAAAGAATGGATATCCACATCATTTTTGCTTATCATTTCACTCTGATACACTCTGTCACCGGTATAAGCAGCCTCAATCCCTATCGGGATAAACCATCCGGCAGTCAGAGCAGTCCCTAAGACTGCTGCCACTATAAGTTCTTTTGTCATGATCCTACCTCCTGATCCGGTCATTACCGGATTCTGTATTCTGTATATGTGAAAATGACAAAAAAGCCAGATTTCATCAGCTCTTGAGAGAACCGAGCAGGTATCCGGCTTCGATGTAATTAAAAAAGAAGCCCTTGGGGGGCTTCTTCAAGTTTGGACACAATTTTAAACGGACTGTGCTTTGACAAGAGCATGTCTTGCGCTGTTAACGTACCACATGCCCATCTGGACAAAGTCATCCCCTCCCAGTATACGCAGTTTATCCAGCTTTGAGCAGACAAAATTATCGTTTAATACATGTTTTCCGCTGATACGCAGTTCCTCCACTAGAGCAAAACACTGTTCTGCATTGGCGGTTGCTCTCATCCGGTCCAGATCGAACCAGCTGCGTGTCTGGAACCTATAGTATCCTTCCTTGCAGATTGATCCGTCGTATTTTTTAATTCCATCCATGATCTGTCTCCTCTCGTTATTAAGATTTACATAAAGTATGACGGATTGCTGTATATATAAAAAAGCCAGAGACTAATCGTAGTCCCTGACTTCTTTCTTTCCTTCCCGTCTTCTTCGCTTGCTTGTCACACCAACAAATACAGCAGGTCTTCCAACCGGCGGACGGTTGTGACAGATATCGGAAATCCCCATCTGCTCCTTGAGTTTTTTTAACTCTTTTTTAGAAATTTTTTTGGTCATCTTGATTTCTCCTCTCGTTTTTGGCATATTAAGTTGTAAACAACATGAAGAAAGGATTGAGAAAATGATACAACTGATGACATTTTTGATCTCACAGCTGATGTTTGTACCAGTATATCTTAAGGTTACTGATACCTGCACCGAAAACAAAGGTACATTTTGGCAAAAAATTAAGATCATTTCGATCTCACCATTTGCAGTATATTTATATGTAAACATTTTTTTCGCTTTTGCCATGGCATTTATTCCGGCACCGTTAGCTGAAAACCTGGTTATGTCCGCGGATGTGTTCGTCATCTCGCTGTCATTCATCTTTGTCAACCTGTATGCAGGAATATGCTGTAAAATAGCTTCATGGGATAAAACCTATTACGCATCTATCTACTTGTCGTTCTTCTTATTGCAGATGGTATTTAATTACACTTATGTGACAGCAGCAGGATCTGTTGTATGCAATATACTGGTTCCATTGATAGTTATCTGGTATTATATCCGGAAACTGATGCCATTATATATAAGCATTAAGAAAAAACCGGAAGTAAAGGTATCAAGATCCCTGTTCCTGCTTCCGGCGATGGCTGAACTGTTCTTTGTATACCGAAGTTTTGTAATCATTGCCATTTCTGCAAAGTATCCGGAAGTGGCATTGAATGACATATACGCAAATGCGATACTTACCGGCTTTTCTTATATTCTTACAGGATTTGTTTTTGTATGCATGACAACACTGTTAAAAAACATCCTGGACGAGCAGGACATCAAATGTGAAACGGAAAAAAACAAAGAACTGACAACTGATATGATCAAAGCCCTGGTAAAGACCATTGACGCAAAGGATCCATATACAAACGGCCATTCCATACGTGTTGCGGAATATACCAGAATGCTGGCAGAACAGGCTTATACGGATTCGGATGAACTCCACAACATTTACAATATTGCACTGCTGCATGATATCGGAAAGATCGGAATTCCGGACAATATCATTAATAAACCGGGAAAACTGACAGATGAAGAATTTAAAGTCATTAAAGGACATACCCTTACAGGGGCAAAGATTCTTTCGGAGATCAAATCGGCCCCGGAACTTATCTATGGGGCAAAATATCACCATGAAAGATATGATGGAAAAGGTTATCCCTGCGGACTGAAGGGAGAAGAGATCCCGGAGATCTCTGCGATCATTGCAGTGGCAGATGCCTATGACGCCATGACGTCAAACAGGAGCTACCGTAAACTGCTTCCTCAGGAAACAGTGAAACAGGAAATCGAGAAAGGTCTTGGAACCCAGTTTAACCCGAAATGGGGAAAGATCATGCTCAAACTGATAGAAAAGGACAAAGATTACAAAATGCACCAATAAGAAAGAGGCAAAAAAGCCGTTACATGGCGGGTGTCCCAACATGTAACGGCTTTCGCATGTAATAAGGTAGTCATTTAATATTTCTATCAAAAAAACATTACTCTTCCTCCTTGACATACAAATAGGTATAAGAATCAGTATCTGGAAAATGCAGGCGGATATATCCGCTTTTCTTTTCCAGATCCTTACGAGAGCATACCCCTACCTCGCAATTCTTTTCACAATAAGAAAGTACAAGATCACGAGCTTTCCGTTCTACATAAGCCCAGGCTTCATCGAATGTATCATGGTGAACGCAGTCTTCTTTTTCTGAAGTACATTCTGTTGAAACCCATGTCTTATCCGCGGATTTAATGACAAGCAGTTTCTTTATATCATCCACGAATTTCATATTCGGCAAAGAACTCTTTAGTTCATCGGAGACAAGCGTTAAAGCACTTTCGTATGCCATATCTCTACTGTATGCTTTTACAGTATATATTCCCAGATAATTCTGCTGTTCCTTATTTGATAAGTATACTTCGAAATGATATTCTTTAGAAAAAAATTTCGGGAAAACACACCAGCTGTTCATTGTATTAAGAACAGCATCTGGTATGCTTGCGTATAGCGCTCCAAAAACATCATCCGGGATACCTCTTTTTTTCTTGCGCAATTCGTAATTTATCTCTGAACTTAAACGTTCTGCATATTGCAAGAAAAAGGTTTTGATAGAATCCTCCTTATCTTTTACCTCATATTTTTTTTCCATGTTTTTAACTCCTTTCGTGTTTTTATAATTTACAAACAGAATATGAAAAATAACAGCAAAATAGAAAATACTGTCTAACGGAGAGAAAGATGAGTGTGGTTAGCCATCTTTTTTCAGATAAATTTCAGAGAGGATATGACTCGTTGTGAATCATACCCTCCCTGCTTTAAAACTATCTATTTTCCGACAGTTCATTTTTGATCAGTGGAGCCACCACATCCACCACAGACCGCTGATGTTAGTCGCATACATCCAATCGAACATATCTCTCACCTCCTCTCTGCATCTACCATGCAAAAAAGACGCTCAAAATGAAAGACTGGCTGATCTTCCGGGATAACTGAACCTACATTTACACGTCCCAGTTACAAGGAGAACACATACCTTTATTTAGTTCGCAGCTAACAATCTGAAGCACACCCTCGGTCTTGTAGCCGTTAAAGAATGGACATTGTTCTTCGTTTGCGGTGTGATTGATGCAATATTCTTTGATGTTTCGTGCATGTGTTAAGATTTCTTCTTGACTCATGGTATATCCTTTCTATTCTTGTATTTTTCCTTATTCTACTATACCATACTTACTTTTCTTCTGGTACGAAAAACGACTTCTGTTTCTGGTTTTTTATCAATTTTCTTCATTCTACGTCAATTACTACGGCTATTGAATAGCCTAGCATCTTACTGGGGTCCCGCTAAAGAGAAACAATGATCAAACTACCTCAATATTAAAGAAAGGATACAAAAAAATCTCATTGTGAAATGATTTTTTCATAAATCTTTTTGATCTTCATATTTCATTTGAAATATTGAAAACGAAAGGAGAAAACTATGACCTGTTCATACTGTCAGCTCGCCGGATGCTGCTCCGGCATTGGTGCATGTGCCGCCAATCAAAAATACCTGAAGGCTTATCTTCAGAGACATCCCGGAAAGATCGTATCCGGAAATCTTGCAAGACAGATCTGTAACCTGGGAAAACGGGAGGAGGATGCCGGAAAATTAAAGGAGATCAAAGAATCCCTGTATTCTCTTGCTGAACAGAAACAGACGGATTTATTCCGTATGGCAAGAAGGCTCCTGGCCCACAATGGAAATCCTTCCCTTGCGAGGGAGATCCAGGAGGAGGCATGGAAGCTTACCGGACATCCAGAGATCCTTCTGGACGAGGATGAACTGAAATATGCTCTTCTGGTCTGATCTTCGCTCATACGCTTTTACTGCGTATGAGCATTTCTTTTGTCTCAAACCGATACCAGCCTTTTGCCTCAAACCTGCAATCGGATCCCATGGGTGTCCACTTCTGCTTTTTCCAGTTATAAAAACCTTTTTGGTACATCAGCATGAGAAGCACTGTGTCAAACTGTTCTTTTGTCTCGCAGTAATATGCCCCGTTATTTTCCTTAATGCCAAGCTGCTGTACTTTTTTGCTCCATTCCAGGTATTTTTCATGCACAGTTGCTTCACTTCTGTCACGGAATTTTTTTTCGTCAGAAGTAATATAGACCGGTTGTTTTAAATATCCTTGTTCTTCTCGTACTGCCATGGAAAACTCCTTTCATAAAAAAAATACACTATGCAATATGTAGAAATCCCGATTTTCATGAAAATAGCATCGTTCTGTTTTGCTCCAAAATATGTCCTGAGAAAGCATCATACATCCCTGCTGTTATTGAACCTGGCAGATTCAGCCTTTTTTCCGTTTTGACCAGTTCCTCAAAGGAAATGTTTTCTGCACATTTTTTAAGGTCGATCCTCTGGAGGACTTTTTTGGTAAAGGGCCTTTTTGCATCCGGGAAGGATATACTGAGCAGGAATTTCTGCACCTTCTCACTGTTTAACATAAGCATACAGGTATACGCATCCGCATAGTTATCGAAAGGCAGGAAGTAGGAAGTGTCATCCACCATGACTGGCTTTTCACTGTACAGAAGTGAAAATAACGGTTTTTTATAAAATCCTGAAACCCCAACCTTATATTTTGCAAAGGAATACTCACCTACCCCAAACATGCTGAACGCCGGAGCTCCGGTATAAATACTGCTCTTCCTGCTGTCAAACACTGTTTTCCTGTCATTTAAGTATTTCCACGTTTGCGGAGCAAGCTCTTTGATATACTCCGTTTCCTCCCTCGGTTTTTTCTGTGTCACAAGAACGTATTTTTTAAATCTTTCATGGATGACAGGGGTCTTGAAAGAGCTGCTTTTGATCAGCGGATAGATTAAAGCATCCTCCAGCTCGACAGTTTCTTTATTTTTGTTTCGATAACAGGATTCTCCCGTCTTTTCCAATTCCATCAGACGGGCACAGTCATGTTTGACACCCTGCCTCCACTCAAAACAGCATTTTCCTTCAAGGTCAGGGACATCTTCTTTTACAGAACATAGTCGCCCGTTTTTAAATGAAATGGTTTCGTAAACGTGATCAGGGTAATTGATATCATATATCTCACAGTTACGGCATTTGGAATCATCTGTGGACATTTTTATATACAGAAGGCAGGCAGAGGCGTTGATACGGAACACTTTCAGGGAATCAAACGTATACATCCTGACAAGATCAACAGGGACATCGTTTCTGTCCAGTTCAAGCAGCACATTCCTGGCTACGGATGTTTTGCAGAGCATGGCGATACTCACATTTTTCCCAAGCGATCCTTCGATCAGCTTCAGGATGATATATTCGCAGATATCGAAGTTGCTGGCTCCGGTCAGTGCATCCGTCCCGCTCAGACCTTTAAAATTGACCTTTTGTGGAAGGTTGAATTTCAGGTTTGCATTCATTGCCCAGGGTGGGTTTCCGATAAAAAGCGTTTCATCCTTGAGATGCTTTGTTACTTCATATGAGAAGAAATTCCCATGGGTTACGCCAAGCCGCGGATCCCTGATACGTTCTCTGCATTTACCACAATACTCTTTGTTGATCTCCACTCCCACCGCTTCTTTTACATTATCGAAAACATTTAATGCTGCTTTTAGAAAATTTCCGACTCCGCATGTCGGATCAATGACGACAGCAGGACTTATCTTCAGCTTATCCTTCAACAGGTTACATACTTTTACAGCAAAATACCCCGGGGTCTGGTAATCCCCAAACTCTTTTTTTATATCATTTCGAACCATCATTTTCCTCCTCTTTTTCATCCAGTATGACAAAAAATGAAAAAGGTAATTTTCAGTACGAAATTTTTATTAATTCCGGTGTAATGCATTTTATTCATGAATTCAAACAACGAAAGGAGAAAAATTATGAGTAAAAAAACGAATCAGCCTAACATGATCTGTCCTTGCTGCGGAGGCCGCGAATTCATCACCCCCGCTACTGTTACCCAGGACTGGAGGGTAAGCTTCGGAGGAGATTTTCTGGAAGAAGTCTCAAGCTGCAATGACGTTCTCTGCGAACCTAACACTGACAATATCTGGAGCTGTTTTCGCTGCGGAGGGGAAGCTGTTTCCCTGAATGATTTCGATATCGACCATGATCCTAATGATCTTGTGTTTGAGGTCGAAGGGCCGGACGATTTCATCCTGAACTGGAAAAACATCGGGAAATTCTTTTACCTCGCCCTGTATGCAAGTTATGGGGAAGCAGAGGAAGGAAACCTTACCGTAGGTTACTCTGTCTACGACAAAGACAGAAAGCTTCTTGACGGTGGCGATTATGAATATCCTCAGGAGGTAGATACGGACACGGTTGCTGACCGGTTCGATGAAGTGATGGATTTTATCTTCTGGGACGGAATGATGGAAAGTGAAGAGACTGTAAAAAAACTTAAGATCAGGGTATCTGATCTTGAGAGAGATGATTTTGATGACTGATTTTTGGCAGGGAATGTTCCCTGCCATATTTAAAAAAAGTGAATTCGAATTCACTTTTTGGTTGACCATAATAATATTATGTAATTTACACTGTAGCAAAACCTATCAGTTGCGGCAGAGTACCACGTCCATAGGATATAATCTTGTTATACCGCATGGGGTGGAGACTTCATGACCGTTAACTGGATATCAAGAATCCCAACGTTATATTATATGGAAATGGGATTTTCCCGATTAAAAAATCCCCGCAGAGGAAACTTGATGGTTTTTCCGCGGAGATGTAATGTATTTCCAATTACTTTTTCGGTTTTGATAGGATCAACTGGAAATGTCCTGCATCAATCAGAGCCAGTATTTTCTTTACAAACTGTGTGGAAACCAGCTCTGTGATTTCATGGCCTTCCGTTTGAAGCTGATCGATCTTAATGATTTCCAGGTTGTACTTAGAAATATCTTTTTCTTCGATCGGGGAGTGGAAGGTTTTTGTACCATTAATATCGTAGAACAGGTAGTAATGATATTCCGGGTGGTTTTTGTCTTCCACATCTCCAAACCATACTTCTCTGTCTTCTTCTGGATCAAAGAAACTGTTCTCCCACACAAAATTTTTCGAAAAAAAAACACTGTTGAAGAATTTAGGACTAACGTCGGATGGGGCTTTCTGCTATACCTCACCACAAAAAAAGACGCCTCATTAGGCGTCTCTACGTTTGGACAAAAATATAACTCGCTTGGACATGAGAAATAAAAGATTTTTGAGCGGATCAATCATTTACCGTAAACGTCGAAACCCGTCCATCTTTTAGGATGGCTTCGTATTTACGATATCGTTCCTGCTGCCACTTCTCACAGAAGTCCAACTTCTTCGTCAGAAGCTTCTTGACCTCTTTGACATCATCAGAGTGAACAACTCTATCATAGTTGCCCCAACTCATTCCTCCACCATTGTACTCCATAATCTCTTCTCCAGTCATCGGCGGAAGGGTTATGTCTTCTACAGGGCAGATTTTAATGCTTTCCTCTCTGCCACATTTGAATTTAAAACTATATATATAGCTCTCTTCTATACATACAGTTTCCTTTACACCCGGATGTTTCCGGATGTCATTAAATTCCCAGAATGTTACTCTCTCTAACTTGCCAGATTCCTCTGGAGTCAGAGCTTCTATGAGCTCCGCTTCATCCATCTTATAGAATGGAATCTTTCTTGTACCTGCATGATTATAATTTTCCTTTACGTTATATTTTTTCAGTGACATAATTTATTTCTCCCTTCGTCTTTTAATACTATAAAGATGAAAAAAAAATATAAAAATGAAAAAAATTATAAACCGGGTGTTTTTGTCTTCCATATCTCCAAACAAACTCCTCATGGATACAGGTTGGTTCCAGGACGGAATGCAGCTTTTCCCTCTGGGAATAGTATTCTTCCTTTTTTCCCATGTTCGAATTCTGTTTCCACAGCTTATTGACACTGATTACAAGGATCCCCACGCGGTGGTCAACATAGTAAAGGATGATGTTCGTGCTAATCTTGTGCGCCTAGTCTTTGAGAAAACAGCCAGGCTTTCATCACACATTAGTAAAACAGATTACTCGATTTCATTATACCGCAGATAACATCGTACATTGATGCCTTATATTTTCCAAAATCACCATCTTTAAAACTAATTAGCGAATTTTTCATTTCCAACGCTTTTTTCTTCATCATCTTAGCTAATTTTTTGTCAAATATGACAAATGGTATTTCTCCAAAAAATTTACACATCATCATTTCGGCACTTAAAAAACTAAAAGCTTGATAAATTTCAATAGCATTCTCACTTTGAATAAATGAAATCATCATATCTAAGACTTCAGCTTTAATTTTAATATTTCCCTCACAATATTGAGGATATAGGACATATTCAAGCATTACTTCTGGATCTGTCACTGTTGAAATATATGAATCCCTACTGATAATTCGAAACTGTTTATTTACTCCTAAGTAACATGCCTTTATATCCTTACTCTCTTTTGATTTTTCGTATATCCGTAAATATTGATCTATCATTTTTTGATTAGGTTTTTTATAATGTGCTGCGATTGTTTTCTGATTGCTGATATAATCTTTTTTCTCAGATTTCATGCAAGATTTCCTCTCTTATATAATATGTACAAAAAGGTACCTGCAGTTAATTCCGAACCCTGCAGGTACCCAAAAACGAAAAGTAAAAAAGAATGAGTGGAACAGCTTTCTTGCTGTTCATGGTTGTATTATAGATGATGTCGGTAAGATGATATTCTGGTACGAAAAAAGATTGCTTCTCAACGAGGAAATCAAACCTAAAATACACGAATACTTATGACAATTGAGGCCATGGTTCTGATTTCGGGAGGCTATCCGCGGAGAAGCCATCTATCTTTATCTCCTGGTGTAAGTGTCAGCTTTGTTATTTGGTATAGTGCAAGTGTTTCCGCCTGAAGTGTAAGCGGTGCCGTCGGAGGAGTACCAGGTGCCTTTGGGGAGACGATAATCTGAGCCAACAAAGGAAAATTTATCCCCGAGAGTCAAGAGGGTAAGCTTTGAATTGCCTGTAAACATGTAATCCATAGAAGTAACGTTACTGGTGTTAAACGATGATAAATTAAGGCTTGCAAGGTGAGAGCATCGATAAAACATAAAGGACATATTTGATACTTTACTGGTATTTAAGGCACTTAAATCTAGTTTGGTAATACTTGTACAGAATTCAAACATACCGAGCATATTATTTACATTACTGGTGTCCAGGGAGTTCAGATTGAGTTCAGTGAGGTTCTTGCATCCAGAAAAAAAACATGCCATATTAGTAATTTTGTTACTCATTTTGGGCAATTTAAGACTTGTAAGTGATGAACAGTATTTAAAAATACTACTATAATCATCATCGCCATTATCCTTTGAAATTTCTTTAACCTTAGAAAAATCAAGCATAGATAGATCTAATGAAGTCAATGAAGAACATCCCTCGAACATGCTCACTGCTCTTTCTACTTTTGAGGTATCAAATAAAGATAAATCAAGAGTTGTAAGCTTTGTACAGCCGTCAAACAAATTATTCATCTCATACACCTTACTTGTATTAAAAGAACTTAAATCGAGCCCAGTAAGGCTGCTGCAGTTGAAGAACATACCGCTCATGTTTTCAACATTTCTGGTATCCAAATTATGAAAATCTATAGATGTTAAGTTTGATTTATCTGCAAACATAGTAACAGAAATTGCATTTGCAAAAACCTTTTGTTCAGGAGTTTGAGTAGAAACTTTCATAGTGGTTCCATCCATCCAGGCAACTACGCCCCCATCTTCATCTACGTCAATTAAGGTTGCAGACACAGGCATGATTTCATCAGTAAATACAACAGATGTTGACGTGGATGAAATAAGGTCGTTAAATTCAAGTCCATCTTTTAATACAAATGTTTTGGACTTTGCATAAAGATCTAAGTCAGATACGATGCCGCTGACAGGTAAACCATCGGTGCTTATTTCTACTTTCTGTGTGCAAGCCTTATCAGAATACCATCCCCAAAAGCCTGATAATTCCTTATACTGTCCTGAAACAACCTTTCCGGAACTGCTTACAACGATCTCATTTTCTGAACTTCCATCTGCGAAAGTTAACCCATTTCCGTGGTAAGTGATAGTATAACCAAGTGGATTCTTACTTGGTTTCGACGTGCTGATGGAAATATCCGGTACCGGCCGTTCGTCATTAGACATACTATCATCCCATGATTTGGTAACAGTTACTACCCCAGAAGTTTTGGAATCTTTAAAATCGTATACCTTCCCACTGTCATCTCCAGAACTGCCCTCCGCACTGTTACTACTAACCCTCGATAATTCTATCGGGGGGGGGTACTACCAGGATT
>SKEX01000225.1_pt1 | contig 41647 bp, 32 predicted proteins | sample 4841451 | NCBI WGS metagenome assembly SKEX01 (sample SAMN11008798, study PRJNA524170) | human gut metagenome | isolation source: fecal sample from pouch patient p38, | place: Israel: Tel-Aviv | reverse complement strand
CCCCCCCGCCTCCGGCGGCCAGAGGACGGCTACCGTCCTCTGGACTCCACGCGCCGGGAACGGTTCCCGGACCTGACAGGGCGTCGCCATGGCACGGAGGCCACGGCTCGCCGACGGGAAACGGAGCACGGCACCAATGCCGCGCGCATCCCGAAGATTTTCTTTTGACCGGCCGGCTGACGCCTTGATCATAGCGGCACGCGGAACCCGTCAACGCCCGCGCAGCGAAACCCGGGGTTTCGACGCGTTCTCATGACGGAACCCGCTACCACCGCTGGCGCTTTCGCTTGACCATCCGGTCAAAAGAAAAATATCCTAGAATGGAAGACAACGAAAGCAAGGAGGCGGGCATGCCGGTCATCAGCATGTTCTTCGGAATCATCATCACCATGAACGCGGACGACCATGTTCCGCCGCACATCCACGCCAGATACCAAGGCCACGAAGCGTCCTTCACCTTCGATGGCAATCTGCTCAAGGGAGACTTCCCGCGCAAGCAGCGCAAACTGGTCGAGGCATGGGTGCTGCTGCATGCCGAAGAGCTGGAGGCCGACTGGGAGCTGGCCTTCAACCTCGAGCACCCGTTCAGAATCGACCCGCTACGCTGACAAGGAGGCGACGGACATGACCATCGACTATTCAATCAAAGTGACCCAATGCGAACCCATGCCGGGCTACAAGCTCAAGGTCACCTGTTCCGACGGCGCGACCGGAATCTTCGACATGTCCCGATACGTCGACCGTGGCATGTTCAAACCGCTCAAGGACCCGCAGACGTTCGACCGCGTGCGACTCGCGTTCGGCGTGCCCTCATGGCCCGGAGACATCGACATCGCCGCGGAACGCGTCCGCTCCGACATGCAAGTCATCTAGGAACCCGCGTGTCCCTGCCCCGACCGTCATCAAGACGGCCGGGGCTTTTTCATGCCCGCGTGCATGACGGACATGCGCGCCACCGACCCCGCGATTTTTTCGCGGGGCCTTTCATTTCCCCTGCTCCAGGTGTCCAAACCCGCCGCCGTTTCCACGACGGACGATTGGCGTAAGACACCGGCCATTCCCTCAAGGCCACGGGCGAAAGGAGCGATGAGTGAACGCGATCATCCTTCACGGCATTCCGCAATCATGCCGTGCGAAATCGCTCCCAATCAATGAAATTGATATGGGAGTAGCAAGTGACGTGAACGTATATACGTTCACTCGAAACGCGCTGCGTTCCGACTTGCTCGGGAGACCCAGACCCCATGGTCGAGCAAGCTCTCCAGACCGCTTCGCGGCATCACGGACGTGCCGTCCGCACACCTCCACGGGAGGTGCGAAATGAGCTGGGCGAACAAGCGCCGACGCACCGTACAGAAGCTCGTCACGTTCACTCCCGACGAGTGGGAACGCGTCAATTCGCTGCACAAAAAGGTGAACAAGTACACGACAAGATACCGTTCGTTCACCGTGTTCGCACGCAAAATGCTGACCGATGGCGAGATCCGCGTCACCGAGATCAGGCCGCTGACAGACCCCGAGCCGCTCGCCAGAGAGATCGGCCGCATCGGCGTGAACGTCAACCAGATCGCCCACTGGGCCAACGCGAACGAGCACATCACCGCCGAGCAGGTGGCCGAGCTCCGCGCGTCGTTCGACCGCATCGAACATCTGCTCGGCGACCTGTTCGCCGACAAACGCGAAGCCCGGAAGGACGTGTGAGCATGGCCGTGGTCAAGCTTGGCAGGCCCGTGAAATCGAATCTCGGCGGCCCCAACGGGGCGATGGCGTACATCATCGACCCCGCCAAGACCGACGGCGGAAGACTGGTCAGCTCCAACTACGAGCGGACCGGAACGGACTACGACGCGCTGGCCGATCCAATGCTCGAAGACAACGAGAACTCACCCAAAGGCATCCAAAAGAACAGCCGTCTGGCGTACCACATCAAGCTGAGCTTCAGTCCCGACGACCCCGTGACGTCCGAGCGGGTGCACGAACTCGGTGTGGAGTTTGCGCACCGCATCACCAGTGATGAATACAAGTTCGTGGTCGCCACGCACACCGACCGCCACCACCTGCACGACCACATCATGGTGTGCGCCGCCTCCCGATATGGAAAGCATCTGAAGGCGGAACTACCCAAGGACATCATCGAACAGTGGCGCGTCATCGCCAACGAGATCAGCGAGAGGGAGGGGCTAAGCGTCATCTTCAACCCCGCCACCGAGCGGGTCGCACGCAAAATGCGCGGCGACGAAACCACGCCGAACGAAGACCCGACGACACATGCACACGACCCCAAACATGTCGAAGAGACTTCCGAACCGGGCACGGCGGCGACGGCGCGAACGACGCGACGGGCCGAAAACGAGGAGCCGATGGAGCGTCGGTACGGCATGTCGATGGAGGAGATCTACGCGTCCGCGAAGGGCCTGGGAACCAAGGACCAGCTCCGCATGCTGATCGATCTGACCCTGGCCGGCGCGGAGAACTTCGAGGACTGGAGGAACATGCTCGACGTGCAGGGCGTGGACGTGACGGTCCGAGGACAGCACTTCACGTTCACCATGAAGGACACCGGCTTCAAGGTCCGAGACACGAAACTCGGCTCGGCGTACGACATGACGAACATCATGGCCGGGCTGCAAAGCACGCCCGTCATCCCCATCACGTTCAACCGTCGGCTCGTCGCCAAACAGACCAGGAAGACGGTCACCGTGTGGCTGCCCGGCACCCACCGGAAGAAAAAGATCACGTTCGACGCGAAGCGTCTCGTGGACGACGGCGGATCCACGCTGCGCGCGTTCCTGCCCCTCCACCGCGACCAGATCATCCTCGACCCGTCCAACCGGTACGCCGGCAAGACCACCACCCACGGTCTCTACCAGTGGTTCGGCGAGCCCGCGAGCCGGCTCGAACCACTGGCCTCGCCCGAACGGCTGCCCCTGCGCTACGGGGTAAGCCCCGCCCAGCAGCGCTACTACCAGGCACAGGCGCGACGCCTCGACCGGCTCGCCGGCGAGGCGAAGGCGCTGAACGCAGCGATCCGCTGGACCAGGCTCGCGGGCGGCGACAGCGCCAAGGGACTCAGGCTGCTGCGCGGAAAGGTCCGCGAATCGCACGACGAACTCCAGGCCGCTGTCATCGCGTTGCATGACGCGATCCAACAGGGAGACCCCGACCTCGTGGCCGAGACGCGCGGCGAGATGGAACGTCGCGAGGCCCTGTGCGACCGGTACGAGGGCGAGCTGGCCGCCATCGAACGGGAGATCCACGCGACCCGCGACCGCGAGCAGACGGAGAACGAGCAGCGCGAACGACAGCAGCAACACAAGCGTGGACGGTCCATCTGAACCGTCCCAGGAAACACCATCCAGCAAACAGAAAGGAAGCCGCAATGCCAATCGAGGAACAGGCGGAGGAGAAGATCCAGAACGCCGTCCAGACCATCATCACCGGAGGCGCGAAGCTCATGCTCAGAATTCCCAAGGGCGTGGCCATGGCGCTGCTCCGTTCCGGCATGAAGCTCACCAAGACCGGCGTGCACGCCGCGGGCGAGGCCGTCAAGAACAAGATCGACAGCGGCGAGATGTCCGAGAAACGACTGCAGCAAAAGAAGGACGGCGACCTGCACGAGCTGCAACTCGACGACTCGACCATGCGCGAGGTGCAGCACAGCCTCAGAAAGTCCGGCATCGACTACCACCTCGAACGCACCGACCAGGGCCAGTTCATCCTGCACTTCGCCGGCAAGGACGAAGACCATGTCCGCCATGCCGTGCAACGCGCGTTCAAGGGAATGGGCCTGGACGTAGCCGACGACGACTTCACCGTCGAGCAGACGGAGCAGCAGGAACGGACGACGGAACAGACCCGAGACGATACGGAACCACCGGCGCGGGAGACGCCGGCCGAACCGGCAGCGAAGCCCACGCCGCCCCAGCGCATCGCCTGGGACTTCGTGGACCCGGAGGTCATGGAGATGGCCGCGAACAGCCTCGCCGCACGGCATCCCGAGCTTTCATGGGACAGGCTCATGGGCGACACAACGTGCGACGAGCAGGCCGGCCGCGACTTCGCGGACCGGATCATCGGCAAGGCCGCCGCCGACCCGGGCCTGCGCGACGAGCTCGACGCCATCCTGCGCGACGACTACGGGCAGGGCGCGCAAAACCAGGAACAGACACGCAGGCAGGCGACCGAGCCAAGCCGGGAGATGCCGGCAGCGGAGCCGGAAAGCGAACCGGACGAAGCCCGGACACCGGCCGCGCGACAACAGACGCAGGCCAGGGCAGACAATCCCGGGCCGGCCGGCAAGGAGCGGAAACCGAAGCCGATCCGATCGAAGAAGGCGCTGCTCGAACGCTTCAAGACCCGGCTCAACGAGAACCTCGCCGAACAGAAGAACCACATGCCACCCACCCAGAACAGGGACCGCACGCCCCGCAAGGGCCGCTGAAAGGAAACCATAATGAACCAGCAGGAACAGGCGACGAAACGCGCCGCGATCTTCCAGGACACCATCAACGGGACCAACGACCCTACCCCATGGCCGGTGTCCATGTGGGCCTCGTCCGGCGACACGATATGGACGGCCGGCACGGCAAGGACGGCCGGCGAGGACTCGGTGGGCATGATCTACGGTCCCGGCGAGACCATCGTTCACCGGAATGCAATCGCCGGCGACGTGACCCGCGCCACCGAATCCTTCGCCCTCAGACCGTCGGACGGGCAGAGTCCGATGGACGCGATGCTCGCGGGCATCGAACAGTGGAACCACCGCCATCCCGACCGGTGGGACACCGTGACCACGCCGGGCGAGTACCGCATGACGGATCCGACGACCGGCAGGCCGCTCCCGATGGGATGGAGCGCCAGCCTCGCCGTGGCCGCGTCCGCGGCGGGCCGGCTCGACCCCGACCTGCTCCAGGCCAGCCTCATGCAGAACGCGGTCGAACACGAGCCGCGCCCCTGCGTGTTCTTCCTGGAGGACAACGGATACGACCTCATGGTCTTCTCCTGGCATCGGAACCAACAGGGACTGTTCGACGCGATGAGCTTCAAGCACCTGCAATACGACGACCTAAGCATGCAGGTCACGACCATCAGCCACAGCGAGGACATGAGCGAGTCCTTCCCCGCGAAAGCCATGAGCGACGGCGAGCTGCTCACCCAAAGCCGCGTGTACCGGGATGAATACCAGTACTGGCGCGAACGCGACGGCGGACCCGTCGTCCAGGGCATGACCGGCCGCGTCATGCGCAGCGGACTGCTCAAACCGGGACTGGAGCAGAAGCCGCTGCTGACCCTGAACGACGGACGCCGCGCACCGGACTGGAACGAGTTCACCGACCAGGCCGCCATCTCGATCCTCCAGGGCCGACCCGTCTCGCCGACGCCCACGCTCCCCCAGCAGGAACAGCCGGAGCGGACCGCCGAACCCGCGACCGCGACACAGACGCCGGCCCGGACGGACGCGGCGACGAAACAGGTCTGGCCGAACGCATGGGTGGCGAACAGGCTCGCGCACACCTATACACTGCACGCGAAGGACGGCCGCGACTGGCCGAAGATGATCGTCGGCCTCCCCCGCGGCACCGCCATCGACGGACAGGACCTGACCGGCTGGGCCACCGACATGTTCATGAGCGCGAAGAACCGGAGGCAGAAGAGCGAGGGACGGGCCGTCAACCTCAGATTCAGACCCGGCACCCCGGTCGAACTGTTCACCGGCCGCGGCACGGAACGCCGCACCATGCAGGTCAACCCGCAGACGCTCGTCCAGGCGATCGCCGCCGCACAGAAACGCAGCCGTGACGCCGAGCAGACGCTCGACACGGCATCGGTGGAACTCGCCTCGAAGACCGTGGAGGAATCCTGGCCCCAGATCGAACGCATGCAGGGCCGGTTCGCCGAATACCAGCGCGACGGCATGTACAAGCCGGCCGTCGCAATGAAATGGGCGCGCCGCCTCGTCGACCGGACCGCCGGACCGGACAAGGACCAGTGGACCAGCCGCCAACGCCGCCAGGCCGCCAGACTCCTCATCCAGGAACTCACCGGCACACAAGATCCAACGCGATCCACGGACGAGACACGGAACCGGCCGGCCGTCGGGCAAGCCGGATCGGAAACCGGCAGAACGCCCACCCCCACGAGCGCGAAACCGGACGAGCCGCCACGGAAGACACAACCGGACAAGACGACGGAACAGGCGCGAGCCACCGGCACGACCGGAGCGCCATCCCCGACCGCCGAACAGGAAACGGAAACCGAAACGCCGGAACCGGCGCGTCATGACGGCCCGGAACGACGGCACGCGGACCTGAAATCAACGCTCGACCGGTTCCGGACCAGGCTCAAGGAGAACCTCGACGGACTCAACACGACCCCGGCCGCCGGCGGCCCCGACCGGAACCTCGGACAGCGGAAAACCCTATAGGAAAGAAAGGAGAGAACCATGGCGAGAAGGCGCCTATACGCGAAACGGACCGCCTCGGCCGAATACGAACAGCTCGACCTGTTCGGCATTCTCGAGGAGGAGCGGAAGCAGGCCGACAGGACGGCGGAACAGGTGCGCGGATACGAGATAACGGTGGGCCACACCGCGGTGCAACGGCTCCGCGCACGCGGAGCGGACGACGAGACGATAGCCGCCGTCGCGGCCGAATACCGGGAGAACCGGCTCCGCGGACTCGGCCGACGGGACGCGCGGATCGCCGCCGAGAACAGTCTCGGAGTCGGCGCCGCCACGCCCGGCGAAACCACGCCGCAACCTGTGGTAAAACGTTTCACACAATCCTCCGGCACGGAAAACAACACTAAGGAAAGGAACGACGATGGACGAGATGACATGGACCGACCCGCAGCTCAAGGCACGCTACGAGAGGAACCTCAAGGCGATGGAGCAGCGCCGGGCGGCGCATCCGGAACTGTTCAACAAGTGGGCGCTGCCGTACAAGGTGTTCACCCGCAGCAGCCTGCACGGAATCCAGAACATGCGCATCAACTGGCTGATGGACAACCATCCGCAGCAGTTCAGGGAGATGATGATGGCCAACGTGCTCGAGGAGCATCTGCGGGACATCGAGAGGCGAACGAAGGAACGCCAGGCGCAGATCATGGACCGGCTGATGGAGTCCAGGCACCTGCTCAACCGGACGGACTGCCTGAAGGCGGCACCCCAGATGACCGACCTGGACCGGCTCAACGGGATGAACGAGGCGCAGGCGGAGTCGATGAGCATGGCGATCCACGAGATCGTGGAGAGCTTCTAGCGTCCCTCGACGCGCAGCGCGCGCGTTCGCCCCGCGAACGCGCCGAGGCGAACATCCGCGCGATCCGGACGCTCAAGGCGCTCGACGGGAACGGCGACGAGCCGCTCTCCGCGGAGCAGCTGGACGCGCTGCGCGGATACTCGGGATGGGGCGGATGCGCGGACGCGTTCTCCGACAAGCCCGAATGGGCCGGGCTGAACGCCGAAATCCGCGAACTGCTCGACGACGACGAGTACGCGCAGGCGAGGGCGTCCACGCTGACCGCCTACTACACACCCGGCCCCGTGGTCAGGGCCATGTGGGACGCGCTCGACATCGGAAGCACCCCGATCCAGGTGCTGGAACCCGGGTGCGGCACCGGCAATTTCATGGCCGGCATCCCGGACGACGCCCACGCGCACGTGTCCGGCGTGGAACTCGATCCGATCAGCGCGCGCATCGCGGCCGCCCTGAACCCGGACGCCACCATCCTCAACGCGGACCTCGCGGACTGCACCATCCACCCGGGATTCGACCTGGCCATCGGCAACGTGCCCTATTCGGGCGACATCAGCCTCGACTACCGGACCATGGACGGCGGCACATCCCGTCTTCCCCTGCACGACTACTTCATCGAACGCTCGGTGGACGCGCTGCGACCCGGCGGCGTCGCCATGCTGCTGACCAGCAGGTACACGCTCGACAAACGCTCCGAGACCATGCGCGCCGACCTCGCGAGGAAGGCCGAGCTCGTCGGCGTGGTGCGCCTGCCTTCCTCGACATTCGCCCGCCAGGCCGGCACCGAGGCCGTCACCGACGTGCTCGTGCTGCGCAGACGCGAACGGACGCTCGACCGCACGCCCGACGAGGCATGGATCCACTCCACGCCGATCGCCGTGCCCGGATACCAGGACGTCACCGTCAACGTCAACCAAGCGGTCGCCGGCGACATGACCGCGCACGCCGTGGGCGACATCAGACCGGTGATCGGACGGTTCGGCGGCGACTTCGACGTCGTCTTCCAGGGCGACGCGGAACAGGTCGGCGACCGGCTCCGCGAACTGCTCACCACGCAGATCGCCCAAGGAAGACCGCTGACGCTGGGCGAGACGGAACCGGACGAACGGGCGGAGATCACGGCCCGGCCGGACCACGTGGCACCGTTCGAATACTCCGTCGACCAGCGCGGCGTGGTCTGGTACGGCGACGGCACCACCGTCACCGAGATAGCCCACGGCCAGGGCGACGAGGCGCGCCGACTGCGCGGCATGATCCACCTGCGCGACCTGGCGCGCGAACTCCAACGTCTCGAACTCGACCCCGCCCGCGTGGACGACCCTCTCGTGGAGGACAAGCGCGCCGAGCTCGACCGGGCATACGACCGGTTCGCCGGCGAGTTCGGCCGACTGTGCGACCGCGCCAACCGGCGCGCCTACAGCGGCGAGGAATCCGGCTGCCATCTCGTCATGGCATTGGAGGAGACCGACGAAAAGGGAAGATTCGCCGGCAAGGCGAAATGCCTCTCGCAGCGGACCATCAGCCCCGTACCGCCCATGCCCGACCACGCCGACAGCCTGGACGACGCGCTGGACATCAGCCTCGACCGCGCCGGCGGGGTCGACCTGGAACTCATCGCGCGCCTGGCCGACACCACCATCGAGGAGGCCGAGGCCGGACTGGGCGACCGCATCATCCGCGACCCAGACACCAGCGAGGTCATGCCCGCCGAGGACTACCTCGCCGGAGACGTGGGAACGAAGCTCGACCACGTCACGGCCATGACCGAACACCTCAGACGCCGCGCGGCACGCGAGGCCATGACGGAGTTCGCGGCATCCACCTACGCGACGCCGGAGGACATGCCCGCCATAGAGCAGGCACGCGAATGGATCGACACCGCGGGAACGGACGTGTGGCGCAGCCTCACGGACCCGTACGCCGCAGAATCCTACAGGGATCCGACGCCGGTCATCGAACGCATCAACGGCCGGGACACATGGACCATGGGCTGGAACCGCAACCCGGAACTCGTCCTCGCCCTCGCCTGGCGTGCGGTGGAGGAACTTCCCGAGCGCCACTCACGCGTCACCCTCGAACGATCCGACACCGGAGAGCGGAAGCCGTGGCACGCGCCGGCATGGCACCGATCGCACGGCACCAGCCCCCTGTGGGACGCATTGTGCTGGACATGGCGCGACGGCGACGCCCCGCAGCACTACGCGCCGATCCTCGCCGACCGGCGCATGCCCGTCAGGGACCTCGCCCTGTTCGTCCACAAGATCGCCCACACCGACCGGCTCGAAACCGCCGACAAGACCGCGATCCTCTCCAACCTGTTCGAGAGCTATTCGGCCCACGACGAGCATGGCAGCACGATATGGACGGACACGACCATCGGCGCGATGGCACGCCGTCTCATGCCCGGCACCGACGACCCCACGCGGCTCGCCGAACGACTCGCCACCGACATGTCGGTCAGCGAATGGATCTGGGGCATCGCCCGCGACCTGCCCGACCTGCGCCAGGGAGCGGCACACGACGCCTACGGCGCGCCGCCACGCGCCATCGACGCGCGTCTCGGCGACTACCGGGAGTTCCGCGCGCGCCGCGAGGAACAGCTCGGACAATGGCGGGAGCAACCGGAGCACGCCGAGGCCGCGCGCGCCGACCAGACGGACGCGGAACGGCTCGAACACGTGGCTGGCCTGCTGGAACGCGTGCAGCCCACCCCGCTGGAGACCGAGCAGATCAAGGCGCCGCTGGGGGCCCCGTGGATTCCCGCCAGGGACGTCCACGACTTCATGATGGAGACGTTCAACGTGCGCGGCCACGGGCTCACGCCCGGCAAGCTCTCCCAGTACTCGGTCGACTGGATCCCCCAGCTCGGACAATGGCGCGTCGGCTACTCGGGCGGCGGTGACATCGACTACAAGGCAGCAAGGACGTACGGCACCGAGGACCGCAACCCGTTCCAACTGCTGGAGGCGTGCCTGAACAACGCGCAGATCACCGTCACCAAGGACTCTCCCACGGAGACCACGGCGTCCGGCAAGCCCAAACGGGTCAAGGACCAGAAGGCCACGATGGCCGCCATCGAGAAGGCCAACGCGATCCGCGACGCGTGGAACCAATGGGTGTTCAAGGACCCCGGCCGCGCGCAAAGGCTCACCGCCCTGTACAACCGCAGATTCAACGGCATGCGGCCCCGCCACGTCGACGGATCCTACCTGACCACGCCCGGCATCGCCCACGGCATCGCCCTGCGTCCGCATCAGAAGGACGCGGTGGCCCGCGCCCTGCGCAGCGACGAGGGGACTCTCATCGCGCACGTCGTCGGAGCCGGCAAGACGTTCGAGGGCGTCGCCCTCTCCCACGAGGCGAAACGCCTCGGCAAGGCGTCCAAGCCGATGCTCGTGGTCCCCAACCACCTCGTGGACCAGTGGGCCGGCGACGTGCTCAGGCTCTATCCGGCCGGACGGGTCCTCGTCATGGACAAGGACGCGCAACGCAACCCCGAATCGGTAAGACGCTTCTGGGGCCGGGTCGCCACCGGCGACTGGGACGCGGTGATCGTGCCGGAGAGCCGGTTCAGCCAGCTGCACGTCAGCAAGGAACGACGGCTGAGGAACATGCGCGCCCGCGTCGACGAGTTCGCCCAGGCCGTCGAGGCCGCCGCCAAGGCCAGGGGCGACAAGGACCCCACCGTCAAACGGCTGGAGGCGGCGCGCAAAAGCGCCGAGACCGCCATGCAGCGCCTGCGCGACGGCAAGGAGTCACGCGACGACAAGGCGCTGGCGGGCATCGAGTTCGAGTCGCTTGGCGTGGACATGCTCATCGTCGACGAGGCCCACCACTTCAAGAACCTCGGCGTGCCCGTCGCCTCCGCCGACCTGGGCATGCAACTGTCGTCCGCCGCGAAATGCGAGGACCTGCTCGACAAATGCGAATGGCTGCGCGAGGCCGGGCACGGAGGCAACATCGCGTTCATGACCGGCACGCCGGTCTCCAACTCCATGAGCGAGCTGTACAACATGCAGCGCTACCTCGCGCCTGGAACCCTCAAGGCCCAGGGCCTCGACACGTTCGCCGCATGGGCTGGCGCCTACGGCCAGGTAGTGCCCACCGTGGAACTGAAGCCTGAAGGCAACGGATTCCAGGTCAAGCAAAGGTTCGCACGGTTCCAGAACCTGCCCGAACTGATGAACGCGGTGAAGCAGTTCACCGACATGATCACCAACGACGACATCCAGCTGCCGCTGCCCGAACTGGAGCAGGTGCCCGTCGCCGTTCCCATCACCGACCGTCAGAAGATGGAGATGGAGGAACTGTCCGACAGGGCCGACCTCGTGCGCGACGGCGACGTGCCGCCGGAGGTCGACAACCTCCTGCGGATCACGGGCGACGGGCGAAAGATCGCCCTCGACCCCAAGCTCCTCAAAGGCCACGAGAACGACCGCCCCCTGGAGAACGGCAAGATCCAGGCATGCGCCGAGAACGTCGCCCGGATCTGGCAGGAGGAGACGCCGCGCCTGGGCACGCAGCTCGTCTTCTGCGACTCGAGCACGCCCGCGTCGGGCGGATGGAACGCCTACCAGGACATCAAGGACCGCCTTATCCAATTGGGCGTGCCCGCCGAGCAGATCGCGTTCGTGCACGACGCGGGCGACAACCCCGCCAGACGCGAGCAACTGTTCGCCAAGGTCCGCTCCGGCGAAATCCGCGTGCTGATGGGAAGCACCCAGAAGCTCGGCACCGGCACCAACGTGCAGGAACGCCTCGCCGCGATCCACGACCTCGACTGCCCATGGAGGCCCGCCGACCTGGAACAGCGCCTCGGCCGAATCCAGCGCCAGGGCAACACGTACGGCCACGTGCGCGACTACCGGTACGTGACCGAAGGCACATTCGACGCGTACAGCTACCAGACCGTGGAACGCAAGCAGCGGTTCATCAGCCAGCTCATGAGCTCGAAGAGCCCCGCCCGCGAGGCCGCGGACCTCGACGCCGACGTGGTGACCCTCGCCAACATCAAGGCGCTGGCCACCGGCGACCCCGACATCCAACGCCGCATGACATTGGAGAACGAGATCAACCAGCTGAAGCTCCTGCGCGCCTCATGGGCGCAGCAGAAGGCCGACACCCGCAGGGACATCGGCCAGCAGCTCCAGCCACGCATCGAGGGGATCCGCCAGGCGATCCGCGAGAAGACCGACGACAAGCCGCTCGCGTCCAAGGCCCTGAGCATCCACCAGACCGCGCGCATGAACGGCCGATGGGAAGGCATGACCATCAACGGCCAACCGGTCGGCGACCGGCAGACCGCATGCAGGCTCATCCACCAGGCCGCCCACCAGGCGCACGACGGGGACACGATCGCCGAATACGACGGACTGCCCGTCATCGCACGCAGAGCGGCCACCACCGGACGAATCACCCTGGCCGTCAAAGCCGTCCACGAACACGAATCCGGCACCGAGATGCCAGGCCCCTACCTGACCGGGCCATCCAGCATCGTCAGCCAGCTAGACCGGATCGTCAGGAACATGGCCACCGACCCCGGCAAACTCACGGAACGGCTGGCGGACGCCGAAAGGGAACTCGCCGCCGCACAGGAGACACTGGCCGAACCATTCGCCCACGAAGACGAATACCGGCGGAAACAGGCCGAACTCGAACAACTGACGTCCAAACCCGACGAATCCCGGAAGACGGAAAGTAGAGACCAGGAAACCAAGGAAAGGAGCGCAGGAATGCCATTGACGATGGAAAACGCCAGACGGCTGCTCGAACAGGACCCCGACGTCGCCGGCATCACCCAGGGCGGCAACGCCATGGGCCACTACCTCGAGGCAAGGCTCACGGACGGACGCGCCGTGCAGATCGACTTCCACGACAACCCCGCATGGAAGGACACGGACCGTCTGGCCGGCCGGATCGAGGTGTCCTACGCCAACCGGCCACAAGCGGAATGGCAATACGACGACAACGACATCGCCGACCGCGAACACACCGTCATCGACCCCGCTGACCCCGCCGCCAAGAAAACAATCGCCAAGGCGGTTAAGGACTGGGAACGCGCGGGCGGCCTCCACGCGGCCCGTACAACCGAGACGAGCCACCTGGCCGCGCAACAGCCGCCGGAGGAATACGCCTACCGGTGGCGGAAGCCCGGGGACCCCGACAGGCACATCGCATACCTGAGCACCGCCTTCGACCGCGACCAGGCGATGAAGGCGAGGGAGGACGCCGGATACCTCGTGACGAAGGTCGATGAGGATCCGGCCGTGCTCTACGAGCAGCACCGCAAGGCGTCCTGCATGCGCGCGAGCCACATCCTGGAACGATACGAATCCCCCGACCAGGACGCAGTCAGAATCCTCCACGGCATCGTGGGCGAGGTCAACGCGCACGACCCCGAGAACGACATCGCCGCCTACCTCGCCTACCCATCCGACAAGGCGGTCCAGATCGCCGGAGACGGCCTCACCTCCGCGGACATCGCGGAGAAACGCGAGATGGGCGGATGGGACCCGCGAAAGGACCCGCTCATGCGCATCAACGCGCAGAGCGACTGGACGGGCATCACCCAACAACAGGCCGACCAGATCGTCTGGGACAACCGCGATGAGATCCTCACCCGCGCGTCATACGACAGTGAACTGTCCACGTGGACGCTCCACCAGCTTGACCAGTTGAAGGAGCCCCAGCCGGCCCAAAGCCTGGACCGCGACCGGACGGAACCGGATCACAAGGCGCCCGCACAGGCCGATTCCACGACGAAGCGTCACGGGCCAAGGCTGTAGTCCTCTCCAGCCACGGGGTGGCGCGCTTTCCGCGCCACCCCGCATTTATTCCATACGAAGGAGCAGAAGACACGCATGACAACAGAAACAAACGAGCATCCTGAACCCGTCATCTGGTTCGAGGGAGCACTCATCAGCAGCCCACGGCAAAACAGAAGCGCGGAAGACTGGCTGCTTGAAACCATGGCCGTGGGAACAGCCACGAGGAAAATCACCATCCACGCCAGCGGCAGGGAGCATTCGGAGAACATCCGCGACCACGCGCGCAAGGGATCCCGCCTCATGGTCAAGGGCGGCGCGGGCGACGAAGGATCAGGAATCGACATCGAGGCCACAAGCCTCGCGTTCGATCCCAGCCATGACGAACCGGACGGGACCCGATGACCCGGACCACCGTCAGCGGCATCAGACCGGACAAAGCCGGCCCCGGTGAATGGATCGACATCAACGGCCACGTCGGCCGACTCATGTCCACGCTCATGGCAGACGGCCGACCATTCAGCATCGACGTCGAATCGGACGGCATGACAACCGTCGCGCCACTCACGTCCCCGCAGGACGTGGAGGCAGCCGACGACGGCAAGGCCAAGACAAGCCCGGCAGACGGAAAGATCACCAGCAGGAAGACGCTGTACGACCGGTTCCGTACCAGGCTCAAGGAGAACCTCGCCGAAAGAAAACAGTAGAAAAGGAACACCAATGGAACGAATAAGAGGAATCATCTTCAGGACTCTCACCATCCTCGCGGGATTCTGGCTCGCCGATCTCGCGGCCGCCCGCGTCCAGGCCGGCATCGCGGCCGGTGAAAGCATTGAACGGATCATAGATGGCATGACGACCATGTTCCAGCACCCGACCGCCTTGGGATTCGACCGGACCAGCCTCCTATGCGGACTTGCCGGCGCGTGCGCGGTCGGTCTGTTTCACCTCTACCGGTGGAGCATGAGCCGACGCAACTGGCGCGAAGGCGAGGAGTACGGGTCGGCGCGATGGTCGACCAGCCGGGAGATGGCGCCATACACGGACAGCGATCCTCGGCAGAACCTCCAGATGACGGCCACCGAGGGCCTGAGCCTTGACGCCCAGGCCACACGCCGCAACCTCAACACCACCGTGATCGGCGGATCCGGTTCAGGCAAGACCGCCACGCACGTCATCCCCAACATCCTCAAGGGCAGCATGAACTACGCGTGCACCGACCCCAAGGGCGAACTCTACGCGAAGACCGGCGGGAAACTGGAGAAGATGGGCTACACGGTCAAACAGCTCGACCTGGTGGACCTGACCAGCGAGACGAGATTCAACCCCATGCGCTACATCGACCCCGACAAGCCCGACGTGGCGATCATGCGCCTGGTCACCAACATCATGGACAACACCAACGGCTCCACGCCCAAGGAGCACCAGACCGACGACTTCTGGACCAAATCCGAACGCAGTCTCCTGACCGCGCTCACCGCGTTCGTCTACTACCTGCCCGACGACATCCTCAAGGACTGCCTGCACATCGACGCCGGCCAGACCCTCAACGCCGTGGCCGACATGCGCGACCTGCTCGAAGCCAGCGAACAGGACGAGACCAAGGAAAGCCAGGTCGACGCCGTCGCCCGGACCGCCACGGAGATCTACGAGGAGACCCGCGCCGAATGGAATCGCGAAGGCGCGGACCACGACGATCCGGACCTGCGCGAGGCATGGCGGCTCGCCCAGGGCCTGAAGTTCGCCGCCCGCCAGTACCGGCCCTTCACCCAGGGAGCGGGAGAGACCAAGAAGGGCATCATCATCAGCCTCGGCGTGCGCCTCGCCCCATTGACCGTCGGCCCGGTCAGGGAGATCCTCTCCGACGACAACCTCGGCATCGACCGGATCGGTGGATACCAGGACGAGCACGAGGGCGGCTACAAACATCCCAACAAAAAGACGGCCATATTCCTCGCCCTGCCCGACGAGGACCCGACCTTCAACTTCCTGGCCGCGATCTTCTACCAATGCCTCTTCGACAGCATCATCCGCCGCTGCCGCACCTACCCCGGCGAATGCCTCGCCACACCACTGCACTGCTTCCTCGACGAATTCGCCAACGTGGGACGCATCCCCAACTTCGACAAGCTCATAGCCACGATCCGCTCGCGCAAGGTCAGCGTCAGCATCATCCTCCAGACCATCGCCCAATTGAAGACCATGTACAAGGACTCGTGGGAGACCATCGTGGGAAACTGCGACAGCGTGCTCTTCCTCGGCGGCAACGAACAGTCCACCACCGAATGGCTCAGCAAGCTGCTCGGCAAGGAGACCATCGACATCCGCACCACCAGCGACTCCAAGGGCGTGTCCGGCAGCCACACCACCAACTACCAGCGCACCGGACGCGAACTCCTCACACCCGACGAGCTCGCCCAATTGGACAACGACAAATGCATCTACAACCTGCGCGGACTCCACCCGTTCCTCAGCCGCAAGGCATGGCCCGGCACCACCATCCCGAAACCGAAATCCACACTCAAACACTCCGAAGGATGGAGGAAGGCCGCATGAAGCAAAACCTGACGATGAAAGACAAGGAGCTTTCAGATTCCCGATAATGAACATTGGGACGCATAGGGGCCACACCTAAAACCAATGTGACCCCTATAACACCCCAATCAAATAGAAGTTCTACCAGCAGATCATCTATCGATAGATTCCATTGACCTGCCTCACAGTTTCTCAGCCGACGACCGCGGCATCGCTGCCGGACGGTTTCGAAGGGGACGGTGGCGAGGCAGGCACCCTACCGGTCAGAGCCCCGGATCGTTGCCGGGCAGGCCGGTGTCCTCGCCCGATGGCGCGGGCACGGACCATCCCGGCGAGGCTCCGCCTGTATTGGTGGAGGACGACGAGCCTCCCGAAGACGGGCGTCGTCCGGTTCCGGAACCGGATCCGGAACTTCCTTGGGACTGGCTTCCTCCCGAATATGAGGGCGTTTGCCGCTGTGGAGCCGACTGGGATTGCGATGCCTGCGCCTGCTGCTGCGCGGCAGCGGCGGCAGCCGCGGCGGCTTCCTGCTCGGCCCTGGCCTTCGCCTCCGCGTCGGCCTTCTCCTTCGCCGTCTTCGATTCGTTGACCGCCTTCACGGCCTTCGCGATGGCGTCCGCGTCGCGTTTTTTGATGGCGTCCAGCAGACTTGCGCGGGTCTTGTCGTCCGCCACCTTGCCGTCCGCCTCCTTGTACAACGCGTTCGCGTCGTCCACGGTCTTGTCGAGTTTGCTGTCGGCGACGGCCCTGGTTGCGGTCTTGAGATCGGTGAGACGGTTCTTGAGCTCTTTGGTCGTTCTGTGCAGCGCCGCAGTGGTCCGGTCCACGTCGGATGTGGCGGCGTCGGGCGCGCAGGAACCCTTGATGGCGGTCGTCTTTGCGTCCAGGAGCCGATTCAACGCGTCAAGCGTCTTGGGATCCGCGACCTGGCCGCGACTGGTGTCCTTCAATAGTTTGGAGGCTTTGGCCGTGGTCCTGTCCAAGTCGGACTGGATAGTCTTGCGTGTCGCTTCGGCCGAGTCGCATGCGCTGATTGCGGTCTCATGCGCCTCTTGCCGCACGGCGGCGGCGTGGCGGTTTTTGATTTGCAGTCCCATCCAGGACACGGAGATGAGGCTCGCGGCCATGACGATCGCGACGAGCGCTTTCCCGACCGGGAAGACGCGGCGAACCTTCAGATCGTCGAGGTCGGCCGAGTAGGTGACGGCCGCCGACAGTCCTCCTGGTCTCTCGGTTTTCCCGGTTTCCGTCGGTTCCGAATCCGATATGGGCGGGAGGCTCATTGTGGTTGGCTCCGGGTCGGCGACCTGTTCGAGTGCCGCGAAATCGCCGTCGGCGTCCTTCAGGACCTTCTCCGCGGAATCGTCGGGATGGGACTGTTCCGTTTCCGGTCCTTGGGAAGAACCGGAAACGGAGGATTGCGGCCGGGATGGTTCCGGCTCGGCGGTCCGGGTCTCATCCACGGATTCCATGGATGCCGGCACGGTTTCCCGTCCTGGTTCCTTTTCCGGCGGCAGTGGCGCGGATGGTATGGCGACGCGGCGGCGACGGCGCATGGATTCTGGAGGCTTCGGCGCCGCTCCAGCCGCGTCGAAGCCCTGCCTCTGCGCGGTGTGCCACCAGTCGATGAGTGCCGGCCATGCGTGCGGGTGTTCGGCTATGAGGCGCATCCACGGGCGCCAGCCGGGGTCGTTGGCCATGGCGTGCAGCTGATCGGCAGTGAGTTTGGGGCTGAGGATCGGCTCGCCAGTCTTCCTGTCGGTCCTGATCATTTCTCGTCGTCCTTGTCTTCCTCCGGCGCCTTGTCGCCGAGGACGGTGTACGCGCCTTCGAGCGGCCCGCTGATGCCGGTGCATTTCCAGCCCTTGTCGGCAGTCCATCGCCATGTGAGGGTCCATGGCGATTCGAGGCCGGTCCAGACGCTGCACGTCGCGGTCGTGGAGGTGCCGACGTTCATGCCGCCGGATGCCTGTACGTCGGGCTGGTCGGCGATTCGGTCGATGGGGATGTCCAGGCCCTGCGCGTCGGATGCGAAGTATCGTTTGATGAGCCGGCCGCGGTCGGCGTCCTTGGAGGTGTATGCGGCGGCGGCCTTCGGGGCGAGCTTCTCGCATACCTCCAATGGTTTCTGGTGTCTCACGGCCGGCGTGGACGTTGACGTCTCCGCCTTGACGTCGGATGCCGCGGCTTTGTCCTGGTCTTCCGTTCCGGCGGGATGCATGAGGATGAAGGCGATGTTCGCGACGACCATGAGCACGACGGCCGCGGTCGTGGCCGCGATGATGAGGATGTTCCTTTTGCGCTCGTCCATTTCCCTTTCCTTCCTAGTGGATGAAGCTGATTCCGCCGGCGTTGGCCTTGAGCTGCGCGCCGCTGATGGTCTGGGTGACGACCGCCATCCAGCCTGTGCCGGATTGGCTGATGAGGATGGAGCCGTCGGAGTTGACCTGTTCGACGACCGCGACGTGGCCGTAGTATCCGTCGGCTCCGAGCACGCCGGCTTCGAAGCACATCACGTCGCCGGGCTTCGGGCTCCGGCCGACCTTGTATCCGAGGCGGGCGGCGGTGTCGTTCCATTGCGCGCCGTTGCCCATGTGCGCGTCGACGGGTTTGCCGATCTGGTTGCGTCGCATCGCGGCCCACCAGGTGCACTGGTAGGTGTCGTAGTCAGGGAATCGCGTGTAGTGCAGGCCCATCGCTTCGATGTTCACGTGGTAGCTGTCGCTCATGACGAGTTTCGGGCTCAGCGCGCCGACGGTCGGGCCCGAGTCGCCGGTACCGCCCGAGGAGGTGTATTTGGTCCGGGCCAGGTCGACGATCCGTTTCACGTAGTTGGTGGTCTCCGTGAAGGGCGGTATGCCGCCGTATTTCAGGACGCTGCCAAGGCCGGCGTTGTAGGCGGCGAGGGTCAGCTGGAGCGTGTCGCCGGTCAGTTTCCCGGACTTCTTGGCCGTCTCGACCTGCGAGGCGAGGCCGCACATGTAGTTGCCCTGGCTCCAGATCGCGTCGTGCGGGTTCCAGATGTCGGCCTTGCCGTCACCGTCGCCGTCCTTGCCCGCGGACGCCCATGTGGACGGCATGAACTGCGCGATGCCCTGCGCTCCGGCGGAGCTGCCGGCCTTCGGATTCCAATTGGACTCCTGGTCGATCTGGGCGGCGATGATGCTCGGCGTGACGACCTGGCAGATGGATCCGGCGCGGATCACGTCGGCCTCGTATTCCGCGGGCACGCCCGCGACCGTGGATTCGCTGGCGCTGGATCCCAGGAACGCGCCCATGACGGCCAGGAGCATGCCGAGCACCGCGAGCATGGCCGCGATGACAGGCATGATGGGAAGGCTGATGGAGGCGGCTCCCGCGATGACGCGGGATGCGGCCATGCGCACGAAGTTCGCGGCGGCGCGGGCGGCGCGCACGGCGGCCTGTCCGGTGGCTTTCGCACCGCGTACCGCCTTGGCCGGCGCGCGGCGGTGCCGCCAGATGAATTTGGCCGACGAATTGACGCCCTTCACGCCCGCGCGTGCCGCTTTGAAGGACAGGTCGCGTGTGGTGCTCCCCAGCTTCGACGCGAAATCGTCGTCGGCCGCGGTGAGCCTCGCGCCGGCCTCGTCCATCCAGCCCATGCCGGTGGATCCCATCTGCTTGACGCTACGGCCGGCTTTTCCAAGACCTGCGCCTATGTGCTTGCCGATCCGCTTGCTCGCCTTGCCTTTCGCGGCGAACTTGCCGATCTTCTCGCTGGGCTTCGCCTCGGACAGCGCCTTGGGTTTGCCGGCCGTCTTGCGCATTCCCTTGCCCGACCGCAGGGCGCGTTTGCCGCGGTTCATGATGCGCCGCGCCTTGCCGGCCGTCCAGCCCACGCCGTGCATGGTGGAGGACATGCCGTACATGCCGGCGCGTCCCGCCATCTCGGCGGCGGTATGGCCCATGGAATCGGCGATGTCGGTCCCGTCCGAACCGAACTGCGCGGCGCTGGACACCACGCCGGTGGCCGCGCGTCCGATGCGGGCGCGCGTGCCTCCGGCGTGGTGGGCTTGGGTTCCGCTCATGCGTTTACTTTCCTTCCTGGAAGGTCGTGGAGTACAGCCGGTAGAGGTCGCCGCCCGCGGGGATGCGCCCGTCGAACGGCACGTAGGCGCTGCCGATCTTCATGAGTCCCTGGCCGGGCAGCACGCCGGTGAAGTACTGGCGCTGCTCCTCGCTCAGGGTCAGCAGCTCGCACAACGCGTCCGCGTCGGTGCTGTTCTGGCTCAGGAGCATGAGGAAGTCCGAGTTGGACAGCATCTCTCGCGCGTCCTGGAGGTCGAGGATCTCCTCGACGTTCTGGGTGATGCCGGTCACGCCGAGGCCGTATTTTCGGGCGCGCTTGTAGATGTCCTTGAACTGGGCGGCGGCGTACTGGTTGGAGAAGAAGCGGTGGAACTCGTCGACGTACAGCCAGGTGCGCCGCCCGTTGGCCTTGTTGCGGATGACGCGGTTCCACACCTGGTCGATGACGACCATCATGCCGAACGTGCGCAGCTCGCCGGACAGGCCGGACACGTCGAACACGGTGAACCGGTTGGACAGGTCCACGTTGGTCTGCCCGTTGAAGCCGCTCATGGAGCCGGTGATGTAAGGGTTGAGCGCGTCGGCGAGGTACCGGCTCACCTGGTCGCCGCCCGCCTGCAATTCGTCGTACAGGTCCTGCAATGTGGGCTGGACCACTCCCCCGCCCTGGTTGCGGTAGCGCGTGTACAGGTTGCTGACGCACTGGTCGACGAGGCCCTTCTGGAGCGGGTCGAGGCCGTCGATGCCGCCGATGAGCGCGCCGATCATGGAGACCACGTTGTTGGTCTTGTCCTTGACGGGATCGGAGGCCGAGTCGTCCTCCAGGACGATGTCCATCGGGTTGACGCGCGTGCCGGTGCCGGCGCTGATCTGGATGATCTGTCCGCCGAACGCGGCCGCGAGGGCGAGGTATTCGCGTTCCGGGTCGATGACGATCACCTCGTCGTCGCGGTTGAGGAACATGCCGGCGATCTCCTGCTTGACGGTGAAGGATTTGCCGCCGCCGGACGTGCCGAGCACGAATCCGTTGGAGTTCATGTGGCTGCGCCGGTCCGCGAGGATCGGGTTGCCGCTCCTCGCGTTGCTTCCGTAGAACAGGCCGTGCGGCTCGAACACCTCCTGCGTGGTGAACGGGATGAGGATGGCCGCGCTGTTCGTGGTCAGGGTGCGTTTCATGGGCAGTGGGTTGTTGCCCAGCGGCAGTTCGGCCGTCAGTCCCTCCATCTGCATGAACTTGAGGCTCTCGGCCGTGCAGGACTGCGCGTTGACCTTGGCCTTCACGTTCCTGCACGCGACCTCCAGCTCCTCCTGGCTTGCCGCGGACACGCCGATCACGATGATCGAGTCCACGAGCCTCTGGTTGGTGGAGCGCAGCTCGTCGCGCAGCTGGCCGAGCTGTTCCTGCTGGTCGGCGAGGTCGTCGGGAAGGTCGTCGGGGTCGAGGCCCTGCTTGCGGTTCTTGCGCCGCTGGTCCATGATCTGCATCTTGACCTCGGCGTTCTTGCGGCGCACGAGCGTCATGCTTTCGCCGCGGTCCATGGGCGCCAGGTGGATGCTCACGTCGACGCGGGCGCGCAGGCCGGTCAGGTCGTTGACCAGCTGGTCGCTCAGTTCGGGCGGCAGGCTGGACACCCACATGGTGCGGTGCAGGTACTTCGAGTCCAGGGATTCGATGTCGAGCATGGTCGGGTTGCGCGCGTCGATGCTCCACGGGCACACGAGATCCTTGGTGTCGGGCTTGCCGGGCGCGTGCTCGAACCGGCGTTCGTCGAACCGGAACTCCTCGCCGGGCCGGAGCACCTCGGCCATGAGGCGCAGCCGGTGCTCGCGGTCGAGTCGGGTGGCCTTGCAGGCGTCGATGGAGCGCATCTGGCTGACGAGGTTGTTGCACAACGCGTTCAGGCTCGCGACGGCGGCCTGCTCGTCGCTTTCTCGGACCGTGACGGTCAGGGTCTTGACGGTGCTGGTGTTGCGGCTGACGGATTCGAGTTTGCCTTGGGCGAGGCGGTTGTAGTCGAGCCGGTAGTGGTCGAGGCTGTCGCCGGTCTCGTCCATCATCACGTCGGCGAGGATCTCGCGTACGCCGCGTGAGCGCGTGTAGGAGGCGATCTGCACGCTTTGCCCGGCCTCGAAGCTGTTGATGAGCTTGGCCCACCGGTCAATGATCTCCATCTGATGGGATTCCGGGCTCAACTGGTAGTTGATGTCCTGGAAGAGGATGGTGGCGCTCCACCGTCCGTCGCCCAGGCTGGCGATCCCGTTGCGCAGCATCGCGTCGTAGCCGATGAGCTGCTTGACGCCCTTCGGCAGGTGCGTCGCCTTCTTCCTGTGTTCCCTGGCCCTGGCCTCGGCCGCGGCCGGGTCGCGGGTCTTTTTCTTGCCGAACCCGAACATTCCTCACCTTTCCCTTTCCTTGATTGTCGGTTTCGCGCCGGCACGGTACGGCCGTCCCGGACCGTCGAGCAGGTAGACCTCGCGCTGCGTGTAGTGGCGCAGGATGTATTTCAGGTATCTCTCGGGCATGAGGCCCTTTGGTCTCACCCATCCCCACACGGCCACGGGCAGGCCGGGCGGGAAGATCAGGTACATGGCGAGGTTGGGGTCCATGCCCAGCCCGAACCACAGGCCTATGTATCCTCCCCCGCACACGACGGCGAGGATGACGGCGGCGAGGCACTGCCGCCAGCTCATCCCCATGAACACCTTCGACTCGATGGTGGTCAATTCCCGGTAGACGGGCATCTGCAACGCCATGATGTTTGCTTCCTTTCGTGGATTGCGTTGTGTTTCATTCGCCGCCGAAGAGCTTCTTGGCGACGGAGTTGGCCGCCATGACAATGCCGATGAGCATGACGCTCGCCAGGAGCAGGCCGGTGAAGTTGTCCATCACCCAGCCGGAGAGGCTGTCGCCGTCCTTGAACTTGCTCGGGTTGAGCGTGCCGCCCACGAGCGTGCGGTACATGAGGATCGCCAGATAGAGGGTCGCGCACTGGAACACCAGAGAAGCGTACTGCTTGAAGTAGTTGATGCCCCACTGGCGGGTCTCCTCCTGGGCGATGAAAGCGATCGGTAGCGGGTTGAACGCGGTGAGCATGTATATCTGCACGAAGCGCAGGAGGATGACGACGGTGACGACGATGGTCGCGCCCTTGGAGACGAGGAACGGGATGAGCAGCAGGATCAGGCACGGTATCTGGCCCAGCACGCCGGCGGAGTCTATGGCGTCGCGCATGCTGTCGCCGAGGCCGAGGCCCGACGACGCGCCCGTGGTGGGCGCCGCCGAATGGATGCCGCCGAGCACGCTGTCGCCGATCTCGTCGATGGCCTGGAGCATGAGCTCGCTGTGCTGGGCCGCGGTGAACACAAGCGTGAGCTTGAACATCGCCATGGCGACGAGCTTGACGCCCAGCTCTCGGTCGCCGTCCGCCCGGGTGCTGACCCTGGCGAGTTCCAGGACGCACATGATCGCCAGTATCGTGCTGGCTATGGGTTTGACCGCCGAGCGGGCGACGGTCAGGCTCAGCTGGTACATGCCCGCGTTGTATTCGGCGGGGGTCTTCAGCAGGTCGGCCACGAGGTCGTCGCCGACGCCGGACCCTATCGAGTTGAGGATGCCGACGATGAAATCGACCATGCGTGGCCTCCCGTCTACAGGGCGATGTTGGAGAACAGGGCCGCGGCCGCGATGATCAGGCCGCCGCCGACGACCTGCCAGACGCCCGACTGGGTGGCGGGGCCGTTCTGGTCCTTCAGTCCTCCGGCCAGGGTGATGACGCCCCACACGGCCCACAGGCCGCCGCCGATGATGGCGAACTGGCTGAAGAGCTGCAACGCGCTGGTGACGACGCTGCCGCTGTCTGCCGCGATGGTGATTCCGTACATGATGTTTTCCTTTCGATGTTTTGGATGACATGACCACGGTATGGCCGTCGAGAAGGCTCCGGTTTGGACGTTCCCGACGAACCCGAAGAGGCTCGGACGATGGTATGGAAAAGGGCCCGCCGACCGTTTGCCGGTGGGGCCGGGTCCCGCCGCCGCGCGCCGGGCTTCGAGTGCCATGGTTCCCGTCCGGCGTTCCGCGGGCCGCGGAACATGGAAACGGACGGCATCATGCGAAAGGAAGACGGACCGATCCGCCACAAGGAGAACGGTGCCGTCCGTTTCCGGTACCCATGCCGGGAGTCGAACCCGGCGCCGTCTTTCCGAAGGTTGTCAAAGGAGATTTTCAAGGAGTCGGACGGTCGGGCATGGTGGGGTCGGCCGGTCCGTTGCCGATCCGCGCGCCCGCACGACGACGGGCGTGTGGATCGGGGGCTGTGAGTGGGCCCGCCGGCGGGCGGGTCGGCGGATTCTAGTGGTGGTTGCAACACCTGAGGTTTGAGCGGCCTTCCATGGTCACGTTGTCGGTTGTTGAGGTTATCACGCGGCGTCGAGCAGTTCGATGATCTTCTCGCTTGGTTTCATGAACCCGAGGGTTTTGCGTGGCCGGTCGTTGAGTTCCTCGGCGACCGCGTCGAGGTAGTCCTCCGGGTAGACGGATAGGTCGGTGCCTTTGGGGAAGTACTGGCGCAGGAGCCCGTTGGTGTTCTCGTTGGTGCCGCGCTGCCACGGGGAGTGCGGGTCGCAGAAGTAGACGGCCATGTCCAGCGAGGCGCCGATCCGTTTGTGCAGGGCGAGTTCCGCTCCCTGGTCCCAGGTCATCGTGTTCGTGGTGGTCTGGTACGTGTCCGTAGGACGGGTGACGTGCATTTTCCCGCCGTCGAATTCGATGGTGGCCTTTGCGCCGGTCGCGTCGGCCAATGCGTAGTGCAGTCCTCCGAGCGATGCGTACTTGTCGCCGTAGGCGGCGATGTCGTACCGGCCGAGCAGGCTGATTGCCTCGTCCACGGTGGCGGCTTTGTCCAGGAGGAGCCGGACGACGGCCAGCTGGCTGATGGACGGCTTGCCGTCGTTGGGCGCCTGCCAGCGGTGGATCTGCAGGATCGCCGCCGACAGCCCCTTCTCGTTGACTCCGTCCATGGTGGTCAGGGGCGCGATGTTCGCGCTCGTCTCAAGCTCGTCCGTGGTGGGCGTCGCGTTCGCCTTGCCGGTCATGACCGGGGCGACGCCCACGCTCCGATACCCATCCGTCGGGGCGGTGGCGACCATCATGCCGGGAACGGCCGGATACCAGTCCATGTTGCGGACCATGAGGTCATGGCCTGTGTCCGTGTCCGTGACCGCCAGCGTGGTGCATGCCTGGGTCGTGGACAGGGGTATGGGCTTGCCGTGGTTGAGGTTGGCCCGTAGCCAGGCGAGATAGTCGTCGTTGCCGCCGGCGTTCGCCGACAGGTAGTCGTCGAGCTTGTAGTCTCCCGTGTACCGGGTCTGGTACAGGTTGTCCATGATCCTGACCGGCTTTGTGGGCCCGTCCACGGCGGTCGTGGGCTTGGAATCCTCGGCCAGGGCGGTGACTGCGCCGGCCATCGAGGCGAGAAGCATGCCGACCGCCGTGATAATGGCGGCGACATGCTTGATCATGCTGCGGATGTTCATTTCAATCCTCCTCCGATTGCATGGAGGCGGAACGGAATGTCAGCCGCGCCTCCGTCGGCTGTAGGCGAACGACGCGAGGGCGAGGCAGAGAACCGCCCCCCCCCCAATGCAAACAAGGCCCCATGGGCCGTGCCTGTATTGGGTAGTGTGGATACTGGCGTGGGTTTCGGGGCCGGCGGGTTCTCGGCAGGCTTGCAGCTGGTGATGCTGGCTCCGGCCCATGGCGCGTTGTGGTGTTCGACCTTGTTGCGGAACGCGATGTTCCCGTCGGCCCACAGGGTGCCGTTGGTGTCCGTGTCGACGGTCAGGTCGCCGAGGGTGAGGATCGAGCCGGGGAACATCTTCCATTGGCTGGATGTGTCCGCCCCGGGCACGAGTCCGTTGAGCCTGAACGAGGGGATGTCGTTGACGTTCCACATGAGGCGGCTGGCGAACCGGCGGTAGGCGATGCGCCTGTCCGTGTGGTCGTTGACCGGGATGCTGATGTCCTTGTCGTCCACGAACGTGCGGTACGAGTCGTGCAAGGCCCACGGTTTGCCGGATCCGTTGATGTTGACGACGATGCTCGCGGTCGCGGGGATGCCGGTGAAGCTGAGGTCCCATTGGGTGACTCCCAGCGTCTGCTCCTGCGCGTCGACCCATGCGGGGTCGAGGTCGAACGTCTGGGTCTGGCTTTTCCCGTCGCCCTTGAAGGTGAGGATGCCCGCTTTGGACACGTTGGCTTTGGTTTCGGTCGGGTTGGTGAACGTGGTGTCCTTGTAGTTGAGGAACGTGGTCTGCGTGTAGTCACCGGTCTTGGCGGCGGTGACCGTGCCGGTCTTCTTGAATCCCTTCAACGTGGCGTTCAGGCCGGTCAGGCGGGTCGTGCCGTCGTTCCAGTCGATGGTGGACCCGTTGCCCAGGGAGACGGTCAACGCGGCCTGTTTGCCGAGGCCCGATTGGATGGTCGGGACGGGGTCGGTGGCGGTCCGCTGGTATTGCATGATCGAGATCATGTCCCGGATGTGCTGTTCGTCGTATTTCTGGAATACGGCCGGGTTGGCGGCCTGTTTGAAGTTTCCGTAGGTGAACGGGGTGGTGATGGTGCCGCCGTCCAGCGTGCCGCCGACCTTCAGCGTGCCGTCGATGATGTGCCTGTCGTCGGCGAGCAGGTCGCTGCCGGAGCGTTTCAGGTTCACGTTCCCGCCCACGTTCATGAAGTCGGCGTTCTTGTCGGGAACGTAGCCAAGAGCCCAGGCGGCGATGCCCGCAGGCACGGTGGACGGCATGTTGGTGACGTTGCCGGCGACGACGACGCTGCCCCCGTTCTCGTACATGCCGGCCATGTCCAGGTTCCCGCCCGCGTAGATGCCGGTGTTGGAGCTGGTCGTGTTCCAGTCCGTGGTCGTGCAGTCGGCGCCGGGGATGTTCCCCTCGCCGCCGCCCGTCTCCGTTTTGGTCCATACGGCGTATACGACGATCGTGCCCGAGGCGTTCTCGGGGATCGTGTATTTGCCGCCCGGTTTCACGTTCTGCCCCGTCCCGTCCTTGGACAGGGACCATCCGGTCAGCGTGTATCCGGCGTGCGTGACCCCGGTTTCGGGCAGGGTGATTGCGTCGCCCGGTTTTCCGGTCGTGTCCTTGATGGAGCCGGTCCCGCCGTTGGCGTCGTACCGGATGGTCACGGCGGCCGGTTTTGTCGTCCCGCCTCCGTCGGCCCATTCGGCGACCTGTCCGGCCACCTGGGGTTCGCCGAGCGTGTTGAGCCATTCGACGATCCGGTGCGCGGCCACATTATGCGCTTTGGGTGTGGTGTGGCGGTCGTCGGGAGCGGCATAGCCGTTCGCGTACGCGTCGGGCAGCCAATCCCACCATTGTTCGGCCACATGGAAGCCCTTGCCTTTGAACAGTTGGTAGATGACAGGCAGGTAGGGTTTCGCCGCGGTCACGTCCTTCGTGTTGAGCTTGGTCTGGGCAAGGACCTCGGGGATGTAGTCGTATTGGGCGGCGGGGAACGAGGCTTTGATCTTGTCGGCCGTCTCCTGCATGGCCTTGGCCTCCTTGGCGATGACCGTGGCGTCGATGCCTTTCTGGAAGTCGTTGCCGCCGCCGACCAGGATGACGCGGCGCACCTGCGACACGTCCGTGCCGGACTTCTTCAACCGGCTCAGGGCGATGTCTACCTGGTCGGAGTAGGTCTTGCCCTGGTAGACGAGGAAGCCGGTGCCGCCGACGGCGACGTTGAGGTCGGTCGCCCCGTCCGCATCGGACACGAGCCTCGACCAGCGGTTGGTGGAATCGACCTTGACTGCGGGGTTATTGGCGACGATGCTGTCGCCGATGTACACGTCCACCGGCTTCTCCTCCGCTATGGCGGGCATGCTTGTCGCGCCCAATCCCACAGCCAGGAGACCGATAGTGGTGATGCCGGCCGCCAGTCGGCCGGATAAGCTGGTTCTCATTTGTTCTCCTTTGTTTTTGGTCTGCTTTCCCCGGTCGTGCCGGTGGAATGAGCGGCACGCCGTGGAATTCGTGCCAGGCGTCGCGCGAACGGCCAGCCGGCCAGGAGCGTGCCTCCCATGACCGTCAATGCTGGGGTGCGCGCGTCCTTCGGCGCGTCCCGCTCGTAGGGGGCGGTCTGCGGCATGCGGGCACGCTCGCCGGTGACCAGCAGGCGTTGCGTGTTGATCCCGTACGGGGTGCAGGTGACCAGGGTCGCCAGATCTTGGCCTTTGACGATGCGCAGCGAGTCGACCTGTCCGGGGTCCACGACGCGGATGTCCGTCACCTTGTAGGCGAGCGTGCGCCCGAGCGTGTGGATGTAGAAGACGCTTCCTTTGTGCAGCTCGTCCAACCGGGTGAACATCATCTTGTCCGCCAATCCGCGGTGGCCGGTGAGCGCGGTGTGCGTGGAGGGGCCGCCGACCGGCAGGCTGGTGCCGTGCAGGTGGCCGGCGCCCATGTCCAGCACGGTGTCGGAGGAGCCGTGGCGGATGGTCAGGTCCACGCCGATGGACGGGATCGAAACCGATCCCATGACCCCGTCTCCCATATCCAATGCCTCGGTGTACGTCTGATCGTCGGAACCGCTGAAATCACCTTGTAGCTTGTGGGTGAATGGATCCTCACCCTCGCCTATGGTCGGCTGGCCGGATGCGGCCAGCGTGTGGTTGTAGGATCGGGCCTGTTCGAGCATCGATTCGAGGCGATCCTTGGGCATGCCGGCGGCCGAGGCGTCGAGCGTGGCCGTGACCGCCGACTGCTCGTGGTCGAACACGACGCGCGCGGTGAGCGGAGGAACGATCAGGCAGGCGGCGGCGAGGGCGAGCACGGCGGACAGGACGGTCCACATCATCGAGCGGACGCGCGTCCTTTTCCGTCGTCTCGTTTCCACGCGGGACATGGGAGGCGTGAGGATCCGGTCGAATTCCGGGATCACGCCGTCCGTGCCGTGTGTGGTGCCGCCGTCGGTCATTCAATCCGCTCCGGTCACTTGGCGTCTTGGGCGGTGCGGCGGCGCAGCGTCCAAGCACCGCCAGCGCCCAGGGCGAGCAGGCCGGCCATGGCCACGGTGATCGTGACGCCGGTCGCGCCGGTCTGGGCCAGCTGGCTGATGGAGTCGAGGTTCTTGACGGTCACGGCGCCGTCCTCCGCGAGGTTGGCGTTGCCGCCGGTCAGTCCGGCGTTCAGGCCGGTGCCCTTGACGCTGGCCTTGCCGTTCTTGATGGTGACGGTGAACGATGCGGGCGTGGGCAGGTAGCCGGACGGGACCGTGGACTCCTCCACGGTGTATGTGCCGTCGCCCAGGCCGTCGAACGCGAGATGACCCTGCGCGTCGGTGAGGCGTTCCGCGCCGGCCGCCTTCGCTTCGGCCGCGTCCTTGACGTCCACGTCGGACCATTTGCCGGAAGCGGCGTCGAGCTTCATGTACTTGCCGGCCTGGTTCTTGATGACGAAGCCGGCGTCCTTGACCGCGGTTCTCCCGTCGGCCTTGACCTTCGCGAGGTCGAAGTCGAAGTTCGCCAGGGTGACATCGTCGGACGTGGTCTTGTCCTTGCCGTCGAGCGTGGCCTTGACGGTGCCTGTGTTGTGGGGGTCCTTGCCGGTCACGGTCGCGTCATAGGAGATGACGACCGTCTTGCCATAGGTCGCGTCCGACAGGTACGAGTCGCCGGTCAGCGTGAAACCGCCGTCCCGGTTCCAGGTGATCGCCTCGCTGGGCACGGCCACGGCCGCCTGGTTGTCGACCTTGATCTTCAGGCTGTTCCTGACGATGGCGAGGTTGGTTGGCTGGTCCGTGTATGAGAGCTTGGTCGGGTTCGCGTTCTTCTGCGGGATTTTGAATGTGGCGGTGTAGCTGACGGTCTTGCCGATGGTCGTGTCGCCGGAGCCCTCCTTGTCGACGCTGATCGACGTGGACTTGATGACCGCGGTGCCCAACGCCTGCTTCTCCAGGTCCTTGCCGTTGATCTTGGTGCCCACGATGATCGGCAGGCCGTCCGAGTCAACGACCAGGTACAGGCCCTCGCCCGGCACGTTCAGGGTCAGGCTGCCGGTGTTGCTGGTCTTGTCGGCGACCACGGCCCCCGGCTTGTTCGCGGCGTCGGCCAATGCGTTGGCGACGGTGGAGAGCTTGGCGGCCTGGGTGGTCGCCGCGAGCGTGCCGGCCTCGTCAAGGCCCTTCGCGCTGTCCACTCCCAGCCCGGCCTTGGTCAGGGCGGCCTTCAGCCACGCCTGCGCGCCGGCCGCGTTGGTCACGTTCGTGCCGTCGATCTTCCCGTTGGCGTTGGCGTCCGCGTAGCCCGAGTAGTCGCCGATCTTGTAGGCGGAGAAGGAATGGTTGGCGAGGGTCTCGCCGGCCGGGGCGGTCAGGGTGATCGTGCCGGCATTGGCCGCGAACGCTGCCGTGGATCCCAGACCCGCGAGCAGCATCGCCGCCGCACACGCCCCCGCCGGCAGGACGGCGAGCAGACGACGGTTCTTGCGATTGGGTGTATTCATGTTTCGACCTTTCGAATCCGGGACTTTCCCGTAGATTCTTCCTTTGTGTGATTTGTGCTGACTGATGGGGCCCAGGCCATCGCCGAGAGGGATACGGCGAAGGGCCTGGGGTTCACACGCGGTTTGGAAAGTAAAGCCCCGTCCCCGCGTGTGAAGCATGGGGATGGCGTTCCACCCGTACGAGTGGAACGCCTCGGGGTCACTTGCCCGCGTTCACGGCCGTGTGGCGGCCGGAACCCTGTGCGTAGTGGCGCTTGCGGAACACGAGCAGGGAGCCGCCCGCGAGCAGCACCGCCAGAGCGCCGCCGGCAAGGCCGGCCACGGTCACGCCGGTGGAGGCCAACGGCTTGGCACGGTAGCCGTTCCAGTCGTCGGTGTTGCTGGTGGTCTGGGTGTCGGCGCACAGCTGCTTGCCGTCGATCTCGGTCACGTCGCCGGTGGAGTATTCCGGATCGGTGCCTTCGCCGCCGTCGGTCTTGTCGTTGAACGGGTCGCCGTTGGACGGCGCGCATTCCACGAGCGGGGTGCCGGTGACGATGGCGCGATCCGTGTGGGTATCGCCTTCCTTGACGCCCTTGAGCGTGCCGGTCACGCTGACCGATTCGCCCGGCTTGAGCACCAGGGTGTCCCAGTCGGCGGGATAGGTGAGCGAATCCATGTCCACGTGCGCGTCGCCGACGATGGTGGAGTCGGCGAGGTTCAGGTCGCTTGCCTTGAACCATGCGCCGTCACCGGTCTGCGGGTCGGTCTTGGAGGTGTTCGTGATGATGAACGTGATGCCGATGCTGTCGGCGTCCATCTTCAGCGCCTGCTTCGGGTCGTCGCGGTCCGCCTGCTCCTGGCCTTCCTGCTTGAGGGTCGGGGTATCGACCTTTTCGAGGTGGATGCTCGGGGTCATGTCCGGGGTGCGGGTCCACACGACGTTGGATTCGAGAGTCTTGTCGTTGTAGTGCTCCGTGAACTGATTCTCGTGGCGGTCGGTCACGGCGAGGCGCTTGCACTGGATGTAGGCGCGCCAGCCGGCCTCATGGGAGTCGTCGGAGACGAGGGCCCTGTAGCGGTCGGTCGCTTCGATGGTGACGACGTTGCGGCCGTCGACGGTGGCCGTGGAGAGGGTGAAGAGGTCGCCGCCGAGCTTCGAGCTGTCGAAGCCGGAGCCGGCGATCCTGTCGCCCTTGGATGCGACTACCTCGCCGCCCGAAAGCAGATCGCGGGTCGCGTAAACGGCCCACTGGCCCGTGTATTCGTCGAAGGCCGGGTCGAGCGCGTCTTCGATGGCCCACTCGTCCACCTGCGGGTAGGCGCGGTGGGCCGGCAGGATGCTGGAGTCGAGCTGGTAGAGGAAGCTGCGGCCCTTGTAGATGCTCTTGCCGTTGGCGGATGCGCCGCCGACCTTCACGGTGACGTCCTTGGCCGGGTTGATGGGCTTCAGGGGGTTCGTGACCTCGTTGGTGTCCTTGCGGATCTTGTTGAGCACCTGCGTGGCCTTGTTCTTCACGACATAGCCGTCGGTGACCTTGATGACGGTCATCGGCATGGTCACGGTGTACGTGTGGCCGAGGAGCGTCTGGTCGATGGCGGGCTGGGTGAGCGGGTCATGCTCGTCGGACTCGCTGTAGGCCTTGAGGTCCTCCGGCTGCGGGTCGCCCTTGACGGTCTCGCCCGTCGCGGGGATCTCGGTGTCCACCAGCTTGGCGTAGGCGTAGAGCACGCCGTCCTTGTCCTGGATGTTGAACCGGTCGGTGACGTCCTTGCCGGTCTCGTCGGTGATCTCCACGTTGGAGGCGTCGAGCTTGAGGTACTCGTCGTCGTAGTCGTCGGTCATACCGAGCCTCCAGACCTTGTACGCCTGGTTGTCCTGCTTGGCGTCGATGTCGACGCGGTAGTAGATCTCGTCGCCCAGCAGGGCGGTCTTGCCGTCGATGCTGATCGTCGGGTCCTTCTGCGTGTCCTTCTTGACGGGGTCGAGCTTCGGCGGGATGTTGAACACCTCGTTGCTCGGGGTGATCGAGTTGTTGAGGGTCAGCACCCACTTGTTGCCGACCTTGTGGTCGGTGGGGGCGTCGTCGGCGACGGTGCCCTCGAAGCGGACCTGGAGGCGGGGGTTGGTTCCCGCGCGCCACTGGCTGATCGTCTCCTGGTCGGTGACGGTCAGGGTGAACATGTGCTTGGAATCATCCCACGTGGTCGTGTACTTCTTCTTGGACACCGGCTTGCCGGTGTTCAGGTCCATCATCTCCAGGGTCTGCTTGTCCGGTTTCAGATAGGCGTCGTAGGAGTCGGTGAAGCTCACGGACTTGACCTCGTAGGAGAGGTCGGACGGCAGCTGCGGCTGGGTGTTGAGCTGGTATTCGACCTTCTGGCCGGGCTGGACGACCTTGCCGTCCACGCTCTCCTGGTCGCCGCCCTGGCTCGCCTCGCTCACCACGTCCTTCTTGACCGGCGGGACGTAGCCGCAGATCTGCGGTTCGTTGGTCGGCTCGGTGTGGTTGTTCACGGTCTCGGAGCCGCTGTTGGTCAGGTTCTTGCCGTTCGGGGCGGTACAGAAGGTGAGTTCGTCGCCCGCCTTCTTGCCGAAGTCGTCGCGCACCTGTTCCGCGCCCTTGCCGTCCGCGAAGTTCACCACGCCGGGGATCAGGAGCGTGACCTGCTTCGGGTCCTTCAGCTTCTTCATTCCCTTGAGGTAGGAGGCCTTGGCGGTGGCGGTGGCCTTGGCGCCCTGGACGGTGATGTCGAACTGGTCGGTCACGTCCTTGCCGGTGTTGACGATGTCGCTCACGCTGCTTTCGCGGTCGGTGCCGGCCGTGGCCTCGTACACGCGGATGTTCTTGGTGTCGGCGTCGAAGATGTAGTCGGCGGCCGTCCAGTCATCGGTGAGGGTGAACTGTTTCGGCGCCTGGATCAGGTTCTTGCCGACGGTGCCGTTGACGACGCTGCCGACCTTGTCGCCGTCGAGGTAGGTGTGCGCGTCGCCGCCGGTCCTGTCGGTCTCCTGCGGGTCGATGACAGCCTGCCATTCGCCGTCCTGCTCGAAGATCCAGCTCTTGTCGGGGTTCGGCTGCCAGGTGTCGAATTCCTTGCTGCCGGCGTCGGCCTCGGGTTCCTGGTTCCACTTGCCGGTCGCGTGGTCCTTGACCTTCCTGAAGTCCTTCGGCTTGCTGACGGTGATATCGAAGCTGAATTCGTACTGGTGGTCCAAGGGCATCTCGCCCTTGTCGGCCGTGCGCACCGCCGAGACGGTGTCCGTCTTGCGGTCCCAGTTGATCGTGAACTCGCCGCTCACGTCACGGTCGTTGTCGCTCTTGTCGACGAGCTTGTAGTCGTCGACGCTGTAGTCGACGCCATTGGCCGTGATCTTGTCCTTGAACGCCATCTCGTAGCCGCCCTTGCCGGTGCCGTAGGTGATGACGGTGCGGTTGGTCATGCTGTCGGCGCTCACGCCCTCGTCGATGGTCTTGACCGGCGGGGTCGGCGGTTCGGCGCTGACGGTCCAGGTCTCGGACGGGTCCTTGTCGGTCGTGTCGACGGCCGCTTTCATCTTGCCCTGCTTGGCGACCTGGATGTCGATCCAGTACTGGCCCTCCTGCCAGTGGCTCATGCCGAAGTCCGCGGGCGTAGCGAGGTTGTCGAGCTGTGTGTCGCCCGAGTTGGCGAAGGTGATCGGCTTGCTGACCGTCTTGGCGGCGACGTAGCCGTTCTTCTGGCCCTCGTAGTGGATGATGGCAGTGCCGTTCAGGTTCTCTTTGATGCTGCTGCCGTTGTTGCTCGCGTGCAGGGTGTCGCCGATCGGGTCGGTGGAGCCGACCTTCAGGTCGGTCCTCTGCTTGTGGTTAGTGGTGACGGTCAGGTCATAGTCGCGTGGCGGCTGCTGGTTGTTGACCGCGACGCACACGACCTGCACGCCGGTCGGGTACTGGTTGCCGGTCGTGGTGATCTGGTCCGTGAACTTGCTGTACACTTTCTGGACCCAGGCGGAGTCGTAGCCCTTGAGGTCGTCGCTCTTGCCGCCCAGGGCGTTCCAGTTGGCGTCGAACCGGTTGCGGAAGTCGGTCGGGTTGGTGCCCCATGGGACCAGGCCGTCTGAACCGTCCGCGATGGTCGCGGCGACGCCGATCACGCGGGCCTGGGTGGCATCGCCGTCGGACTTGTCGGCGACGGCCTGGTTGATCGCCTCGGTGCAGGAGCTCTTGATCCGGGACACGATGGCGTAGCTGTCATCGGTGGGGATCTTGTAGCCGGAATTGCGCATCGCCTGGAGCGCGTAGTTGATGGACGCCTGGCCCCATCCCTGGGTCGGTGAATCCGTGTAGTTGTTGTCGTCCTGGAGGTAGAGGATGTCCCCGCTCGGGCCGACGTTGCTGCCGCCGCCGTGGACCCCGCCGCCGCCGGAGCCGATGCCGGCGTAGGCCGGCATGGCCGTGAGCAGCATCGCGGATGCCGCAAGGCCGGCCACGGCCGCCCTCACAGCTTTCTTCTTAGGTAACCTCACTGGTTTCTCCTTACATCGTTAATGGTCTCGGACGGGGATTCGATTCCTCCCCATTCGAGACCATTGAAACCCGATTGCCGCCGTGCCGGTTTGGACATTTGGGCGACCGGCGGAGAAACTGTCAGATCGTCAGATGTTGGGCTCGCCGTGGCTGGGACCGTTCTGGGCGGGTGTGCCGCTGCCGCCGATGACGATGTGCAGGTCGGAGCCGGAACCGGACGACGAGCCGCCGCCATTGGATTGCGACGGTGAGGATGCGGAACCGCCGGAACCGGACGAGGACGCGCCCGAATACGAGTAGCCGCGGTTCGGGTTCGAGTACGATCCGCCGCCTGAATATGTTTGGGATTGCGATGCCTGCGCCCGCTGCGCGGCAGCAGCGGCCGCCGCGGCGGCTTCCTGTTCGGCCCTGGCCTTCGCCTCCGCGTCGGCTTTCTCCTTCGCGGCCCTCGATTCGTTGACCGCCTTCACGGCCTTCGCGATGGCGTCCGCGTCGCGTTTTTTGATGGCGTCCAGCAGGTTTGCGCGGGTCTTGTCGTCCGCCACCTTGCCGGCCGTCTCCTTGTACAGCGCGTCCGCGTCGTCCACGGTCTTGTCGAGTTTGGACGTTTCGACCGCTTTCACCAGCCTGTTCAGGGACTTCGTGTGGGCCTTGTACCATGATGCGTTCGCGGTGATGCCCTTCGTGGCATCCTGCACGCCGGACCGCGAATCCGCTTTGCATGACACGGTCTTCGGCGTGGACGCCTTCACAGCCTTGGACAGGGCGTCAAGGGTCTTCGCGTCCTTCACGCTTTTCCGGTCGGTCTTCGCCATACTGGCCGCCTGACCGTTCAGCAGCGTGTTGTAGTCGTTCGTCGCGGTCCGAAGGTGTTCGGATGCGGCCGCGCAGTCCGCCCTGGCCTCGGCCATGAGGCGGTCCGTATGCGTCTTCCAGGCGATACCGCCCGCCGTGAGCAGTGCGAGTGCGACGACGATGATGACGACGGCCCTTCTACGATGCGGCTTTTTCTTTTCCGTGGGCTCGGTCGAAAGTTCGATGGTCTCGTCTTCGATGGCCTTTTCTTTCTCTGTCATTTGTTCTCCTTGTTCATAGGTTCACAGCTTATCGAATCGGTGGAGCCGTCTGTATCGTTCCTCCGGCGCGTGCCGCGCATGGACGCGCCGGAGGACAACATCGAGATCCAGATGAAAAGATTCGGGACGAGGAAAAGCAGCGGGACGGCCCGATGGGCGACGGTTTGGGCCGAGTCCATCGGAGCGAAGGACGCCGCGAGGACGAGAGCGTAGGCGACGACGCACAGGCGGCACAGTCCGCGAAGGCTGCTGGATCCAGCGCGCCGGGCGGCGGTTTCGGCCATCACGCCCATCACGCCGCACAACGCCACGCGGGAGATGCAGACCAGCAGTCCGAGGAGCATGATGCGGTTCATCGTTCCCCTTTCAGGCCCAGGTACGTTTCGAGGGCGGCATCGACCACTTCCTGGATCCGCATGTCGTGCTCGGCGGCGAAGGTCTTGAGCCGGCGTCGGGTCGAGGCGCGCAGGCTCACGCTGGTCTTCACCCAGCCCTCCGCGTCGTTCGGTTTCACGGTCTTCCGGTTTTTCGGTATTTCGGTTTCCACCGATTCCGGTTTTCCGGTGTTCACCGGTTCCGTCCGGTCGCCGGCGAGCAGCGCGGTCAGGTCGCGCGGGCGGGGCGTCAGGTTCATGTTCCTCACAGTTCCACCTCCCCTTTGAGCTGTCGCATGGTCTGCTTGAGTTCGGCGGCCAGGTCGCGGTATTCATGCAGGCGGGATCCGCGGGGGCGGGTGGATTTCGCGTTGAGGATGTCCTGGCGTTTCGGGATCAGCGTCTCGAAGCATGCGATGTCCGCGGCGTCGATCCATGCCAGGGCGTCGCGCAGGGCTGTCGTGTTGACCTCGGTGCGGCACAGGAGGATCGCGGCGGGGACGCCGCGTTGGTCGCACAGATCCTTCACGCCGACCGCCTGGTCGAGATCGATGCGGCTGGGGCTCGAGGGGATGACCACGAGGTCCGCGTTGTTCACCGATTCGTCCAATGCGCGCCCGTATGGGGCGGAGTCGATCAGGATCCAGTCGACGGGGCTGTCGAGATGGCCGTTGAGTCCGCGCAGGTGCGTGATGTCGGCCGGCGCGGCGGACATCACGTCGAACGGCAGCGGGTCGTCGAGCTCGGCGGCGCGGTACCACCAGTCCTTCGCGTCGCCCTGCACGTCCGCGTCGGCGACGAGCACGTGCTGCTCGCCCTGGGACTGGTCCACGAGGGCACAGGCCAGGAACACGGCGCTTGTGGTCTTCATGCTGCCCCCCTTGCCGGTCGCCAACGCGATCACCATCGGCTCGCGGGTCTTCTTGTCGTTCATCGGTTTCTCCTTGTCTCGGTTTTCAGTGTTTCGGCATTTCGGTTTTTCGGTAAAGCGGTGTCCCGGTATTTCCGGCAGGTGCCGCGGTCCAGGCGTGGGCCGCGGCTGCGGGTATCAGAAGAGACTGCCCTGAATCAGGCCGTCCGGCACGGGTTCGGTTTTGAGGAAGAGTGGCTCGGCGTGCGCGTATTTGCGACAGGAGCGTTGGCGGCGTTTGGTCTGCCGCCAGTAGTCCCTGCCGTCCCGTCGCATGAGCCCGTCCCAGTCCGGGTGGGCGTCCAGCCATTCGCGGATCCGGCGCTGCGGAATCCGGTGCAGGCCGGCCGCGTCGACGTGCAGGTCGCGGGAGATCAGGCGGGAGAGGGCCCAACGGTTCGGATAGTCGAGTCCGCCGTACACGGCCTTGTCCTTCCACCCGTTGACGATGGCACGGCTGATGCAGTCGAGGCGCATGGGGCATGCGGAGCACAGCATGCGGCCCTTGGCACGCATCCGTTCGTCGATAAGGTCCCGCCCGTCGTCGTCGGTGGTGGTGTTCCACATGCGGTCCGCCATGTCCGGGTCGATGGCGGCGATCCTCGCGCACGCCGGCATCGCGTTCCGGCCGTTCATGGTCGCCGTCCCGGTGCGAGCTCCTGCACGTGTGGCCGGAGCCGTCCTATGGCCGTTTCGCCGGGATTGCGGGCGGCCCATGCCCGGGCGTATTGGATCAACAGTCCGACGGCCGCGGGGTGGCCGAGGCGCATGTTGCGCCAGTAGACGGCGTGCAGCTGCCAGATCAGGTCCGCGTGCCCGTCGAGCTGCGGGTTGGCGAGCAGGAACTCGTTGAATCCCGCTTCGGAGCATTCGCTGCGCGTGTTCACGGCGCCACCTCCATTCCGGTCGCGGAGTCGTGGTCATCCAGTTCGGCCAGCGTCTCCACGGCCCAGTCCGGCAGCCATGGCTGCGCGGTCACGTCCGGTTCCGGGTCATTCCGTCCAGCCTGGACGCCATCGGTGCGGCCGTCTGCGAGGATCATATCGTCGACGAGTTCGTTCCAATGCCTGGCGAGGGCCCGGCCGGTGCGGATGCGCTTGGGCCACCAGTCGCCGTGCATGGCGAAGTCGAGCGCGTCGACCATCGCGACGGTGGGCCATTGTGCGCCTTGGCCGACGAGCCGGCGGTACAGGGCGGTGACGGCCCTGCGGTCGGCCTTGGTCGGCACCGGGGTGGTCAGGCCGCGCTTAGAGCGTTGCTCGTCGAGCGAGGCGAGGACCCGTTCGACGGCTTCGGAGAGTTCGCCGTCGTCAGACTGTTCTGTTTCGTTCATCCCCTCGACGGCGGTCGCCCCGCTTGCGGGGAGATGCCCCGTAGGGGCAGAGGGGAAAGGTTTACTCGGAGGGTTTACCTGGAGGGTTTTATCCTTATATATACAGCCCTGCGAGATTTGCAGTGCTGGGGGTGCGGGATTTGCAGAGCCAGAGGTGCAGCTCTCGCAGTGCTGGCCCTGCGGGATTTGCAGAGCCGGTTCCGGCCCGTTTTCCAGCCCTGCGAGATTTGCAGTGCTGGAAAACGGCTTCGTTCCGGCGTTTTCCGGTAGCACGTCCCTGGATTCGCCGTTCTCCGTCACGGTTGTGGCCGCGGGGTCCACGGTCTTGTCCATGGTCGCGGGGTCCTGTTCCGCCGTGTGCGTCTCCCTGATCCATTCGAGGGTCGCCGGGTCGGTCTCCACCGCGAGGTCCCACACGATTTGGCAGTACTGGGGCAGTCGGTTCCTGCCTCCCTTGCCGAGACGCGCGTACCGTTGATCGCCACGGCGGATGAACCCGCGTTCCTGGAGCGTCTTCAACGCGTTGCGTACGGTTCGTTCCGAAAGCTCCGTGACGTTGACGATGGTCTTGATCTTCGGATAGGCGGCGGTGCCGTCATCATCCGCGCGGTCCGCGAGGTAGACGAGCACGGCCTTCGCGCTGGCGTTGCCCACATGGCATCTGAAGGCCCATGACAGTGCGATGTTGCTCATGCGTCCACCCCCATTCCGCGCAGGACGTCGGTCACATGCACGAGACGGCGTTCGATGGCGTTGATGCGCTCCTCCTGCGCGAGGACCACGATCATCGGAGCCGATCCGCGCGGGGGCAGCGCCTTGCCGTCATCGGTCGGATCGAGGCCGCGCCATCGGGCCACGCACTGTTCGATGCGCTTGTAGCCGATCAGCTCGGGGCCGAGGCCGGCCTCGCGGAACATCTCCACCGGAGATTCGCCACGGCGGCAGCCGGCCGCGACACGGCGCTTGAACTCGTCCGCGTACATGATGCGCCCCGACTTCACCGCCTTCACGGCGGGCAGGGACGACAGGCAATCCAGGTCGGTCAGCATTCCGAATCGCCTCCGTCCGCCTTCCGGCCCGCGTCGCGTTCGGCGGCCAGTCTGGCGGCCTGCTCGTCGCCGAGACGCGCCGCACGGCACAGGGCCAGCGTCATCAGCCACGAGAACGCGACGAACACGATCAATACGATTGCAAGCCAGTTCACGACAGCCTCCCTTCCATGGCCATGGACGGGTGCGCCATCATCGACGCGAGACGACGGGAATCGACCGGATCATTGCGGCGGACGAATACCATCACGGCCGGGAACGTCCAAACCGGCTTGCGGAAATCCCGGTTACACTCGGGAGACACAGAGCAAGACATGCGGAAGGCTTTAGTAAAGTCGTTCATGTGTGATCACTACTCCAAGACAATGCATTGGGCGGCCACGGACCGGGATCCGGCAAGATACGGGATCCGAGGCCGCTCGGAATATTGGTTGCACCGCCCGTCCCCCGACGCTCCAACATCGGGAACGGGCATTTTTTATCAGGGGAGAAAAAGGGAATCAAACCATCGCACCACCTCCCCCGGCAGGACTCCCGGCCAGCAGCAGGGACGCGACCGCCCGTTCGCGGGCGGACAGTTGAGCGTAGACCTCCTGGTCGGCGTGCGTGTAGGAGCGCACGGGGCGGATTCGCCAATCGGCAAGAGTGCGGACCTCGCCGCGGCGCAGGGCGCGCACCGCGCATTCCGGGCAAAGGTTCAGGATCCGGGAATCGAGCTGGTCGATGTAGTCATGCCAGCCGTTCATGGCGAGGAAAGCGTCGAAACCGTCCGATGTCTCCTCGTTCCAGCGGGTCGACCAGATCGCGGTGTGGCATCCGTCGCACACCTGGACGTAATCGCTCCGGCTATCCGGCCAATCAAGCTGCTCGTAAATTCCACCAGCCATCACAAAACCTCTTCTTCTTGAGCATCAGTTGAAATACCAAGAACAAAATCGGAAGAAAGTCCAAACTTGTCATGAAAAAACAACAAATCCCGCTGCTGCCAAGGAGTTTCGCCATTCAGCTTTTTGCAAACAGTCGCAGCCGATGACCCCATAGAAGCAGCAAGACGGCGATAGGAAATCCCCTGTGCCTTCAGCCATTCCTTCATGCCAGATGTTCCTTTCGCGTTCTGTTGTTTCTTCATAACTAACAATATAGCGTTTCCTTTGACGAAACGCAAATCGGTAGTGCCCGAAAAGTTACGCACTTTGGATCATGGCCGTCCATGGAGCGATGATCAGTTCGCTTCCACGAGGTTGTCATCGAACCGGGACATGTCGAGGTAGCGGCGGGTCGACCATTCGTTCGCG
>SKEX01000329.1_pt1 | contig 42912 bp, 30 predicted proteins | sample 4841451 | NCBI WGS metagenome assembly SKEX01 (sample SAMN11008798, study PRJNA524170) | human gut metagenome | isolation source: fecal sample from pouch patient p38, | place: Israel: Tel-Aviv | reverse complement strand
CAACATTCACCGAGGATGTTTTGGTGGCTGTGCATTCTGCACCATTTCCGCCCATCAGGGAAAGTTTATTGTCAGCCGAAGCAAAGAGTCTATACTGAAAGAGGTAAAAGAAGTTATTCAGTTACCCGATTTCAAGGGATATTTAAGTGATTTGGGAGGTCCTTCCGCTAATATGTATCAGATGAAAGGGAAAGATGAAGCTATTTGCAAGAAATGCAAACGACCGTCATGTATTCATCCGAAAGTTTGTCCGAATCTAAATACCGATCACCGCCCTCTACTGGATATTTACCATGCTGTGGATGCCTTGCCCGGAATCAAAAAATCGTTTATCGGTAGCGGTGTACGCTATGACCTGTTACTTCATCAAAGCAAAGATGAAGCTATCAACCGTAGCACTGCCGAGTATACCCGCGAATTAATAGTCAATCATGTGAGTGGCCGGTTAAAAGTAGCTCCGGAACACACCAGTGACCGGGTATTATCCGTAATGCGCAAACCTTCTTTTGAGCAATTTGAAACATTCAAGAAGATATTCGACCGTATCAACCGAGAAGAGAATCTGCGTCAGCAACTGATTCCGTATTTTATCTCTTCGCATCCCGGATGCAACGAAGAAGATATGGCGGAGCTTGCCGTTATCACTAAACGTCTGGACTTCCACCTGGAACAAGTACAGGACTTCACTCCTACTCCGATGACAGTGGCTACCGAAGCCTGGTATAGTGGATTCCATCCATACACGCTAGAACCGATCTTCAGTGCCAAAACCCAACGGGAGAAACTTGCACAACGCCAGTTCTTTTTCTGGTATAAACCGGAAGAACGAAAAAACATCATCAATGAGTTGAGACGTATCGGACGTTCAGATTTGATAGACAAGTTATACGGAAAAGGAAAGGACATGGAAAGAGGGAAAGGAAAAAGATAGAATGAAATAAATTATAAATCAAGCATAAGGCATGATTATGAATCAATTATAACTTATGATTCTATTGGCTACTTTTAAGTTAGCGCTCTCCAATTGATATATATTTGATTACCTAGTAAGTTTTCGTTTGACATATTGTCAAACGATAGTTCAATTATTGTCGGGCGTTAGTTCAACTTAAGTCAAACGAAAACTCATTAGGCAATCGAAAAAATAATATAGGTAAGAGAAAGAAATAAAAGCTACATAGTGATGAGTTGTTGCCAATAATAGCATCTTCAACTCATTTATGCTTCCTTTACCGGCAAAGCCACAATCTCCTGCAACACACTGACTGCCGTTTCCACATTAGTAACATCCTTAATCAGCATACTCCGTCTGCCGTTCTGTTCACGCAAATCACAACGACGGGTATATTTCATCATATAGTCTATCACTTTACCAAAAGCCTTACTTTGATAGAACGGACTATCCGGATTGGAAACAAAGAACAAGGTCATCCGCCCACCTTTCAGGAAGATTTTCTCTGCACCCAAACGGGCTGCGAGACGGCGTAGAGGCACAATACGGAGTAGTTCTTCCGTTTCCCGGGGAACCGGTCCGAAGCGGTCTTCCAGACGAGCACGGAAAGCTTCCACATCTTTGTCCAATGTCAGTCCATCCAGTTCACGATATAGCAACATGCGTTCGCTGCTGCCAGTTACGTAGTTGGCGGGCAATAATAGTTCGAGGTCGCTTTCTACCTGACACTCGTCTACAAACTCTTCTCCACTAATTTGTCCTTCGCCTTTGATTTCATCCGCATACAACTCTGCAAACTCGTCTGTCTTCAACTCATGGACAGCTTCGGTCAGAATTTTCTGATATGTCTCATATCCCAAATCGGCAACAAATCCGCTTTGTTCGGCTCCAAGTAGATTTCCGGCTCCACGAATATCCAAATCCTGCATGGCAATATGAATACCACTTCCCAAATCACTAAAGTTTTCAATCGCTTGAAGACGTCGCCTTCCTTCGGCTGTCAAACTACCCAACGGAGGAGCCAGCAGATAACAAAAAGCTTTCTTGTTGCTACGTCCTACCCGTCCACGCATCTGATGGAGATCACTCAATCCAAAGTTTTGCGCCTGATTGATAATGATAGTGTTGGCATTCGGAATATCAATACCACTTTCGATGATTGTAGTTGCCAAGAGTACATCATAGTCGTAGTTGACAAAATCCAGAATAATCTTCTCCAGCTCTGTCGGTTCCATCTGTCCATGTCCAATTGCTACACGGCAATCCGGGATATGACGTTCGATCATCGCTTTCAATTCCGGCAAGTTCGCAATCCGGTTATTGACAAAGAAGACTTGACCGTTGCGGCTCATCTCAAAATTGATGGCATCCGTTATCACTTCTTCATTAAAAGTATGCACTTCGGTCTGAATCGGATAGCGGTTGGGTGGCGGAGTAGAAATCACACTCAAGTCGCGTGCACCCATCAATGAAAATTGAAGGGTACGGGGAATTGGAGTAGCAGTCATCGTCAGTGTATCCACATTTACTTTCAACTGACGCAGCTTTTCTTTGACAGAGACTCCAAATTTCTGTTCTTCGTCCACAATCAACAATCCCAAGTCTTTAAACTGGACATCTTTTCCCAAGATACGGTGGGTACCTATCAGAATACCGACATCTCCCTCTTTCAATCCCTTCAATACAGCTTTGGTCTGTGCGGCAGTACGTGCGCGGCTTAAATACTCCACCCGGCACGGTAACCCTTTCAGACGCTCACGGAAAGTCTGAAAATGCTGGTAAGCAAGCACTGTTGTCGGAACCAAAACGGCTACTTGTTTATTATCGGCAACGGCTTTGAAAGCCGCACGGACCGCTACCTCGGTTTTTCCAAATCCTACATCTCCGCAGACCAGACGATCCATCGGACGGTCACTTTCCATATCCGCCTTGACATCAATCGTCGCCTTGCTCTGATCCGGTGTATCTTCATAAATAAAGGATGCTTCCAACTCACGCTGCAAGAAACTATCGGGACTATAAGAGAAACCTTTTTCCTGACGACGCTGCGAATACAATTTAATCAAATCGCGGGCAATATCCTTGATTTTACTCTTCGTACGTTCTTTCAGTTTCTCCCATGCACCTGTACCTAATTTGTTAAGGCGGGGAGCCTCTCCTTCTTTACCTTTATATTTGGAAACCTTATGCAGGGAATGAATAGAAACGAACACCACATCTTCATTTTGAAACACCAGTTTCAAAACCTCTTGCGTAGTATCACCATTCGGAATACGTACCAAGCCGGAAAAACGTCCGATACCATGATCCGTATGCACCACATAGTCTCCCGGAGTGAACTGATTCAGTTCTTTCAAAGATAGTGCCACTTTTCCCGAACGGGCTTTATCACTTTTCAGATTATATTTATGGAAACGATCAAACAACTGATGGTCTGTGAAGATACAGAGCTGCAGTGTGTTATCTACAAAACCTTCGTGAATAGTACGTTCTACGGGAGTAAAATTAATCTTATCACCCCGATCTTCAAAAATCGCTTTGATACGATCTGTTTGCTTCGTGCTGTCACTACAGATATAAAGCGAATAGCCTTTTTCCAGATAATCCTTGAAAGAAGAAGCTACCAGATCGAAATTCTTATGAAAGATAGGCTGGGCAGATGTATTGAAAGTAACACTGACATTGGGCGTTCCGGTCGGTTTATTACCAAATTCCAACCGGCGGAAATCGAGTGCCCGTACAGTAAACTCACTACCGTCTATCAATTTCCCTTCCAATGTAATGCCACCATTCTCTTCGGCCTCCTGAACGGCTATTGCCTGTGGCGTCAGCGCCTCATCGTGTACTACCTGGATTCGTTCGCGCAACCAAAGAAAATCGCGCATCGCCAAGGTAGTCTCTTTCGGGATGAAATCCAGAAAAGAAGTCGTTACGTCACCTGTCACCGCCAAATCGGGAACAATAGACACTCCATCTTTCTTCTCACGGGATAATTGAGACTCCACTTCAAAGGTACGGACACTTTCCACTTCATCACCAAAGAAATCAATACGATAAGGATATTCCGAAGCAAAAGAGAAAACGTCGATAATACTACCGCGAACAGCATATTGTCCCGGTTCATATACGTAGTCTACATATTCAAAACCATAACTATGCAACACATCGGTGATGAAAGTGGTATCCACTTTCTCTCCTACATTCAGCTTCAGCGTTTTATTACTCAATTCCTTGCGCGACACCACTTTCTCCGCCAATGCATCCGGATACGTAACGATACATAATCCCTCTTCCCCCTTTTGCAAGCGGCTAAGTACTTCTGTGCGCAAAATCTCATTGGCCGCATCTTTTTGTCCATACTTGATGGAGCGACGGAATGAAGATGGAAAGAACAAGACTCTTTCCGTACCTAATATCTGCGTCAAGTCATGATAGAAATATCCGGCTTCTTCAAGATCACCTAAAATAAATACAAACGGGCAACCACCCTCTTGCACCAGTACAGAAGAAAAAAGAGAAGCGGCGGATGCACACAGTCCTCCGCAAAAAACAGTCTGAACGGAAGTGTCCTTCAACAAGCGCTTCATTACTGCCATATTGGGGTGGGCAGCATATTGTTGTTGCAACTCAGTTATTGTCATACCTATAAAATTTCCCCGCAAAATTACAAAAAAGATTGGGAGTATACACCCAAAGAACAGAAGTATTATAATAAGGTATCTGCCGGACATTACTTAGATGTGGGGCGAGTGCTGTTAAACCGTGGGCTAAACATCCGTGAGCCGTGGGATGAGCACTGCTAAGGCGTGGGCTTACCCCAAGCGAGGTGCGGGCTTAGTTCCGACAACATGCCGTCTTATTCCGAATGGGGGTATGAAACACGTTAAATTTTCCTTAGTTCAGCTATAACTAAAGGAAAAGAACTACTTTTGTTTCTAAATTTTATAGTATCTATATGCAGACATCGGATAGCATTGTAATTATCCCCACCTATAATGAACGGGAGAACATAGAAAATATCATCCGTGCCGTTTTCGGCCTTCCCCAAGTATTCCATATTCTGGTCATAGAAGACGGCTCTCCGGACGGGACGGCAGCCATCGTAAGAAAACTGCAACAAGAATTTCCCGAACGGCTTTTTATGATTGAACGTAAAGGAAAACTGGGACTGGGCACTGCCTACATTACCGGATTTAAATGGGCACTAGAGCACGCATACGAGTATATTTTTGAAATGGATGCAGACTTCAGTCATAATCCGAATGATTTACCCCGTTTGTATCAGGCTTGTTCGGAACAAGGAGGAGATGTATCTATCGGTTCCCGTTATGTCAGCGGAGTGAATGTAGTGAATTGGCCGATGGGACGGGTATTGATGTCATACTTCGCCTCTAAATATGTGCGGTTTATCACCGGAATACCTGTACATGACACCACTGCCGGATTTGTTTGCTACCGCCGTCAGGTATTGGAAACGATCGATTTAGATCATATTCGTTTTAAAGGATATGCCTTTCAGATTGAAATGAAATTCACTGCATCCAAGTGTGGTTTCAAAATCATCGAAGTTCCCGTTATCTTCATTAATCGTGAATTAGGGACTTCTAAAATGAATAGCAGCATCTTTGGAGAAGCCATATTTGGTGTGATAAAATTAAAAGTAAATAGTTGGTTCCATAAATTCCCACAAAAGAAATGAAACGTACACTGATTCAAAATGCCGTTATTGTCAACGAAGGAAGAAAAGTTCTGGGTTCAGTAGTAATCGAGAATGAAAAGATAGCCGAAATATGGGTCGGTGAAGAAAACGCAACTGCCCCCTATGACGAGATAATAGACGCAACCGGATGTTATCTTTTGCCGGGTGCCATCGACGAACATGTGCATTTCCGCGATCCCGGACTGACTCATAAGGCAGATATCACCACAGAAAGTCGTGCTGCGGCAGCAGGAGGTGTCACCTCTATCATGGATATGCCCAATACCAATCCGCAAACTACTACATTGGAGGCTTTGGAAGAAAAATTTATACTGTTGGGTGAAAAGTCGGCTGTCAACTATTCCTGCTATTTCGGAGCAACGAATAATAACTATACCCAGTTTGCACAACTGGATAAACACCGGGTTTGTGGAGTGAAGCTATTTATGGGGTCAAGCACCGGCAATATGCTGGTAGACCGGATGGCCAGTCTGCGTAATATATTCGGTGGAACTGATCTGCTCATCGCTGCTCATTGCGAAGATCAGGGAATTATCAAAGAAAATACGGATAAATATAAGAAAGAATACGGAGACGATGTACCTTTGGCTCTTCATCCGCTCCTTCGTTCGGAAGAAGCTTGCTATCGTTCATCCGAACTGGCAGTGCAGTTGGCACGTGAGACAAACGCCCGCCTGCACATCATGCATATTTCCACAGCTAAAGAGTTGAGCCTGTTTTCTAATGTACCTTTGGTACAAAAAAAGATCACGGCAGAAGCCTGTGTTTCTCATCTGCTCTTTACGGAAGAGGACTATCAGACACTGGGTACCCGCATCAAATGCAACCCTGCCATTAAGACAGCGCAAGACCGGAAAGCTTTGCAAGAGGCTGTCAATAGCGGTTTGATTGATGCCATTGCCACAGATCATGCCCCACACTTACTTAGCGAAAAAGAAGGCGGTGCCTTAAAAGCAATGTCCGGAATGCCGATGATTCAGTTCTCACTCGTCAGTATGTTGGAGTTGACGGAAAAAGGAGTGTTTACTATCGAAAAAGTAGTAGAAAAGATGGCTCATGCTCCTGCGCAGATGTATGAGATACCAAACAGAGGATTCATTCGCAAAGGCTATCAGGCTGACTTGGTATTAGTCCGTCCCGGAAGCGAATGGACGGTAACAACCGATTGTATTCTAAGCAAATGCAAATGGAGTCCATTAGAGGGACACACATTCGACTGGAAAGTAGAGAAAACATTTGTAAACGGACATCTGTTATATAACAACGGAGAAATAGACGAGACTTATCGCGGACAGGAATTGTTCTTTGAGCGATAAATAATATTTCAGGCACGGATTACACGGATTTATTTCACGGTTTTTAGAAATATGACTATATAAAACAACAGCGTAATCCGTGTAATCCGTGCCTAAGAACATCAATATCCTGAAGGAAATCTTGCCAGGCACTACGTTGCCGCCATTAAACTCCTATTTAATTGCATAATTTATGATTTTATCTTATAAAATACATACAGTCACTCCCTACATCAACTGGATTTACTTTTTCCACGCATGGGGTTTCCAACCGCGTTTTGCAGCCATCGCCAACATTCACGGATGTGATGCCTGCCGTGCTTCGTGGCTGACAACTTTCCCGGAAGAAGAGCGTAATAAAGCTTCCGAAGCAATGCAGCTATTCAAAGAAGCCAATCGGATGCTCGATCTGCTTGACCGGGATTATGAAGTAAAGACCATCTTCAAGCTTTGCAAGGCAAACTCTGACGGGGATAACCTGATTATTGAGAAAGAAAAAGACCGGTTCATCACCTTTCCTTTACTGCGCCAACAAACGCCGAAAAGAGATGGTAGTCCTTTTCTTTGTCTAAGCGACTTTATCCGTCCGATTTCTTCCGGCATCCCGGATACCATCGGTGCTTTTGCTTCTTCCATTGATGCGGACATGGAAGGATTGTACGAACAGGATCCTTATAAACACCTGCTTGTCCAAACTCTCTCCGACCGACTGGCAGAAGCAGCAACAGAAAAGATGCATGAATATGTACGCAAAGAAGCATGGGGATATGCCAAAGACGAGAATTTAGGCATAGCGGATTTACTGGTCGAGAAATATCAAGGCATCCGACCTGCTGTCGGCTACCCGTCCTTACCGGATCAATCTGTCAACTTCCTGTTGGATGAACTATTGGATATGAAGCAGATAGGCATCTCACTAACCGAAAACGGAGCTATGTACCCGCACGCTTCTGTTTGCGGACTTATGTTCGCGCATCCTGCTTCCGAATACTTCTCCGTCGGAAAGATTGGACAAGACCAACTCGAAGATTATGCCCGCCGCCGGGGAAAAAGCATCGAAGAAATGTGTAAGTTTCTGGCAGCCAATCTTCAATAGTCCTTATTCTCCTGTGATTTTTCTCCTTTTCTCACGACTAACTAACCAGAAAAGTAATCATAGACTCCATGAGAGAACAAACAACAGAGGTCAGCGCCCCTATTGAGCAAGAGTTTTTGTCGGTGATCCGCGAATATGAACGAGTGATCTATAAGGTATGCTATCTGTATGCCAATCCCAATGCTCCTCTCAATGATCTGTATCAGGACGTGGTATTAAACCTTTGGAAAGCCTATCCCAAATTCAGAAAAGAATGTAAGGTTTCCACCTGGATTTACCGTATTGCCCTCAACACCTGTATCAGCTTCTATCGTAAAGAAAAGAATGTGCCGGAAATAGTCAGCCTCACCAAAGATACCGACTGGGCCATAGAAGCACACGACCCGATCAACGAAATGCTGAAACAGCTCTATCAGATGATCAACCAACTGGGACAACTCGACAAATCAATTATCCTGCTTTATCTCGAAGACAAAAGTTACGAGGAAATAGCAGAAATCACCGGACTGACGGTTACCAATGTAGCGACCAAACTAAGTCGTATCAAAGACAAACTTAAAAGAATGAAAAAGGAGGAATAAGATATATGGAACTGGAAGAACTGAAAAAATCTTGGAATGCCCTGGATGAACACTTGAAAGACAAAAAGTTCATTAAAGAAGAAGAGCTTGAAAAGCTGATAAGGCATGCGGACAAAGGTATCCACGCCATTGCCAGCCTGAACATCAAGCTTATTCTGATTTCTCTGCCGATACTGATCTTATTTTTAGCGGAGGTACTGTTGCACAACAGATTGAACCCGATCTATATCATTATCATTTTCGCATGGATTCCTGCTCTTTGCTGGGATATCGTCACCACCCGTTTCCTCCAACGGACACAAATAGACGAGATGCCTTTGGTAGAAGTAATCAGCCGCGTGAACCGTATCCATCGATGGACCATCAGGGAACGATTGATTGCTATTACCTTCCTCCTAGTCCTGGCTATACTTTCATTTATCTACTGGCAAGTGTGGCAATATGGAATGGGTATGATAGTTTTCTTCATCCTGTTATGGGGCGGAGGACTGGGCCTGATCTTATGGATTTACCGCAAGAAGTTCTTAAATCGTATCCACGAAATCAAGAAGAATTTAAGCGAACTGAACGAATTAATGTAAAAGAATCTAAGCTGAATAATTCATATACAGTAGGCTAAGGAGTGTGCTTACCCCACCACGGTAAGCACACTTTTTCCATTCACTTTTTTATGTACCTGCACCTGAACAGAAATCCGTTCACTCATCTCCTGCACATGAGAGATGACTCCTATTTTCCGTCCCTGCATCTGTAATTGCTCCAATGCTTCCATGGCTGTACGCAAACTTTCCGCATCCAAAGAGCCGAAACCTTCGTCAATAAAAAGAGATTCAACTTTCAGATTATTACTTGACAAGGAAGACAAACCTAAAGCTAGTGCCAAAGAAATCAGGAACGATTCACCTCCTGAAAGAGAGTATACAGTCCGTATTTCATCACACATATCGCAATCTATTACCTGAAGTGCCAACGTATCGGGCACCTGTTGTAGCTTATAACGTTTAGAGAGATAAGATAAATGTTTATTGGCATGAAGCAGCAACAAATTCAAAGTATAACTTTGAGCAATCACTTTAAATTTCGCCCCATCCGCACTGCCAATCAGTTTATTCAATTTTGCCCAACGTTCGGCAACCGTCTGTTTCTCTGCCAGTTCCTTCGCAATCTGTTCCACGGTCTGTTTATTCTTTGCTTGTTGTAGCAGGCGGGCTTCCATGGTAGAGAGGGCACGTTCGACATTCAGATTTTCTTCTTGTTGCTTCTTTATTATTTCGGGAAGCAGTTCGGGAGACTCTATCTTTTTATACTGTTCCTGCAACTCTCCTATAGCCAGTGCAATTTGCTTCATCTCTCCTTGCAAACCGGAGAGCCGGTTGTGTACCGCCTCTACTTCTTTACGCGCTTTCTCCAAAGCGAGATTCAGCTCTTTCTCTCTTTTTGCTACGACAGCTTCCGCTTCATCCGCACTTTTTCCTTTCAATAGCTGCGAACGTTCCTGACGAAGCACATTCAGCGCTTTTTCTATCACTTCAAATCTCTTTAGCTCGGCCGAAGCAGCATTCTGTAAAATTACCAGCTGTTCTTTGGCTGACGATACTTTCTGCATAACCAAACGACAGAGAGAAACATTCTCACGGAGGGCTTCACAATGTGCACGCATCTTTTTAATTTCTTCATCGCCGCGCTGCCATTCTGCGTAAAGATTGCGATATTCCAAAATACGTTCTGCCAGTTCCGCCAAACGATGTTGTATCTGCTCTTCGTTTCCGGCTTCAATCCCTGCTTTATATAATGTTGCCAACTGTTCTCCGATTTGTCCGTCCACCGTTTTTTGATGTGCCAAATCACGTTGCAGGGCAATGCTCCGGTTATTCATCTGCTGACAGTTGGCTGCTGCTGCATTATACTCCTGCTCTATACTCCGGAAAAGAGTATCTACCACCTCCTGCCCCTGATGATAAGGATGCGCTGTGCTTCCGCAAACCGGACAAGCCTCCCCTTGCTGTAATTGTCGGCGCAATGCTTTTACATCTTTTCCCACTGCCATACGTGCATTTTCGTAAAGACGTTGAGTAACTTTCAATGCGGTTTCTTGCTCCGTCAATTGTTTCAGACAATCGGCCACTTCTTTCTCCAGCCTTTCTATTTCCGTCTTTGCTTTCGTCTGCGTTTCCGTTAATTGCCGGATATTCTGCTGACGAGTCAACTCTTTTTGCAACTTCACCTGTTCTTCGGCCAATAACGGATATCCGAAAGAATTTAAGCGCAATAAACGTTCCTCATTCGTACTTGTAGCGGCAGCCAGTTTGCTTTCTTCTTGCCGTAGAATCTCTTCCACCTGTTCAAGTTGCAGTACTTCTTCTATCCCTACATGGCTTAACAAACGGCTCAGAGAAGAATAAGACACCTGTAATTGTTCCGCAGCCACCCGCATTTTTTGTTCCTGCTCCGCCACCTGCCTATTAGCCGCCTGTAAAATCTGCTGCGACTGTGTATAACTGCTTTGCTGTGATTGTATCTGTACATCCAATTGACGTGCTTTCTTCAAGTCCGGCTGTATGGCCTCCCATTGTGCCTTAAAATGCACCAATCCTTCCTCTTGGGAAGCTAATGCACCCTGCAGTACTTTCTCCCTGGCCTGTTCCTCCTGTTCTTCCTGCAGCTTTTTCTTCCAAAGTTCTTCCTGTATTTTTAATGAACGAACCACATTCAGTTGTTCATTCTGTTCTGCCAGCAGTTTAATCCCTACTGCACGCTTTTCAGTCGATAGTTCTTTCTCTTTTTGCAGAGCAAGCAGCTCTTCTTCCGGCATCAGTTCGATCACATTCATTCGATTCTGAATCAAGGTCACCTCTTCTTGTGCCGCCTTATTCCGGGCATAAACCTCTTGAGAAATCCGGGAATAAACACCGGTTCCTGTCAACTTCTCCAGTAATTCTGCTTTCGCCGCCCCTTTTGATTTCAGAAATGTAGCAAAATCATTTTGTGCCAATAATACTGTACGAGTGAACTGTTCATACGTCAGGCCAACCAACTCCACCAACTGAATCAACAACTCTTTCTTGGTACCTTGAAATTCTTTCTCCGTATCCAATTCTTTCACTTCCAGCGTTTGTGGCTGCAAAGAACCGTTTATCTTGTTTCTTGTCCGCCTCACCGACCAACGAGAGCGGTAACGCCGTCCGTCAATACCTAAGAAATCGACTTCCGCATAACCGTCACTTGTCCCCCGGCGCAACAAATTTCTAACATCAGACTGATTAATCTGATTATCTCCCACATCTGCCAGGTTCACATTTTCCACTGAAGTAGCGAAGCGGGGAGCCTTATCATACAATGCCAGACATAATGCATCTAATAAAGTAGACTTACCTGCACCGGTAGGTCCTGAAATGGCAAATATACCTGCAGAATGTAATGGTTCTGCCATAAAATCCACTTCTACCGTCCCTTCTATCGAGGTCAGATTCTTCAATCGTATAGCTAGTATTTTCATTCTTCTTCCTCCTCTTCTTTACGGATAGCAGCCAAATAGGCCTCTTCAAACAAGCCTGTCAGTTCTACAGGCATTTCCACCTGATAAATCTTCTCAAAGGCAGACTGTGCAATCTGTAAGGGAGACATCTCCTGCAACCCCCTCTTCCAGTTTTCATTTTCTTTCACCGTATTTCCGATATCAGTGCGATAGGTAGAAACAATACGCGCCAACCGATAGTTTTTATCTGCCAGTGCCTCTTCAATCTCCTGTCGAAGCATGGGTTCCGGTTCCTCCAACAATACCTTTACTTCCAGATATGGGGCTACGGCTTCTGTCTCGGGTAGTTCCTTCAAGGCTTTCAAGATAGCTTCCGGTGAGACGGGTTCTCCATTCGGCACACTCATCAAAGGTATTAATTTCGGGCATTCCAACCGTTCAATGTCCACCGCACAGCCTCCGTCGAAAGTCACCATCACGACTCCATGATGATAATGTTTCTCGGCAAAAGACATCGGAATGGGGCTTCCGGCATATCTCACATTCTCTCTTCCGGACACTCGCTGCGCTTTATGTATATGTCCTAATGCCGTATAAGCTATCTGTTCGGAAAAAGCTTCCGGAGATACACACTCCAACCCGCCAATCACGGTACGCTCGCTATAATCCTTCTCTGCAATCTCCGATCCTGTGGCCTGCAAATGACCGATAGCAAGAATCGCCTGATTCTCCGTCCTTCGCTTCCATAATCTTTGCAAAAGTTGTGCATAAAGTTCGCGAACTCCTTCCGCATACGGATTACCTTCCGTTTGCACGGCCGGATAATCTCCCTGACGCAGAAAAGGAACTGCCATGCAAAGCAATTCTACTTCCCCTTGCCGGTTCTTCAGTTCTACAGTCAAATGGTCATAATCGATCTCTCCGCCTTCGAGCTTGCGAACTACCCCTCTGACTTCCGTCCGCATAGCTTGCAACAGAGGCAAAGGAGCTTCCAGGCGTGCTGCCGAATCATGGTTGCCGGCAACAATGACAATCTGCAAATACGGATTCTCTGCTGTCACCCGATAAATAAACTGATAATACATGCTTTGGGATGCAGCGGAAGGGTTGGAAACATCAAAAACATCTCCGGCTATAATCAATGCATCAATCTCTTTCTGACGAATTTCTTCTGCCAGCCAATTCAGAAAAACTTCATGTTCTTCCGTGCGATCATAACCAAAAAAGGTTTGTCCCAGATGCCAGTCGGCAGTATGTAATATACGTATCATAATTTTGTAACTATCTCTAATAACAAGAGGCAAAAATAACACAATCAAAAAGATTATATCACATCTGCCTCTCTTTTTTACCAATAATCATGTATATTTGCAGGATAAAAATCCAACCCTATGAAGATACTGTATTATATTTATCAGATTTGCATCGCTTTGCCTGTTTTATTAGTGTTGACCATCCTCACGGCAATCGTCACTATTGTAGGTTCTCTCTTGGGAGGAGCCCACATCTGGGGATATTATCCGGGGAAGATTTGGTCACAATTAATTTGTCTGTTTCTGTTGATTCCCGTGAAGATTGAGGGACGTGAAAAGTTGCATGACAAAACTTCCTATATTTTCGTACCTAATCATCAGGGTTCATTCGATATTTTCCTTATTTATGGCTTCATCGGAAGAAACTTTAAGTGGATGATGAAAAAAAGCCTGCGTAAACTGCCGTTTGTAGGAAAAGCCTGTGAAAGTGCAGGACATATCTTTGTAGACAGATCCGGCCCTAAAAAAGTATTGGAAACAATCCGGCAGGCAAAAGACTCATTGAAAGATGGGGTTTCTCTCGTTGTCTTTCCTGAAGGAGCGCGTACATTTACAGGACACATGGGATACTTTAAGAAAGGAGCCTTCCAGTTGGCGGATGATTTACAGCTGGCGGTTGTACCCGTCACCATTGACGGCTCGTTCGAAATTCTGCCACGCACAGGCAAATGGATACACCGTCATCGCATGATTCTGACTATTCATGAACCGATTCCGCCCAAAGGGAAAGGAATGGAAAATATCAAGGCAACCATGGCAGAGGCTTACGCTGCGGTTGAAAGTGCCCTGCCGGAACAATACAAGGGAATGGTGAAAAACGAAGATCAAGACCGATAATCAGTACATAATATTTATATAAATATGAGGATGCTCACGCACCCCCATATTCCTAACCAGTTTTATGCATCAAACTATTAAATTAAGAAATTCAGATATTTAGATGTTTTGCAAGGTTATGGTTTGGTTTGACATCATTTGTAATTCTTGAAAAGTCAAATTAAAACTTTTATAAATTTCCTTTTCTAAATTCTCTAATGGGAAAGATTCATTTCTGACGCCATTAATCTTCCCTCTAAACCGATTGTTATAATGCTTGCGGAATGTATCCGGAGTAACCAGACCTCCCAAGCCATAATCCCCCACTACAATCACCGGCTTTCGGCGCAAGACCCCTTCGTAAGCGGTAATTCCCGCACCAATAATCAAGTCGGCTTCTTCAATCAGTTTACCGATTTCACTCTCGGAGGATATATAATCCACCTGATACTCTGAATATTTACTTAATAGAACTCCTATCCTTAACCTGGTGCGAGAATTAGCTATTCCGACAACAATGCTGACTTTTTGTTCTATTAACTGCAATTCGTCACCTCTCAAAGAAGAGGCGGCAGATAATTCATTAGGATTTTTCATATAGCTATTTGGTTTTTGTTGTGTCAAAAGTACGGCATGCATCCGAAAACACAAAAAAAGTCACCCGGACAAAATCAGCGCGCCTGATTTTCCGTAAACACCTACATTTCAATAAAATACAGACTATCGTTCTATTAATGACCCGGACAATTCATTTTTTATTTATCAAAAGTCCCTTAAAAACACATTCAAATCTTCTTGTGGAGAAATGCCTAATCGACCTTTCAGCCTCCCTTTTGCTTTAGTGACAGAATCGGAAGAGGTCTGAAAAATACGTGCCAGTTCTTCATTGGTCAGTCCAAATTTAAGAAAGCAACAGATCTCAAGATCATGTTTAGTCAATAAAGGAGTTTTGTCAAGCAACCGGGTAACGTAATTAGAATAGAGTAAATCAAACAGGCTAAACAATTTATAGCGTTCTCCATTAGACAATTTGCCTCTTAATGTTCCCTCTTTGATAGCAAGCAGCAGACGAAAAGCGGATATGTACTGTTCAGAAGAGGGTCCGACAGTTAATTCTCCTCCCAGTTCTTTCAACAGTCCCGATAAGGTTTTGTTCTGCATACTCAAAAGAACAATCTTTCCATTCAACTCGCCTACCTTCATTCGATTTTCTTCCAGTATGCGGTTCTCTTCCAGTACTTGATCTTTCAACTCCTGAATTTCTTCCATCTCCTGCTGGTATCGCTTTATCTCCTCTTCATTATCTCTAATCTGGGATTCGATTTCGGCAATCTTCTTCCTGTGATTCTTACTTTTGTAGTAGTAATAACACATATAGAAGGCCACAATCAGGAAAATAACCGTACCGCAAAATATAAAAACCGTACGGTCCACTTTCAGTTGTAAATTATCATTCCGGAGCTTCTCGTTCTCGTACTGCTTTTGCAGTTCTGTTATCAGCTCCTGCGAATCGACTTCATCCAATACATTCACGATAGAGTCCGCTTTTTCATGATAGATAATCGCTTCCTCAAAATTATCAATATCTTTTTCCAGAAAGTATAAATTGTTATATGCGTCAATACGGGTATATTCTTTAGAAGAATTGATACTCATCTTAAAATATTTCCGGGCGTTCTCTACATCGCCCATCTGTATATACAAATAACCGAGAGACATACACTCCACGTATTTCCTTTCTTCATCCGTTTCTTTTTCATAAGCAGCAAGAAAATAGCGTTCTGACTTTTTCAGTTCTCCCATAGAACGGCACAGTATCCCCAACTCATGTAAAATGGAAACTTCAGACGAATATTGCTTTTCCCTGGCTAGTGCTAAAGCATTAATATAATAGAAATAACAGCTATCCCATTTATTCTGAAACAAATAAGCCCGGCCTATATTTTGCCCGGCTCTGACAAGACTCAAAGAATCTTTCAACTCTTCATAGATTGTATATGACTCCCGAAAATTCTCCAACGACTCCTGATACAATTTCTTTTTCCGGTTAATCATCCCTATCTCATCAGTAGCCATTGCAAGCATCTTACAACATTGAATATTCCCGAACATTTCTTTTGCCGAAGACAGGAATGTCAAAGCCTCTTCATCTTTGCCCAGTTCACGCAACACTCTTCCATAATAATACTGTGCTTTAGCACGCGTTGCGGAGTCACCACGCTCTACAGTATAGTAATTCAGTGCCAGTGCAATCAATGAGTCAGAAGTAAACTTCACACAGTTCCGATCCATCGCCTGCGTCAATAAAAGTGCATAATCCGCCTGCAACTTTCCACGTAGTTTTTCAGTATGAGGTATTGACTTTAATAGATACAGAGCTGTATCCGGAAGAGATTCCATGCACATTTCGATCCTCCGGAATGCCGCATCAGGGGCCTCCGAATCTCTATGACAAGAAACCGATAAGACTAAAATAAAAAAGAAAGCGGCGTATACCGGAACAGTAGTCGTTTTCACTTTACTTGAGTTTTGTGCAAAAATACACAAAAAACTCAAGTATTACTTATTTGTTGAAGCATTTTGTTCCAATCGTTGATGTTCTTCTATCAACTTCATGTTTTCTCTTGCTTTAGACAGGAATTCTCTAACCAGCTTATTATCTTTAAAAGAATAAGGAGCATCCTTGATTATATCATCAATTTGCGGAGTCATAATCGGATAAGGCAAAGAGCTGCAGAGCATCATAAACACACTGGGTCCCAGCACATTTTCATAATTATCGGAGATGAACGTTTTTACATACTGATTCATCGCTTTCATCAGTGAGTCTCCTTCCACCACCAACTGACCGTGAATTTCATCCAGATCGCCTCCATCCAGTACCATACGGGTTTCCTTCTGCTCCAGTTCACCAATGCTTTCTTCCAATTGGTTTCTTTTGCTGATAAACTCATACAGTGCATTATTTAAAGATGTTCCGACTGCCTTGAGGTCCGTATTGCTAATGGTAACTGTTATCTTCCCACTTTCCAGCACAATCGGCATAATGCTTTCTTCATCCATGTAAAGTGTCACCATCTGTACGGAATCTATTTTCCCTTTCATTGAGAACAGACCATGCACTACTTCAGCTGAATCCAGCTTCACCCACTCTCCATCCCGAAGGGATTTAAGATACAGCATCTTTCCATCCAGACTATTCACTGAAGAGGTTCCTTCAATCTTGTACTTACTGGTGCAGGAAGCAAAAAACGGAAGCAAAAGTAAAAAAGGCAAAATTTTATTCACGTTCATCTATTCATTAAATTCTGGGTACAAAGGTACAACTGATTCAGAATTCAAAGAAACATTTTATCAATATTTAAATCTTGTAAGACTCTTTTCTTTAATAATCCTTATAAACATAGGTACAAGGCTCTTTTTTTCATTTAGTTTATCTAATTTTGCAGTCATGAAAACATCAACATTTGCCCCTTTTGCCAAACCGCTTTATGTAATGGTAAAGCCTGTAGGTGCCGTATGTAATCTAGCATGCGATTACTGCTATTATTTGGAAAAGGCCAACCTATACAAAGACAATCCGAAACACGTAATGAGCGATGAACTTCTGGAAAAGTTTATCGACGAGTACATTAACTCACAAACCATGCCACAGGTGCTTTTCACCTGGCACGGAGGAGAAACGCTGATGCGACCGCTCTCCTTCTATAAAAAGGCAATGGAACTACAAAAGAAGTATGCCCGCGGACGAACGATCGACAACTGCATCCAAACCAACGGAACCATGCTCACCGACGAATGGTGTGAATTCTTCCGTGAAAACAATTGGCTGGTAGGAGTCTCTATCGATGGTCCCCAGGAGTTTCATGACGAGTATCGTAAAAACAAAATGGGAAAACCCTCTTTTGTGAAAGTGATGCAAGGCATCAATCTTTTGAAAAAACATGGGGTGGAATGGAATGCGATGGCAGTCATTAATGACTTCAATGCCGACTACCCACTAGACTTTTACCATTTCTTTAAAGAAATCGGTTGCCAGTATATCCAGTTCGCTCCTATCGTTGAACGTATTCTCTCACATGAAGACGGTCGTCACCTCGCTTCTCTTGCAGAAAATAAAGCCGGAACTCTTGCTGATTTTTCGATCACCCCGGAACAATGGGGTAACTTCCTTTGTACTCTTTTCGACGAATGGGTGAAAGAAGACGTAGGCAAATACTACGTACAAATATTCGATTCGACTTTGGCGAATTGGATGGGCGAACAACCCGGTATATGCACAATGGCAAAGACCTGTGGTCATGCCGGTGTGATGGAATTCAACGGAGATGTTTATTCTTGCGACCACTTTGTATTCCCCGAATATAAATTAGGTAACATTTACAGTAAAACTCTGGTGGAAATGATGCATAGCGAACGTCAGCACAATTTCGGGAACATGAAATATCAGTCTCTCCCCACTCAATGCAAGGAATGTGAGTTCCTGTTTGCCTGCAACGGAGAATGCCCGAAAAATCGTTTCAGCCAAACGGCCGAAGGCGAACCGGGGTTAAATTACTTATGCAAAGGGTATTATCAGTTCTTTAAGCATGTAGCTCCTTACATGGACTTTATGAAAAACGAACTAATGAATCAACGCCCGCCTGCTAATATCATGGAAGCACTGAAAAACGGAGATTTAAAAATTGAATACTAACCAATCATATATTGTAATTTTATCATTTAATAATGAACAGATTAAGACTTTATCTATTAGCGCTGACCGCGCTTTTTGTATGTTCCGTTAGAGCGGATGAGGGTATGTGGCTATTGCAACTGATGCAACAGCAACACTCCATAGACATGATGAAAAAACAGGGATTAAAACTGGAAGCACAAGACCTATATAATCCGAATGGCATTTCTCTTAAAGATGCTGTAGGTATATTCGGAGGAGGGTGTACCGGAGAAATTATCTCACCCGAAGGTTTGATTCTAACCAATCACCACTGTGGCTACGCTTCCATCCAACAACATAGTAGTGTTGAACACGATTATCTGACTGACGGTTTCTGGGCTACTTCCAGAGACAAAGAGCTCCCTACTCCGGGACTGAAATTTACATTTATCGAACGTATCGAAGATATTACGGATATTGTCAATGCTAAGATTGCGGCGAAAGAAATCACCGAATCCGAATCATTCAGCAATATATTCCTTCAAAAGCTGGCGCATGATCTTTATTTTAAAAGTGACCTGGCAGACAAAAAAGGAATTGTTCCGCAAGCTCTTCCGTTCTATGCCGGAAATAAATTCTATCTTTTCTACAAGAAAATATATCCGGATGTACGTATGGTAGCCGCTCCCCCCTCTTCTATCGGTAAGTTTGGCGGTGAAACAGACAACTGGATGTGGCCGCGTCATACCGGCGACTTTTCCATGTTCCGTATTTATGCAGATGCAAATGGTGAACCGGCAGAATACAGCGAGAGCAACGTCCCACTGAAAACCAAGAAACATTTGTCTATCTCTATCAAAGGATTGAAAGAAGGAGATTATGCAATGATTATGGGATTCCCCGGAAGTACGAGCCGCTACCTGACTGTATCAGAAGTAAAAGAACGTATGGAATCGGAGAACGATCCACGTATCCGTATTCGTGGTGCACGTTTGGCTGTCCTGAAGGAAGTAATGAATGCCAGTGACAAAATCCGTATTCAGTATGCTAACAAGTATGCAGGTTCCAGCAACTATTGGAAAAACTCCATCGGCATGAATAAAGCCATCATCGATAATGATGTATTGGGAACAAAAGCTGCACAAGAAGCCAAATTCGCAGAGTTTGCAAAAGCACAAAACAATGCTGAATATGCAGCAGTAGTGAAGAATATTGATGACCTGGTAGCTAAGACAACTCCTCTCAACTATCAGTACACCTGTTTGAGAGAGACTTTCTTCGGAGCTATCGAATTTGGCAATATTATGTTGGCTAAAACACGCGAAGCATTGCTTGAGAAAAACGATTCAGTAATCGAAGCACGCATGAAAGCCTTGGAAAGCACTTACGAAAGCATCCATAACAAAGATTACGATCATGAAGTAGACCGCAAGGTAGCGAAAGCCTTGTTCCCCTTATATGCTGAAATGATTCCGGCAAACCAACGTCCTTCTATTTATAAGGTTATTGAGCAGAAATATAAAGGCGATTATAACAAATTCGTTGATGATATGTATGACAACTCTATTTTTGCCAACCGGGCAAACTTCGAGAAGTTTACAAAGAAGCCTTCAGTGAAAGCGATTGACAATGATCTGGCACTGCAATACTGCCAGTCTAAATACGACTTGATGGATACACTGGCTTCCCAACTCAAGGATATGGATAAAGAACTGGCTTTGCTACACAAAACTTATATCCGTGGTCTGGGTGAAATGAAGTTGCCTGCACCTTCTTATCCGGATGCAAACTTTACCATTCGTCTGACCTATGGTAACGTGAAACCTTATGATCCGAAAGACGGCGTACACTACAACTACTATACGACCACTAAGGGAATTCTTGAAAAAGAAAATCCGGAAGACCGTGAATTCGTTGTACCTGCCAAACTGAAGGAACTGATTGAAAAGAAAGATTATGGCCGTTACGCTTTACCGAATGGTGATATGCCAGTCTGCTTCCTGTCGACCAACGACATCACCGGTGGTAACTCCGGTAGCCCGGTACTGAATGAAAACGGAGAACTGATCGGTTGTGCTTTTGATGGCAACTGGGAATCATTAAGCGGTGACATCAACTTCGACAACAACCTGCAACGTTGTATTAATTTAGATATCCGTTACGTCCTGTTCATTCTGGAAAAATTAGGAAACTGCGGACACCTGATCAACGAAATGACAATCGTAGAATAAATGAGAAAACAAATCCTATTTGTCCTATTTTCATTGGCAACTCTTAGCATCCACGCCGACGAAGGCATGTGGATGCTAACCGATCTGAAAGCACAGAACGCTGTTGCCATGCGCGAACTTGGTCTCGAAATTCCGATAGAGGAAGTATACAACGCAAATGGTCTTTCTCTAAAAGACGCTGTTGTACACTTCGGAGGAGGATGTACGGGAGAAGTTATCTCTTCCGAAGGACTGGTACTGACTAACCATCACTGTGGTTATGGAGCTATCCAGCAACATAGTAATGTAGAACATGACTATCTGACAGATGGTTTCTGGGCTATGAACCGTGATGCGGAACTTCCTACTCCAGGATTGACCGTCACTTTTATCGACCGTATTCTCGATGTGACCGATTACGTCACCGAGCAACTGAAAAAAGATCCGGACCCGGATGGTGTTAATTATCTATCTCCAAGTTATCTTGGCAATGTAGCAGAACGTTTTGCCAAAGCCGAGAATATAGAAATAACTCCTGCAACAAAGTTGGAGCTCAAAGCTTTTTATGGAGGAAACAAATATTACCTGTTCATCAAAACAGTGTATAGTGATATTCGTATGGTAGGGGCTCCTCCTTCTTCCATCGGTAAATTCGGAGCTGATACCGACAACTGGATGTGGCCTCGTCACACAGGCGACTTTTCTCTCTTCCGTATTTACGCGGACAAGAATGGAAAACCGGCAGAATATTCTAAAGACAACGTTCCTCTGCAAGTGAAAAAACATCTGAAGATCAGCCTCGCCGGAGTTCAGGAAGGAGATTTCACCTTTGTCATGGGATTCCCCGGACGTAACTGGCGGTATATGATTGCCGACGAAGTGGAAGAACGGATGCAAACGACCAATTTCATGCGCCAGCATGTACGCGGAGCCCGTCAGAAAGTACTTATGGAGCAAATGCTGAAAGATCCGGCAGTGCGTATTCATTATGCAAGCAAATATGCTTCTTCGGCCAATTATTGGAAAAATGCCATCGGCATGAATGAAGGACTGATACGCCTCAATGTACTGGATACCAAACGTGCACAGCAAGAAGAACTGTTAGCCCGCGGCCGTGAAAAGGGAGATGATTCGTATCAGAAAGCCTTTGATGAGATTCGCTCTATTGTATCTCACCGACGCGATGCGCTATATCATCAGCAGGCTATCAATGAAGCATTAGTCACTGCCCTTGATTTTATGCGTATTCCTTCCACGACAGAATTGGTTACCGCTCTGAAATCGAAAGATAAAGAGCAGATAAAAGAAGCAAAACTAAAACTGAAGAAAGAAGGAGATAAGTATTTTGCTTCTGTCCCCTTCCCGGACGTAGAACGGATGGTAGCCAAAGAAATGTTGAAGACTTATGCCAACTACATTCCGGCAGAACAACGAATCAACATCTTCGAAATCATCAATTCCCGTTTCAAGGGAAGTATTGACGCCTTCGTTGATGCCTGTTTCGAACATTCCATTTTCGGCAATCCTAAAAACTTTGAGAAGTTTATCAAGAAACCAAGTTTGTATAAAATAGGATATGACTGGATGGTATTATTCAAATATTCTGTTACCGACGGAATCCTGAAAACAGCCATTGCCATGAAAGAAGCCAATCAGAACTATGACGCAGCTCATAAAGTATGGGTGAAAGGTATGATGGACATGAGACAGGAAAAAGGAATGCCGATTTATCCGGATGCGAACTCTACTTTACGGTTGACATACGGCCAGGTGCTTTCTTATGAACCGGCTGACGGTGTGGTTTATGACGCTCATACCACCCTCAAAGGTGTGATGGAAAAAGAAGATCAGGGAAACTGGGAATTCGTAGTGCCTCAAAAACTAAAAGAACTATATAACTCCCAGGATTATGGACGTTATGGCAAAAACGGTGAAATGCCTGTCTGCTTTATCGTAAACACCGACAATACAGGAGGAAACTCCGGCAGCCCGGTATTTAACAGCAAAGGGCAGTTGGTAGGAACTGCTTTCGACCGCAACTTTGAAGGCTTAACAGGCGACATTGCTTTCCGTCCTTCATCGCAACGAGCCGCTTGCGTCGATATCCGCTATACCTTGTTTATCATCGATAAATATGCGGGAGCCTCTCATATCATCAATGAACTTAGCATTGTTGAGTAAATTGAGAGTTGAGAATTAAAAATTGAGAAATATGATGCCAGATGGCATAACTTTTATTTCTCAATTTTTAATTCTCAACTCTCAATTTATATAAATTCTTCCACCATATACATCTCGTCAATCATCTCATTCATTATATTCTGTAAATTCTGAACTGCTTCTTCAGGAGATTCCCCATAAGCATTACATTGCATATTTACAGTCAACCAGGCATAATAGCCACCATCTGATGCGCGTTCAAGCACATAATCCGTTCTGTTTAGCTTCATATTGGTAAATAATTAGTGAATGTTGGTATTGAAGTTATTTCTGAATGTGAAGCTGCCGGTTTCTCCAGTTCACGGATCATCCGACGTTCACAGCTGCGAACCCAATAAACGAAATGACGGTTCGGAGTATATTCTCCTGCAAAGCGAAGCAGCGGCTGCAAATCAAAGGAATCACAGATTATTCCTGCCCCCGCTTTCATTGCATCATAGGCATTGCAGTCTTGTTCAATATGTGCCGGAACCATTAATACAGGTTTTCCAAGATACATTGCTTCGCAAATGGACTCGAAGCCTGCCGTACTGGCATAAGCCTTGCAACCCGCCATCGCATTAAGAAACTTCACATCATCTATTTGATGGAAACTCAATGTTTCGTCAATCCGTGTCACCTCTTCGGCATCCGATCTATCCCAGAAAAAAGTTAAAGGAAGTCCCGGATGCTTTGCATGAAAGTTCTCTACGCTATCGGCAAACCCGGAATTAACCATATATCCATGAATATAATCACCCTCTTCCGGACGGATAGCTGTCACTTCCGGACGAATCAATGGAGGAACGGTCACTATTTGATTCATATCATCCTGTTCCATTTCCAGAAAAGACAAAGCCAGTTTCTTCGAAGATCTTAGAGCGGTCATCCGGGTAAAGAAACGCAGCATCCATAACTGGCACGAATTTTTATCCGGAAACTCGAAATCACGATGTAAAAACAAATACTGATGTCCAACACAAATATACGGAACGGAGGGACGGAAGAGTGCATAGGTAAGTCCGGTTAAAAGTTCGTAGAAGTTGATGACGACTTCCGCCCCTGTCTCCCTGATCCGCTGATTTATATAATACATGCTACGAAGATACTCCGGTAATCTTAATAAATTGTATGCAACGCTTTTCGTCAGGTTCGCCCGTTTATTGTCTGCTGTAGGCAGAAAGTTCGGACTAATGAATCGCTTCACCGGTGCATGAATACTCCGATTGAAAAATCCCGGCAAAGTACGTGTCGAACTTTTCCCGACCAAGACTTCCACTACTTCATGCCCATTGCGCAATAACATTTCTTCGAGGGTGATTGCCTGTGTAAAATGCCCTCTCCCCTCACCTTGAACAATAAATAAGAATTTCATAGTTCCATTATTTTTAGATACGCAAAGTTCCCTCTTTCACATTACAAGATGATGACTCCCTGATTACTATTTCATGAACAAAATCTGCTTTTTCTCGTTATATTAATAAAATAGAAAATCTATTTGCGGTCTTCAAAGACTGCTTTTTAACTCTAAGAAAGAAAAGATTATGGAAAAATTTGAAGATTTAATACAGTCACCAGTGCCCGTTTTAGTTGATTTCTTTGCAGAATGGTGTGGACCTTGCAAAGCAATGAAACCGGTTTTAGAAGAACTAAAACTTATTGTGGGAGATAAAGCACGTATTGCAAAGATAGACGTTGACCAGCATGAAGACCTGGCTACTAAATATCGCATACAAGCTGTACCGACCTTTATACTGTTTAAGAATGGAGAGGCTGTCTGGAGACATTCCGGTGTAATCCATAGTAGCGAACTACAAGGGGTTATCGAGAAGCATTATACATAAAAAGATAATAATAACGAATGAAGAAAGTATTAGTAATGGTAGCCCTCGTCATGATAAGCGTGATTGTATACGCATTCAACGACAGTAGGGAAACTAATCAAGGTGAAAAAGAGGTAACAGGTAACGGTGAAGTCGTCGTAATGGACAAAGAAATGTTTCTGAAAGACGTCTTCGATTATGAGAAATCAAAGGAGTGGAATTATAAAGGTAATAAACCCGCCATCATCGACCTATATGCAGATTGGTGCGGACCATGTCGCCAGACAGCTCCTATCATGAAAGAATTGGCAAAGGAATATGCCGGAAAAATTGTCATCTACAAAGTCAATGTAGATAAACAAAAAGAACTGGCAGCTTTATTTAATGCAACAAGTATTCCATTGTTTGTATTCATTCCCATGAAAGGAGATCCACAGCTTTTCCGTGGAGCTGCTGACAAGGCAACTTACAAAAAAGCGATTGATGAATTTCTCTTGAAGTAAAGAAGAAAATATAGTGACGCTATCCGGTCGGGATAGTAACGCTATACTAGGAAAAGAGTGACGGTATCCTTGCGGGATACCGTCACTCTTTTGTATATCTTGCCAATCCTTATTTGAAGTATCCCACAGGATGATTCATCATTGGCATTTGGCTATCTTTCAATTTCAAAACTTTCTTCAATTGTTCATTGTCCATCGAGGCGCGTGGCACTGTTGCTATGTTAGCAGCGGAACAGAATATTGAAATATTTTGAGAAACGATGCCGGAATCCATAGCACCCATCAACTGGCTGCGTGCACTCTGCGCATCTCCAAACCTGGAAAGATCACTGATTAACACCAAAGACACCGGAGCTGTTTTCACAAATGCCTGTCCACCGGCTACTGCTCCACGATGATCTCCTTCAGCAACCAGAGTCAACTGGTGATTTTTAGCATCATACAGATAACTCCCTTCAGGTAACACTACATATACATCCACATCCTGCTTATTCAACGCTGACGGAGCTGTTCTCATTCCAGCCTCCTTACGGTTTATCCCATTAGCAGCCCATAACAAATCAGACAGATCCGACAAACTCAATGATTTAGAAGCATACTCGCGAGTTGAATGTCGTTCAGACAATGCCTTCATCACCGCACCGGTACGGTTTAAATTAGGCTTCGGCAATTTAATCACTTTATCAGCAGCAAAAGCAGCAGCCGAAAGCATTAAACAAACTAACAATAGTTGTACTTTTCTCATAACTGTGGTATTTAAAAATTGATAGACAAATATAAATAAAAAAGGTCTGTATTCGTTGCAGAATACAGACCTTTTAAGAGTTTATTAGGCTTAATTATTTCTTATCACCGAAATAACGGTTGTACAATCCTTCAAAACCTTTACCGTGACGAGCTTCGTCTTTGCACATTTCATGTACAGTGTCATGGATAGCATCCAGATTCAAAGCTTTAGCACGAGTTGCGATACGTTTTTTATCTTCGCATGCACCTTGTTCAGCATCTTTGCGTTTCTGCAGGTTTGTTTTAGTATCCCACACGCAGTCGCCCAACAATTCTGCAAACTTAGCAGCATGTTCAGCTTCTTCCCAAGCGTAACGTTTGAAAGCTTCAGCTACTTCAGGATAACCTTCACGGTCTGCCTGACGGCTCATAGCCAAATACATACCAACTTCAGTACATTCTCCCATGAAGTGATTGTTCAGGTCCTTAATCATTTCTTCGTCACAACCTTTTGCCACACCAATAACGTGTTCGTCAGCAAAAGACAATGCGCCACCTTCTACCTCAACCACTTCTACGAATTTGCTAGCAGGAGCTTTACACAAAGGACATTTTTCAGGAGCTGCGTCACCTTCATGAACGTAACCGCATACAGTACATCTAAATTTTTTCATTTTCTTCTCAATTTTAAATTAATTAGTCAATACGTGTTTCTTTATCTTTACTTAAGCAATTCTTGCAAATACCTTTATAATAATAATGAACTTCTGATACCTGATGACCATCCATGTCTACATTCTCCACTTGTTTTATGGCTTCCGGGCATTTCAAATCATAAATGTGTCCACAACGCCTGCACAAAAAATGAGAGTGTACGGAAGTGTCAGCATCAAAGTTCGTATTCTTCTCATCAATCGTAAGCATCAAGGCCGCTCCTTGTTCAGAAAACAATTTCAGAGTATTGTAAACCGTAGTTTTTGAAAGTGTCGGCATCGAAGGAGATAGTGCAGTATATATATCATCAGCTGATGGATGAATCGGATTATCCATCAGATATTCCATGATAGCGATACGCTGCATGGAAGGCTTGATATTATGCTCTAATAATCGTTCGTATGGTTTCATTATATCTTCCTTCTTTTCAAAGTTGTATTCATTACAAGTATAAATTTAATGCAAAGATAAATACTTCTTTAGAATAAACAAATAATTTATGAAAAAAATTATCTAAATAAATCATCATAGCTACAAAAGCAGATATAAAAAAATCCGGATGATAAACTGAATGTAGTTTATCATCCGGATTTCTATAATACAATTCAATGATCAGTGAGATACAGCCCGAGTTCCAACTACAATATCAGCCGGCACTTCACCACAACGAGTGTAAACACGCACTTCTTCAGCATCATCTTCAGCAGTCCAAATCATTGATTTATCATCCAAGCCGGTAATAACATATATATGTTCCCATCCATCATTTGTGCTCAAGGTATAATCGTATGTTCCACTGATAATATCTTTTGAATCATCATTAATACCTAAATTGAAAGCACCACTAACACGTTCTGACACGGCACTGTTTAAATTAGTATACATCATGAATGCACGTTTTCCATCTTCAGCTTTACGATTAAACGTAATATAAGAATAACGCGGCTCATCTATTTTCTCACCGTTCCATTCGGTAAGACGCCATGTTCCTGCTATATTGGCATAATTCACTTCCATTGATTCCGGAGCTAATTCATCGTCATCCCCACAAGAGGATATGCAAAATAGAAGTGTAAAAAGCGTTATCATTCTGAAAAGAGTTTTCATATTCTTCTTTTTTATTAGTTCATTATATTATTCATTTCTGTAAGGAAACTTTCACACGAATAGTACGTTCCGAAGGTTTTGAATCAATTCCCTCTATAACAACAGGAAACGTAAAATCATCTTTCACAACAGAAGGCAGTAATCTACCATCTATTGTTATGACAATATCTGCCTCTTTACCCGGTTCAACAATTTCCGGTTCTGTACGAAACTTTGCGTACCGAGGAATTATCAGTGCTGAAAGGCGTAAAGAAGTCCGACTACTATTAACACAAACCAAACGTTCAACGCGAGTTGCGCTACGTGGCAGTCCATGGAATAGAATAGTCGTTTGCCTTAATCTCAATACATTTCCCATTGAATAGGGATAGTTCCTCCACTCATTAGAAGTAGGAGTTACTTCCCCGGACAATGTGATTTTTTCAGTAGGATATTTCTCTGAAAGATTGGTATAAATAAATGCTTTTTTATTCAGCTTCCCGACCTGTTCGAACGGATTAAAGGTCAATTCTATTATCCCTTTTTCTCCTGGTTTCACAGGATTTCGAGTAAATGAAGCCGTTGTACATCCACATGAAGTGGAAACTCTTGTTAATATAATCGTTTCTTTACTTGCATTGCAGAAATAAAAACGAGAAGTAACAGGCTTATCATCTTCTGACAAACGTCCAATATTAATTGTTGCTGCGTCAAAACATAAAGCTCTTTCCCCTTCCAATAAGGACGGGTTCATTATCGAATCTACTTCTGCTCGGGAGGCTAACCTCCCCTGTGCCATTGCTGACACAGAGGTTGCTAGTAGCATCAAGCTATATATCCACATTACTACTTTCATCATATCCACTTACTAATTTCTACATCCAACTACTATTTTTACGTACCGTGATATAGAATTCCTTCGTTTTTCCTCCTCCTGTTACAGTTGCTTTCGTCGAACCAGCTTTTAAGCCTGTTATAACAAAAGTTTTACCATCCGTAGTTTCCATAGTTGCCACTGTTTTATCAGCTACGTCACCAGTAAATGAAAGCCTCTCTCCATTTTCAAAGAAACGGGTATAATTTACTGTAGCAGTACCGTTTACCAACACGAAAGTATTAGGAACTTTCGTGTTCATATCCACTCCGGCACCGCCGGCAATAGCATTCAATAACTCGGCAGCACTAATTAACCCGGAACCCATTTTACCAACATATGCGCTCCGTTCCATCTGCATCTGCGACATAGAACCAGCAGCAGAGTAGTTCATCCAGAATGTTTTTGTTTCTCCTATAAAATAGTCCTCTATTTTTGCACTGACAGATTTATACACCAAGTCACGGAAATCTTCTGCACGGAAATGACGATGTTGTTGAGCTGCATATGAAAGTCCCAATGCAATAACACCTGAAACATGAGGACAAGCCATAGAGGTACCTTCCATATATCCGTATCCTTCTTTTTCTCCATCCGATTCATGTTTATCTCGGTCAACAGCCAATGGAGGTAAAGTCGAATATATCTTACCCAAATCACTTCTGTGATATTCACTATCTCCACCGGGAGCTGAAATATCAATGGCATCTCCGTAGTTTGTATATGCAGAAGGAGTACCATCAGCAGCGACGGCAGCTACAGAAACATAATCAGAATAAGCCCCTGGATATCCCGGCATTGCAGCGTACTCATTACCACCGGCAAAAACAGCAATACCACCATCAATGACTCCATTGGGAGAACCTGCATTGTGAATAAAATAATCTAACGCCTCTTTTTCAAGCGGACAAGTAGTTAACCATTGTTTATCATCAGTATATCCGGGAGAATAATTCAACGGATTGGCTAATCCTGAATTATATCCCCAACTACACTGCAACACTACTGCACCATTATCAGCAGCATATTTTATGGCTTTCGCTTCCTGATACAAAGTAGAGCCTGCATCTCCGGCAAACACTTGGCATGACATGATTTTCACTCCGCTATCAGGAGTCCCGTCACCGCCTGCGATACCACAAACACCGATACCGTTATTATTCACTGCAGCAATTGTTCCAGCTACATGCGTTCCGTGTCCGGTATCATTTACATCATCATAGGAAATAAATCCCATATCGTTCACAAAGTTATAGCCATATTTATCGCCATTATAACCATTATTATCGGCATCGGTCCGCGCACCAAATGTTTCCTCCGGATTTTCCCACATATTCGCCTGCAAGTCAGCATGATCCCACATTACACCTTCATCCAGTACAGCAACGATAATTGAAGGATCGCCAGTACATTTTTGCCATGCTTCTTTACAACCGACATCTACTCCCGGTACAGCTTGAGCTACAAGATCACCATTATCAGCCTTCACTCCGTCGAGAATCGTTCCATCATTGATATACCCCCATTGTAAATCCAAATAAGGATCAGTAAAATCTTCATCCGAAGCAACAGCACGTGTCTTTGCTCTCTTTCCAAGCGCATCAGCAGTCAGATATGTTGGTTTATCCGCTGGATCATAAGCTCTTTTGATACAATGGCTATATTCTATTTTAGCCACTTCATTCAACTTTGACAGGCTCTGAGCAACTTTCTCTATATCAACAGCCTTGTCAAAATGAATCACATACCAAAGATGCAATCCGGATTCACGGGTAAGCTCCTCTTTCCGGTTATCCACCGGAAAGATTCTTTCAAATTTATAAGTACCAATATTATCAAGTACATCATCTATCGAGGAAATACCAGAACGAGTTGCCACGCCGCCCATAGCCCGCGTAGCAAGTTGATCGAGCGTAGTAGTTACTTCCTGTTTAAATTTCACCATAATCTCACCTACATTGGCACCATCAGGAGAGTTAATAACCGGAGCTTCCGGTCCTTCAGGTATAACATCTCCTACAAGACCATTGTCCGTACACGCACCAAATGTTACTGCAAATGCAGTCATTAAAATTAAATATATCTTCTTCATACTTATTCTACTTTTTCAGGTCTACGCATAGGATACCACTGATAATATTTCTCCAAATTTGCAGGAATAGCATCCGAATCAAATCCGACAACCTTTCCCGTCTTATCTATTCTTCCATCTTCTTGAATATAAATGAAAGTAAAAGGATCCCATTTTGAATAATAAGGATGGTTGGTAATCCAATCAGGCACAGTTCCACTCAAGAAGTTCAGGTTAATTGCAAATACTTTAGTATGAGGTAATACTCTTGGAGTCTTTGCCAAAATCCCGTTCTCTCCTGTTACATCCTCAAAGCCTTTATCTCCTCCCCATGCTACTTTCAACGTATCGCCCAAGGCGGATTCTCTAACATCGTTCAAAGTATAGCAAGGAACATCTTTCATATCAGGTAATTGTCCATAAATCAAGTTACCAGTCAGACTGAGTCTCTCCAAATTATTCCATTTTAATAATTTCTTAAATGCAGCCGTATTTTTATCATAACTGCTATTCAGATTAATCACTAATCCTAAATGCTCCCTTGTATCTGTCTGCAAATTAGTAACAGCAGAATAACGTTGCATATTAGTAAAGCCCAAAGATTTTAACTTAGGGAAGTTTTCAGGACTCAACACCTCCGGTATTTCCTCAAAATTATTACTGCCCAAATCTAACGTCTCCAACGATTTTAGATTTTTAAATTCATCCGGCAATTTAGATATACCGTAAGCTGCTACCGTCAAATTCTTCAAGTACTCCAGATTACATACTGAAGAACCTAGTTCCAAATCATATAATAACATGGTGTTCTCATTACCATAGAAAGTCAATGACTCTACATAAGTCAATTTGGCGACTTCTGACGGAAGACTTTCTTTAGTTGCCAACATTCGGAATTCTGCAGAACGTACACGACCAAGTAATTCAGGTTTTGCCTTCACTTCAGGATCTTTCTTTTCCCATAATTTGATACCAGTCCAATAGTCCAGTTTTTCACTTGTATCCCAAGATGTCATACTGCGTACCTTTTCACGAATTATAATCAATGCTATTGAATCTCCCTCGCGAGTATCTTTAATTTCAGGAGCAGCTTCCTGTTTAACCAATAATTCTGCAGTCTGTGTTTGCTCCTTATCTTCCTCATTCAGCGGTAAGAATTTAACTTTCATATTTCGCTTTTGGGGATCCGTGTTCATGTTCCAAGTAAAACGAACCTTAGTAGTACGGGGACGAGCACCGGCAGTCAAATTTTGTTCATAGATATCATTCTGAATCCACGTCTTAGCAGCAGCATTCAATGCAAATGTATTTCCTTCTTCAGCTTCTTCTTCATACTGAATCCTGAAGGGAACATTTGCTGTTACAGATAGATAAAAAACGCGTTTGTCCAATGCCTCCATATTCGGAATTTCGACTTCCTCTTTACTAATGCCAATCATTTTTCCGTAACCAGTCTGGTGTACCTCTAATTTCTGAGCAGCAGCACCTTCCGGCATAAATGTAATTGCAGCATGTCGCACTTTGTTACTTAGTGTTGTATCTACCACAATTGTACATTCAGCAGAACCGATCCCATTTGCCGGCATAACTTGTACCCAAGGTTGATCCACCTTAGCGATCCATTTTGTCCCTGCAGCGACATTTACTTTTTCAGTTCCTCCTTCAGCACCCAAAGTTATTTCTTCGGTGTCAATTGATAAACCAGAAACAGCATTATCGTCAGAGTCATCGCAAGCAGCGAATATGCACATACCGGCAACAATGCTGAAAGCTATCTTTAATAACGATTTCATATTCAAATTTCTTTTTATTATCATAAACTTATCATTCTAAATCCAAAGCATCACAGCCACGAATAGCCTGTGTACGATCATAAATCAATAATAAATAACCGGACTTGATATAATTACAAGCAGCTGATACATCAATCATTAGGTTCGGATTATCTTTGATTTCAACTATTCTAAACCCTGTCAGACTTTCTTCTACCTTTCGGAAATCGTTACCACCTAAATACACTGCTAGCAAACTCGGACATTGAGATATACCTGTCGGCCAGACAGAGACAGTACGGTTACCCTGCTCGTCACGTTGATTCCTAAATGCGTATACATTCAAGTGATCTACATTTAACGGACCTGTGGCGACTTTTTCAAAACTATTATTACTTAAATCAATACCATAAAGGTAAGGTACTTTTGTCGCATCAAAATCATCCGGTAACTTTTTCAATTTATTATAGCTTAAATCCAAACTCTGCAAATAATTAGTATACTTTCCATCTAAAGCCCCCTTGGGGAAGTCTGTAATACCATTACCAGCTAAGGCTAATGTGGATATCTGAGAATTTGTTTTGAACAAAATGCCTGGGAAAGTCTTTAACTTATTATAAGCTAATGACAAAGTCGATGCATTAATTCCCTTAAAGGCGTCATCTCCAGTCCCATTTTCCCCTGCAAATCCTGTAATTTCATTGTACGAGAAATCTACTGAAGACATGACATACACTGATTTAGCATTGAAAATATTAGGAAACGTCGTTATCTTATTATGAGCAAATGAGAAAGATTCAACATCCTCATATCCACAAAAATCATTCGGTACCTCCGTTATCTGATTATAGTCCATAGTCAACTGCACCAGATTCACATCCTTACCCAACGGATATACTTTGGTGATTTTGTTGTTATTGCAATCCAATTTCCCAAGTTTCTTCAGGTTTTTAAATTCCACCGGAATTTCTGTCAAATTGTTATTACCCAGATAAAGCATCTGAATGGTCTTAGATGCCGGACTCTTTTCATCAGCTAATTTTTTCAATCCCCCCAACAATACAGCTGACTCGAGTTGAGGATTATTAGCCAAATTCAACAACTCTAAATTTGGTAGATTACAAATTTCTGTCGGAAACTGTTTCATTGAAGGACAGTTATAAATTTCGACATCCGTCAAAGATTCAAGTTTAGACAAGTCAGTGCCTTCCTCAAACCCTTCAAATTTACCATTGGCAATAAAGAATTGACGTAAATTAGTTAATTTACTAATTGATGCTGATATTTTGCAAATACCATTCGTTAATCTTCCAGGAGAAACATCTTTCAGAGAAATTCCAGAACGAGTTTGAATCTGACTGCCAGATGACTGAACCGGATATCTCAGATTGGGTTTCTGCTCTGTATTGACTTTATCTATAACCTGTAATAAAGGTTCCGAGAAGCCCATTTTCTTCCAATCTCTTTTCAAGTCCTTTCTCAAGAATGTTTCATAATAATCAGCACGAACAGCCTTTTTCTCTTCGACACTCATATAAGCCTTCAGATTTTTTTCCAAATATCCACCAACTTGATCCGAATGTGTACCAAATGTCAGAACCTGTAATTTTTCCAAATCACCGATTGCATCAGGAACATCTCCTTTAGGCCCGAATGAACCTAAATTCAGGGATACAACGCGACCTTCCGTATCTAATTCCACACCCGGTTGATCACCCCATAGATCCATATCCTTATCAAAATTCCAGTTACATCCAACAGTATGCGAAATACCGATATAGCTCCAGTGTTCTCCATCTAAAGCATCCCAGATAGCTTTTAAGGCTTTATAATCTTTCAACTTTGGTGAGTTAGTTCGCATATAAACAGGAACCTCAACCTCTGTTGTTTCATTATCCTTCACTACAAACTGGTTTTCCTTGATATTACCCACATTTACTTCAATAGACTTTTTATTTCTATCCAGTAAAGTATACTTTGAAATTTTATATGTTCCGGCCTTCAAATAAAGCAGAGAATCACTAACTGAAACAGAATAAATATATGTTTTTCTCTCACCATCTGCTGTAGTAATCTCTTTTCCTTTTTCTTGATAAGTAACAGGAATCTCTTTTAAAGGAGGTATTATTTTACCCGTCAAATACAGATCTTTTACCTCTATTGTCACATATTTGACATTTTCCAATAAATAAGCAGCATCACCAGCAGCACGGGTCGTAGTGGTAATATCCTTCACTAAAGTAAATTTTACACTACCACGTTCTACTACATTCACAGTGATATCTCGTAAAGACAAGCCACCCTCAACTACCCGAATAACTGTTTCTTTTTCCGGTTCACCAGAAATAACAGGTACTAATTCTTGTCCTTCTATTTTATAAAGATAGAATCCTACAACTGTATATTCTCCTGCCAACATTTGCATCTTCTCACTACGCATACCAAATTCTGCGTCTTGATCATTAATGGCATCCAAACCTACAGTTTGCGAAATCTCTGTTCCATCTTCATTGTTTATAAGAACAATTTTCATTTTTTGCGCCTCACGCAAATATTCCAATTCATTGGTTCCGGCACGAGTCTTTCCTGACTCTCCGTTTCCGTACGATGCGCTCTTATATAGTCTGAATTGAGCGTAACCGTAGCCAGATTGCAGTTCATCGTCATCATCAGAACATCCGGTTACAGATATTCCCATGGCCATAAGCAGGCATGAAATGAAAAGCATCTTTGTGAATAATACTGTATATTTCATAAGTTGAAAATATTTTTATTTTCCTGATTATATTGATCTATTCTTATTCCAATGGCCGTTCTACCAAAAGTACACCAATTGTCTCTCCAGAACGAGAATATAAATAAATTGTTATTGCATCACCGCCTGATTCCATCAAATACGCTTGGTATATCATAATCGTACTTCCTTCTGTCTCAACGACTACACCTTCTCCTTCGCCTTCGTATGGATTATTAGGGATAACAAGAGCATTCGCAAATTTACCATTCATATTTATGGTTACATTACCAAATGGATGCATACCTTCCAAACTAATTTGATAAACCTGATCCGTATTGTATTCTCCCCACAAAATACTAGGATCGTCCACAACCGTTTTCATATCTATTACTTCTAGTTTTCCGCCATATTCGCTACTAGCTGTAAATCCATCTTCAGAACCTCCAACTCCACTCTGCTTAAACGTTATGATATAATCATCATATTTAGAAGCAACCTCTCCATCAGGAAGTACCAAGTCATCAAAGTTGTTTTTCACCTCATTCCAAACATCTATCGGAAATACCATCACAGCTCCCCCTCTTTCTATACCATCATTATTATCGACTAATAATTCTATTGTTTCATTTTCTTTTTTCACATGAAACCAATTTGATTCAATATTTTCATCCTCTACACGAGAATAAGTATATTCTGTTTCATTAATGAGGTAAACTACTTTATATTGATCATCTTTAGCTATTACATTAAATGTAAATGGCTCCTCTTGCTCTTCCCCAGAAGATGACGAATAAGTTGATCCATCTGATGAAAAAGTCCAATTCCATTGAGATGAAATTATGATCTCAATCGCATTACTTGGTATCCCTTCATACTTCACCGGAACGGTAGCCACCTTGTCACCAGCCTCATTCACAAAAGTAAGAAAACCTTCATTAGCATTCTTAGTATATTCAGTCTGTATATTTACATAAAGTTTATTAGTGCTTTGTTCACCAGCTTCGCCGGAAGTTATATCAGCATCAATCCAATCGGGCCACTCTGCTAATTGCCAGTCAAAATTAGCACGTACATAAAAAGAAGAAGATTTATAAGCAATAGTTGCCGGATTATCTTCCGTATAAGGATTATCATTTTCATCTAATAAAGAAACTTCATATCCGGTAGATGGGCGAGTAATCTCATAAACAACCTTTTTATCAGCACCCATCCACAAAGAGATTTCCGCTTTATAAGATTTATTCAAAGCAGTAGCATCATCTCCTATACTAACTGCCACTGTCTGCTCACCAGTCTCACCGGAACAAGAATTCATCAGTTCACCACCAACAACGAACTTACACCAAAGAGCAGACGAACTCAGTTTCCAATTCATATTTGCATTGAAGGTAAGCTCTACTGTTTCCCCAACCGCACATGATATTTTCTGCACTTCTGGGAATATCGGATCACCTTGCTTCTTGTCATCGTCATCCGAACATGCCACAAAGACAAGACAAAATGCCAATACTACAAATCTCAAAAAATATATTTTATCTTTCATATAATCAATATTTTAAATTCTCAAAAGAGATCAGTTCTGACCTGCTTGCAAACGCTCTGCTTCTTCGTCACTAATCCACTCAAGAATATTAATATAGGTACCAACCGTATCTACATCCTTCACATAGACAGTGATATACTGCAAAACAAAAGTCTGACAGACATTATAATAGGAAGTATAAATTGTAGGTTGTTTTACCATTAATTTCCCATTTCCGTAAATAGTGCCAAAAGCTTCGGAAGTACTGCCCAATACCTGATCTTCCATTTCTACAAAAGGTTCCATAGGATCAGACGGATCAAACTTTAATTTTAAATCATACCCCTTATAGAAGAAGTCATGCATGATAATCGTATTTTCCTCTTCCTTATCAATTTCAGTCTGTATCAGACGGAAGTCAATATTATTCATATAATTCTGATAGAAAGATGAAGACACCTTACACCACCCTGTAAAAACATTCAGATCAAACGGACAAGATTTCATCATTTCCACACGCGTCTTTGTTCCATATATATCCCAACGTGTTTCATCATTAGAAACAAGACGTAACGTAATCGAAAGTGAATCTGTTTTTCCGATATTCTCATAAATACCTCGAATTTTCAAATCAGCAGCACGTTCACCTGCTTTGATGGTCACTGTATTTGATTCAATGACATAATGCTTCTTTTCAATCGCATTACTTGCTTTTTCGTCCACTTCCACTGCAAATGTACGATCATAATCACAAGCCACGGTAGATGCCACAGGTACAGTAAAATAGTCTTGACTATTCTGTACCGGGAAAAGAGACATCGTATCGGCGAACATTACATAGTCGGGACCATTATACGTAGTTTTAGCCATATCACCACACCCGGACAAACCGACTGTAAGTGCTATCACTACACCCATTCCTATAAATAATCGTTTCATTATCGTATTTTTTTTCTTTATACATTATTTATTACTATCATTTGGTTTGATATCAGCTCCCGGAGCTTCCAATTCATGCTGTGGAATAGGCCACACAAAATATGGATCATCTTTATCAACTTTCAATTTATTCCCCGGAGATACAGTCAGATTCTGTTCCTTACGCTCAAATCCTTCATGCCAACGTTTTAAATCATTAAGCCGAAATCCTTCCATGTAGAGTTCTTTCACACGTTCCTCGCTAATTGTTTTCAACCAATTATCTTTAGTGATATTTGTAGCACCACCATAAGATGAATAACGAGCTGTACGCAAAGTTGAAATATCTTTTCCGGCTTTTCCATAATAAGCTGCTCCCATCTGGCAGTAAGCTTCGGCCCGAATTAAGTATTGCTCAGCCAAACGGAAAGGTTTAGGCATAGTAACAAACAAAATTTGTTTTGCTATAAAATCCTTGTTTCCTGCATATTTGATCAAAAGAGGGCAAGTTAGGCCATGACTATAGCCGGTTGTAGCATTAGCAAAATAGGCATTATAACGCAAATCTGTTGTAGCATAAGAATCAAGTACCCATTGAGCAGGTACATAATCAGGTTTATAGGATGTATAATCATAATTTAGAAATACACTTCCTAGTGCTCCACCATAAGAAGTTACCTCAAACTTTACTTTCCATATAATTTCCGTAGCATCATCATACTGCCACATATACTGAAAATCATTATAGGTATTTGAGTAATTCTTCTTCGTTGCATCTGCCAGAATGTATTTTTTACTATCTATCACTTTACCAGCATACTCAACTGCCTTATCCCACTTCCGCATATACAAGTATAAACGAGCATAAAGAGAATTAACTGTACCAATGTTAAAATAGCCTGTATTGTAAAGTGTAGTATTATCATCATCATCTAATGCCAAATATTCAGCAGCCTTTTCCAAATCATCCAATACAAACTGATATGATTCCTTCAGAGATGCACGTTTCAATGGTTGAGAATTAACATAGCTGGACTTCAAAACTACCCCCAATTCATTAGCAGCCTGTTCATCACCCTCGTATGCTTTACAAAAACACTTTAGTAACTCGGAATAGGCTAAAGCACGAGCAAAATAAACTTCTCCTTTGTAGTTATCTAATTTATCCAATTGGGCATCATCAGTAGTATTCGCCTCTACTTGATCAACGTTATCAAGTATGAAATTACAACGACCAATAATGGTATACAAAGCGCCATAAATGTCTTTTATTTCCGGGTTTGTCGCCAATATCTCATTACGCCATATATTGCCATATACATTTGTATATCCCTGAACGGCATATACCAGATCCGTCTGAATATCCGGAAGCAAAGTTAAATACCCACTGTAAAGAGCAGTTGCTTTAAATCCGGCATAAATACCAATTATAGCTTGGTCCACATCCTCTACCGTTTTAATGGCATCCCCTTGCGGAATAGCATCTTCCGGATACTTATCAAGGCAAGCCGTTGATGAAAATATTATGGCAGCCAAGGTTATGTATAATTTTATTCTTCTTATCATCGTTATATCTTTTTAAAATGACAACTCTAATCCAAATGAGAACTGACGCGACATTGGGTATTGAGCCTTATAGATATTTGAACTAGATTCGGGATCCATTCCCGTAAACTTAGTAAATGTTAATAAGTTTTGACCTTGAACATAAACGCGGGCAGTATTCAGAAAATTTGTTTTACGCATCCATTTTTGTGAGAAAGCATAGCTTATCATCACATTCTTTAAACGCAGAAAAGACGCATCTTCAAGAAAACGTGAATCCATCTGTGGGGATACACCATGACGTGGAATATCCGTCAAATCTCCCGGCTTCTTCCAACGATCATAAAGTAAACGGTTTGACTGATTATAACCATTAAAAAGTCCATTTCCTTCTTCGAAATAACGGTCATTATTAACCATCCAACGATCGGCAACCCAGCTAAACTGCGCATTCAATGAAAGCCCTCTCCATGAAAGGGTCGTACCAAATCCACCTTGCCACGGAGCAAAGTAGGTTTTACCCATCATCACTTTATCATTTTCATTATATTCCGTAGTAATCTCTCCATCCTTAGTATACCACAATGCATCACCATTAGCAGGATTTACTCCGGCATAACGATTTAAATAGAATTCTCCTACAGGATGCCCGACTACCATTTTGCGTGCAGTAGTGCCATCTTCATATTCAGTTACCCCATTATAAAGTTCTGTTATCTTATTCTTATTATAAGAAACATTAGCACTGATATTCCAAATAAAATCTTTAATCTGGAGTACATCTGCATTTACAGCCAATTCGACACCACGATTCATCATCGCGCCGACATTATCCCAACGATAACCAAAACCTGTATCTGAATAAGAACACGGCACACTCATCAACATATCAGTTGTCTTCTTATTATAGAATTCAAGATCTACATTAAAACGATTAATGAAGCCTAAGTGCAAACCGACATTTGTTGTCCATAACTTCTCCCAACCTAATTTCTCATTACCAATTTGAGCAGGAGCAATACCTGCATCTCCTCCATAATTCAATCCACCGGATACGAGAGCCAAATGCTCGTAATCGCTGATAGATGAGTTACCGGAAGTACCTGTACTCAATGTAATCTGCGCATTTGTCAGCCATGAATATTTCTCCATAAACTTCTCTTTACGCAGATTCCACATTAAACCTACTGACCAAAAAGTTCCCCAGCGCTCATTACTACCAAAACGGGAAGAACCATCTGCACGAACTGAAAAGTCTGCATAATAACGATCATCATAATTATATTCACCACGAGCGAAAAAAGATAAATATGAGTAAGCGGTACTAGTATCACTCCAAGAAGAAGAGGTGGTTCCGGAACTGATATTTGTTAAGAAATCATTTGTCTGTCCTCGTGAGGTCACATGAAAAGCCTCATAACGATAATCTACTCCTTCTTGACCAAGCATGAAATTAAACGAATGTAAGTCTTTCAACATAAAACGATAATTTGCCGTATTCGTAATCATGAGATTCAGCATATCCGTTGAAGTTCGTCTTGCCGCACCATAATTATTATTAGGTTTATAGCTGGGAAAAGATTGAAGAAAGGAAGTAGAATGTGAATAATCAGCACCTAATTGCGAGCGCACTGTCAATCCCTCTATCGGATTAATTTCCGCATAAAAAGTTGATATTGCTTTATATTTCTTATTGCCTAATGGATTGTTTGCCATCCAAGCCAGAGGATTCTCGCCTGTACCTGCCCAACTGCCATCGTCTTGCAAAGCCAGACTTCCATTTTCCTTATAAGGATCCCAGTATGGCATCATAAAATGTGCCGCAGAAATAGGAGCCCACAATGCATATTCACCGTCATCACTCTGTTCTACTTCTTCATAAGCCAACATAGAGTTCGTTCCTATTTTCAACCATTCATTTGCTTTCGCTTCGACATTGGCACGGAAATTAAAACGCTCAAAAGTAGAGCCGACCGCAACACCATCCTGGTTGTAATATCCACCGGAAACAAAATAATTTATTTTTTCAGTAGCCCCGCTTACTGATAACTCATAATTTTGCAAAGGTGCGCTACTATTATAAACTTTATCAAGCCAGTTAATATCTATCTGACCCAACTTATCATAATTTTTGCCCGCATCCAGTCCTAGTTCTTTTTCATATTGGATTCGCTCGGAAGTATTCATCAGATTCCAATCCTCATTAGCCAGCTGTGAAAAACCAAGTTGTGTGCGGAAGGTGATTTTAGCAGCTTCTGACATACGTCCACGCTTTGTAGTTATTACAACCACGCCATTAGCCGCACGAGCACCATAAATAGAAGTAGAAGAGGCATCTTTCAACACAGAGATATTTTCAATATCACTGGGGCTAATTGTATTAAAATCCGCATTTGAGATAGGAACTCCATCTAATATAAATAAAGGTGCAGTACCTGAATTAATAGAGTTAGTACCACGAATCTGAAATGTAGCAGCCTTGCTAGGTTCACCAGAATTAGATAATACCATCAACCCCGGTGTCTGACCTTGAAGAGCCTGATCAAAGCTCGGTGCTGGTACATTTTCCATTTTTTCAGCTTTTACCGTAGAAACAGAACCGGCAATGGTTCCTTTCTTACGTACACCATACGCTACCACTACCACTTCGTCCACCAGCTGCGCACTACTTTCCATCGTCAGATCAATACGGGCAGATGCAGTAACCTGCCTTTCTACCGTTTTCATTCCGATATAAGAAAACTGCAAAGTGGCGGGAGATTTCGTCACTATGATTTTGTAATTACCGTCAATATCGGTAATTACACCATTTAAAGTACCCTTCTCCAAAACAGACACACCAATCATCGGCTGATTATCTTCCGCCGAAATAATATGTCCAGTTACCTGATATCCACCCTGTGCAAAAAGCAATAGGGGGATACTTGTCAGAGCGAAGAGTACAAACAAGAGAATTGATCTTCTCATCTTTGATACTTGAATTAAAAATTAATATAATTGATTTATTTTTATAAAATTTCTATAATAAGGAATACACTTATCTTCGCGTATGAAATAATAATACGCTCCTTCCCCCAATCGGTTACAAACATATCTTGCATCGATTTGGGGTAGATTATATTTTCTATAAAATACAATAGGAGTTAGACTAACTTGGCAGATTTTTTATATTACGCCAAATATCCAAATAGATTTTTCGTGTTACTGCTGTGTGAATTAAATGTTTGACCATCTGCTCTCTTAAGTTATAAATTAAACACTAATATTACTTGTTCTGTTTTAGGTTTATGTACTTTCAATGTTGTCA
>SKEX01000316.1_pt1 | contig 43715 bp, 38 predicted proteins | sample 4841451 | NCBI WGS metagenome assembly SKEX01 (sample SAMN11008798, study PRJNA524170) | human gut metagenome | isolation source: fecal sample from pouch patient p38, | place: Israel: Tel-Aviv | reverse complement strand
GGCATGATTTCCATTTCCATGATGTCTACAGAAATATTTGCAGCATACTCAAGAAGAAGTTCCTTTAATCGGGTATCTATTCCATTTGTTAAAATTTTGCGTCTATACTTAGGACACCACACAACATGGTATTTGCAAGAATAGACTATATTGTTATTAGATTTATATGCAATATTCATATGTGTATTATATACTATTTCAAAATCTAATACAAGAGTATTTTTGTTCCATCTTCAATTACTTACGTAAATTCGATGGAAGTGTCTTATATCCCCATAGCTAAAGCAAGGGGTTTTACGACACATTGGATAAAATTTTCATCACAGTCATAAAGTCGTTCCAAAAGTACCTGTCTTGTCAGGATCCTCCCCGCATTTTCCACAAAAAGCTTTAATATCCGATATTCATTCGGCGTCAGGAGCAATGTTTCTGTCCCCCTCTGTGCAGTCATTTTGTCAAAATCAATCCGGAGATATCCATCGTCATATTGCCCCTGATCCCTTTTCTCATGTTGTCCTGTACGTTTCAGGATCACCGCAATTTTTCTTTTGAGTACCGATGGGGAAAACGGCTTTGTCACATAATCATCTGCACCGAGATCATAGCCTCCTAACACATCCTCCTCTTCTTTTCTTCCCGTCAAAAACATAACCGGAACGGTATATCGTTTTTTAATCTCCTTGTAAAATGTAAATCCGTTTCCATCTGGAAGATCTACATCCAGTAGTAGCAGATCAAATTTTGATGTCTCCAACAACTGTCCCGCCTTCTTCAAAGAGTGTGCTGCAACCGTCAGATAATCTTCTTCCTCCAGTTCAAAGCAAAGCCCGGCAGAAAGCGCAATGTCATCTTCCACAAGTAGTATTTTCTTCATATACCCCTCTCCTCACTCTGATTCTTTCTTATGCACTTTGGAGATTATTTTACTAAATTTTTCAGCTTTTTACAACAGCTGTTTTCGGCTTTTATTTTCTGATGTCCTCCTCTCCTCAAAAGCCCTCCTGCTTACATACTGTCTCCTGTATCTGAAGAACTTCCTTGATTTTCTCCTGCTTCTCCCGGACCTCCCTGCTTATTTTCTCCGTTTCGGTCAGGAGGTGTCCCCTGCTTATTTCCTTCGTCCATATCAGGAGGCGTTCCTTTCATTTCTCTCTGCTCCGGATTCCCCGATCCGCCCTGCATCTGACCGCTTCCATAGATCAGAGTATCCAGCGTGATTTCTTCACTGTATGTCCCTGCCGATACCGTGTAAGTACTGTCTTTTGTAAGTTCCGGACAGCTGATCAGCACAGATGTGTATACTTTATCCGGTTCCCACTGCATAAGTTCTGTTCCATCACTGTCCTGAAGAGAAACAACACTGCCTGCCTCCTGTGATCCGACTGATACCAGCACTGTGCCCTGTGTGGAGGAACTTCCAAAATTTTGCGCCATACCGGAAGAACCTGCCGCAACGAAGGTTCCTCCGCTGATTACCGCTTCTCCATTATAGTCTAATGCACCGTTTCCATCATTGACCGGACCGGATATATAAGTTTCTCCGCCTGACACGGTCAGATCTCCATTAGAATCAATCCCGTCTCCTTCTGCATTGACATGCATCACACCGCCGGAAATATGAATGTAAGCTCCTTCTGTTGCCGCAAACTGATCTCCGCCTGCGCCTTCAAAACCGCTGCTGTCGTTTCCGCCTGCTGCATTCAGTCCATCGTCTGACGCCGTTACAGAGATATTTCCACCTGTAATATCGATGCTCAATCCTTCAATCCCTTCGTAGCTCTGGGCAATCTCTATTTCCCCGCCCAGAATCGTTGTAGAAAAATCTGCATGGATTCCGTCGTCCTGTGCCGTGATTTTAAAACTGCCGTCCGCCAGATAGACAAATCCAAGGCTGCTGTCATCTGTATTTGACGCATGGATGCCGTCTTTCCCTGACGTGATCGTAAAAGTTCCACTTAGGATCCGCACACTGTCCTTCCCGGAAAGTCCATGAGATGCCGCTGTGATGTCATAAGTACCACTTGTGAGTACAAGGTCATCTTTCGACACAACTCCATGTCCTGCTCCCGCCTTGATTCGCAATGTTCCGGCACCATTTAATGTCAGATCATCTTTTGAAAAAATGACCGCATCGATATTATTGTCATCAATTGTCGTGTAAGTTCCTCCATTAGTCAATATGTTGTCTGATCCGGATGCCGTCGTGAGAAATACTTTATCTGCTGAACGGACATAAATTGCCGCTGACTGTGCACTTGTAATCTCTACACCATTTAAAACAATCTGAATCTTATCGGTGTCCTCGGCATCTACGATAATCATTCCATTCGATAGTGTTCCCGACAAAATGTAAGTTCCTTCCTCTGTAATCGTGACTGTATTTTCTGAAATCTGCACCGCATCTGAATCACAGAGTGTGCCGTTATCCGCAAGCGTGATCAATGCACTATCTTCCTCATCGTAACCGATCTCCTTATCTCGGTCTGTAAACATTTCTGAAATATCTTTCACTGTCTGTTCCTCAGAATTGGTGGCAGTATCACTTTGGTTTTCAGAGGATGCCTCTGCATTTTTCAAAGTACATCCCGGCACTAGAAGCATTCCTGCAAACAGCCATAATAATATGATTCTTCTTTTTTTCATTGCGCACCTCCTATAATTCTCCGATAATCGTCTCCTGCTTTGATACCGTAATCTCCAAATTGCCATTTCTGCATCGCAGCTTGTCGATCATCTCCTTTTCCTGATCCCTACTTCTCAGTGTCAAATTGTAAGTTAAGCGGAACAAGCTTCCCATATTTGTCGTCTTTACTTGAACAAGTTCACATTCTGTCGTATATTTCTGCAAAATCTTATCAAACACTCCGGAATAATCAAGATCTTCCGGAATCGTGATGTGCATTGTCTTATACCGATCCTGTTTTTTTCCTGCTCCAAAGTCCAGTCGATGGTAAAGAAGACTCACTCCTCCAAGAAGCACCGCTACAAGAAATGCATACCCAAGATAGCCCATCCCCGCGACAAGCCCAGTTCCCATAGCCAGAAAGATTGCTCCGATTTCTTTTGCGGAGCCTGCAGCCGACCGGAACCGCACAAGACTAAATGCCCCTGCGACCGCTACCCCAGTTCCTACATTTCCATTTACCATCATGATCACAACACAGACAACGGCCGGAAGTATGGCCAGTGTTGCCACAAAGCTTTTTGTATACCGTGTCCCACACATATACGCAACTGCCAGGATCAAACCGATTACAAGAGAACATCCTACACAGAGCAGAAAGTCTTGCACAGCAATCACATTTGTCATATCCGTATCAAAAATCCCGCGAAACATCTGATTAAGCATAGCGCACACCTCCCTTTGCATTCTTGTTCATCATCTGCATATACGCAGAGCCATATTTAGAGAAGGATGTCTTAAACAAATGATTACTGCTCAACGTTCGGCTCATCCAAAGAGGAATGCCCCCGGATGTCTTGATTTCCAACAGTGTCTGCCCATTTTCCAATAGTGGCTTCCCATAAATTTCACTTCCCAGAGAAACATCATCCTCCCGGTAAAGTATATTTTCATCAAATGTCACCCGGAAATCACTGCCATCCAGAGAATAATATGCCTCTCTCTCATAAGTCAGAAAGACTACTGGAACTAACTGCCCATAATAGTGCCGGAAATACTTGATTTCTTCTCCAATCTGTGACTGAACCGGAAGATCTCTCCTGCGCTCAAAGCTCTCCCTGACTATCTTCTCCGGAAGTGTAAGCCTTCGTTTATAGACAATTCCGTCATATTTCTTTTTCAATTCTACAAAGACTTCATCTTCCGGATCTGCGGTCTCATAACTCCGCACTCTTAGTTTTTCCTTATATGCCGGCTTTTCCAGAGAACGGCGGATCAACCGGAATGTATCTGTATCAAAATAAATATTCCGGATGGTTGTTCTTCCATAGTGATCTATCTGCATATATGGATCCATTGCTTTTAACACTTTCTCCTTTTCCTGCCTTGTGAGCAGATATTTCAGCTCATACCGCTTAAAAGTTGTCTGATATGTCATAAATTTGTCTCCTTTTCCTTGTGATGGATCAACTATAGCAGACGAACCTTAAATCTACTTAAAAAACAGAACACCTCCATTAGCAACTGGCCAGATATGTATGATTCACTGTATCAAAAAGCCGCCTCAGTGCTTCTGCACCAAGACGGCATGCCATCTACATTTATGAAATTTAGCAAAACTCAGATTGGAAATGTAACTGTGATCCAAAGTGATCTTCCATCCTCTGTAAATGCACTGATCTTTCCCCTATGTGCGGATACTGTAGCTGCTGCAATGGAAAGTCCCAGTCCATATCCTCCTGTTTCCGAATTGCGTGACTGATCTGTTCTGTAAAAGCGGTCAAACAGATGTTCCAGTTGTTCTTTTCCTATTTGATCTGTCGTGTTATAGACCGACAGACAAATTTTGCTTTTTTGCTTTTTCAGCCGTAGAAAAATATTTCCTCCTTCCTCAGAATATTTAACTGCGTTGTCCAACAGGATACTAAAAAGTCTTTCAATTGCTTTCTCCTCCCCTTTCATCTGAAGGGACGGTTCGATTTCCCCTTCCAGATATTTCTTCTGAAGCTTTGCAGGGGCCTGAAAAGCAGCAAGTGCCTGTTCTGCCATATCGGAAATTTGGATTTCTGTCACAAATTCTTTTTTCTCTTCTTCCATACGTGCAAGAAGAATCAGGTCATTGGTCAAAGCTGCCATCCTCTCCGTCTGCATCTGAATATCCCGAAGCCATTCACTTTCTCCGTGATCCATCTCCAGCACTTCAGCATCTGCCTGTATGATCGCAAGCGGAGTTTTCAATTCATGCCCTGCATCGGTAATAAACCTTTTCTGTTTTTCATAAGTCTCTGAAAAAGGTTTCACTATGCGTGCCGACAAAAAGATAAGTAAAATCAGTACTGCCGCAAGTCCCAACACAGAAACTCCAACCGCTGTCACGACAAAATTTCGAAAAGTAGACAAATTTCTTCTGCAATCCAGAAAAACAATCCTTCTTTGCTCCCCACTTTGAAATACTTTGTAGCGGTAGTCCTCGACAAACCCACTCAGAGTTCCGCTCTCCCACACCGCCATTCCATATTTCATCGCAGTACTGCTGTCGATCATGGCAATCTTTCCAGTATCAGATGCAAGCACTTCTCCCTTTTGGTCTAGAAGAACCGAAAAATATCTCGACTCATATGGAAGTTCTGGAGACAGAAAAGGATCATTATCCACCGGGGCTTCTTTCTTTTTTTCTCTGCAAAGAGATCTGTCTGAGGAAACCTTCCTTCATTTTCTCCGAGTACTTCCAACACTCGGTCAGCATCTTCCACAATTTTTTTATAGTTTATCCCACCGATTACACCCTCGATGCAGAGCAGTACAGCAAGAAGTGACAACATCGATGCTGCAATCAATTTCATCCGCAGTTTCCCGATCATTTCAGTTCCTCCAAAGAGTATCCTGCATTTCTCGTCGCCCGGATCTGAATATCTGCATCGAGGGAACTAAGTTTTTTCCTCAAATTGGAAAGATATACCCAGACAACATTGAGTTCCGCCTCACTGTCATATCCCCAAATTTTCTCAAAGAATCGCTCGGAGGAAATTAAATGTCCTGGGTTACTCATAAGAAATTCCATCATCTGATACTCTTTATTCGCAAGCCTGATACTTCCTTTTGGTGTGGTCAATTCAAATGTCGCTCGATCCAGTGTTACATTTCCCGCTTTCAGCTGTGAATCTTCCGATTCCATTTGTACTCTTGTCATTGCCCGCAGCCGTGCCAACAACTCTTTTGCGTGAAAGGGTTTTGTCAGATAATCATTCGCTCCCGCATCAAGTCCCTCTACCTTATCATCAACTTCTCCTTTTGCTGTCAACAGCAAAACCGGAATCTTACTTCCTTTTTTTCGAATCTCCTTTAAAACAGTCAATCCATCCTTTTTCGGCATCATAATATCAAGAATAATCCCATCATAATTACCGGCTGCCATATATTCCAGAGCCGCTTCCTCGTCATAGACTGCATCTACCGAATAATTGCTTCTCTCCAAAATCGCCTTCAGCGCCTTTGCCAGTGCCTTCTCATCTTCTGCAAGTAATAACCGCAATGTCTGTTCCCTCCTTTGATTTCTGTCATGTTCTAAGTTCTAACTTAACAAAAACCGCCGGAAAAATCAATGTGTCAAATAATAATACAAACCATTCCCCCATTGCTGTCATTGACAATCTTCTGCATGGAATCCTGAAGTTTCACTTGACTTTCGTCGGTGATTTTTGTAATCTTCCCACGGATTCCATCTGTGACAAGTTCCTCGATCGATTTGCCGAAAATGTTTGTATTCCAAATTCCCTCTGCTGATGCGCTCGTCTCATTGATATAGCGCACAAGATCCTCTGCCTGTTTCTCACTTCCTACGATTGGTGCAATCTCTGTCTCGATATTTGCACGGATCATATGGATGGACGGCGCTTCTGAATGAATCTTTACGCCAAACTTACTGCCCTGTTTGATGATAACTGGTTCTTCCAGATGGATTTCCTCCCTCTTCGGTGTGACAACCCCATATCCTTTGAGGCGCACAGCATCCATCGCGTCTTTGACCTGCTCATACTCTTCTTTCATTTGGGCAAGTTTTTTCATCGTTCCAATCAACTCATATTCTCCACCGATCTTCGTTCCAGTCAGCTCACTGAGCAGTTCATAATAAAATGTCTCTGCCAGTTCCATCCGGATCTTCACTTTTCCGGTATCCATCTGAATCTCATCAATCTTGACCTCTTCAATGTAAGGACTATCAATCTTTGGCAGTCCGTCCGCTGCATTCCGGATTGTCTGAAGCCCGGCCATGATTTCTTTTACATGTACGAGCAGATCTGCCTTGATCTTATGATCCATCGGCAGCATCTCCACCCATTTTGGTATGTAAAATTCCACCTCTGCAATTGGAAATTCAAATAAAATCTGTCGGATAATATGATGGATGTCATCTTCCCGAAGCTGTTCGCAATTGACCGGAAGTGCACTGACTCCATATTTTTCTTCAATAGATGCAGCAAGCTTTTTTGTCTCTTCACTATATGGCTTCTGTGTATTGACAAGCACAATGAACGGTTTACCGATCGACTGCAGCTCTCGAATCGTCTTTTCCTCCGGCGCAACGTAACTCTCCCGCTTTAGCTCCCCAAAACTCCCATCCGCCGTCACTACAATCCCGATCGTTGCATGTTCATGGATCACCTTCTTTGTTCCGATGGTCGCAGCTTGTGTAAATGGAATCTCATGGTCAAACCATGGTGTCTTCACCTGCCGCTCTGCATCATTTTCCATATACCCGGTTGCCCCCTCCGCCATATAGCCGACACAGTCGATCAGTCTCACTTTTGCCTTCACATCCTGTGAAAGCTGGATCTCTGCCGCCTCCTTCGGGACAAATTTCGGCTCTGTTGTCATAATCGTCTTCCCTGATGCAGACTGTGGCAGTTCATCTCTCGTCCTCGCCCGACTGTTTGCATCGGTCATATTCGGCAGTACGAGCAAGTCCATAAATCGTTTGATAAAAGTTGATTTTCCAGTACGCACCGGCCCTACAATGCCCAGATAAATTTCCCCATTTGTCCTTGCCTCAATGTCTTTGTATAAATGAAACGTCTCCATAAGAATACCCCCTTGCTATGCTGATACAATCTATGCAAAAAAAGCCAGTTTTAGAATCTCCGCTATTCTATTTATTTTTTTCTTTTTCCTAAAGCATTTTTATGCTATAATATTGCGGAATAACTACAAACGAGGTGAAACATGAATATTTTGACAACATTAAAAAAATCTATCATCGGAGGATTTCTGATCGGCTTTGGCGGAACTGTCTACTTAAATATGGACAATAAGATCGTCGCTGCATTCCTCTTCGGTCTCGGACTGTTTACGATCATCAATTTCGAGTTGAACTTATATACCGGTAAGATCGGCTATCTCTCAAAAGAGAACTGGAAAGAAATACTTCTGACACTGATTGGTAATTTCATCGGTACCAACCTCTTTGCGTTTCTCGTACTTCAGACACGCCTTGCAGGAAAATTAAAAGAAGCTGTTGCTCCGGCCGTGGAACTAAAATTGTCTGACAATCTGTTAAGCACATTCATCCTTGCGATTTTCTGTGGAATCCTGATGTCCATTGCAGTCGGAACCTTTAAAAAGCTTCCAAATATTTTAGGAACTCTGGCCGTCTTTTTGTGCGTGGCAGTCTTTATCCTCGCCGGATTTGAACACTGTGTAGCGAACATGTTCTTCTTCGCACTCTCAAGTTCTCCGGCAGACTATCTTCTGACACTGCTCGTGGCAATTGCCGGAAACAGTCTTGGCGGAATCGCATTCTACAGACTGACAAAGATAAAAGAAGCTGAAGCCTAAATAAGTTGATCGCACCTGTGACCGGGCTTTCCCTGATCAGGTCATCCCTATATCCGGTACAACGAAAAACTCCTTCTCGTCAAGAAATGAATTGCTTTTCATTTTCTTTTGACGAAAAGGAGTTTTATTTTATTCAGGATTCCACTGCTGACTAAAAACAGTTTGAAATCCTTTTTCTCTTTCAATATTCAAATATCTTATGCTTCCCACGGCAGATCCGAATGTTCTGTCTTTCCATCCCGGAGCATCAGTTCTTTTACCGCCTCTGCCGCGCTCTTTTCTTCAAAGAGAACTGCATTGACCTGCTCAATGATCGGCATCTGCACTTCATATTTCTGTGCAAGCTTTACGGCTGCCTTTGTAGAATAGACACCTTCCACAACCATCTGCACTTCATCCATCGCCTGCTGCATCGTCCTTCCCTGACCGATCAGATAACCTGCTTTCCGATTCCGGCTGTGCACACTTGCACAAGTCACAATCAGATCTCCGATTCCGGTCAGTCCGGTGAAGCTCTCGATCTTTCCACCCATCTTCACCCCGAGGCGTGCGATCTCTGCAATTCCTCTCGTGATCAGAGCAGCCTTCGTGTTATCCCCGTATCCAAGTCCATCGGCAATTCCGGCAGCAAGCGCAATGACATTTTTCAGCGAGCCGCCAAGCTCGATCCCGAGAATATCCGGGCTTGTATAGACACGAAAGACTTCATTCATAAACATCTTCTGAAGATATTCGGCAGTCTCTTTTGTACGCGCCCCTACGACACAAGTCGTCGGAAGACATCTTCCGACTTCTTCTGCATGGCTCGGACCGGACAATACCGCCACATCCGCCTGTGGAATTTCCTGCTCAATCTGCTCAGAAAGTGTCATCAGTGTGCTTTCCTCGATTCCCTTTGCCACATTGACGATTTTCTGTCCTTCTTTCACAAACGGAGCCATCTTCTTTGCAGTTGTCCTTGTAAACGGAGAAGGCACCGCAAGTACCATGAAATCCTGATCTGTAATTGCTTCCTGAATCTCATTGGTAAATTTCATCGTCTGCGGAAGTTTCACTCCCGGCAGCTTGCTTTTGTGCTCCCGCTCACGGTCAAGCATCTCCACCTCTGCCTGATCGATCGACCATACCGTCACATCATGCCCGTTTTTATCCAACAGTAATGCAAGTGCTGTCCCCCAGCTTCCTGCGCCCAATACTCCAGCTTTTGCCATAATCAGTCCTCCTGTTTCTTCTTTGCACCAAACTTATTTTCCGTTCCATTTAACAGTCTTTTGATATTTGCCCTATGCTTATAAAATGCAGACAACATTAAAAAGACTGCGATCGCATACATCTCATACAGATGTGCCTGAGAAAGTCCAAATCCTCCGCGCTGTCCATATACAACAACCTCTACAACAAACAGCACAACAATTGTAAGAGATCCCAGAGAAACATATCTGGTAATTCCGACGATTACCCAGAAAACGATTGCCGCGATCAGCATCATCATCGGATTTGTCGCAAAAATCAACCCTGCGGTCGCCGCAATCCCCTTTCCGCCCTTAAATTTTAAATAGAACGGATAGTTATGTCCGAGCACAGCGCCCATTCCTGCATACATGGAAAGAAGTGCTAATTCCTCCGGGTAAGCCTGACTATAAAGTATATGTACGATCCACACTGCCAGCACACATTTTAAGAAATCTCCGAGAAACGTGATCATTCCCGCTTTCCATCCTAATGTCCGCAGTGTGTTTGTCGTTCCGGCGTTACCGCTTCCATGCTGCCTGATGTCAATATGTTTCCATTTTCCATAGAGATATCCCGTCTGCAGCAGCCCGCAGACATATCCTATGATCACACAGACCAAACGTTCCATAATTATCGGTCTTTCTCCTTTCTCTCGCGGATAAAGAATTTTAACGAGGTTCCCTTAAATCCAAACGCCTCGCGGATCTTATTTTCCAGATAGCGTGTGTAAGAGAAGTGCATCAGTTCCTTATCGTTGACAAAAATGACGAAGGTCGGCGGCTTCACTGCCACCTGCGTAATATAGTAAAGTTTTAGTCTCTTTCCTTTATCTGACGGCGGCTGCTGCATCGCAACGGCTTCCATCATAATCTCATTGAGTACTCCGGTCGAAATACGAAGTGTCTGATTCTCCAATACCATATCGATCATATCGAACAGTTTTGGAAGGCGCTGCCCCGTCTTCGCAGACACATACATGATCTCTGCATACGGCATGTATGACAATACCTGACGAACATTCTTTTCATACTCATACATCGTCTTGTCATTTTTCTCAATGGCATCCCATTTATTTACAATAATAATCACACCTTTGCCTCGCTCATGAGCGATTCCGGCAATCTTGGCATCCTGCTCTGTGACACCTTCCACCGCATCGATCACAACTAAGACGACGTCTGCCCGCTCCACAGCTGTCACCGTACGGATAATACTGTATCGTTCCAGTTCTTCTTTGATCTTATTCTTTCTACGAAGTCCTGCTGTGTCGATGAAGACATATTCTTTTCCATTCCATGTAATCTCTGTGTCGATGGCATCTCTTGTCGTTCCTGCAATATTGGAAACGATCACACGGTTCTCTCCGACCAGCTTATTGATGATCGAAGATTTTCCTACATTCGGCTTTCCGACAATCGCGATCCGAGGTCTCTCATCCTCTTCTTCCTCTGCAGAATGCTCCGGAAAATGTGCAGCGACTGCATCTAGCATATCTCCCAGTCCAAGTCTTGAGGATGCAGAAATCGGGATTGGATCTCCGATTCCCAGATTGTAAAATTCATACACATCTGCCATCAGCTTCTGGAAGCTATCCACCTTATTGACAACTAATACGACCGGCTTTCCAGAACGGCGCAGCATATCTGCCACTTTGGAATCCGAATCCTGAAGTCCTTGTCTGACATCCGTGATAAAGATGATCACATCCGCAGTATCAATCGCAATCTGTGCCTGCTCTCTCATCTGTGCAAGAATGATATCCTTGCTGTCCGGCTCGATCCCGCCTGTGTCAATCAGGGTAAATTCCCGATTAAGCCATGTTACTTCTGCATAAATTCTGTCCCTTGTGACTCCCGGCGTGTCTTTCACGATGGAAATCATCTCTCCTGCCAGCGCATTGAATAATGTAGATTTCCCTACATTCGGTCTTCCTACGATGGCAACTACTGGTTTACTCATAGTTTCACTCCTATATCTGTCTTATTTTATTATTTTCTTTTGTCTTTGTTCTGACAAGTCACCTATATCTTCTCATCCAGAACTGCTTCGATGAGATCTTGTCCGCTTGATTTTACAATATCTATCTGCACTTGTAAAGCCTCTTTCAGCTGATCTAAGGTAACATCATCAAGAAATACTTCTTCGCCGTTTCTTAACATACAGCACGGCAGAAGCAATCTGCTTCCAAGCGGTCTGCCAGAAAGCTGTGCCTTCAGATCCTGCCCGGTGATCAGTCCCGCTACAGTGATCAGCTCTCCGAAGAAATCATTTCGAATCTCATAGAGATGGACAATCACATTTGGATATTTTGTCTGAAGTGTCTCGATCATTCTTTTTAAATACGGATACGCAAGTTTTCCGGTTGCCAGGGAAATCTCTGTCTCTCTGTCATCCCCGGACAATTGCTCAAATGCCTCCTGAAACTCGTTCTGCAAAAGTCTTGTAGTGCCGACTCCGTTTTCCAGCTGAAGATAACCGTCGTAACGCTCTTCCTCCGGCATCTCCTCCCCGGCAAGAATGTACCATTCATCTCCTGCATGGATAAAGTGTGTTCCATATTCCTCATAGATTTTCTTCTGCCAGCGGTGAATGATCGCAAGCACTTCCTTCGCCTCTTCTTTTGTAAATGGCTCCAACGGATACAGTCCGTCGCGGAATTTTGTCAATCCAACCGGAACGACCGATACACTCTGCAAATGTGGCAGATATGCCGTCATATCACGAATGCTCCGCTCCAGCTCCTCGCCGTCATTGATTCCTTTACAGAGCACGATCTGCCCATTCATCGTGATGCCGCCCTCATAGAGTGTCTGTACCTTCTTCAGTGCATCCCCCGCAAACCGGTTGTGCAGCATCTTACACCGCAGTTCCGGGTTCGTTGTATGAAAGGAAATATTGATCGGCTCCAGATGATACTGTACGATCCGGTCAATATCATGATCACTCATATTTGTCAGCGTAATGTAATTTCCCTGCAGGAAGGAGAGTCTGGAATCATCATCTTTAAAATAAAGTGTCTCTCGCATTCCTTTCGGCATCTGGTCGATGAAGCAGAACATACATTTATTTCTGCAGGAACGATACTCGTCCATCAGCCCCTGCTCAAACTCGATCCCCAAATCTTCCTCATAGTCCTTCTCAATCTCCAGCTCCCACTCTTCTCCGTCCGGCTTCTCGATCAGAAGTACAAGTTCTTCGTCATTTACAAGATAATGGTAATCAAAAACATCCTCTATTTCCTTGTCATTGATACTGATCAGGCAGTCCCCCGGCTCCACGCCAAGTTCCCACGCAATACTTCCGTCCTCCACGGAACGGATGATATGTCTATGTTTCATATTGTCTTCTCCTAATTCTACTACTTCCAAACAAATACCGCCTGTATTTCGTCAAAATTTTTACATCTCTTTCGAAACATGCGTTTTCTGCCATATTTGTTTCTGGCCTCCTTTTATCATACTAGATTTTTAAGGAAAAAGCAATTTTTTACACCTCTTTCTTGCCCCACAGATCAAAAAGTGATATAAATGAAATGTCAATAAATTTTTTAACGGAGGCCATTATGCCAAATATTCAATTATTAGAAAAAACTCTTCCGGCGGCACCGCTTCGCATTGCAGCACTGGAAAGCTGTCTGCCGCTGGCGCAAAAAGTCGACGACTACATCGTGACATTCCGGAAAAGTGCCCTGGAATCCTTGCAGTCTTCTGCACTTTATGCAAACTACAAAAAGGACAGTTACCTTTTGAAAACTTCCTGCCCGCGTTTCGGCTCAGGAGAAGCAAAAGGAATGATCCACGAATCTGTCCGCGGTGCAGATTTATTTGTCATGGTAGATGTGTGCAATTATAGTCTGACTTATTCTGTCAACGGACATTTAAATCACATGTCCCCGGATGACCATTATCAGGATTTGAAACGTATCATTTCCGCAGCTACCGGAAAGGCGCACCGCATCAATGTGATCATGCCATTCCTCTATGAAAGCCGCCAGCATAAGCGCACAAAGCGAGAGTCTCTTGACTGTGCACTCGGACTGGAAGAACTGATCGATATGGGTGTCAGCAATATTCTCACTTTTGACGCCCACGACCCGCGTGTGCAGAACTCAATCCCACTGAAGGGATTTGACAACTTCAGCCCGGCATATCAGTTCATGAAAGCATTGTTCCGTGCAGAATCCGACTTAAAAGTAGACAAGGATCACCTGATGATCATCAGCCCGGACGAAGGCGCGATGCACAGAGCTGTCTATTTCTCAAACGTGCTCGGCGTAGACATGGGTATGTTCTATAAGAGAAGAGATTACTCTACAGTTGTCAACGGGAAAAATCCGATCGTTGCCCACGAATTCCTCGGAGACGACGTAAGTGGAAAAGACGTGATCATCCTCGACGATATGATTTCTTCCGGAGAAAGTATGTTAGACGTGGCAAAACAATTAAAAGACCGCCACGCAAACCGCGTATTTATCTGCACAACTTTCGGACTTTTCACAGAAGGATTGGGAAAATTTGATGAATACTATGAGAAAGGGTACATCGATCGCGTGATCACGACAAACCTCACTTACCTGCCTGCAGAGGCTTCTGAAAAGCCATATTTTGTTGTGGCAGATATGAGTAAGTTCCTTGCGTTGATCATTGATTCCCTGAATCACGACATTTCCATCGGTTCCGTATTAAATCCAACCGATAAAATCCACAGACTGTTGGAAACTTATAAAAAAAGATAGAGAAACTGTGCAAGTCACAATTTATAAAGTCTACGAGGGAGATAACACAAAGCAATGTGTCTCTCCCTCTTCGTTTTATCTAACTGTCATACTTTTCCATTTATCAATTATTTTTCATACCCACACGGAAAGATGCATTTTATTGTTGCTGTTCGTTCACCTCTTCGTGGTGATACTCCCCTTCAAATACCTCTTCCTGTGGCTGTACTTTTGCTTCCCCAGACTCTGTGGCTCCCGGTGGGAAGGAATAATACTGATGACCATTCTCCAATACGACTCCTCTTGCCTCGGCAAGTTCACTGACTGTCACAAGCTGATAGCCCTGATCCACAAGCTTTGGAATCAACTCCAGTGCAGCATCGATCGTCGTGGAATGAATATCATGCATCAATACGATATCTCCATCTTTCACGGTATTCAGCACACTATCTACCGTCGCTTTTGCATTTTTTGTCTGCCAGTCCAGTGTATCCACGGACCACATAATAAATGGCATTTTCACAGTCTGTTTCAGTGTGTCACTGACTGCCCCATAAGGCGGCCGAAGTGTTGTAGTGCCATTTGCAACAAATCCGTTGATGATTCTGTTCGTACCATCCACCTCGTCTAAAATTCCCGCCGGATCCATCGTAGATAAGTTCGCATGTGTCATCGAATGGTTGGAAAGTTCACATCCCTGCTTTGCCATTCGCTTGATCAACTCCCCGTTGTTCTGTGCATTCTGCCCAAGCATGAAAAAGGTTGCTCGTGAGTTATATTTTTCCAATTGATCCAGCAATTCCCCGGTCCGCTTGCCTGGTCCGTCATCAAATGTCAGTGCAAGCATAGGTTTATTCGGATCAATAGAACTCTCTTCGGATTTCAATTTTCCATCTTTTGCAAATTGATAAGTTTTGACACCAATCCGCAGTTCTCCGGTTACCAGATTTCCTTCCCCGTCAAAATAGTATTTCTCTCCGTCATCTTCTACCCATCCATTTTGCACATAAGTCCCATCCGGCTGCTTAAACTTCTTGCCATCCCACTCGCCATATTTATTTTTTACAGTCAACGTACCATCCTGCGTCTCAAAAAATACGGACTGAGACAGTTCCCCTTCTAGTTTCTTCTGCAAATCATCTGAAAGTTTTATTTTGACCGGAAAGGTTCCTTCTTTTGTCCCGTCCGATTCACATTCCAGCGTGTAGTCTTTCCCCTCTGTCAGACTTTCCATAAACTGCTGTGCCGTATACTGCTCTTTTTCATCTAACGTAGTCTTCATCGCACCTTCCCCATGAATATCCACAAAAAACTTTGGAAGTTCACTGTCCTGGTACATCGTCTCTGACTTCGCCTTCACAGAAATCACTGCCAGTCCACTCTTTTCAGAAGCCGCTGCCGTACTGAAAAGTATGACCGACAGCAGGCAAAGAACTACGATGCTGATCAGTTTCTTTTTAACGCGTTCCCGCTTGCGCGCGCGCTTTATCTGCCTCATAAATTTTGTACCCCCTAAACTTTTGTAACACTTTTTCTCTTTTCAGTATACACAATTTCCCACCAGACTGCAATCGTATTTCCCGCACATTTCATACGCCTTTTCGAAGCAAAAAATACCTTCCATTCCAGACAGCTTTCCGTCCAAAATGAAAGGTATTCTAATTATTCTTCGTTTACTTTTTCTACTTGAATAATTGCAGATTTCTGCATTGGGATACGACAGTTTCTGTTATTTCCAAACTCTACGATCACATCATCGTCTGTGATATCGATCAGTACACCGTAAAATCCACTTGTTGTCAATACTGTATCTCCTACTTCCATAGAAGCAACCATCGCCTGAATTCTCTTCTGCTCTTTTCTCTGCGGGCGGAACAGAAAGAACCACATACCTCCGATCAGTACTGCATACACTAAGATAATGGAAAACATTCCACCAGCTCCACCTGACGCTAATAAACCATTCATACTAAATTCCTCCTACTTCTCAATTAAGCACTATTGCTATGATACACAATTTCTGCTGAGACATCAAGTTATTTTTAGAAATTTTATGATTTGTTTATATCTGTCCGCGTGTGAATCCTTCCAGTTTCTGCTTCTTGTACTCCTTATATCTTCCTTCCTCGATCGCTGTGCGGATTTCTTCCATCATATTGTTATAGAAATACAGATTATGCAGCACGCACAGACGCATACCAAGCATCTCTTTTGCTTTCAGCAAATGGCGGATATAGGCTCTGCTGTATTTGCGGCAAGCCGGACACTGACAACCTTCCTCGATCGGTCTGTCATCCAGCTCATATTTTGCATTGAACAGATTCATCTTTCCATGATTCGTGTAAACATGCCCATGTCTTCCATTTCTACTTGGGTAAACACAATCAAAGAAATCAACACCTCTGTCAACCGCCTCAAGAATATTTGCCGGCGTTCCAACTCCCATCAGATAAGTCGGCTTGTCCTGTGGAAGATATGGAACTGTCGCGTCAATGATCCGATACATGTCTTCATGGGATTCTCCCACTGCCAGTCCTCCGAGTGCATAACCATCCAGATCAAGTTCCGCGATCCGTTTCGCATGTTCGATGCGGATATCTTCATAAATACCACCTTGATTGATTCCAAACAGCATCTGCTGCTTGTTGATCGTATCTTCCAGGCTATTCAGCCTTGCCATCTCTTTTTTACAACGCTCCAGCCAGCGCACGGTGCGATCTACCGAGTGCTGGATATAGTTGCGGTCTGCCACACTGGACGGACATTCATCAAACGCCATCGCAATCGTAGATGCTAAATTGGACTGGATCTGCATACTCTCCTCTGGTCCCATGAAAATTTTCTTTCCATCGATGTGGGAGTGGAAATACACGCCTTCCTCTTTGATCTTTCTCAATCCCGCAAGAGAAAAGACCTGAAATCCACCTGAATCTGTCAGAATCGGCTTATCCCACACCATAAATTTATGCAGTCCCCCGAGCTTTTTTACTACTTCATCTCCCGGACGCACATGTAGATGATAGGTATTAGAAAGCTCTACCTGCGTCTTAATTCCTTGAAGATCTTCTGTGGAGACAGCACCTTTGATCGCTGCTGCTGTTCCCACATTCATAAATACCGGCGTCTCGATCACACCATGTACTGTTTTCAGTCTTCCTCTTTTGGCAAGACCATCTCTTTTTATTAATTGATACATTCTTTTTCTCCTCTGACTTAATAATGACAAATGACCGGAACTCCTGCACTGATCAAGTTCAGCAGCTGCCCTGCCTTATCAATCGGCATATTGATACATCCATGAGAACCGGCACTCTGATACAGACTGCCCCCAAATGCCGGCTGCCAGTCCGCATCGTGGAATCCGACTCCACTCCAGGTAAACTGCATCCAGTATCTTACTTCTTGTTTATAGATTGGTTCTCCTGTCTCCGGATCGTTCTCTCCGACAAGAATAGACGGGCTTTCTTTATAAAGTACATCGTAGACCCCTTCTGGTGTTATCCTGTCCGGCGTCGGAAGTCCTGATACGATATCTGTCTCCAACACTACATTTCCATTCTGGATATACCACATATGCTGGGCGGATAAATCCACTTCTGCATACGTATTGCCCCAGTCTGTCGCACCAAATGAGGCTGCGCGTTTTTCATAGATAGGCTCTCTCTGTACCGGCTTTCCTCCGGCAATATCTGCCTTCAACTGCTCAATCTCTGCCGGCTCATCAATACTCCATCCGTATGTACCGCCAGATACAGTCGCAGCTTTGCCGGTTGGTGTCGTAAAACTTCTCGTCTTTCCTACTGTATCATATCTGGATGCGAGATCTCTTACATATGCAGAAATCCCATCCGTCGTAAATGTGACATTCATATTCTCATCGACTGTAATCCACTCTGCAAGCTTTGCCTTGTCAATTCCTTCCGGAGTCGCTCCCATCTGATAAGTGACCGTTCCTCCGAGGTACGAATTCATCTTATCTCTCGCCGCCACAACTTCAGGTGAATCTTCAGTAAATTTTGGCTTAAGGTAGCAGCCTTCCTTTTCCAGATCCACCTCATGCTGGAATCCACTGATCTTCTCCTTGATCTTCTGGCGGAAGACTTCCTGATCCAACTGTGTGCCCTCTACCTCTTTTGTAATCACGAATGTATTCCCGTCAAATGTCGGCTTCGCAGATACTGACGGTGTCTGATTCTCCGGCTTCATGCACTGAAGTCCACTGATCAATGCATCTAATGCCGCCTCATCGTACTGGACATCCACTTTCGCCTCTGCGCTTCCCTTTTGGAACAATGCCCGAATCCACAGAAACGCATTCTGATCTTTTACAATCTTCTCCAGTTCTTTCCCAGGAAGATATTCCAGAGAAATATCCTCTCCACTGATCACTTCTGTTCCGCCATCATTTTCCTTTAAGGTAAGTGTATAACCTTGTACCTGCTTCTCCATATAAGACTCTGCTTCTTTTACCGTCTTACCTGAAAAATCATTTCCGTTGATGGTTGTATTAAAATAAAAATGCTTTGTAAAATAGAAAGCAAATCCAAGGTAAACAAGCGCTGCCGCTCCAAGAATCCCTCCTGCGATAAACAATACCTTCTTCTTCATCTGCTCTTTCTTCTCGCTGCTTTTGCCATTTTTCTGATGATCCTGCTTTGCTGAATGGCTTCCTGATGAGTTCTTCGCGTTCTGTTTCAGCTGCATCTCAGAAGATCTTCTGCTCTCCTCCCTGTGCTGGGAATTCTTTTTAACAGATTCTTCCTGATGATTTCTCTTCTGCTCATGCTGCTTCTGTCCATGCTGTTTCTGTAGTTCTTTCCGCGCAAGATTCTTTACCTTTTGTGTCCGTAACTCTTTTGGAAGTTCAGCCGTAAACTGCGCCTTCTGAAGATCAGATCTTTGGGCACGCGGCCGCGGATTCTTTCTTTTCTTTTCTTTCTTCTCTATCTCTTCTATATTCTCCTCATCCGGACCATCATCCAGACGATAGGAGAAGTATTCGATGTCATCTACACGCCCGTCTGCATGTCTGTTCCCAGATCCCTGGCGTCTTCTCTTATCATTCGTGCCGCCCATATAGTATCTATTTCCTTTCTCTAAACAATATCTAGTAAACATTATAATACGTCCCTTTCTAAAAGTACAGTATAAAATAAGCATTGCCACTTTTTTTAACTTCCTATATAATAATGACAAAAGTTTGTAATATTTTTGTCACGAAAGGAGTTTTTATATATGGCTGGTTCCTATTTTGGAAATTCATTCCGCATCACAACCTGGGGAGAATCCCACGGTCCGGCAATCGGTGTCGTCATCGATGGATGTCCTGCCGGACTTGCACTCTCCGCGAAAGAAATCCAGTGCTTTCTCGACCGCAGAAAGCCTGGTCAAAGCCGCTACACGACACAGCGAAACGAATCGGATCAAGTAGAAATCCTCTCCGGTGTATTTGAAGGACGTACGACCGGAACACCAATTTCATTAATTGTTCGCAATCAAGATCAACGCTCCAAAGATTACGGAAATATCGCTTCCTGCTACCGTCCCGGACATGCCGACTTTACTTTTGACAGCAAGTATGGATTCCGTGACTATCGCGGAGGTGGTCGTTCTTCCGGGCGTGAGACGATCGGCCGTGTCGCTGCCGGTGCTATTGCCTCCAAACTGCTCGCAGAAATGGGGATTACTATCATGGCTTACGCCAAGTCGATCGGACCTGTTACCGTTCCTACATCTGAATATCATCTGACTGAGATTATGGAAAATGCTCTGTATATGCCTAATAATACATATGCCGGACAGGCAGAAATATACTTAAAAGAATGTATGGAAAAACAGGATTCTTCCGGAGGAGTCGTTGAATGTACCGTTCACGGAATGCCTGCCGGAATCGGTGAGCCTGTTTTTGAAAAGCTCGATGCCGCTCTCGCCAAAGCCGTTATGTCCATCGGTGCTGTCAAAGGTGTGGAGATTGGTGACGGTTTTCAGGCAGCCACTTCTCATGGAAGTATCAACAACGATGCCTTCACCTGCGAAAACGGCTCCATCTCAAAGCTGACAAATCATTCCGGCGGAATCCTCGGAGGAATGAGCGACGGCTCAGACATTGTCCTGCGCGCTGCGTTTAAACCGACACCTTCTATTTCACAAGTACAGCAGACTGTGACAACTACATCTGAGAATATCGATCTTTCCATTCACGGACGCCATGATCCGATCATCGTTCCGCGTGCAGTCGTTGTCGTAGAGTCCATGGTGGCACTCACACTGATCGATCTGTTATTTGCCAACATGAGTTCCAGACTGGATAAGATTCTTTCCTTTTACAAAAGATAAGATCCAAAAGAATCTATAAGCCATTTTTAATAATATTTTTCGTTCGCGTATGATATTCTTTCAGACAATATTATACGCGAACGTTTTGTCTGTCTTTAGTTTAACAAATTTTTTTTACTTTTCTTTTCATTCTTTCTTAATCTTTTCTGAAATTCTTTTCTAAGCCCTATCACCTGCATAACCTATCAAGGCGGATAACCTTCAACAAAGTCTGTTTTTCTTCATTTTCTGATTGACTATTACCTAAAATAGAGTATAATAATATAGGCACATTTGTTTAGAAATAGTAAACTTTTTGTTTATTTATAATAGTACTTATACGTATGGAAAGGATGTCCGTATATATGAATATAGGCAATAAACTCAGGGAATTGCGCATGGAGAAAGGACTTACGCAGGAAGAACTTGCCGATCGGGCAGAACTTTCGAAGGGATTTATCTCCCAGATAGAAAGAGATCTTACCTCCCCTTCGATTGCAACGCTGGTCGATCTACTGCAATGTCTCGGGACAAATCTGAAAGATTTCTTCTCCGATGACTCCGATGAGCAGATCGTATTTCCTAAAGAAGATTTCTTTGAAAAAACAGATGCGGAGCTTCTCAACACCATCGAATGGATCATCCCGAATGCACAGAAGAATATGATGGAACCAATCCGTGTCACCTTACTCCCCGGAGGCTCCACTTACCCAGACAGACCCCACGAGGGAGAGGAATTCGGATATGTCCTTCAAGGAGTGATCCATATCCATCTCGGGCAGCGGGTATACACGGCCAAAAAGGGAGAGACTTTCTATTTTACCCCGAACTGTGAACATTCGATCAGTGCGGGAAAAAAGACTGGTGCAAAATTTATCTGGGTAAGCACACCACCCAGTTTTTAATTATTTCTAATTGTTTTTATGTACAAAACATCTATTTAGCAAAACGAAGGAGGAGTGAGCATATGGCTAACAAATTAATTGATATTGTAAATGTATCAAAATCCTACGGGGACAATCTCGTCCTCGATGAACTCAACTTATATATCAGGGAGAATGAATTTCTGACACTGCTCGGACCGAGTGGATGCGGGAAGACAACTCTGCTCCGCATCCTGGGCGGATTTGAGAGCTGTGATTCCGGACACATTATTTTCGACGGAAAAAATATCAATAATGTCCCGCCAAATAAGCGACAGCTAAACACAGTCTTTCAGAAATATGCTCTGTTTTCCCACATGTCCATTGCAGAAAATATTGCATTTGGACTGAAGATCAAAGGGAAATCAAAAGCATATATCAATGATAAAATCCGTTATGCGCTAAAGCTTGTCAACCTCGATGGTTACGAGAACCGTACTCCGGACTCTTTAAGCGGCGGACAGCAGCAGCGGATCGCTATCGCCCGCGCGATCGTCAATGAGCCAAAAGTGCTCCTGCTCGACGAACCTTTAGGCGCTCTCGACTTAAAATTGAGACAGGATATGCAGTATGAGCTGATCCGTTTGAAAAACGAACTCGGAATTACATTTATCTATGTCACTCACGACCAGGAGGAAGCGCTCACAATGTCCGACACTATCGTCGTGATGAATCAGGGATATATCCAGCAGATCGGTACGCCGGAAGATATCTACAACGAACCGGAAAATGCATTTGTCGCTGACTTCATTGGGGAAAGCAATATTCTTCCGGCTGTCATGGTCGAAGATAAACTGGTAAAAATTCTCGGCGTCAATTTCCCATGTGTCGATGTAGGATTTGGAAAAAACAAACCAGTCGATGCTGTGATCCGCCCGGAAGATATTGATCTTGTAAAACCAGAAGAAGGACTTCTCGAGGGAGTCGTGACACACCTGATCTTCAAAGGCGTTCACTATGAGATGGAAGTTTCCGCAAATAACTTTGACTGGCTTGTACATAGTACAGACATGGTTCCGGTCGGCACGACTGTTGGAATCAAAGTAGACCCATTTGATATCCAGATTATGAAAAAGCCAGAATCTGAAGATGAGGAGGCGGTTCCAGTTGAAGAGTAAAAAATTACTTGCCGGACCGTATTTATTCTGGTCGGTATCTTTTATCATCATCCCGCTTCTGATGATCTTCTATTATGGGCTGACAGATCAGGATGGTGCCTTTACCTTTGCAAACCTTGCAAAGATTACAACACCGGAGAACTTAAAAGCGCTCGGACTTGCGCTTCTTTTGTCTCTGATCAGTACTTTGATCTGCCTTGTCATGGCATATCCACTGGCGATGATCCTCGCCTCCATGAATGTCAACCAGACAAGCTTTATTGTATTGATCTTCATCCTTCCGATGTGGATGAATTTTTTGCTCCGCACGCTCGCATGGCAGACTTTATTAGAAAAGAATGGTGTGATCAACAGTATTCTGTCGTTTTTCCACCTGCCGCAGCTTGCGATCATCAACACACCTTATGCGATCATTCTTGGTATGGTCTATAACTTTTTGCCATTTATGGTACTTCCGATCTACAACGTGCTCGTAAAGATTGACAAAGATGTGATCAATGCCGCACGAGATCTCGGCGCAAACAACCGTCAGACCTTCTTTAAAATCATACTGCCATTGACCGTTCCGGGAATCATCAGCGGAATTACCATGGTATTTGTTCCGGCGCTCACAACCTTCGTCATCTCCGATCTTCTTGGTGGAAGTAAAATCCTTCTGATTGGAAATGTCATCGAGCAGGAATTTAAACAAGGAAGCAACTGGCATGTCGGCTCCGGACTTTCACTCGTGCTGATGATCTTCATTATTTTAAGTATGGCTCTCATCGCCAAATATGATAAAGACGGGGAGGGAACTGCATTTTGATTAAAAATACATTACAGAAAATCTACCTGGGGTTTATTTTCATTTTACTTTATGCCCCAATCATTACCCTTGTCGTGCTGTCTTTCAACAATTCCAAGACACGCGCCAAATGGGGGGGCTTTACCGGAAAATGGTACGTTGCCCTTTTTCAGAATGAGCAGATTATGAATGCGCTCTACACAACATTGATCATCGCCCTTCTTTCGGCGCTGATTGCCACACTCATCGGAACCGCCGCCGCGATCGGCATTCAGGCAATGCGAAAAAGAGTCCGTACAGCGATGATGGCTGTCACCAATATCCCGATGCTAAATGCAGATATCGTGACTGGAATTTCCCTAATGCTCTTATTTATCGCATTCCGCTTTTCACTTGGATTTGCAACGATCCTCATGGCACACATTACGTTCAACATTCCTTATGTCATCTTAAGTGTCATGCCAAAATTAAAGCAGACAAACCGTCGGACTTATGAAGCTGCACTGGATCTTGGAGCCTCTCCAATCTATGCATTTTTCAAAGTAGTTTTCCCGGATATCCTTCCGGGTGTCTTCTCGGGATTTCTGCTTGCCTTTACGATGTCCCTTGATGATTTTGTCATCACTCACTTTACAAAAGGACCAGGCGTGGACACACTGTCCACAAAAATTTACAGTGAAGTTCGAAAAGGGATCAAGCCGGAGATGTATGCGCTTTCGACCTTGTTGTTTGTATCCGTGCTAATCTTGCTGATTCTCGTCAATGTTTCTCCTTCTTCCAAAGAAGGTAGCACCAGAAAATATGTCAGCAAAAAAAGTAAAGCTGCCCGCTTTGTATTCCGGCGCCTCGTTCCTGCAGTTATGGCAATCGTGATCATCGCCGGAGGATTTTTCTACGGTTCAAAGAGATCCGTCAGTGGTGATAATCAGGTAATTATCTACAACTGGGGAGAATACCTTGACCCGGAAGTAATCACTATGTTTGAGGAAGAAACCGGCATCTCGGTTGTCTATGAAGAATACGAAACAAACGAAATCATGTATCCAAAAGTGCAGTCCGACGCCATCGCCTACGATGTTGTCTGCCCATCCGACTATATGACCCAGCGCATGATCGAGAATGACTTGCTCGCAGAAATTAATTTTGATCATATTCCAAATATAAAAAACATTGGCACACAGTATATGGAGCAATCCCGCCAGTTTGATGCGGAAAATAAATATTCTGTTCCGTACTGCTGGGGTACTGTCGGAATCCTCTATAACAAAAAAATGGTTAAGGAACCGATCGACAGCTGGTCTGTCCTCTGGGACGAAACATACAAAGACAATATTTTGATGCAGGACAGTGTCCGCGATGCATTTGCTGTTGCTCTGAAATACCTTGGATATTCTTTAAACTCCACAGACCTAGATGAGCTTGAAGCTGCAAAAGCACTGTTGATCGAACAGAAACCGCTTGTGCAGGCATATGTAATTGACCAGGTCCGTGATAAGATGATCGGAAATGAAGCCGCCATTGGTGTTATCTATTCCGGAGAGGCTATTTATACCCAGCTGGAAAATCCGGATCTGGAATATGTGATTCCAAAAGAGGGCTCCAACGTATGGATCGACTCCTGGGTCATTCCAAAAAATGCAAAGCACAAAGAAAATGCAGAGGCATTTATCAACTTCCTCTGCCGTCCAGACATCGCCAAGATGAACTTTGACTACATCACTTACTCAACACCTAACATAGAAGCAAGAAAACTGATCAAAGATCCTGCAATCCGCAACAGCACTATCGCATTTCCGGATGCTTCTGAATTAGAACGGTGTGAGACATTCCAGTTCCTCGGCGACGAGAACGATGTGCTATACAATGAATTATGGAGGGAGATTAAATCAAAATAATGAAACGGACATTTACCTATCCGATCCATCATGAAATGGCCGGCATGACGATCCAGTCTTTCCTAAAGCAACAGCAGTATTCCAGTCAGGTGATCACGCATTTAAAGCGGACACCTGACGGCATCTGCCGAAACGGTGTCTGGGCACGGGTACACGAAGTGCTGCAAAGTGGAGATCTTCTTACGATTTCCATCGTGGAAGAAACTTCCTCAGAGCACATCGTTCCCGTGCCTCTTCCATTTCCAATCGTATACGAGGACGAAGATCTGCTTGTGATCAATAAGGCTTCCGGCATGCCGATTCATCCTTCTCAGGGAAATTATGAGAATACGCTCGCCAATGCTGCTGCTTACTACTTTGCTTCTCAGAACATTCCTTTCACCTACCGCTGTATCAACCGCTTAGACCGGGATACTACCGGGCTTCTGATCATTGCCAAACATATGTACAGCGCTTCTCTTTTGTCCAATATGGTCGCCAGACGAGAGATTCATCGAGAATATCTTGCCGCTGCCACCGGTCTTGTCGAAGAGTCTGGGATGATTGAAGCACCGATTGGGCGGGCAAACGGTTCTACCATCGAGCGCTGTGTCGATTTCGCGCACGGTGATTATGCCTGCACCCATTTTCACCGGCTTGCTTATCAAAATGGGTATTCTCTCGTTTCTCTCAAACTAGAGACCGGGCGCACCCACCAGATCCGTGTTCATATGAAATATATTGGGCATCCGCTTCCGGGAGATTTTCTCTACCATCCAGAGGATCACTGTATAGACCGTCAGGCACTGCACTCTTACCGACTCTCCTTTATCCATCCAATCACAAAACAGTCACTGACCTTCACAGCACCTCTGCCAGAAGATATGCAGGCAATTTTTCAAAAGGCCACAACGTAAAAATGAGCGTGACGTAAAATAGATTTCTTATGAAATCCCTCATTTTACGCCACGCTCATTTACTATAGTTCTATCTTTTTTACATATTCCATCTAAGTGGAAAGATCGTCCGTCGTCAGAAAATCAATCTCCTGATTGGTCCACTCTTGCTTTTCCCAGCTTTCATTGTATGTCCAGACGTTGATACTGATTCCCTTGTCTTTTGCATATGCTACCATATCGCTGCTGATTCTGGATGCTGCAATCCCACTGTGGGACAATTCTGCCATTTGGTCGATTGTTTCCTGCGTCCCTTCCTCCACCAGATATTTGATACGGATAATCTCAGAACATTCCCGGATCTTCTTTAGCTGATCCAGACTGCCGCTTAGACATACCACGGAATCTTCCATCCCAAGTTCCTGTATTTTTTGCACAAGCGAAATAATATCTTCTACAGAAGTAAACTTAAGATCTAACACAGCATTTGCACCACTCTGTCGACATACTTCCAAAAATTCCTCCATGGTCGGCACCCATGCATATGGATATGCCCAACTGTTGCTGCCACTGTCAATTGTCAGCATCTGGATCTCATCTAAGGTCATCTCCGCAATCACTCCGGTTCCATCGGTCATGCGATCTACAGTTGGATCATGCATACATACAAATGCCCCATCTGCAGTCCGGTGAATATCTGCCTCAATTCCCCATGCGCCACTCTGCGCTGCCAGTTCATAGGCAGGAAGCGTATTTTCCGGCGCCTCAGAACTGTACCCACGATGTGCAATGACCTTTGTTCCACTATTTTTTACTGCAAGTTCTGTCGTCTGTTCCAGTGCCTGTTCTATATTCCCTCCAAGCAGCGGTACTGCTTTTTCCACTGTAGTTTCCGGAAGTATCCTTGCCTTCAAGTCTAACGTATAGCTTCTACTATACACAAAGATCCCTGCAGCCACACAGAGGATTGCCCCGGCGGTACATCCGAGAAATATCTTCTGCCTCCGCACCTTTCTGCGCCGCAGTTCCTTCATTCGTTTGAGCTTCTGCTCTCTCAATGTATATTCTGACATGACTGTCACCTGCTATACTTGAAAACATCCGCCGCCGACAAATTCTCGAAGAAGCGAGTTTTTCGGAATATTTTCGCTTCCGACACCAACAAAATACTCGAGGAACTTCAGAAGTCTTTTTGCTTCTGTATACTCTTCACACTCTTTGTCGATACCAAATAAAATCGGCTCTGCATACTGCTTTAACACTGCCAGTTCATAAATCAGCGCAGAGTTAAACATAACATCTGCATCTTCCTGATAAGGGAAAATATTTTCCTCCTCCCCGCGTCTGACAGAAGGCCACATCCGGATTGTCTGTTGGGCAGAAGTTCCCCGCGTTCTCGCATCTCTTACCAGTCTGCGGATCAGACGACCGTCTGTCGTAGGAATCCGGTTGTGCTCATCGATATTTAACTGTGTCAATGCACTGATGTAAATTTTAAATTTATTTTCTGCTGCCAGCTTATAAGTCATCGCATCATTCAGACAGTGGATTCCTTCGATGACAAGGACATCATTTGCCCCAAGCTTTTTCGGCTTTGAAATATATTCTCGCTTTCCAGTCTTAAAATTAAATGTCGGAAGCTGTACTTCCTTTCCTTCCAGAAGATCTGTCATGTCTTGATTAAATTTCTCTAGATCAATCGCCTCCAGACATTCAAAATTGTAGTTACCGTTCTCATCCTTCGGCGTCAGTTCCCGGTCTACAAAATAATTGTCAACCGCGATCGGATGCGGTACAAGCCCATTGACTCTGAGCTGTACAGACAGTCTGTGGGAAAAAGTAGTCTTTCCCGAAGAGGACGGCCCTGCGATCAAAATAAAACGCACTTCCGGTCTGGCTGCGATCTGCGCTGCGATTGATGCAATCTTACTTTCCTGTAGCGCCTCCTGCACAAGCATCTCCTCAAGGATATCCCCCTTTGTGATAATGTCATTCAGCTCTCCGACCGTCTCAATTCCCTGCATATCTCCCCATCTTGTAGATTCCTTCAACACCTGGAATAATTTATTCTGAGGTACAAACGGCGGCACCTCTTTTGGCGCTGACGCTACCGGCATTTGGATAACAAATCCTTCATCATATAAATGCAGTTCAAAATATTTCAAGTATCTTGTGCTCGGAAGCATATACCCATAGTAGTAATCTTCGAACTCATTCAAACTGTACAGATTCACTTTCGATCCTCTCCGATACTCAAAAAGCTTCTCTTTATCCACCATCCCGTACTGGTGAAAAAGCGCTGTGGCATCCGGTGTCGATACACTTCTCTTTTTAATCGGTATGTCTGCTTCTACGATATCCCGCATACGGATTGTCACCCGGTTTAAGAAATCCTGATTGACGACAACATTCCCCTCTACTTTGCAATAATACCCTTTGCTTACAGAATAGAGGATTCTCACTTTATCTATATTTTCATGCCCTGCCACGTTATAAACAGCCTTCACAAGCAAAAGGCTCATACTCCTTCTGTAAGTCTGGTTTCCAATTGCCTCACCGGTTGTGACAAACTTTAATACACAGTCTTTCTTTAACTTTTTCCCAAGCTCCTGAAGACGATTGTCTACAAAAACAAGCACAATATCATTTTCATACTCTGCCTGAAAATCTTCTGAAATCTTCTCATAAGTTGTCCCCGCTTCATACTGGCGGAGTACCTTCCCAACCTGAACAGTATATCTCTGTTGTTCCACCTGTTTCCCTTCTTTCTTCTCTGTCATCTTACATTCTATGCTACACAACAGAAAACGGATGACTGATCGGAGCACACTTGATATCCAGTTTTTCAAATCTTTCTTCCAAAAACTTTCTCATGTCCTCTATAAAAATATGTTCCATTCCATAATGCCCGGCATCCATGATCGTAAGTCCCTGCGCCTCAGCATCTATTCCAGAATGATGATCAATATCTCCGGTAATCAGCACCTCTGCTTTCTTTCTGATCGCCTCCCCGATTACACTCTTCCCAGATCCTGGGCAGACCGCCACTCTCTGAATTTTTCTGTCCAAATCCCCAAACACTTTTATGTGCGAAAGGGCAAACCGCTCTTTGACAAGTTCACAGCATTCCCTCACAGTCATCGCACTTGCAAACTGCCCGGATTTGCCGATTCCTTTCTCCGGTTCTTTTGGCTCAGTCTGTTCCAACACCTCTATGGACTGTAAGCCTAGACGGTTGGCCGCAAGATCTGCCATCCGCAGTACATCATAGTTCGTATGCATCGCATAATAGGAAATATCGTGCTGCAGCAATTGTACAACACGATTTCCAATAAAATCCTGATCTGAAATTTTCTTTAACCCCTTAAAAATCAATGGATGATGCGTAATGAGTAAATCTGCCTTCACCCGAACCGCTTCCTGGATTACTTCCTCGGTCACATCCAGCGCAAGATAAACGCTTTTCACCTCTTTGTTGGCTCGTCCGACAAGAAGCCCTACATTATCCCACTCACATGCATACGAAACCGGATATACTTCTTCGATTTTCTCTGTCAATTCCTTACAAAGCATCGCTCTTTCCTCCCGTTTCTTCTATTTCTTTTGCTTTCCCCCAGATTCCCACTGTCCTAAGATTCCTTCTACACATGCAGTCTCCTTCTGCAGTGCTTCTCTTCTCTGGCAAATATGATCACCATTTTTATCGTCCAATTCTCTTAATACCTTTCGCTTCATATCCAGCTCTCTATGAAGAAAGCTTTGGAGTACCGAATGCCTCTGAGAAAGAAGTTCTTTTCCATAACATGCCTCTTCTTTCGTCAGTGTATACGGACTTCCCGGACACACTTTCATGATCGGATAAAATTTGCCTTCTTCCAGCACCATGTCTTCAGCAAGTATTTCATACCCCTGCTCTGCCAAATATTCTCGAACTTTATAAAGTTCCGACTGGGGCTGTAAGATCAGCGCTTTCAAACTTCTTGCTGTCGCACTGCTCTCCTCCAAGATCTTGATCGTCAATGCTCCGCCCATTCCGGCAATAATCGCACAATCTGCCTCTTCTGCCTTTAGCTCTTTCATCCCGTCAGACCTTCTTGTATCGATCTTTTCAGAAAGCTCTGCCGCCTGAATATGTGCTCTTGCGCGGTCAAGCGGTCCGATATTGATATCCATCGCAACTGCTCTCGGACATCTTCCCTCCTGCACAAGTGCGATTGGAATATACCCGTGGTCTGTTCCGATGTCTGCTACAACCATCCCATCATCCACGAGATCTGCCACAGCACGCAGCCGTTCTGATAATTCTGTCATCACTTTTCCTTCCTCTCTAGTCAAGATAATCTCTCAACTTCCGGCTTCTGCTTGGATGACGAAGCTTTCTCAGCGCTTTTGCCTCAATCTGACGAATTCTCTCTCTTGTGACATCAAATTCTTTTCCAACTTCTTCCAGTGTTCTTGCACGTCCATCATTCATACCAAAACGAAGTCTTAACACTTTCTGCTCTCTGTCTGTCAGTGTACTGAGCACTTCATCCAGCTGTTCCTTCAAAAGGGTTGCTGCGGCAGCCTCTGCCGGAACCGGAACATTATCATCCTGAATGAAATCGCCAAGATGACTGTCTTCTTCCTCACCGATCGGTGTTTCCAAAGATACCGGCTCCTGGGAAATCTTAAGAATTTCTCTGACTCTGTCCACCGGCATATCAAGTTCTTTTGCAATCTCCTCCGGAAGCGGTTCTCTTCCAAGTTCCTGAAGCAGTTGTCTGGATACACGGATCAGTTTATTGATTGTCTCTACCATGTGCACCGGGATACGGATCGTTCTCGCCTGATCTGCAATGGCTCTTGTGATTGCCTGACGGATCCACCATGTCGCATAAGTACTGAATTTAAATCCTTTATTGTAGTCAAATTTCTCTACTGCCTTGATCAGACCGAGATTTCCTTCCTGAATCAAATCCAGGAACAGCATTCCTCTTCCAACGTATCTCTTTGCAATGCTGACAACAAGACGGAGGTTTGCCTCTGCAAGACGCTTTTTCGCATCTTCATCGCCTTCTTCCATTCTTCTTGCAAGTTCGATCTCTTCCTCTGCACTTAACAGCGGTACTTTTCCGATTTCTTTCAGATACATCCGGACCGGATCTTCAATGCTGATTCCATCCGGCACTGAGAGGTCGATTTTCTCCATATCCACCTCATCTTCCTCTGTGAGCATGATCTCGATATCATCGTCGTCCTCATCGCCCTCTCCGATTCTAAGCACATCGATATTGCTCGCCTCAAGCGCCTCAAACACCTTATCCATCTGCTCAGAATCCAGTTCCATATCTGAAAAGAAATCATTGATCTCCTGTAATTCCAGAATGCTTTTCTTCTTTTTCCCAAGTGCAATGAGTTCTTTTACTTTCTCAATCAGTTTTAATGTATTTTCTTCCATTCGTGTCTATCCTCCATAATCTGTTTCTATTTTATCCTTAATTGATGGAAATATGCAGTTTTTGCAGATCCTGCACCGCTCTTTTACTCTCCATCAACCGCTGTAATCCCACAATATCGGTCGGTTCTAAATTTCTTGTCGCCGTCTCGATGCTGTTCTCTTTCACACGGATGATTGTCTCTTTGAGTGCTTTCTCCTGCTCACTTTTGGTCGTCAGTTCCCTGATCTTCGTATGGAACAAAGCTGCCACCTCCCGGTGCTCCTCCTCATCTGTGAAGTGGTTCATAATTTTTGCCGGATTGACTTCTCCTTTCTCATACTGCTCATAGAGCAGTAAAGCAACGGTCCGGTAAAGCTCCGTAGTAAAATCTTCCGGCATAATGTATTTCCGGATCATTCCAAACAGAGATTCATCTTCGATCATCCACGTAAGCAGAATCTTTTGCGACTGAAGCATACCATCTTCTTTTTGCTGTTCTTTTGCATATGTCGTCCGCGGTCTTGCCACCGGTGACGCCATCCCCGACTGCACCGCCGCTTTCGCCACTAATTTCCGCAGACTATCATATCCGATATGGTAAGCTTCTGCCACGGCATCGATATAGTTGTTGCGCTCAATTTCCTCTTCGAACTGCGCCAGCCTCTTTGCCGCCTCATAGTAGAACTCTGTCTTTCCTTCCGGAGTATGCATATCATACTGTCGCTCCAAAATCTCCAGGCTGAACATAAATCCATTGCGTGCCTTTCCAATCCGCTGTTCAAATGCTTCTGCACCAAGATTTTTAATAAATTCATCGGGATCTTTATATGGGTCCATACGGATCACTTTTGCACTGATCCCGGCTTCCTTTAAGATCGGCACTGCCCTAAGAGCTGCTTTTGTACCAGCCTCATCACTGTCGTAAGTCAAATAGACTTCACTGACATACCGCTTGATCAGAGAGGCATGTCCCACTGTCAGCGCTGTTCCAAGCGAGGCAACCGCATTGGTAAATCCTGCCTGGTGAAGTGAGATCACATCCATATAGCCCTCGCAGATCAGAAAATATGGTTTTCGCGATGTGCGCGCCCGATGCAATCCATAAAGATTCCGGCTCTTATCAAAGATCAGTGTCTCCGGCGAGTTGAGATATTTCGGTTTCCCATCCCCCATGACTCTCCCGCCAAAACCGATGACACGGTTGTTCGCATCCATGATTGGAAACATGACACGGTTCCAAAATTTATCATAGATTCCGTGTTTCTCATCCGTATTGATCAGTCCCGCCTGCCGGATCAGATCGTCTGAATATCCTTTTTCCCTGAGAAATTTATACAGATCATCGCTGTATTTATTGGAATATCCAAGTCCGAACTGTGTGATTGTTGTATCGGTAAGCCCTCTGTCTGTCAGATAACGGTAAGCATGTTCTCCGTTTTTCCCTTTTAACTGTGAGTAAAAATACCGTGCCGCAAGCTTATTCATCTCCAGAAGTGTATTCTTTAGGTTCGCTTTCTCTTTTGCTTCCTTAGAGTATTCCATTTCCGGAAGTTCCACTCCCGCGCGCTCCGCAAGCATTTTTAATGCTTCCACAAACGAGTAATTCTCATATTCCATAATAAATGTAAAGACATTGCCCCCTGCCCCACAGCCGAAGCAGTAGTACATCTGTTTATCCCTGCTCACAGAAAACGACGGGGACTTCTCACTGTGAAATGGACAAAGTCCAAAATAAGAACTTCCCTTTTTCTGCAATTTCACATAGCCGGAAATCACATCTACGATATCATTTTTCATGCGGACTTCTTCCACGATGTCTTCTGAATAATACATGATTTCCCCCTTTCCAAAACTGTCTCAAAATCCTTACGTTATAAATATTCGACAAAACTTTCTCATTTCCTTTAAATTTTCCAAGATTCTGGAATAAAAATTTCCTGATACTGCTTTACGGCATATAAATCAGTCATACCCGCAATAAAATCACAGACGTTTTGCTCTTTCTTGCCTTCTCCTCGTTCGATTCTGTCTCTATATTTTTCCGGTAGTTCTGAAATATGCTCTATGTAATACATATAGAGCTGCTCCACAAGGTGTACTGCTTTCTTCTCCTCTGCTTTTGCTCTGGAATTCTGATAGACTTCCGCAAACATAAACTTCCGAAGCTCCGCAGTTGCCTCCCCAATCTCCGGCGACATCCTAATCTCCGGGCAGTCCATACTCTGCGTGATCACGTCATGGATCATTGCATTCATCCTCTGTCTCGGTGAGGCTCCGAGTGTCTTGCGAAGCTCCTTTGGGATTCTCTCCTCTGTCAGAATTCCTCCGCGGATCGCATCGTCTGTATCGTGTGCAATGTAGGCTATTTTATCTGACAATCTGACAATCTGGCCCTCCAGAGTGGATGGTCGTCCTGCAGTCTTATGATTTAAGATGCCATCCCTCACTTCCTTTGTAAGATTAAGGCCTTGTCCCTGATTTTCCAACACTTCCACGACCCGGACACTCTGCTCATTGTGTCGGAATCCGTTCGGGCACACGCGGTTCAGCGCCCGCTCTCCGGCATGTCCATACGGCGTGTGTCCAAGATCATGTCCAAGCGCGATCGCCTCCGTCAGGTCTTCATTGAGCCGCAGTGCCTTGGCGATCGTCCGGGCATTCTGTGATACTTCCAACGTATGTGTCAGCCTCGTCCGGTAATGATCTCCTTTCGGCATCAAAAATACCTGCGTTTTCTGCTTTAGTCGCCGAAACGCCTTACAATGTAAGATCCGATCCCGGTCTCTTTGATATACTGGACGGATATCGCATGGAATCTCCTCTCTGTCACGGCCTTTGGAGTTTACACTCATCGCTGCATAAGGACTTAAATATTCTAGTTCTCTTTGTTCCATCTGCTCCCTGATCGTCATCTGTCCACCTTCTTATCTGCTTTCTAATCTTTTCTCGATTGCTTCGATCACCGCCTCCAACACTTTGATCCTCGCATAGTATTTACAGTTTCCTTCCACGATCACCCAAGGTGCTTCCGGCGTAGATGTACGGATCAGCATCTCATTAACCGCCTCCTCATAGGCATCCCATTTGTCTCTGTTGCGCCAGTCTTCCTCTGTGATCTTCCACTGTTTTTCCGGATTTTTCTGCCGCTCTTCAAACCGCTTTCTCTGTTCCTCTTTGTCAATCTGCATCCAAAACTTCAGTACGATCGCACCGGACTGTACAAACTGTGCCTCCATGTCATTGATCTCTTTGAATGCTCTCTGCCACTCCTTCTTCGTACAGAACCCTTCAATCCGCTCTACCATCACCCTTCCATACCATGTCCGATCATATACCGCCACATGTCCTTTCTTCGGCACATTCTTCCAGAACCGCCAGAGATAATGGTGCGCCTTCTCATAGTCATTTGGTGCAGCGGTCGTATTCACTGTAAATCCTCTCGGATCCATTTTTTCCGTCAGGCGTTTGATCGCCCCTCCTTTTCCTCCGGCATCCCATCCTTCAAATCCGATGATCACTGGAATCTGTCTACGGTACAGTTCCCCGTGCAACTTCCTGATTTTCTTTTGCAGTTTCTTTTTCTTCTTATGGTATTCTTTCTCCGTATAGCTTTTTGTCAGATCCACTTTCGCAAGCACCGATTCCTCTAACTCTCGGTTTTCCCACGTTTCTGTCTCTTCCGTCTCTTGTGAAATTTCTCGCCCGGCTTCCGCCTTCTTCTCGGCAACCGCTTCCTTGAGCGCTTCGATTACAGTCGTGTAGATCTTAACCGTTGCGAATCTGCGGTCTGTCGCCTCCACGATCGTCCACGGTGCGTAGTCTGTATCCGTTCTCTGCAGCGCCTCTTCGATCATTCGGACATAGCTATCGTACTTTTCATTTTTCTCCCAATCTTCCCGTGACACCCTCCATGCAGTCTCCTTTGACTCCAGAAGTTTCTCAAACCGCTTTTTCTGTTCTTTCTGATCGATTGCGAGAAACAATTTAATCATCACAGTTCCACCGGCGGTCAGCTGTTCTTCAAAAGAACAGATTGCCGCATAGGAATCTTCCAGCTCCTCCTTCTCTGTGTTTCCCGAAAAACGATCCGCAAGTACTCTCCGGTACCAACTCGTATCGTAAATCGCAATCTTTCCATTTTCCGATGTCTTGATCCAGAACCTTCGAATGAATGGATATTTCTGTTCTTCCTCTGTCTCTCCAGTGATTGCATGAACACGGAACCCTCTTGGATCCAGCGCCTGTATGAGTTTTCCAATCTGGACGCCCTTCCCCGACGCTCCGAATCCTTCCAGTACGATCATCACAGGAATCTTATATGCATGGCATTCCCTCTGTAACCTGCCAAGTTCCAGTTCCAGTGCTTCCATCTTCTCGCGGTAGGATTGTTTTTCCAGTTTCTTTGTCAAATCAATTTTCTCCAACATACAAGCTTCCTCCTCATACTGTTATTTATTTGTACTGTGCAGACAGATTATTCAGAAAAAGAAGCGAAAAGGAACTATACATCTCTGTACAATTCCTTTCTCTTTCACTCCTCTCTTCCCATCATCTGCCACGAGCCTTTATCACAATTTTTTGTTCTGTAATATGATAAAAAGGCATTTACAGCTACCTGTAAATGCCTGACATGCAGGAGATGGGACTTGAACCCACACGATCGCATTGATCACAAGATCCTTAGTCTTGCTCGTCTGCCAATTCCGACACTCCTGCATGTCAACTTCTCTATGTCCGTCGTACAAACGATATATTACCATCCACCAGAACAAATGTCAACACTTTTTTCAATTTTTTTATTTTTCATCCTCCTCTTTACAACAAAACAATGTTGTGTTAATATCTATTCATACCAAAACAATGTTTCATTAATTTCTTTTTTGGTAACACATTGTTTTATTAAAATTTTGATATAACTGATTCTAACAGGAGGTGCTATATGGACATTTCTCAAAAAGAGCTTTCAAAAAAAGACCTTTTAAAAACAACCGGAATTTCCTACGGACAGCTCTATCGCTGGAAACGGGAAGGCCTGATTCCAGAAGAATGGTTCGTGAAAAGACCCAGTCCGACCGGTCAGGAGACTTTCTTCCCAAAAGAACAGATTTTAAAACGAGTGCAGGCAATCCAGACTTTGAAAGACCGCTACTCTCTCGAGGAACTTGCAAAGCTTCTCTCCCCGGAAATTACAAACCGTGTTTTCACAGAAGAGGAACTAGAATGTTTTACAGAGATTGATATCCGTGTTGCAGCAGATTTTATGGACGTTCTTAACAAAGATACCTTTACCTTTATCGAAGTGCTCGTGATGATCACCCTTTGCAGGTGGAAGAAGCAAAATCTGATCCTGGAACAAGAACTGTACGATCTAATTCCAAATGTGGCCACAACTGCCACAAATATCACAGAGATTAAGACCTCTTTTCTGCTCCTTACGGTAAATGAAGCACATTATGGTCTGTTTCTTCTCAATCCTTCCCCGGAAGGATCACTCTTGTTTGACGAGCGGATCAAGGTCGTCTGCCAGATTTCTCTCCAGGAACTCTGCCATGAGATCAAACTCAAATACAAAGACACCTTTTCTTTTACATTCGATGAAGAGGCTGTCAAAAACAGTTAAATTTTTTATCACTTTTCAACAGCATTTTTCAAGCAGTATTTGACACTGCTCAAAGAAGGAGGAAATTTTTATGAAGACGGATACTAAAATCAGCGGTTCCGGAAAAATCGGACAGGGAGAATATAACTTGATCAAGATCAGCGGCAGCGGCGCAATTGAAGGCCCGGTAACCTTTGAAACTTTCAAAGTCAGCGGCTCCTGTAGAGTATGTCCGGATGCGACACTGGAAGGAAACGAGATGCACATCAGCGGTTCCATTCATTCTCAAAGTGAAATTAAGGTAAATACACTGCATGTCAGCGGTTCTCTTCATTCTGAAAACGATATGAAAGTCCGTTCTCTCAAAGCCAGTGGTTCCTGCCACCTGCAGGGGAAAATTTATGCAGATGAAATTTATGTTTCTGGTTCTTTGAAAAGCTCAGAAGAAGTCAATGCTGATATCGTCGAGATTCGTGGCATGGCAACTTTAAATGACTTGTTCGGAGAACAGATTACTTTTATTCCCGAAAACTGCAACAGCTTTAACTTCTTTCGTTTTGCAAAACATCGGAAACTCAGCAACGTAAAAAATATTGAGTGTACAACCCTGGAAGCCGGATGTCTGCAGTGTGACACGATCAGCGCTAAAAATATTCTCCTGACAGACGGCTGTGTCGTAAATCATATCCAGTGCGACGGTACGCTTTCCTATGACAGCACTTGTCAGATTGGCACTGTGGAAGGAAACTGTGCACAGAAATTATTATCCTAATCCAGTATCACACCCGCTATCTCTACAGAAAAACTTTTTATCCCAGCGCTTGACAAAAAGCCAAAACAAGCCTTACAGGGAAGCAATCTCTTCCTCTGCAAGGCTTGTTTTTACTTACTTTTCTCTACAATGTATTCAGTTCTTCTGCTACCTGATGCAGATTTTCCCGAATTAAAATTTTCTGCGGACAGACTTTCTCACATTTTCCGCATCGGATACAATGATCTGCCTTCGCTTTTTCATCCATTCCAGACCATTTTTTCTTCGTCTGTTCTGTATTCTGGTATACTGCCTGATCGTTCCAGATTCTGAAATTTCCCGGAATATCTACTCCCGCCGGACATGGCATACAGTAAGCACAACCGGTGCATCCGTTCTTCACACGCGATTTCAAAGTATCCGCTGTGTTCTCGATCAACTTCTGTTCCTTCTCTGATAACGGCTCAAATGTCTCAAAAATACTAAGATTATCTTCCACTTGTCCCATCGTACTCATACCGCTTAAGATGACTTTTACATTTGGAAGTGTTCCGACAAATCGAAGCGCCCACGATGCAATACTTGCCTGTGCCCGCTCCTTTGTCAACTGTTCTTCAATCTCTGTCGGAAGGGATGCAAGCATTCCTCCTTTGACCGGTTCCATAACAATGACCGGAATGCCTTTCTCCTCTGCCAAATGATATCCTTTCAGTCCAGCCTGGATTTCTGTATCCATATAATTGAGCTGAATCTGGCAAAAATCCCATGGATAATAATTTAGAATCTCCTCAAATACTTCATAATCATCATGGAAGGAAAATCCAAGATAACGGATCTTTCCTGCCGCACGCATTTCTTCCAGATATGGTACGATCCCAAGTGCTTTTACCTTCTCAAATTTTGCACGGTCAAGCGCATGAAGCAGATAAAAATCTACATAATCTTTGTGCAGACGTTCCATCTGTTCCTCAAAAACCTTTTTCGCATCCTCCAGTGTATCCAGCTTCCAGATTGTCAGCTTTGTCGCAAGATAGTAAGAATCACGGTCATATTTTTCCAGCACTCTCCCCACGAAAGGTTCACTGTCCCCATTGTGATACGGATATGCTGTATCAATGTAATTGACACCCGCTGCGATTGCCCGGTCGATCATGTTCTCTGCTTCTGCCTCGTCAATCTTCTGATCCGCTGTCAATGGAAATCTCATACATCCAAATCCAAGAAGTGACGTTTGGATCCCCAATTTTTCAAATGCTCTTTTTTCCATAAAAATCCCTTCCTTTTCTACTGCTGTATATCATTACTGTTATTCTTTTGCCCTGACTGCCCAGCGCATTTTAGTAGAACGAGCGCGGCTGTTCCTTGTACACTCCTCCGCTGAAGGACGGATGACATCCTGAGCGATCTCGCTGTAAATCCCTGCTCGCTTCAGCTCTTTGAAAGCCTTCTTTACGATCCGGTCTTCCCCTGAATGAAATGTAAGGATCGCCACTCTTCCGCCCGGTGCCAGTGCCGCCGGCAATTTCTCCATAAATGCATAGAGTACCTCAAATTCACTGTTCACATCAATCCGAAGCGCCTGAAATGTTCTCTGGCACGATTTCTTTACCGCTTCTTTCTGCTCCCGCTCCGGCAGGAAAGATAACGCCTCTTCAATCGCTTTCTGAAGTTGGATCGTCGTCTCCACCGGCTCTCCTTTTCTTAACTTCTCCATCACTGTGACCGCAATCTCCTCTGCATAAGGCTCATCGGAATTTTCCCACAACATTCCTGCCAGTTCTTCTTCTGTCACCTCTTTGAGACGCTCCGCAGCCGATACCCCTTTCTGTGGATTCAGCCGAAGGTCAAGCGGTCCTTCCTTCTTATAGGTAAATCCTCTCTCCGGATTGTCAATCTGCATAGAAGACACTCCAAGATCTGCGAGGACGAAATCAAACGGCCCTGCTTCTCTGGCAATCTGATCAATGTCCGCGAAATTCATCTGCCGGATAGTCAAAATCTCTTCTCCATATCCCGCTTTCTCCAATCTCTCTTTTGTCTTGACCGACTCAATCGGATCTACATCAAGCGCATATAGATGCCCCTGTCCCTGCAGACACTTTAACATTTCCTTTGTATGTCCACCATATCCCAGTGTGGCATCCAGTCCTTTCTGCCCCGGCTGGATCTGGAGAAAATCCAAGATCTCCTTCACACAGATAGAAATGTGCATCCCGACCGGAGTCCCTCCTTTTTGAATGACTTTCTCGATCGTCTCCGGATATTTCTCCGGCTGAAGCTCCTTATATTTCTCCTGATAGCTGCGCGGATGTGTCCCCTTATATCGAACGCGGCGCTTATGTTGCTTTTGTTCTGTCTGATTCTTCGACACAGTAGTCTCTGCCTGAATCTCCTCCAGAGATTCTCTGTCATTTCTATCCTGGTCTTTCATATCCTACCTTCTCTTCCTTTTTGTTTTTCCAATAGCAGCTGCAGCGCAATCTTTTTACTGGATTTCTAGCACCTGATAATCTTTCGCTTCGACAGCCTCTTTTAAAATATCAGACGACACATCTCCACTCAAAGTCACAACTGCAGTACCTGTTTCATGACTTACAACCGCTTCCTCTACTCCCTGGATCGCCTCCAGCGTCTTTTTCACTGTCGCCTCACAATGTCCGCACATCATTCCTTCGATTTTCATTGTTTTCTGCATGGTCAATTCCTCCTCTTTTCTCTGTCTTTTATGTCTGTTTCTCTTTTTATCTTTTCTGGCATCTTCCAAATGGAACAAATTCAGCCGGAGCGCATTCATCACGACGCAGAAGCTGGAAAGACTCATCGCCGCAGCTCCGAACATCGGATTTAGCTTCCATCCAAACAGCGGATACCATACACCTGCTGCGAGAGGAATTCCGATCACATTATAGAAAAATGCCCAGAATAGATTCTCATGAATATTTCTCAATGTGGCTCTGCTAAGCCGGATTGCTGCCGGAACATCACTCAGTCCGCTCTTCATCAGCACCACATCTGCTGCATCAATCGCCACATCTGTTCCTGCACCAATCGCCATTCCGATATCCGCTCTCGTAAGCGCCGGGGCATCATTGATCCCATCTCCTACCATAGCAACTTTTCCATTCTTTTTCAATGCCCGAATGGTACTTTCTTTTCCTTCCGGCAAAACTCCTGCAATGACTTCATCCACACCGGCCTGTTTCCCGATCGCCTTGGCAGTCCGTTCATTGTCTCCAGTCAGCATGACAACATGGATTCCCATGTTCTGTAATTCCCGAATTGCCTGCGAGCTGTCTTCCTTGATTACATCTGCTACCGCGATCACTCCTGCTAACTTTCCTTCTTTTGTAAAGAATAACGGTGTTTTTCCTTCCTCTGCAAACGCTTCTGCCGTCTGTTTTATCTGTACCGGCACGTCTGCCTGCTCTCGGATAAAATTCAGATTCCCTCCGGCAAGGGGCACTCCTTCCCATATTCCAGTCAATCCATTCCCCGGCACTGCCTGAAATTCTTTGACCGAAACCGTTTCCACTGTACCCTCTTCCTGTGCTCTCTGCACGATCGCATGTGCCAGTGGATGTTCGCTTTTTTGTTCCAGTGCATAGGCAATCTGAAGAAGTTCTTTCTCTGTCATCCCATCTGCCGGAAGAAGATCTGTCACCTCTGGTTTTCCACTTGTGATTGTTCCAGTCTTGTCCAGTGCGACAATTTCTGTTTTCCCGGTCTCTTCCAGAGAAACTGCCGTTTTAAACAAAATTCCATGTTTTGCACCCATTCCGTTTCCGACCATGATCGCCACCGGAGTCGCAAGGCCAAGCGCACATGGGCAGCTGATGACAAGCACTGCAATTCCCCTTGCCAGTGCAAAGCCAACACTCTGTCCTGCCAAAAGCCATACAGCGACAGTGATCGCCGCAACCGCCATGACGATCGGGACAAACACGCCCGACACTTTATCTGCTACTTTGGCGATTGGAGCCTTTGTCGCTGCCGCATCACTGACCATCTGAATGATCTGGGAAAGCGTCGTATCTTCGCCGACTCTTGTGGCCTCACATTTCAGGAAACCAGACTGATTCATCGTCGCAGCAGACACCAAATCTCCTTCTTTTTTATCTGCCGGGATGCTTTCTCCTGTGAGCGCTGCCTCATTCACCGCACTGTTCCCTTCAAGCACAATGCCATCTACCGGTATATTTTCACCGGGTCTTACAAGAAATACATCTCCCTTTTTTACTTGTTCAATGGAAACCGTTTCTTCTGTTCCGTTGTGCAGCACAACTGCATGTTTCGGTGCAAGGCGCATCAACCCTTTGAGTGCATCTGTAGTCTTCCCTTTGGATCTGGCCTCAAGCATCTTTCCGACTGTGATGAGCGCCAGGATCATTGCGGCTGACTCAAAGTAAAATTCATGCATGTACCCCATCACCTGCTCCATATCTCCACGAAGCTGTGCCTCTGTCATCGCAAAGAGTGCATAGGTACTATACACAAATGAAGCACCGGAGCCGAGTGCCACAAGTGTGTCCATATTCGGAGCCAGATGCCACAATCCTTTGAATCCACTGACAAAAAACTTCTGATTGACAATCATGACCGCAATCGTAAGCAGCATCTGGAGCAATCCCATCGCCACATGATTCTCTGCCAGTATTTTCGGAACCGGCCATCCCCACATCATATGCCCCATCGAAAAGTACATCAGCACTACAAGAAATCCTAAGGATGCAATCAACCTTCTCTTTAAAACAGGAGTTTCCCTGTCTTTCAGCAGTTCTTCCTCCTTGTTTTTCGCTATCCCATTTGCTCCCTCTTTGCCATCTTGCTGTTTCCCGTTCTTTGTTGCTGCGCCATATCCTGCTGTCTCCACCGCCGCAATCACAGCAGCCGGATCTGCACTTCCTTCCACTCCCATGGAGTTTGTCAAAAGACTCACCGAACACGCTGTTACTCCGGGTACGTTCGCCACTGCCTTCTCTACCCGCGCACTGCACGCTGCACAGCTCATTCCTGTGACCGTGTATTGTTCCATTCTCTGCCCTCCTACTTCATAAGCTTCTGCAGTACCCCTACAAGCTCATCAATCGTCTCTTCTTTGCCTTCTCTGATATCTTCCGCCACACAACTGCGGATATGATTTGCAAGAAGCACTTTGTTGAAACTATTCAGCGCTGCGTTGACTGCCGATACTTGAATCAAAATATCTGTACAGTAGACATCTTCCTCTACCATTCGCTTGATTCCCCGTACCTGTCCTTCAATTCTGTTTAACCGATTGATCAGGTCACGATATTCCTTCTCTGCACGTTCTTTCTTTTTATGACTACATTCTTTGTTTTCTTCCATCATGATATCTCCTTTCCCACTGAAGTCCACACTTTTAACCATTATCTTTTTCCTTTCTCATAGGCATTGATAAAAGTACTTAGCTGTACCTTTACACTAGCAGTATATACCCTTGTAGGGTATATTTCAAGTATTTTTTCTTTCTGTCCAAAAACAAATGTAAAAAAGTGTCTTCGACACTTCAACTCCCCTGCCCCTCAATCTTGAGGGGTTGGGGGTTTCTTTTTTCCTTATTTTCCCTCATAATAGACTTATGAATATTTTACAAAAGATTTTTAAAGACCATT
>SKEX01000313.1_pt1 | contig 44551 bp, 34 predicted proteins | sample 4841451 | NCBI WGS metagenome assembly SKEX01 (sample SAMN11008798, study PRJNA524170) | human gut metagenome | isolation source: fecal sample from pouch patient p38, | place: Israel: Tel-Aviv | reverse complement strand
TTATCTTTCTCACCCTGACTCTCTATATACTGATGGATTGTTTCAACAGGTGCTATATTTCAAAGATTTCTTTTGTTCTCTCTGACATCTTATCGTCCAGCATCTTTCTGCCATATTTCATAACCAGAATCAAACAAAAACACTGAATGAGAATTATTATCTAAACTCATTACGTACACTCACTTATTGCTTATTTCGACCGTCCAAATTCTGTGCATCGCGAAGCGTGTTGCTGGGAACGGAGTGAACAGTAACAAAAAATTCTTTTTTCTGATTTCATTATATCCCTCTGATTGATTTTTTACATCTGCAGATGTTATAATTATAGTATTCTCAGATACAGTAATCTATCAGAATAGTCCTTATTTTTTATAAAAATCGTACGCGAGGTGAATTTATGGGATTAATCAGAACAGAGCTTATGCCAGATTCTTCAGAAGTAGTTCCTTATGATCAGGCCGGAATTCCTTTGTATATCCGTGCTGCACATCTTGCTTCATATTATAATATGTGTGCTCCCTGTCACTGGCATGATGATATTGAATGGATCTATATTATCACTGGAAAAATGAGATATTATGTGAACGGAAAAAGACTTATCTTAAATGAAGGTGATTCCGTGATGGTCAATGCAAGACAGATGCATTACGGATATGCTTTTGAACAACAGGACTGCTATTTTCTCTGTATTCTGTTTCACCCTTCTTTGTTTGGGAATAACCAGATATTACAGGAAAAATATTTTCTTCCTTTTTTTCGAAAACACCAGCCTGGAATTTCATCATTTTTACTCAAATGATGAAGCAGGGGTGAAAGTCGGCAGATATTTACAGGAAGTTCTCCTGTTGAAAGAAGATTCTGATTCAGGTTATGAATTAGGTGTTATAAGCTGTATGCTGGAACTATGGAGCTTTCTTATCCGCACTGATCTGCTGTCAGCTGCAAAAAATAAATCAGAGTCCGAACAGGAACTGAATATTCAGAAAGATATGGTATCCTTTATTTATCAACACTACCCTGAGAAAATATCGCTTACGGATATTGCAGCAGCCGGTCATGTGGGAAGGAGTAAATGCTGCCAGATATTCAAGCATTATATGCAGCAGTCACCTGTGGATTTTCTCAATACCTACCGATTAAAGATCAGCTGCCGTCTTCTGTGCACTACGCAGAAAAGCATAACAGAGATTGCGATCTTGTGCGGATTTAATCATTTAAGTTATTTTTCCAAATATTTTATGGAATGTTATGGATGTACGCCAAGAGAATATCGTACGCTCCATGAACACGAAACACTTTTGACCTGAAAAAAAGAGACTGCTACATCTTAATGTGTAAACAGTCTCTTTTTCGCACTTTAAATATTTAGAACCCGCTGATTTATTACGTAAATCACTATTTTCTCATATTTAGTTCAATTATACTAATGCAGCACCCAGTGCTTTGCATGCTTCTGTAGCTTCATCATCCGGTTCTTCCTGGCAGATCACACTTTCGCATACAAGGTTTGCACCAGCCTCCTTGCAGGAGTCTTCCCAGTTGCGCATCCATTCGCCATCTCCCCATCCGTAAGAACCAAACAGAGCGATATTTTTGCCTTTGAGTGCATCTTTACATCCATCAAACATCGGCTCGAACTCTGTATCTTCCAGAACTTCATCTCCCATTGCCGGGCATCCAAAAGCGATTGCATCATATTCAGCTACTTTAGATCCGTCAAAATCCTCACAAGTATGAAGAACAGCCTCGCCGCCTTTTTCCTTAATTCCATCTGCAACTGCATTTGCCATTGCCTCTGTGTTTCCTGTGCTGCTCCAATAAACAACTGCTACTTTACTCATGATTAAAATCCTCCTTAAAATCTGCTTTAACAGTAATTCTCTTTCTATTTATAATAAAAAGTCATATGACTTTTCTATTATACAACTTCTTAAACAAACGTTATTTATTCCCGTACCTGTTCGATGTTATAGAAACACACCCTTGTCAAACGATGTTCGTAATTCGTTTAATTTAGGATATTTACGCCGCTACTGTCAACTGGCGAACACTTCTTCCCTGGTTCCAAAGCCGAACATATACGCTGGTACATTTCTTGAATCTCGCAAAGGCTTTCACCGCTTCACATTCATTACAGTAAACTTTCCAACAGCCCACACATTTACAATTCTGCCCCGCATTTTTAATAAACCCTATCACATCCCCCAACGGATATCCAAGAAACAAACCTATCTCATGAGGAAAATCCTCACGCTGCGCAAGACGGCCTCTCAGTCTTTCCAGAGCATATGCAGGATCCGTACTCTCATAGCCGTATTTCTTCATAAATTTTGCTACACCGGGTTTCTTCAGATCTCTTTCCAGGCTGGAAAAACGGCAGACATAGATCAGTGCCTTACTTTCACTCTTGCGAAGGACTGTGATGGAAACACCTTTTTCCTTTACGCATTCATTAAAATCGTCTACGCTCTTCCATAATTCTTCCTCAGATTCATATTTATATGTAAAAAGATTTCCGGTTTTAATAGATGCCAATGTAGGTGAACAATGTTCGATCACAGATTTCTCCAGCATGTCAGATATCCTCTCTTATAATAAATTCATTCGGTTAGCATATACTAACTATGTATTAAAAAATAAAGCTTTACAAACAGTTCTCTCTAAATTTAATCTCTGCAAAGCTTATTTGCTGCCATTCAACAGCGGTCTTGGTTAGTTAAATCTAACTTCATGTTTTAATATATACTAAAAGACTTCTGCTGTCAAGTTAATTTTATATAACTTTTTTCTTTTATCTCAGGTGTGGCAAAAAAGCCACACCTCCTTCTTAATTTTCTATTGTAACAGCACTGCCAATTCCATCTTCTGTTCTTTTTTTATTCACTATGATTTTTTTGTCAATACGCTCTTTCAGTTCTGATACATGAGAAACAATTCCCACTAATCTGCTTCCCTGACTTAAATCTTTTAACGCGCGGATTGCCTGATCCAGTGAATCTTCATCCAGAGATCCGAAACCTTCATCCACAAACATGGTGTCCAGCTGAATTCCACCTGAATTTGACTGAATCTCATCAGAAAGACCAAGCGCCAGAGATAATGAAGCCTGAAAAGATTCTCCACCTGAAAGAGATTTGACGCTTCGGTTGCTTCCGTTATAATGATCGATAACATCCAGTTCCAGTCCGGTTTTTCCTACTCTGCTTTTATTTTCTTTTCGCCGGATCAATTCATACTGACCACCACTCATTGTCATCAGCCGGATATTTGCTCTCGCAAGAATACGGTCAAAATACTGCATCTGAATGTAAGTTTCCAGCATGATTCTTGCCTTACCTGTTATCGTGCCATTTGCGGTATCTGACAAAGATTTCATCCATTTCCATCGGGTTTCCGTTTTCATAAGTTCGGTCTGCTGCCTGCGGACTTTTTCATACATATCACCGTTGATTTCCAGACGGGCATGAACTTCATCACGTTCTGATGAAAGTATTTTCTTTTGCTCCTGAAAACTTTCCTTCTGAATTTCTAAATCTTCTGATGAAATATTTACAGATTCTTTTAACTGTTCTGTCAAAGATGTGATTACTGAATTCAGCTCTGTCATTCTCTTCTCTAAGGCATCTTTTTTCTCTGTTATTGTCTTATAATGCAGCTCCAGTTCCTGACGTTTCTGTGTCTGGCTCTGGATCTGAGACAGGATTTCCTCTTTCGTGCGCTCTCCAAGCTCTTTTTCCATTGTCTCTTTCTGTTTCAGGAGCTGATCATATCGTGATTTCTCTGCCGCTATCTGCTGCTGATTTTGATTTATCTTATCTGTAAAAACAGTAAGATCCGTCTGTATTTTAGTGATCTGCGTCTCCAGAAGTTTTCTGTATTCCAGAAGTCCCGCCAGTTTTTCCTGCTTCTGATTCAGGAAATTCTGTTGCTCTTTCAGCCATTTTTCTGCATTCTTTCCCCTATTCACAAGTAACAGCATATTATCACAATTTTGCTGATGATTTTCTTCCACCTTATCAATCTGTTGTTGTAGCAATACTAAGTTCTCGTCGCTTTTTTGCCTGTCCTCTTTATACATTGACTCAAGCAGCTGATTATCCAGCTGGCTTTGAAGCTGCTCACTGATACTCTCCTGCTGGCTTTTTCTCTTTTCAAGACTGATACGAAGTTTCTGATATTCTTTCTCGTGCTCCTCTGATTGCAAAGTCATTTCTTCCTTTTGCTTCAAGATAGCCTGCTGAGCTTTTTTCTGCTCTTGGATTTCTTCTATCTGTATCTGAACAACGCTTTCCTGTGTCTCAAGAAGCTGCTGTGTCACTGAAACATCCTCTTTTTCCACATCCAGGTACTGTACTGCATAATTTTTGTAATTTTCCTGTAATTCTTCCTGTGAATGCTGTAACAGTCCGGCAGCTTCTCCTGCCTGCACACTTGCTGCAGAAGCTTCTTTCTCTGCCATTTCCGCAAGTTTTTTCTGCTGTTTCAACTGTTTTTCTGTCGGTACTTTTTCCGGAATCTGTGTAAGCTTTGGATGATGAACAGATCCACATACAGGACACGGACTTCCCTCTCGCAGTTTGGCTGCAAGAACACCCGCCTGCGCATCCAGAAAAGCCTGTTCCATTTTATTTAAAAGATCTTTTGTTTCTGCCAGCTTCGCAGACGCGGCCAGATATGCTGCTCTTTTGCTTTCTGCCTCTTTTGCAAAATTCTGACAACGTATCTGCTGCTCTTTCATCTTTCTGATATGCTGCATTCGCTGAATCAGATTATTCTCTTTAACTTCCAGATTCTCACCAGAAATAAGTTTTTGTTCCAGCTCACCCAGATTCTTTTTTAATTTCTCAGAAAGTGTTTCTTCTTCCTCGGACTGCTTCTCCAATTCCAGAATTTTTGTATGCAGAAAATCCAGATTCCCACAATTTTTGTGGATTTCTGTATAGAGATTATCAATCTTCTCCTTCTGATAATCCGTTTCCGCTTTCTCTTTCTCAGTCTTATCTGTTGTCTGATATTCTTTTTGTTTCTCTTCCAGAATGCTGCCTGCCCCTTTTTGTTTCTCATCCAGAGACACGCTGTTTTTTTTCAGATTTTCTATCTGCGCACCGGCATCTTCCAGTTCTTTTATCAGATTTTCCAGCCTTGTATAGCGATCCAGATTTTCTTTTTCTTTCTGTATGGAAAGCAACAACTGCTGAACCTGTTCTGGTTCTGTCGCAGCATTTTCTGCCTCTTCTTTTGCTTTTGTAAGCTGCGGAATCAACATTTCCATCTCTTTTTGCAGCTGTTCCCTTTTTACTTTTGCATCCGCTTCTTTATGAACCTTTCCTAAAAGCTGATTCACATCTTCCAGTTTTATATCATTCTCTTTAATCTGCTTATTTAAATCTTTCAGAACTTTTTTATCTGCTTTAAGCAGCTCTCCCAGAAGTTCCAGTCCTTCTTCCAGATTTCCCTCAAATCCATTCTTCTCAAGCAACTCCCACTGCTGTCCCAGTGTATCCTGTGCCGGATACCTGACCTGTTCCGTATATTGCCGGATACTGCGCAACAGCTCTTTATACGCCTTATCCAGACTGCCCGCCTCAAATTTCAGCTTCTCCTGAATAACCTTGTAAATATCTGTATGAAAAAGTTTCCTGAAAATATTGCTCCGCTCTTCTGTATCCGCCAGAAGCAGCTTTCTGAAATCTCCCTGCGCAATCATGGCAATCTGCGTAAACTGCTTCATATCTAGCCCAAGCAACTCTGTAATCGCCTGATTTACCTCTTTCAGCTTCGTCACCGGCGACTTCCCATCAGAAAAAGTCAGCAATGCTTCCCCCTTCTGCATCGTCATCCCAGTACCTCTGGCCTTCGGGCGCTCATAATCCGGACTCCTTTTTACCGTATACACCTTATCTTTATATTCAAAAACATATTCCGCATAAGTAGGTGCCTCCGGCTTTGCATACTTACTTCGAAGCATCGATGCCTCACGAATTCCACCGCTGGTTTCCCCGTACAGGGCAAACGTAATCCCATCAAAAATCGTAGTCTTTCCAGCCCCTGTATCTCCTGTCACCAAAAACAGTCCCTGACCTCCAAACTGCGTAAAATCAATCACCGTCTCACCTGCATACGGTCCAAATGCAGATAATGTCAGCTTCAATGGTTTCATGCCTGCACCTCCTTCAGATTCTGAATCAGCCTTTCCATAAACTCCGTCTGCTCTTCCTTCATCGGCTCATTATTCAAAAGTTCATAAAACTCCCCAAACAACTCCAGCTCCGACTTCTGCTCCTGTGCCTCAACAGCCTGAACTTCCCTGTTCTCCCTGGTGCGCTTATTATCATACTCCAGCCGCATCAGATTCGGGTAAATCGTACGCAGTTTCTGCAACGCACCCGGCACATCCTCTTCATCTGTCAATGTAATCTGAAGATAGTCCATCTTATTCTCCGCAGTATACCTCTCCTTCGCCGTCACTTCCATATAAGTTCCGCGAACTTTTCGCATATCCCTCATAGGAACCAATGGAACCGTATTAATCTGCACGTTCCCTTTTTCTAATAACTCCACGATCGTCACCGATTTCTTATGATCTACTTCAGAAAAAGAATACTTCAACGGCGTTCCACTGTAACGCAGCGTCTCTCTCCCCATCTTCTGCGGCCTGTGAATATGCCCCAGCGCCACATAATCAAATTTATCAAATACTTCTGCACTCACATTATCAAGACCACCTACCGAAGTCTCCTCAGAATCACACCTGTCAGCCCCCGTCACAAACTGATGCGCAACCAGAATATTCCTCTGCGAAGCATCCACCTCACATTCCTGTAACGCAGCCATAACGCCATCCTCATAACTTTCGATATCATCCCGCTGTAAGACATGCCGCATCGTCGCCGGTTTCAAAAACGGCAGAAGATAAACATTCACCAACCCATACTCATCCTCCAGCCCAATCTTCTTCACATTCCCATCATAAACCTGCGAAATATAAATATCACTACTCTCAAACAACTTCGCCCCAAAAGAAAGCCTCTCCGCTGAATCATGATTTCCACTGATCATATACACCGGCATCTTCAACTTCGCCAGCCTCGTAATAAACTCATCAAACAATTGCACCGCCTCCGCCGACGGCACCACCTTATCATAAACATCCCCGGCAATCAGAATCCCATCAACACGCTGTTCTTCAAAAATTCCCAGCATCTGATCCAATATATACCTCTGATCCTCCAACATAGAAAAATCATGCACTCTTTTCCCAATATGCAGATCCGCAATATGTGCAAACTTCATCAATACACCCTCTCCCATTCAAAATAGCAACCCCCGCAGGGGACTTACTTGATTCGGTTAATATATCTATAAATTGATTTTTGAATCAATAATCAAGATATCAACTTATTGATACCACTCCCATTACTTAATTTATACCTTCAGAATATTTCTGCTTTCCCTATATTCCTCCGGAATCTCTTCCGTCAGAATACATCCATCTGCAAATTCCCCAAATGTCACAGAACTCACCTGTCCAAACTTAGTCGTATCTGCCAGAACATACACATCTTTGCACTGTTTCATCGCTGTGCTCTTCACGATTGCCTCATTGGCATCCGGTGTTGTGAAGCCCTCTCTTTTCGCGATTCCATTCGTTCCAAAGAAGCCTTTGGTGAAATGATACATCTGGATCATCTGCATCGCCTGGCTTCCGACAACCGCCTCTGTAGAACTCTTCAGTTCTCCCCCGATCAGGTAGACGCGAATCCCCATCTTCGCCAACGTCTGCGCATGGGATACTGCATTTGTGACAAAGGATGCCTGTGTACCTTCCAGATATTCTAACATCAGCCCTGTGGTAGTTCCTGCATCCAGATAAACAAAGTCATCCGGTAAAATAAGACTGGCTGCATATTTTGCTATCTTTTTCTTTTCTTCTTTATTTAGTTCTGATTTCTGCGCTACTGTGGGTTCGTAGGCAGTTACCTTGTGATTTAATGCCACTGCCCCGCCAAAAACTTTGGTAAGCTTTCCTGCTTTATCCAGCGCTGTGATATCTCTGCGCACTGTGGACTCTGATGCATCCAGAAGTTCTTTCAGTTCCGTAACAGTGATACTCTTTTTTTCCTCCAGAAGCCTCAGAATAATTTCATGTCTCTGTTCTGTCAGCATACTGTGCCTCCATTTATCTATTTTAATTCAAATATTATAAACCCCATCGCCAAAGGCGATTTTCAATGAGCTTTACCTGATGATTATATTCTCTATTTCATTATAACAGAAACAGGAGATGATTGCATCATCTCCTGTCCCTCTTATTCCTTATATTTAATTCCGCTAATTACAGATTCTCCTGCATAAATTTGCTTACTGCTTCGTATGCTGCTTCTTCATCAGCACCTTCGATTGTGAATGTTACTTCATGACCTTTCTTAACGCCAAGTCCCATCAGTGCAAGAAGTTTTCTGCAGTCTACTTTCTTTCCTTCTTTTTCGATAGATACTGTAGATTCAAAACCTTTTACCAGTTTTACAAGCTCTCCTGCCGGACGTGCGTGGATTCCCTCGTTGTCTGTAACCACATACTTAAATTCTTTCATTTTGATATCCTCCATGTTCTTTATTTTAATTTTTTGTTATTGCTTTTCTTATTTCGGTGCTTATGCTGCTTTCTTCTTTAACAGACCAAGCAGAACCGCAGAGATTACTGTTCCCGCAACCAGTGCGACCAGGTACATAACTGCGTTTCCAACCACAGGGAATACGAAAATTCCACCGTGTGGTGCCATCAGTGTACAGTCGAATGCCATGGAAATAGCGCCTGCTACAGCGGATCCGATGATGCAGGATGGAAGTACACGAAGCGGATCAGATGCTGCGAACGGAATCGCACCTTCTGTGATAAATGCAAGGCCCATGATAAAGTTTGTCGGACCTGCGTCTCTCTCTTCTTTTGTGAACTTATCCTTAAACAGCAGTGTTGCCAGTGCGATTGCACAAGGAGGTGTCATGCCACCGATCATAACTGCTGCCATAATATCATAGTTACCTGCTGCAATAGCAGCTGTTCCAAATACATATGCCGCTTTGTTGAACGGACCACCCATATCGATTGCCATCATTCCACCAAGCACCATACCTAACACTACTTTACTAGAACTTCCCATTCCTGTCAAGGCATTGTTCAAACCTGTGTTGATACCGCCCATGATTGGTTCTACGATAAATGTCATCAAGAGTCCCATAACAAGGATTCCGACTACAGGATAGATCAGAACAGGTGCGATTTTCTCTAATGCTTCAGGAAGTTTGTCACATAATTTACGGAGTCCAAGAATCAGGTATCCTGCTACAAAACCTGCAAGCAATGCACCAAGGAAACCAGATTTTCCGTTAGCTGCCATCATACCACCAACCAGACCAAGTGCAAGCGCAGGTCTGTCACCAATCGCCATAGCGATAAATCCGGCAAGAATCGGGAGCATAAATCCAAATGCTGTTCCACCAATATTCTTAAACAACGCAGCTACCGGTGTGATCGTACCAAAGTTTGCTCTCTGGTCTGCCGGAAGTGCACTTAAATCTACACTCAATCCATCGATCAGGAATGCGATCGCGATCAGAATACCGCCGCCTACAACTAATGGAAGCATATGAGATACGCCGTTCATCAGCTGCATATATATTTTATGCCCTACACCGCCGCCGGATTTCGTATTAGAGGAAGATGACTGTGAACCGGCTGCCGCATGATAAACGGGCGCATCTCCGTTAATTGCTCTCTCAATCAGCTGTTCTGCTTTGCTGATTCCATCTGATACCTGACATTCAATTACTTTTTTACCATCAAATCGTTCCATCGGAACTTTGGCATCTGCTGCAACAATAATACAATCTGCTTCTGCAATTTCCTGATCTGTCAGCACATTCTTTGCACCACCGGATCCACGGGTTTCAATCTTCACAAAACAGTTCTTTGCTTTTGCAGCTTTTTCAATTCCTTCTGCTGCCATGTACGTATGTGCGATACCGGTAGGACAGGAAGTAACCGCAAGAATCTTCGCCTGTGTTCCTTCTGCTGATCCGGTATCTGCCAGTCTCTCATCAATATCTTTCTTTTCACTGTCTGCCCTGTCAATAATGTCCATAAACTCATCTACAGAAGATGCATTGCGGAGAGATTCTGTAAACTCCTCATCCATCAGCATCACAGAGAGCTTACTGAGTACATCCAGGTGAATGTTATCCTCTGTATTCGGTGCTGCGATCAGGAATAATAAGGTTACAGGTTCGTCGTCCAGTGCTTCAAACTCTACACCATTTTTGATGACCATTGCCGCAAGCCCCGGCTTCTTAACTGCATCACATTTACCATGAGGAATGGCAATTCCCTCGCCAATACCTGTCGTGCTCTCTTCTTCTCTTAAATATACCTGTTTACGATAAGCCTCACGATCGCTGATCTTCTCACTCTTTACCATCAGATCAACTGCCATATCCAGAGTTTCTGACTTTGTTTTCGGAGCAGCTGTCAGCGATACGCTTCGTCTGTCAAGCAGATCTGTTATTCTCATCTTTTCTTCCCCCTTTATTATTTTTCGGTTATCTGACCATAAACCGCTTCTATTTCTTCCTTTGTTGCAAGATTTTCAGAAAATGCACTTGCACTTCCTGCCGCAATTCCCATGTGGAATGCATGTTCGTAATCCTTCTTCTCCATCCAGCCTGCAACAAATCCTGCTACCATGGAATCTCCAGCACCCACACCATTGACCAGTCTGCCTTTCGGTGCAGGTTCTTCAAATACCTGTCCGTCCTCTGCTATCAGAACCGCACCTTCGCCAGCCATGGAGATCAGCACATTTCTTGCACCTTTTTCCTGAAGTTTCTTTCCATAAGGAATTACATCTTTTCTTGTTTTTAATTCTACACCGAAGATCTCGCCCAGTTCATGATTGTTTGGCTTTACAAGGAATGGATGATATTTCAGAACATTGACCAGAAGATCCTTTGTTGCATCAACTACGATCATCACACCTTTTCCATCCAGCCTTGCCATGATCTGTTCATACATGTCATCCGGCATAGAAGATGGAATGCTGCCTGCCAGGAAAAGTACATCTCCTTCTCCAAGTTCTTCCAGCTTCTTCATCAGTTCCTCTACTTTATCCTTGCTGATCATCGGTCCTGCACCATTGATCTCGGTTCCGTCAATAGATTTCAGTTTCAGGTTGATTCTTGAAACCCCTTCGCTGATCCGAATGAACTCGGATTTCACTCCCATCTCATGTAATCTGCGGATAATTTCTTCCCCTACAAACCCTGCTGCAAATCCAAGTGCAGTGTTCTCAATCCCAAGATTCATAAGGACTGTGGAAACATTGATTCCCTTTCCCCCCGGAAGCATCAGCTCTGAACTTGTTCTGTTTGTCAGTCCCAGTTTAAAATCATCTACTGAAACGATGTAGTCCAGAGATGGATTAAAAGTTACCGTGTAAATCATCTCTTCTTTTCCTCCCGTTTTATATTGATATACTTTTAGAGTCTTTATTGCACTTGCCCAAAAAGATTCCAATAGTACATATTTTCATGTCGTTTCTGCATGTTCGTGACTGCTTTTTGTTTACGGTCTTAGTATAATGTCATATTCGTTCAAAGTCAATCAAACTAATTCATAAAAATAATGACTGATTTTGGTTAACTTTGCACAAAAGAAAGTCATATTCAGTCAAACATAAGCAAAAAAATCCTCTGATCAGGATTTAAGTTCCATAATCAGAGGATTCACTGTTTTTAGTTATTTTATTACTTTTGATTTCTTACATTTTATGCTTTTCTGCTGCAAAAAAGGTTTTTGTTTCTTTTACGATTACTCCGCTTAATGCGAACAATGCGATCATATTCGGAATCGCCATCAGTCCGTTGAAAATATCTGCGATCGTCCATACAGCACTTACTGTCATATACGGTCCGATAAACACTGCCAGAATGTAAAGCCAGCGGTATGTAAGGATTGTTTTCTTATGTCCGTTTGTCAGATATTCCAGACATCTTTCACTGTAATAATCCCATCCAAGAATCGTAGTAAATGCAAAGAATACCAGACAGATCATTAATACAAATGCAGAAACCTGTCCAGGGATCGGAAGTCCGTGCTGGAATGCATAGGTAGTTACCTGAACACCTTCCAGACCTTCTACCTGCCATGCACCTGTCAGTACGATGGAAAGACCTGTCATTGTACAGATCACGATGGTATCAATAAATGTACCCGTCATACTTACGAGGCCCTGACGTACAGGCTCTTTTGTCTGAGCTGCTGCCGCTGCGATAGGCGCACTACCAAGACCTGCTTCATTTGAGAAGATACCACGAGCCACACCTTTCTGCATGGATACGATCATTGTTCCTACCACACCGCCTGTCACTGCTGACGGATTAAAGGCTCCCTTCACAACTGTAACGATTGCTGCCGGAATCTCTGTGATGTTTAAAAGAATCAGCGCAACACTGAAGATCAGATAAATCACCGCCATAAACGGTACAATAATCTGGCTGACTGTTGCAATTCGTTTCAGACCTCCGATGAGGATTGCTGCAACACAGGCTGCAAGGATCAGTGAAGAAATTACAACTGCCCAGGAATACTCTCCAAGGAACGGGATATTCACGCAGTTTGATTTGTTCGGATCAAAGAAATTCTGAACTGCACTGGAAATACCATTTACCTGGCTGAATGTACCGATTCCGAAAAGACCTACACATACACCAAAGAATGCAAAGATCTTTGCAAGCCATTTCCATTTTGTTCCCATTCCTTTCTCAATATAATAGAAAGGACCGCCAAGGCTGTGACCGTCTTCTGCTACCACACGGTATTTTACTGCAAGAAGACCTTCAGAGAATTTTGTTGCCATTCCGAAGAACGCTGCAAGAATCATCCAGAATAAAGCTCCGGGACCACCGGCGCAGACAGCAGTTGCAACACCGACTATATTACCGGTTCCGATTGTAGCGCTCAGTGCTGTACATAAAGCTGCGAAGCTGGAAATCTCACCATCGCCTTCTTCTTCGTTTTTAAACATCCATTTTAATGCAAGGGGGAGTCTTCGTATCTGAAGAAGTCCGAGTCTGACAGTTAACAGGATACCACCTGCCATGATCAGGACCATAAGGGGTACGCCCCAGACCAGATTGTCTACTGTTGTCAAAAAAGAATTGATCGCTTCCCACATAATAATAAATCTCCTTTTTCTTTTAAAAAGTGTAATATATTGTACAGCTGGGAAACAAAGTAATAACAGACCGTTTCAAAAATCAGAAGTTCAGAAAATACTATTCATATATTTAAAATGAATCAGCAGGGATGATAAAGCATCCTCTGTCCTTTTGCCTGAGAGATTCAAAACACGGATCAGATAACCAGTTGTGGGAAGTTATCCACATTCCATGTTATTTGCACCTTCGGCCCCCGATCTAACGGGTGTCTCCAGAGAAACGATCCATTTGCAGTTCTTCCCTGCATCCAGGGAACCTGAGAGTTTTACTCCTTCGGTGGGTATAGCCTTTTGTGTGGCTTCCTCTTTCCTGCAAACTTCACCTCGTTAATTGCTGTTACTGTGGTATACTATAGCTCTTAAATTTGAACTCGTCAATAGAAAATTAAACTTTTATAAAAAAAGTATAAAAATTCCAGAGATTTCCACCTTGTAAAATCCCTGGATATTTAAATAATTTTTATACATCAGCCATATCAGCTGCAAACAGCGCTGCACCAAGTGCACCGCAAAGCTGAGCCTTGTCACTGATTACCAGCTTTGTTCCAAGCTTCTCTTCCAGTGTCTTTACCAGACCCTTATTCTTAGAAACACCACCGGTCATCATATATTTCTCCTCACCGCCCACACGTCTGGTAAGAGCTGCGGTTTTTACAGCAACCGCCTTATTCAGACCATGGACAATATCATCTGTTGCCTTATTCTGGGCGATCAGAGATACAACTTCTGATTCTGCAAACACTGTACACATACTGGAAATTGTAATATCTTCTTTGAATTCCAGCCCACATTCGCTCATCTGATCCAGATTCATTTCCATGGTACGTGCCATCATTTCCAGAAATCGTCCGGTTCCTGCCGCACATTTGTCATTCATAACAAAGTTTGCAACTGCACCGTTCTCATCCAGTCGGATCACCTTGCTGTCCTGTCCGCCAATGTCAATAACAGTACGGACTTCCGGATTCAGGAAATGCGCACCTCTTGCATGGCAGGTGATCTCTGTGATACTCTTATCACCATTTTTAATAGCTGTACGTCCGTATCCGGTAGTAACCAGCGCATCAATATCTTCTCTCTGCAATCCGGCCTCTTTCAATGCCTCTGCAAGGGCACGGTCTGCTCCAATAGCAGCTCCTGCTCCTGTAGGCAGGATAATACTGGTCACAATCTCATGATCTTTATTTAAAATCACCACATCTGTACTGGTGGAACCACTGTCAATCCCTGCGAAATAGCCTTTTCCCATTTTTCTCTCTCCTTTTGTGTCTCCATCTATGGTCTGCTCCAGTGTTTCAGGCTGAATGCTCTCTGCAAAAGCTTCCAGCCTGGTAAGAAGCTGACCGCTGCTCTGAATAGTATAATCTGATTCAATCTTTAAAAGAGGTACCTCTGTATGGTTCTTGATATCTGCATATTCGAAGCTGTAAAAATCACAGAACTTCACTGTATGATAAATAATTCCTGCAACAGACGGATCATTATAAAGCTTCTTACGGCCTGTGGGGTCCATCATCCGCATACATGGAATCTGCCCCAGAAGCTCTCCTGCATACCAGTCCATCAGTTCATCAAAAGAAGCACCCTCCGGTGGAAGTATATTTCCCACAGAACGGTTATGCACACAGGTATCATTCTCTACAGGAAGGGGCATAGCCTTGCTGGTCATTTCAAATAATTCCTGCCCCATTCTGGCACCAAGCACCGCAATATGAGGCTTTGTGATTTTCTCCTGTACATGGAAAGCAGCCCGGAATTTTCCGGCATCAAACTCTGTGCCTTTGTACTGTGCATAAGCCTTGGCCAGCCCTTTTAACTGTACAGCCATACGCTCTCTGCTGCAGGCACTGTCACAGTGAAGCACATCCAAAATATAAAGAAAATCCAGCTTACCGCTTTCCAGCAGAATATCATACACACTTCGGATGGTATCACAGCAGCTCACCAGAACAAGTTCCTTAATTTTTCCCTCCATGACTCCTTCCAGAAGTGTTTTCCCAAAACCACAGATATTGGGATGTGAAACCTGATCAGCCAGGTCAAAGCCATCCGGCATATGGTTAAAGTTCTCACATTCTCCGCCAAGAGATTCCAGAAGCTCAATTGGAGTATATTTACAGACATAATAAGTTTTATTCATTCTCAGCACCTCCCAGCATTTCCAGAAAAGCTCCCAGCCTGGTGGAAGTCTGTCCTTCTCCTCCATGGCTTCGATCACACCCGTCACCGTCCAGGATCAAAAGGGGCAGTCCGGCTTCCTCAAATTTCTTCTTTGCAAGCTGTGCAGCTCCAAGGGTATGTTTACAGCCCCAATGTCCAAACCACACAGCACCGTCTGCTCCTGCCTGTTTCGCATGACAGATGCCGGCTTCAATCCTTCTAAGGGCACTTCCGTTCAGTGAATGATATACCATTCTTCTCGCCATCGCTTCAAAGGGGTTCTCAGGATCAAAGTCCGGCTCACAGGTTTCTGCAAGTTCACATCCCACAATCTGGGCTTTCTCGCTGAAGCAAAGCTCCTGGCGCACTGCATCCGACCAGAACGGAATGGTATGCATCCAGTAAATGTGTTTCCCTTTCGCTGCCGGTGCTTTCTTAATATCTTCAAGAAGCATCTGTGTATACTTTTCTTCTTCTGCTGTTCCAAGAAGGATATTGTTGGTCATTCCTGCATATAACGGTGTGACCAGATCAGAGGGCACATATCTGTCCGCACGCAGCTGCTGATATTTCCTATAATTTTCCAGAGTCCGCTTACTGCAGACAAGGCGTTCCTTTAATCTGTCCTCAGAGATTGTTTTTCCTGTATTTTTTTCCAGAAATACTTTTAAATCCCTTAACTGATCTGCCACATACTGTACATTCTCTTTCGTCTGATTCCATGGTACATCAATGGCAAATACAGGTACCTGGTAGAAATCTGCCAGGGTACGGAATGTAAGCAGGTTGGCATCGCAGGTCAGGTTGGTATAAACAATACATTTGGGCTTTGGCAAAAGTCCTTTCTGCGCTGCACCCAGAAATGTCTTATGATAACTGCACAATGTCTCTGCAATTCCCTGATTCTCTGCCTGCTGTAAAAATGCTCTCTCCGCTTTGCTTGCAGAAAGATAGCAGGAAAATCCCTCTACATTATAGGGATGTAATCCCACCTCCTGCATCATTTCGCAGGGAGTAAAAATACTTACAATAACAGAATCTTCCGGTTTCTGAAGGGGACGCAGCATGGTATCCATCATCAGATTTGCAAGATGCCTGTCTGCAGGCATCAGTCTCTTGTCCTGCATATAACGGAACTTCAGATTCTGTGCTTCCCAGCCGGTTTTTAGCAGCCAGCGGGCTGAGTCTGGCTTTGTATTAGTCAAATTTTCAACATAATGACCAAATGTCTCAATAATCTGCATAATTTTCTTCCTCATTATGGTGATGATAATTTATCAGTTGTTGGCGCACAAATAGCGCTACGGAATATTTTAGTAATATCTTTTTTTCAAGTCAAGCTGAATTTTCTCCAAAGTTCACCTGTTTTTGTACATTTTTCTTGACAAAAAAGTCTTAAATGATACACTTTTGAATGTATTATTTTTCAAAAAAGGCAGAAATAATATAGGAAAGATTTTTACGAAAGGAAGGAATTTTTAAAATGCGTTCATTGGCAGTTTATTTAAAAAACTATAAAAAAGAAAGCATCCTGGCGCCATTTTTTAAATTTCTGGAGGTTGTATTTGACCTGATCGTACCTATCGTCATTGCACAGATCATTGACGTAGGTATTGCAAACCATGACAACAAATACATTGTCCAGAGATTTTTTATTCTTATTTTAATGGCAGCTCTTGGTCTTGCCAGCAGCATTACAGCTCAGTTCTTTGCAGCCAAAGCCAGCGTAGGCTTTGCCACTAAATTAAGACAGGCAGTTTATGACCATATACAGCGTCTGTCTTTTACAGAGCTGGATACTCTTGGAACAGATACTCTTATCACAAGACTCACCGATGATGTCAATCAGATTCAGAACGGATTAAATATGGGACTTCGTCTTCTTCTTCGAAGTCCGTTTATTGTACTTGGTTCCATGGTCATGGCATTTACTATCGACTTTAAATGTGCCCTGGTTTTTGCTGTTGCGATCCCGTTTCTGTTTCTGGTTGTCTTTGTTATTATGTTTCTCAGTATTCCTCTGTTCAAAAAGGTACAGGGAAAACTGGATACAGTAACCGGACTGACCAGAGAAAACCTTACAGGCGTCCGCGTTATCCGTGCATTCTGCCGTGAGAAGGATGCTGTTGCAGAATTTGATACCCGCAATCAGGAGCTGACAAAGTTAAATCTCTTTGTAGGAAAGCTTTCCGCTTTGTTAAATCCGGTCACTTACGTACTGATCAATATTGCTACTGTTATTCTGATCCAGAAAGCAGGAGTAGAAGTAAATCTTGGCGGTATGCAGCAGGGACAGGTTGTTGCCCTTTATAACTATATGGCTCAGATGATCGTGGAACTGATCAAGCTTGCCTCCCTGATCATCACCCTGAACAAATCTGCAGCCTGCGCAGGACGTGTGGCAGATATCCTGAAAGTGAAATCTACTATGGATTACCCCTCTTCCTCCACATATTCTGCTCAGATATCGAAGGACCTTGCAACAGCAACTGCTGATGCATCACTTTCTGAAAATGCCATCGTATTCAATGACGTAACCTTTGAGTACAGCAAAGCCGGTGCCCCCAGTCTTTCCCATATCAGTTTTTCTGTAAAAAAGGGACAGACCGTAGGTATTATCGGTGGTACAGGAAGCGGAAAAACCACTCTGGTAAATCTGATCTCCAGATTCTATGATGCCAGCAAAGGAACTGTTCTACTGGATGGTCAGAATATTGAAAATTACACCAGAAGTGATCTCCGCTCCAGAATCGGCGTTGTTCCACAGAAGGCAGCTCTTTTCAAAGGCTCTATCCGGGACAATCTGAAATGGGGCCGGGAAGATGCCTCTGACGAGGATCTGTGGCAGGCACTTACCACAGCACAGGGAAAAGAGGTAGTAGAGGGTAAACCGGGACAGCTTGATTTTATGCTGGAACAGAACGGTAAAAATCTTTCCGGCGGTCAGAAACAGCGACTTACCATTGCCCGTGCCCTGGTAAAAAAACCTGAAATCCTGATTCTGGATGACAGTGCCAGTGCCCTGGATTTTGCCACTGATGCAGCACTGCGTAAGTCTCTCAACAGACTTGACTGGAGAGTAACCACATTTCTGGTATCCCAGCGTTCCTCCAGCATTCAGCAGGCAGACCTGATCCTTGTCCTTGATAACGGTACTCTGGCAGGTAAGGGTACTCATGCTGAACTGCTGCGCACCTGTGATACTTACCGGGAAATCTATTTCTCACAGTTTCCGGAAGAAAGAGACAAATACGCCTCTGTATCTGCAGATAATATAATGAAGGAGGTGACTGTATGAGCAGATCAACAGTAAAGGATCCTGCTAAGAGCAAAAGCAGTGAAACCTTTTTTAAAGTACTGCGTTTTATCGGAAGATACCGTTTCCTGCTGATCCTCAGTATCATACTGGCAGCAGTTTCCGTTATCCTTCAGCTGTATGTCCCGATTCTGTTCGGAAATGCCATTGACCAGGTCATTGCCCAACATCAGGTAAACTTCGAAATGATGTGGTACTATCTGTCACGTATTCTTGTAATGGTCATCCTCTCTTCTGCTGCCACATGGCTTATGAATGTGATCAATAACCGCATGACCTACCAGACAGTTAAGGATATCCGTGCCAAAGCCATCCGACACATCCAGGTACTTCCCCTCTCTTACCTTGACGGACACAGTACCGGTGATATCATCAGCCGTATTATCGCAGATACAGATATTCTGTCTGATGGTATGCTACTTGGATTTACCCAGCTTTTTTCCGGAATCGTAACGATCATCGGAACACTGATCTTCATGTTCTCCAAAAACTTCTGGATTACATTGATGGTCATTGTCCTGACCCCCGTAAGCTTTTTGGTGGCCAAATTTATTTCTTCCCATACCTTCCAGATGTTCCGGAAGCAAAGCGATGCCAGAGGACGTCAGACTGCTCTCATCGAAGAGATGATTGGAAACCAGAAGGTTGTTCAGGCTTTTGGATATGAGGAAAAATCTTCTGAACGCTTTGCAAAGGTTAACGAAGAATTACAGGAATGCAGTCTGAAGGCCGTTTTTTACAGCAGCCTGACAAACCCTTCCACCCGTTTTGTCAATAATATTATTTATGCCTGTGTTGCACTGGTGGGTGCGTTCATTATCCCGGGAGGCAGACTGACAGTCGGAGGTCTTTCCGTACTCCTCTCCTATGCCAATCAGTATATGAAGCCATTCAATGACATCAGTTCCGTTGTTACAGAACTTCAGAATGCTCTTGCCTGTGCAGGCAGAATCTTTGATCTGCTGGAGGAGGAACCAGAAGTTACAGAGGCTTCTGAGACGCTGAAAGATGTGAAGGGTGAAGTAGATATTAAGAATGTATGCTTCCATTATGATGAATCAAAGAAACTGATTGAGAACTTCAACCTTCATGTAAAACCAGGTATGCGCATTGCCATCGTAGGACCTACCGGGTGCGGTAAATCAACCTTTATCAATCTTCTGATGAGATTCTATGATGTAAATGCCGGATCCATTTCCGTAGACGGCAAACAGATCAGAGACATTACCCGCCATTCTCTGAGAAGCAGCTATGGTATGGTTCTGCAGGAAACATGGATCAAGAACGGAACTGTCCGCGACAATATCTCGATCGGCAAACCGGAAGCTACAGATACCGAAATCATCGAAGCAGCCAAGCTTACCCACAGCTGGGAATTTATCCAAAGACTTCCCAAAGGACTGGACACCATGCTCAATGAAGACAGCTTAAGCCAGGGGCAGAAACAGCTGCTGTGTATCACAAGAGTTATGCTCTGTCTGCCTCCGATGCTGATCCTGGATGAAGCTACTTCAAGTATTGATACCAGAACAGAATTACAGATCCAGGAAGCGTTTGAACGAATGATGGAGGGAAGAACAAGCTTTATCGTAGCTCACCGCCTCTCTACGATCCGAAACGCAGACCTGATCCTTGTTATGAAAGACGGCAGCATTATTGAGCAGGGTACTCATGATGAACTGATCGCAAAAGGCGGCTTTTATCACACTCTGTATAACAGCCAGTTTGCTAAAGTCTCTGAATAACCCCAAAAAAGAGGAACTACTGTCCATCACAGCCGTTCCTCTTTTTGATTTTATCAAATATTTTTACTTAATTTTTATCAGATTGCTCTTGTGGCATCTTTCAGCCATTCTCTCTCTTCTTCATCCAGATATGGAGAAATCTTCTCATATACCTGTGCATGGTAATCATTGAGAAGGTTACGTTCCCGGACACTCATCAGTTCCGGCACCACTCCATCCAGATCAAAAGGTACCATGGTCAGAAATTCAAAGCACATAAACTGACCATACTCTGTTTTTTCAGCTTTTTTGCAGACCATCAGATTTTCATGACGGATTCCAAATCCATCCTCTCTGTAATATCCCGGCTCATCGGAGGTGATCATTCCCTCCTCCAGCACTGCATTTCCACCCGGAACAGTTTTCCATCGGAAACTATTGGGTCCTTCATGGACATTCAGAAGATACCCTACTCCATGACCGGTTCCATGCTTAAAATCCTCTCCCATTTCCCACAGTGGCTGTCTCGCCAGAATATCCAGATTTACGCCGGTACAGCCATGAAGAAATCTGGCAGCTCCCAGATTCAGAGTTCCCCGCAAAACTGCTGTGAAGTACTTTTTCTCTTCCTCAGAAGTGGGTCCCATGACAATAGTACGGGTAATATCAGTAGTTCCCTCTTTATAATGTCCTCCTGTATCTGCCAGAAGAAAACCGGTTGGTTCCAGAGGAATATCTGTTTCGGGTGTTGCAAAATAATGTACAATGGCAGCATGATTTCCATAGGCAATAATCGGATCAAAACTGTTATCTATGAAATCCTCCTGTTCCGAACGGAATTCATACAGCTTTTCTGCTGCACTTAATTCTGTGATCGGAATCCTTCCAACATTCTTCTTTAACCAGTATATGAACCTTGTAACTGCAACTCCGTCTCTGATATGCGCAATGCGTTCATTTTCCACCTCAACAGGATTCTTCGTTGCCTTGGGAAGAAGTGTAAGATTTTCTTCATCCAGAATCCGGGTGTCTGCCGGAATATTGCTAACCAGACGACTGTTGACTTTCTTTTTGCAGAGAAGAACTTTTTTGTCCTTTTTAAATGTTTTCACATACTCATAGATACTGTCATAGGGAAAAAGGGTCACACCATCTTTTTCCAGCGCTTCCAGTACGTCTGTCTGAAAGGCTTTCTCATTTGCAAAAAGTCTGATCTCTGTTTTTGTCATTACAAGATAAGAAAGAACCACCGGACAACAGTGGATATCTCCCCCACGTATATTTAACAGCCAGGCAATATCATCCAGAGAAGTCAGTACAAATAAATCTGCACCCTTTTTCTCCATTGCTTTGCGGATTCTTGCGCATTTATCAGCTCTGGATTCTCCTGCCCATTTTATATCCAGCTCTGTAACCGGTTCACAGGAAAGTACCGGGCGGTTTTCCCATATATCGCCTGCCAGATCATGATCAACACTGAGAGACACACCGTTTTCATCCAGCATTTTCTCTAATTCTGCTGCCTCTTTTGCACTGACAGTACGTCCGTCAAATCCCAGACACATTCCCTGTGTCAGATTTTTTTTCAGGAATTCATGAACTGTCGGAACTTCCGGCTCACCCATTTTAAATAAAGTAATTCCTGTTCCCTTCAGCTGATTTGCAGCCTGAATAAAATAACGTCCATCCGTCCATAACCCTGCCATATCCTGCATAATCAACGCAGTACCTGCAGAACCGGTAAATCCTGTGATATATTTTCTGCATTTGAAATATTCACCTACATATTCTGAACCATGAAAATCATCTGTAGGAATCAGATATGCATCAATTCCTGTCTCTTTCATGCGTGCACGAAGTGCTGCTATTCTCTCTTTTACTGTCATTCGTTTTTACCCTTAAGGCTGCTATCTGCAGTCGTTTTATCATTTTCGCCAAGTGTTTCGTTCATACTTCCCATACGATATCCCAGAATATCCATGGTCACATAAGTAAATCCATACTCCTTAAATTTCTTTGCAATATCCTCTCGGACATTTTTTTCCAGAAGTTTCGGAAATTCCTCCGGCATAATCTCAATTCTTGCAAGTAAACCGTGAATACGGACACGTACCTGATGGAATCCATAGTCAAGCAAAAGCTGCTCTGCTTTCTCAACCATTCCAAGCTTTTCCTCACTGATAGTCTCACCGTACACAAACCTGGAGGACAGACAGGCAAATGACTGTTTATCCCAGGTCGGAAGCCCCATTTCTTTGGAATATTCTCTAATCTCTGCCTTTGTCAGTTTCGCCTCACGTAGCGGACTCTTAACTCCCAGCTCTTTTACGGCAATCAGACCTGGTCTGTAATCGCCGTTATCATCCATATTTGATCCCTCTGCAATATATTCAATCCCATTTTTTTTCGCAATATCGCCAATCTTCTCAAACAGTTCTTTTTTACATAAATAACATCTGTTCGGAGGATTCTTTGAAAATCCCTCAATCTCCAGTTCCTCAGACTGGCAGATCACATGCCTGATCCCCTCTTTCTCGCAGAATGCCTTCGCTTCATTCAGCTCTCTTTTCGGGAAAGAACAGGATTGAGCCGTAATCGCAATCGCTTTATCGCCCAGCACATCATGAGCTGCTTTTAATAAGAATGTGGAATCCACTCCACTTGAGAAAGCAACTGCTACGCTGCCAAGTCCTTTCAGATATTCTTTTAAATATTCCAGTTTATTTTCCATATCAGTCTGCCTCTTGTCCGTTTTTATTGTACCTGCAGCACTCCTCGTAAATAATGTATATTGATTCAGCTGAACAGAGCGTGAAAGTTGAACTGTCTCAAATGTATTATTTAAAAAGGTGCTATAGCTTCATTATAATATAAGCGATGACTATTCAGCAACTTATTTTTCACATTGCGAAATGTGTTACTGAAAATAGAACGAACAATATTAATCGTGAACTTCCTGAAAAAGTAACACTCAAATTGCCCTTTTCTCATCAAAACAGTCCAATCTAATTTATTGAATTGATAACTGTACCATGAAATTAAGCCCAGAACATTGATATTTCAATATTTCCGGGCTTATATTTTACACTTTTTTACCAAAATATCTTGACATATCCCTCTAAATATGTGGTTTATAGATTAAGCAATATTACGTTACCGGCGAAATATTTATCTATCCAATATTTAGGAGGTATGTCATATGGATTGAACCAACATCTGCAAAAATATTATCCAATCCATTAAAATTATATCATGGATCCTGTTAAACTCGAACCCCATCGGGCAGAAAAACATTTCGTAAGAAAGAGAAAAGTTACTGTTCACACACCTCGCGGGATAGTGGTGTGTGAACAGTAACAGAGAGGGAATCAGTGTAATCATTCAATGTGGGTAACTTTCCTAAATTTACAAGAAATGTGTAAATATGTGAAATTAAAAAATGGCAGGCTATAAAATAAATTTACCTTTCAAAACTGGCTAATGAAATTCCAATATTGCTAACAAAATAGATCTGTTATATAATATATTGGAATATGTTTGAAAAATCATTCGGACAATCTTTTATTTTTGCTGCTTTTCAAACATATTCTGGCAATTTTTATATCACACAAAGTATATTGGAGTATATTATGGAAAAATCAACCCACACATCAACCCGTGTTTTTGGCAGTCAGGAATCCCTTGGTGTTAAGGGAATTGCCATTATCATGCTGATCTGCCACCACTGTTTTTTAGGTCCGGCGCGCTATAAGGGTCAGGCCGTTACGTTTATCATTCCAGAAAACATATGGAATTATGTTGCTCTCTTTTTCAAAATCTGTGTATGTATTTTTGCATTTATCAGTGCCTATGGAATTACATGGAAAATAAAAAGTTCCTGTCATTTTGATTCTGCAGAGCAAACTCAGAAAGACTTCAGAAATATATTACTTTCCCGCCTGATCCGCCTTCTGACCAGTTTTATTTTGGTTTTTCTGCTCGTAGACGTTTTTGCTTTGTTTTATGATCCAGGGCGCTTTGCAGAAATTTATGGAACTTCATTTCCTGTATGTATCGCATATTTTATTTTAGATATGCTGGGACTTGCACAGCTTTTACACACACCTACTTTTTTAGGTACTTATTGGTATTACAGTCTGGCAATTGTGATCATTCTGCTGGTACCATGTTTTTACTTACTTATCAGGAAGATAGGGACTGTTCCTTTTCTTGGGCTGATCGCAGTCATCAATTTTACAGTTTCTATTCCAAATCATAATTTCTGGCGTTATCTTTTATGTATTGCAGTTGGAGTTTCATGTGCTTACAACAATACCATTGTTAAAATTATGAATTGGGATATCATAAAATCACAAAAATGGAACCATCTTGTAAAATTTCTCATAGAATTTTTACTGCTATTTGTTCTTATGGTTCTACGACAGGGTCCATTAATGGATATACTCTATCCATTTTGGGATGCAGTAATTCCAGTTGTTTTTGCTTCTTTTTGCTGTGAATTTATAGTTATAATTCCTGGTTTGCGACAGCTTCTTATATTCCTTGGAACATATTCGGCTAATATTTTTATTATACACAATTACATTCGCAAAGTATGGTTTTATGATTTTACCTATAGCTTTAAATACCCTCTGTTAATCGTAATGGTTTTACTTTCAATTTCACTGGTTTTGTCCATCTGTATTGAACAACTAAAGAAAATCATTCATTACAATAGTTTTACCTGTCTTTTGGTTCAGAAAATATGTAAATAAAAACTTTATCCATCACACAAAATGTCCCTGTGTTACCATCGTAAGTAACGCAGGGACATTTTATTATTCCTTTATTTTTCATCTGTATGTGTGACCTTTGCCAGCGTATCCAGTGACAGTATTTTTCTGATATTTAACAAAAATAACGTACAGGCAGTAACTACAGAAATGATATCTGCAATTGGCTCTGCATAATACACACCCATAACACCAAAGAAATGCGGCAGAATAACAGCAAAAGGAATTAACAGCACTACTTTTCTAAGTATTGCAATACACAGAGAAATTTTCGCCTGTCCCAGGCCAAGGAAAGAGCTCTGTATTCCACTCTGAAGTCCGAAAATAGACATTCCCATAATATATATCGGCAGAACTCTCTTTACCAGATCTATCAAATCCGCATCATTCGTAAACATTCCTGCAAAAACACCCGGACAGATCATTGCAAACATCACATATGCAAAAGAAAACAAAAATGTGATAATAAGCATATTTTTTATTGCTTTTTTGACACGTTCAAACTGTCCTGCGCCAAAATTATAACTGATAATCGGCTGTACTCCATTTGTGAATCCATTGATTGGTACAAAAATCAGCTGTAGAACACTCTGTAAAATTGTCATAGATCCAACATACAAGTCTCCGCCATACGTCTGTAATCCATGATTCATTACAATAGTTATCGCACTCTCCGTAGCAGCCATAATAAACGGAGATACTCCCAATGCCAGTATTGAGCCAAGGATTTTCACGTCTGGCTTCAAATCAGAAATTCGGAGATGGATCTGCGATTTCGCTGAAATCAGGAAACGCAGCACCCAGACCACACTTAATGCCTGCGAAATCACAGTTGCTGTCGCAGCTCCTACAACTCCCATATCCAGAACAAAAATAAAAACAGGATCCAGAATAATGTTAACTATTGCACCGATTAATACTGAAATCATAGCCGTTCTTGCATATCCCTGACAGCTGATAAACGTATTAAGTCCTACCGAAAGCTCCACAAAAACTGTTCCCAGAAGATATACTGTTATATACGAAGCCGCATATTCTATTGTATAATCACTGGCACCAAACATATAAAGCAATGGCTTTTTTAATCCCAGAAATACTGCCATGAGCACGCCTGAAAATACTAATAGCAAAAAAGTAGAATTCCCAAGAATTTTTTCTGCACGTTTATTGTCTCTTTGTCCCATAGCAATAGCTGCCAATGGTGCTCCTCCTCCATTGGCAAATCCTGCAAATGCAGATACGATCGTAATGACAGGAAAGGTAACTCCCACTCCGGTCAGTGCTGCTGCTCCGACTCCCGGAATCCTTCCTATATATATTCTGTCGATAATATTATATAAAACATTTACTATCTGCGCTAATACAGATGGCAATGCCAGCTGCAGCATCAATTTTAATATCTTTTCCGTTCCAAGACGACTGTCTGATTTTGTTTCCATATGATTTCCTAATTTCCTTTTCGTTAATGTGTTGATTTCGCTTTCGGGTAAATATGTTTCATCCTGGCATCGTCAAAATGTGTATCCACCCATTTTTCTATCTGATTCTGTGCCGTTATTCCCTGTGCACGCTGATCATAACGTATCAGTGCTATAGAGGAAACATGCTCTTAAAAAAACGGGCATTTGCCTTGATAGTACCTTCTGTAAGATTTACACAATGAGTTTCTTTTTAAAATGCTACTCCAGGTTCATTGAATCCAATATGATCATTTCCTCCAATTCCAAGAAGCTGCAGATCAATCCCACCTACCATGGAAATTATCTTGTCATATTCTTTACAGGCATGCTCACTGTCTGCATCCATTCCGTCTGGAACATATGCATGGGATTTTTCAATATTTATATGGTTCAATAAATTTTGATCCATATAATATCGGTAACTCTGATCATTGTCTGGAGACAAACCTTTATATTCATCCAGATTTACAGTAGCAATTTTTGAAAAATCAAAATTCCCTTTTTTATGCCACTCAATCAACTGTTGATACATACCCACTGGTGTAGAACCAGTTGCTAAGCCCAGTACTAGTACAGCGAATATTAAGTAACTGCTATATTGATTTGTCTGATTTTTCATCTGCGGCGTTGTCACTAACGGATTGGGCATCATCCGCCACATATCTTTTTATAACAAAAACTTTATGGCTTCACATCCTGATATCGTTGTTGAAAAGAAACCCGATTCCCCTGACGAAGATAAATGTGTTCATGATTCAAAGCTTTTAATCCCGACACTTAAGGACTTCTTTTCCAAGCATCCTTTGATTAATCCAAAAACCTTCCTAGGTGATGCTGCTTTCGATACCGCACAGCTCTATAAGAGCCTTCTTACCGGTAACACTTTTGGTAATGACAAACATTTCTCGAAAACTTATATTCCGCTGAATGCAAGATCCGGACTTGAAAATCTGGATTATTCCATCAATGAAGATGGTATTCCGTGTTGTCCCCATGATCCTTCTTTACAAATGAAGTACGAAGGCACTTCCAAACTTCGCAGTGGAGTAACAAGATATAAATTTGTCTGTCCAAGAATGAAATGGATTTATGATAAATCAACTCAAAAATCCCATCGTCATTGTTTCTGTGACAACCCTTGTACTTCTTCTAAATGTGGGCGGATGGTCTACATCTACCCGGAAAAGGATCTTCGTGCTTATCCCGAAACGATCCGCGGCACCGAAAAATGGGATGATACCTATAAAATCAGGACTGTTGTCGAAAGAGATATCAACCATATCAAAGACAACCTCTGTCTTGCAGGACGCCGAACCCAAAATGAGAAGACTCTGCATGCTGATCTGATTCTTGCCTGGATCACACAACTTATTACTGTTGTTCTCACAGATAAGATCAACCACCACGAATATATTCGAAGCATAAAACCACTCATAGCTTAGGACTTACCACTTTCATAAAGTCCATAGCTTATTAAAGTGCGCCTAAAATGTCCGATTATCCATTTTTCATTCCAGAAGTCGTGCTCTGCGCGAATTCTTCCTTGTTTTGGTTCAAGGTTGCGAACGAGCACCGCGAGTTTCGCAATTACCTAAATATATATTGATTCGGCTCAACAGAACGTAAAAGTTGAACTGTCTCAAATGTATTATTTAAAAAGGTGCTATGGCTTCATTATAATATAGGCAATGACTGTTCAGCAACTTATTTTTCACATTGCGAAGTGTGTTACTGAAAATAGAACGAATAATATTGATTTATGGATGTTTTTTCGTTCCAATCGTGATTTATCGCATAGGTGAAGTTACTAATTTATATTGTTCAGATTGTATCATTTAAATCACATCCGCTGATAATCCGATCCCAACGGTTTTCACGCTTATCCATTTCATCAGTAAAATATGGAAGTCTGGTCTCTTCCAGTTCTTCCAGTCTGGAAACCTTTCCATTCAGATAATCATCAATCCGGTGTCCTGTGCTTTTAAGTCTGGTGATCACTCCACCTAATTTCACATCAAGCAGCTCATAGCCAAATGGCTTTGCATCTGTCATCCAGATTTCCTCTCTGATCCGTTTCATCTCTTCCAGATTGCAGATGATATCAGGGATTTCATTCTGACTGATTTCTTTTAGTATCTCTTTCTCTTCCCTGTCATAGGCATCTTTGATACGTACTCCCAGATCAGCTTTACCAGCCAGTACAGCTGCCAGCTTTTCGTAGAAAGAAAACACAAGTCCATATTTCGCTGATTTCGTACAATTTTCAGACATACAGCTGTATATTTCCTGATAATATGCCTTAACATCTGTGCCTGATGCCTTTACATGATAATCAAAGATGCCCAGCATTGGATCCTGATATAACAGATACTTGGACGGATTCTGAGCTTCCTGATTCCCTTTTTCATTCAGGAATAAGGAATCAAAACGGTCCAGTTCCATGAAATCGTCTAATTCCCCTCCTGTACAGTTTTTAAACTCTTCCTTCAGGATACTCTCATCATATTCTTTATGAAAACCAAGATGTGCAAAAAGGGCAACTCCCGGAAGTAACGCATCTACCGGAGTCTCTGCCCCGTTGTCCATCCATGCAGTACACAGAACTTCTTTCATGCCATATTCTTTACATGCCCCGAGTGCGGCATTGGTACATGCAAAAGTTTTGGAGTAATTGGGAGAAATTCCATTCCATATCCATGATCCGCCTGCAAATATAATATTATCTGAAAGCTGTTCATGAATATCCAGCATTTTCTCATAATCCCTGATATCATCATGATAATAGTCCCAGTATACCAACCCTAAATTCCTGTCCGTTTTTTCCCATTGAGAGCAGTCAGCATTTTCCGGCACATCATAATAACCACCACGCGTGTTTGCAGTAATATACATATCACTCCATATCATCGGTTTTAACCCCAGTGTCTTACAAATATCCATGACTCTGTCACAATGTTCCCTGATCAGCAGAGAACCTTCTTTATATCCATTTTCTCTCAGGGAATTTCCCAGCCCCAACATAACCGCTTCATCCATTCCAAGATGTACCCTGCTTGTAGAAAAATTCTCTTTCACTGAAATCAGAAGTTTTTCAATAAACTGATAGGTTTCTTCCTTACCCGGCTGAAGAATATCAGCGGAATCACGGATTTCACTCATTTCCGGCCATTTAAGGGCATTATGCAAATGAGCCAGTGTCTGAATACATGGAACCAGTTCTATTCCAAACATAGCAGCATATGTATCAATTTCCTTTATCTCATCTCTGGTATATTTTCCACGATAGGCTCCAAAATAAGGTTCACTCTTTACTTCGTAAGTATCTTCTGTATAAAGCATAAGCACGTTCATTCCCAGCTTTGCCAGTATTCGAATCAGGAATTTCACTTTTTCAACTGTAAACACAGCATTTCTGGAACAATCCAGCATCAGACCGTTTCTTTCAAAATAAATGTGCTCCTGATACTGGAATGCTTTATCTTCCATATGATGCAATACATAGTTTAATGCACGGTAATAATGAGCTGCTTCACGGCAGATCACATGGATCTGGTTTCCATTCTTACTTACCGCAATTTCCGGTCTGTCCTGAAATTCTACAGACAATTCTATATTTTCAATAAAAATGTCACTTTCACTGAGTAATATTTCTGTCCCCCGCCTGATATTTTTATATGTTTCTTTATTGGATGTAAAAATAATGTTCATTAATATTCCTTTCTCCTTAAAATTTTACTCTTCTCAGCAACACGTTATCCAAACAGACCCAGGTAATTACAAGTCTATGCTGGAAATATATGGATCAGATTCCCCTTTAAGCAAATAAACTCACAGGGAAATGAGCGCAAAAAAACAGCAAAACTTTTTCAAGATTTACTGCTTACATACCGCTGTGATGGACTGCCAATATTTATAGCAATTCCATAAAATACTGCAAGCAATCCGGTGTATTTATGATCTTCAAAAAAAGTTACACATCCAATAACTCAATCAACTTATCAAGAAATGCCTCTTCCCCTAATGTATTAATTTTAAAAAACACAGCCTGGCTTCCTCCTGCAGTAATTGCAGAAAGTTGAACAGGATCTTCACCGTTTTGAAAAAGTGTAATATTGAGACTCACTCTGTTTCCTCCAGCATAGCTGTAACGTTCAAAAATACGAACACTGCAACGCGCAGTCCCACTTTGAAAATCACTGGCATCTTCTAAAGTTGCTGATATACTGCTATTTAATATTCCGTTTTCGATATTTGAAAGTAACTGATCGAAATCTTCATTTATGCTTCTTTCTATTTTTGCCATACACAAACCTTCCTTTTCTCAACTGTGTGACATGCTCCCACCACTTAAATCCCAGATTTTGAAGTGGGGGCTTCTTGCTCAATGACTCTACTGAGCCAAGTATCTACAAGCTATCCTCGCGTGCCCCGCGATTCTTTTGCCCGGACACGGGCGCATTTTCTTACTTATTGTCCGGATACGGACAGTTTATACTGCCAGCATCCTTCTTGCCTCTTCACGGATATTGATCGCTGCATTTCGATCTCTGTCCATCTCATTTCCACACGTGCAGCGGTATACTCTTTCGGATAATCCCAGCTCTTTTTTTATCTTTCCGCATTTACTGCATTTTTTGCTTGAAGGGAAAAAGCGGTCTATCTTTACTAATTTCTTTCCCTTCCAGGTAAGCTTATAATCCAGCATATTCCGGAACATCCCGTATCCATTATCCTGTACACTTTTCCCAAAGTGCAGGCACTGGCCCATTGCTTTCATATCAATATCTTCTACCGCGACTATATCGTACTGGTCTGTAATCCTGCGGCTCAGTTTATGCAGATAATCCTTTCTCTGGTTTCGTATTTTTTCATGGCACCTGGCAACTTTCTTTTTCTGCCGCACATAATTGCGGCTTTCTTTTACACATCTCGACAGTTTACGCTGCTCCCTTGCCAGCCTTTTTTCATTTCTTCTGAAGAATCCTGCTTTTTCAAGTTCAATCTCTTCTGAAAACACTGCCATCCCCTGCATCGCATAATCAATCCCCAGTATTTTGGCATTGCTATAATCTTCATCTGCTGCTTGGTTTTCGCAGCTGTATCCTTCATACAGCAGACTTGCAAAATACTTTCCGGACGGCTCCATACTGACTGTCACTGATTTCAGACAGCAGTTTTCTGCAGGCTCCCTGTGTTTTTTCATGGAGATCCATTTTAATTTGGGAAGCCGGATCCGCTTATCTTCTACCAGAATATTTCCGTTGACTACATTTGTTGTGTAGCTGTTTTTGGAGTGATGTTTTGACTTGAAACGTGGAAATCCAACCTTGGGATCACGGAAAAAATTCTTATATGCTTTCTCCAAATGAAGCTGAACATTTGCCAGTGCCAGCGAATCTACTTCTTTCAGAAATGAATACTCCTTTTTATACATGGCTGGTGTATTTTTTAACAGTTTTTTCGTCTTTTTATACTCCCGGATCTTGTCATTAAGCATCTGGTTATACAGAAAACGGCAGCAGCCAAATGTTTTTCCCAGAAGTATCTTCTGTTCTTCTGTTGGATAGATCCGGAAACGATATGCTATGTTCAATGCTTTTTCTCTCCCTGGGTTTCGATGTATTGACAGATTACTTCAACTGGTGCGCCTCCTGCCGTCAAAAGGCAGAAACTCTGGCTCCAGAATGCTTCTTTCCAAAGTTTTTCCCGGATTTCCGGATACTCTTTTTTCAGCAGCCTGCTGCTGGCACTTTTATATGCATTGATAAATTTACTGAGTTCCGTTTTAGGCTGTGCACGAAACATTACATGCACATAGTCAATATCATGATTCCATTCCTCCAAAACAATTCCATATCGGGGTGCAATATATTCCCATATTTCTTTTGCTCTTTCTGAAATTGGATCATTGATAACTTTTCTTCGATATTTTACCACCATGATCAGATCATAATACATCAAATATACTGAATGTGCATTGTGATCTATTTTTTCCATAAAAACAGTCCTTTTTTGATCTTTTACCTTATCGACTGATTCTATTATACCATGAATTGCATTGCAGAACAAGTGTTCTTTTCTGTTTTTTTGCAATTCATCTCCCACCTATAGAGGAAGGAGAACTTAAATGAAAACTTTTTTGCGGATCTTTCCAGATTTCACTGTGATATAGGCTGTTCCCTTTTTCTTTCCGGTGATCACACCACTGGAACTTACCGTTGCGATCTTCTTATTTGAAGAACTGTAGGTAACTTTCTCCTGGGAAGTGATCGGGCTGATGACCGGTTTCAGCGTAAGTTTTTTTATTCTTTGCAACAGTCACGCTTGATTTCAGTCCGGTGATCTTTGTTGTTCTTACTGTTGTTTTTTGCACAGTAACGGAAATGACCTGTTTCTTGCCGCTGGCCAGTGTAATGGTCACTTTGATTATTATTTGAATTCCAGCCCTCAGCCTTTTCATTGACAGAGGGCTATTTGGGGCTTAACAATTATTGAGCATCCCTTAACTGATCTACAATGCTGCATTTCGCTGCGTTATCATACATCATGCAAGGAATCAGCCACCCAAGCAGAAGAAATACCGGAATTGTCAGCAGGACAGGCAGAACGGTGAACCGATACTCAAAGAACCAGAACATACTGCCCAGCATTTTCCCCGCAAGAGGTCCCACCGCCAGTGAAAGCACAAAGGCCACCGATACGGAAGACATTGTGTAAAACAACCCCTCGTAGATCAGCATGGTTTTGAGCTGTCGGGGCGTCATTCCTACAGCCTGAAGCACAGCAAATTCCCGGCGGCGGGAAAGAATACCGGTCATCATGGCGTTGAAGAAATTTAAGAGTCCCACCAGCCCAATGATAGCACAAAGGATACCACCGATCAGAAGGAACATCTGCCGGAACTGAGCAAACTCAGAGCGAACCGTGGCTTTGCTTTCATACATCAAGGGCGAAAACTCACCGGCCGTGAGCTTTGACAGATATTGCTCTGCTTCGGCCTCGTCAACTTCGTCCGCTGTGTCGAACAGGTAGAGCATCGGAATGGCTGCACCACCGCTGTCCCTCTGTGCGGTGTCCACAGACAAAACTGCATCATAGCCAACGCCGCTATAACGATAACTCATGGAATTCGGAAGTTCTACCAAGGCGCAGACCGTGTACTCTACATCTCTGGCTCCATACAGTTTTTTCTGACGGTACTCTTCCGGTGTATCTTCGGTGCGGAGTTCTCCGGTGCGGCTGTCGATATATTTCACATCATCCGCATAGGTAGCCGTGATCGTGTCTCCCACCTTGGGGTAGTATTCAGGATTGAGCAGATTACCGTAGTCATCTAAGGAAACCGCAATGGCAATGGCGTTATTGTCCGGCTCCAGCATAGGAGAAATATCTCCGTCGAGCACTTGCAGCTTGTCAAACAGACTGTTATCCAGAGCCTCGATTCTGGTATCTCCCATCACCATATTGCCCCGGTGCTCCATGCGGCTCATATGGCTGTCCAACTGCTCGGCGCTTTCGTACCTTGCATAGTCCTGCCGCAGAGCATCCTCCGTCATCCACAGATATGCGGGTTTTCGCACAGCATATCCCGTGCCGGAAAGACTGGCCTTTGTGTTTGCTGCGATCTCTCCGATCTGTTCTGGCGTGATGAATTCATCTGCTGGGTTATAACGAAAATAGTCGGGAGTGCTGACGATAAAATCGGCGCAGGTCATGGAGGATACATACTTCTCCATGCTGAAGCCGCCCACAAAGGCACACAGCGCATTGAACAGTGTCACCGACAGTGCCAGAGACAACACCACCAGTACCGTCTTTTTCTTGTTTCGTCCCAGATTGGCAAAGGCCATCTGATGGAGCTTTGCTCCTCGGATGCTGCGCCGTTTTTTCTTGGTCTGTATCGCATCCGTATATTTGGTAGCCTCCACCGGAGAAACCTTGGCTGCCATTTTTCCGGGCTTGGAACAGGACAAAAGCACCGTCAACAAGGCGAACAGCATAGAACCAAGGAAGATCACAGGCGAAGTGCTGATGGTGGTGATGCCTGTATTCAACTGGATGGAGTGCAAGACAACAGGCACCAAAACAGCGCCGATGCCGTAGCCCAGCAGAAGCCCCGCCGGAATGCCGATCAGACAAAGCAGAAGTGCCTGCTGGCGAATGATGCGTTTGAGCTGCCGGGGCGTTGTGCCAATGGTTTTCAGAAGTCCGTAAAACCGGATGTCCCCTGCAACAGAGATCTGAAAAATGTTATAGATGATAAGATACCCCGTGAAAATCACCAGCAGCAAAAAAGCTGCTATGGCGATCATCAGCTCTGGATCGAGCTGCGACTCCAGCTGGGATGAGGTATATCCCCAGTTGACGCCGATCCGGACGCTGTTGGGATCAGTATAGCTGTCCCATGTGTAGCCAAGATCGGTATCCACCTGCTCCATCTGCCCTTGAATGTTTGTGCCGGAGGTCAGCATGACATTCAAATCGGTGCGGAAAGGCTGTAAACCTGTTTTCACTGCCTGCGCTTCGATGTCATCTGCGTAATCACGGCTGATGTTGATGTAATGAACAGGCATTAGTTCATCATAGTCCCAATAGCCCACCAGCGTAAAGGTATCTGTTACAGTAAAGGCGGTTTGATCCTTGTCCGTAATGGAATAGGAAACCGTGACCTCGGCGCCCAGCTCCGGCGTTACGCCAAGCAGCTGCAACGCTGCCGTATCCATGGCTACCTCTTTGCCGCTTTCGGGCATCCGTCCGGTAGTAGGGGTGGCATAGCTCCATTTAGTGCAGTTGGCATCCATGTAGCTGATCTCTGCCGGTATTTTGGCAAAGACCCCCTCCGCAGTGATACCGATTACCTTCCGTGCCCCCGTAGCCTTTACCTTTGGGTGGGCAGCGATGCGTTCCGCCTGCTCGGGGGAAACATCCTTAAAGGTGCCATGCGCATAGCCGCCTACCTGCCGAAACTGGTAGGTTTCATAACTGGCGTTCAACGACAAGACAATGGTGAACATGGACGTAAATAGCAGCGTTGTCAGCGCAATGGCAAAAATGGCGATCAGATTGCGACGACGGTTCGCATAAAGAGATTTTAAGCTGAGTTTTCGAATACATTTTCGATTTTTGACATTCATCGTAGCCACCTCCCGTTAGTTCTGGGAGACGATCCGACCATCTTCGATACGGATAATGCGGTCTGCCATCTGCGCAATTTCTTCGTTGTGAGTGATCATTACGATTGTCTGGGCGAACTTTTGACTGGTGACTTTCAAAAGGCTCAATACATCCTGGCTGGTTTTGGAATCCAGATTGCCGGTGGGTTCATCTGCCAGAATGATAGCGGGTGCTGCCGCCAGCGCACGGGCAATGGCTACTCGCTGCTGTTGACCGCCTGAGAGCTGATTGGGCAGGGCATCCAGACGGTCGCTCAGTCCAAGCGTCTGCACGATCTGCTGCACAAAAGCCTTGTTTACCTTTCCGCCATCCAGTTCAGTGGGTAGAATGATATTTTCATATACATTCAGCACCGGAACAAGATTGTAGCTCTGAAATACAAAGCCGATTTTCCTGCGGCGAAAGATGGTCAGCGCTTCCTCCTTCAGGGAGAAAATATCCTGTCCGTCCACTATGACCGTGCCGCTTGTAGGGCGATCCAGCCCGCCCAGCATATGCAACAGCGTGGATTTTCCGGATCCGGATGTGCCGACAATTGCAACAAACTCTCCCTTCTTCACACTTAAATCAACTCCATCCAACGCATGAACTGCGTTATTACCGGAGCCATAAATCTTTTTCAGGTCTTTTGCCTGTAAAACCTCCATAAACGAGTACCTCCATGAAAAAATCTGTATGTATGAAAGGAAATGATCCTTTGATACATACAGATTATCGCATAGGATTCTTTCCACATTCTTTCCGGCAGAAAATGAAATCTAACAGTTTTGATAGAATTGTTGTTATTTCGGCAGAAATATGGAAAACGTACTTCCTTTTCCCGGAACGGAAGCAACCTTGATATAACCGCTCTCACCGGATATAATCTGTCGGGCAAGGTATAAGCCGATGCCAACCCCTTCTTGTTCCTGAACAGCATTTGAACGATAAAAACGGGAAAATATCTTTGCCTGCTCGTTTTCCGGGATACCTGAACCGGTATCCGATATATCGATCCTTGTAAACATTTCGTAATTTACGGTAGAAATCGTGATTGTTCCATGCTCCGTATATTTGATGGCATTGTCTACAATATTAGCCAGTGCTTCCGCTGTCCATTTGAAGTCAAATGTAGCGGAAATATCTGTATCGTACAGATATATGGATAATCCTTTTCCAGAAGCCTTGGCGGCATATTGTTCTACTACGCTTTCAAGCAGCGGCTGAAGTGATGCTTGCTGAGGGGAAAGTGAAATGATCCCATTTTCCAGTCTGGAAAGTTTTACGAGAGAATCAATCAGAAATCGTAGCTTTTCCGATTGTTTGTACAGTGCCTCCACGTTTTCCTTTGCCGATGCAGGAAGAGTTTCCTCCATCAAAAGCTCGCTGTATAACAGCAGGTTTGCAATCGGCGTTTTCGTCTGGTGCGAAATGTCCGCAATCAAGGATTTGATTTTGTCTTTTTCCTGTGCCATATTTCGAGAAGATGCTTCTGCGGCAGAAAGATAGTGTGCAAACTTTGTTTCCAAAGCAGACAGCTGGCTTTCATCAAAAGTGATTTCAGAAAAAGAACCGGTCATGGCAGCGTCCAGCATCCTTTCGATTTCTTCCATCGTTTTTCTGACCTTTCTCCGCTCCCATAATACAACAGCTGCCGCCGCCAGAGAACACAGCAGTATGATCACAATGCCGGTTTTATTCATCTTTTGTCACCCAGCTATAACCGATTCCATAGACGGTTTTAATGTATTTCTGTGCCCCAAGCTTATCCCTCAGACGCTTGATCGTAACAGACAAAGCATTTTCATCCACATATTCAGCACCATCTGTCCAGATCCTGTCTACAAGGTCTCCACGGGTCATGGTTCGACCACGATTTTCAACAAGCAGACGCAGTAATTTTTGTTCTGTTTTACTCAATTCCACTTTTGAATCTCCCACATAAAAGGTCATTGCTTCAAAGTCAAAGTGAAAAAGATCAATATGGATCGGTGCATTTTTATGGCTTGACGTTTGCTTTCGCAGTTGGGTATTCACCCTTGCCCGCAAAACCGAAAGAGAAAAGGGCTTGGTAATGTAATCATCAGCGCCCCTCTCCAGTCCGTCCACGATGTCCAGATCGGTATCATTGGCAGTCAGCAGAATAACAGGAATCCCGGGTGTGGTTTCCTTGACCTCCCGTAGCAATTCAAGCCCACTGCCATCCGGCAGATTGATATCTAACAGGATCAGGGATACACCGCCGCAAAGCAGCTGCTCCTTCGCCGTTTTCAGGTCTTTGCAGGAAATAACCTTCCGATCATCTACTTTCAGTGCTTTGCATAAACCTTGATTCAAACCAATATCATCTTCAACAATCAATAATTGCTCCATATATCTCACTCCCTCGTTACTCAAAGGTATTCGGCAAAGATAATAAAAAGACACAAAAATAACCGCTTCAGCCTCGCAAACTGAACGGTTATTTTCAATCAATTAAGTATGTGGACAAACCGTCTATCGGTAGCACTCTTTTTCTATAATCATATTAGCACGCATGTGTGGAAATGTCAAAATTTTTCTTCATTCTTGGTTATTAATCTCCTTGATCAGCTGTACTGCCTTCTCTGCATCATAGGTTTTCACGAGTATATCCACACCATATATTCCAAATCCAGGTGCCCCATGCATTACAACATTCGCACCTGCTTCCTGCGAAAAAGCTGCTATTCCATTTTGCTTTAACATTTCTACTAGCCGTTCTGTCTCTACTATATTCTGTGCATTATAAATTTTTTTCCATTCTGTCTTAGATTGGGAAGTTTCTTTTCTCTCCTGAACATTTGGTGAATTCTGATCTCTTTTTCGATTAATAAATGCTAAGATCCTAAGAATAATAAATGACACAATAGTAATACCAGTCAAAAATCCCAATGCTAATCGTGTTATCTGTGTTTCTGTAGCTCCCATTCTAAATAAACATATACCATAGATGACTGTAAAAATTCCTGCACATATTACACTGGTGAGAAAATTTTGCCATATAGCAGCACTTTTTGGCAAACATTTATCCCATATTCCATTGTGCACCATAATAGAGGCATACAGGATTCCTCCTACTAAAGCAGCTACTGTCTCTCCTAAAATCAAACGAATATCCACCGTTAATAACATTTGAATAATAATCGCTAACACACTAATCACAAACATTGATGCAAATGCAACATTTCCAGCCTTTAATGCTTTTTGTTTCACCCATTCTTCATACACCGCAACTTTGTCCAGTGTTTCTTTCATATCTTTATTCATAGTCTGGCTCCTTTCTCCATCCAGGAGCTCTCTCATCTCAACATCGTAATATTCAGCAAGTTGAACAAGTACACTGAGATCTGGCATATTTATTCCTGTTTCCCATCTGGAAACTGTTCTTGCAGATACCCCAAACTTCTCGGCAAGCTGTTCTTGCGTAAGATTCTTTTCTTTACGACATTGCTTTAAAAAAGCTCCAATCTTTTTTGTATCCATATCTCTACCTCTCTTCCACTTACAGCTTACCAATATGCACCAAAATTACCACGACATAAAACGAGAATCCGTTAATTTTCAACCGGACATCTTATGTCTGGAATAAATAAACGGTATTTTCATACCGAAAACAAATACCTATAATCATTCCAACATTCAAACAAGAAGTATCTCTCGCCCAATGCGCTCGGTCAATTCCGATTTGAGTTAAAGCCCAAGAGGCTTTTAATGCCCCTTATGCTTTTCTCTTTTCTTTTGCTGTTTCAACTCAAACATTCGCTGTTCTTTTGCCTCTTTTTTCTTGCGATTTCTCTCTTTACGCTCCTGTTTGTTATGTTCCTGCTGTAACTTCAATGCTTGCTGCGATTTTGTGCCAATACCTGTCCCTATTGTCTGCTTTTTTACTTCTCGATGCATCCGTTTCGGATTTCTTTTTATATCCTTTACAACAGTTTCAACAGCCGGACTGAATTTCAAACTGAAATAGTATTGTTGAATATATTCCTGCACTTCGTAATCTTTTGGTTCTGCACCAAATATTACCTTCGCTACAGATAATTTACCATCCGCAATACGCTCGAATACGCCTACCCAAAATGGTTCTTCAAAATATACCGTCAGTTTTCCATTTGTTTTGTCCATAAAAATCCCTCCTAAAATGAATTGAACAAAGAATGGACAACCCGGAGGGGCAGGTTACTTACCCTATTTACATAGGACGGCTGGGCTACCTACCAGCTCTAGCATATCTTAAAAATATGCATTGCGTTTTTATCTTGTTTTTATCATATAAAGTGCAATATCACACAATATATCCTTACAATTTATATATTCTAATTCCTATAGTAAATCTATACAATCATCTTTTCCATTGATAGTACGAGACGATTTTAACATAATACTTTATCTGCTTTCAACACATAATCATGGGAACATATAATTCTGCTTCTCTGAATGATATCACCTCTAACAGAACAGTTTCCTTTTGCACAGCCTTCTATCGGTGTAAAATTTTCGCAGGAACCACATTTTCTGCGTTCCTTTTTCATTCCACGTCCATCGCACCGGATCATTTCATAACCAACAATGTATTTTTGCAATTCATCTTCCGGGATTGTCTTTTCGAGCTTTTCTCCTGCATCATTTCTCAGTTCAAAATGAATATCCTTGCCATTTATGTCTGCTTGCAAGGCTATATTATTATTTAAGAGACCTTCCTCGTTTAACTCATTGATTTCTTCACAATCCAGATTTTCAATAAATTGCAAAATATCTTCCATTATGTCCACAGACAAGCCATATCCTCCAGAGCTGTATTCATAGAATATATTTCCATAATAATCGCCTTCTTTTAAGGTTATCGCAATCACATAGTCCCTGGATTTGTAATCATCAGATAGATCATGGTACATTTTTGTCTTCTCCTTATACTGATATCTGTTCTGGTTTTCTTCCCTATACTTTTCATTTTTTATTTTATCGACTGCATTTTGTTTTTCTATCTTTGCTTCCATTGCAGCATAACCATTTTGCTTAAATTTTTCTATCAGCTCGTCCCCATAACAATCACGAAATTCTTCTCTACATTTCTTTAATGCATCCAGTTGTGTAGATAAAAACTCATCAAAGAAGCTTTCCGGAATATGTAGCCTGCTTGAAAATTGTCTTTTTCTCTTTGGTATCGTTCTTTGAGTGCTGGCATATCCCAACACTCCCATAGACACATCTAACACCCCTGCTAGTTCTACCGAATTTAATTCATATACTTTTTCAATCGCATCATAAATATTTATTTCTACACCGACTCCCTGTTCATCCTGTTGTAAAAGATCCAGAAATTTTTCATAACTTATTTTACATTGATCATAAGGTTTCTTAATATACCAAGGTGCTTTTTTCGTAATCTCGGTATAATACTCCAAAGAAGCTTCCCAGTCATCGCACTCTTCGCCTTCCTTGCATGTGGTATACATGCCACACACACCATTGGAGTCAAATCCACACGTTTTACAAATCTTATCAATTCTCACACTTATCACCTCTCAATCCATCAACATTTTTCTGCATAGATAAATTTTTTCATCAATTCTTTCCTTGTAATTATACACTTTTTCTGATGATATTGCTATCTGCAAGGATATTTGAACTTACTATTGAACTCTTCTTACTGAAAAATATAGATACTCAATTTGAATATTTTTTTCGACAATTACGTAGTATTTCTGTCTGAAGATTCTTATTGTCCTTTTTGGGGGCTTATAAATAAATTTTATTATATATTTATATAATTTTATACTGAAAACTTCAAAATAGAGATACTCGTAAATTTTACTCACCTGTATCCTCTGAAGAATTTCAGTTATTTGAAGAATATTTCCCTAACATGAAACTTCCCGCTTCGTATAAAGCCTTTTTATCTTGTTCAAATGGAATGGAGCTATTTTGTGGAGAAGAGGGTAGTTCTCTAGTCAGCTGTACCATCTACTCTTTAAAAGAAGCTCTTAATCAAAAAGAATTTTGGAATAATACACCTATTTTATCTGATCCAGAATTCACATATCATCTCCCCATTCTTTGTCTGCAAGATATAGGTGATATAACCATGAATTTGCAGGCTGTATCAGAAGGTAGAGACGATTATTTATGTTATCCCGCTCCTGACACCGATCGTTTTAACCTTCCTTTTAATGAATGGCTGGAGCGATATATTGTATGCAGGGACATGAATTTTGGTTTTTCTTAAATCCGTAACTACCAAAATACTTTCTCTCTACTTTTTTTTATAGAAAAAATATATGCTTATGAAAAACACTCTGACTACTAATAAGTTGGAGTATTTTTATAATTCATATTATATTTATAGATTTACTCTCAGTGCTACACATTCCGGGGGTTGAGGCCGTCCCCAAAGTGCGTTTTGATATCCAAACGCTATGCTTGCCAGGTACTTCCGAACACTTTTTAAGGAAACCATACCATCCGTCCAACCATTTTATATTAATTCTCATCCATATTATCTTTCTTCTCCATCAGCTGTTTCAGCTTTTTATTTATTTTACTTCTATTCTCCTCCTGTAATTTTCCGCAGAATAGATAGCAAAATTTCAGTGCAAACCACCAGATATACAAAGCTTTGAAGCTCTGGAATGCCTGATCATCCAGCATTCCATGTGCCACATTGTTGCGCATGTTAAATCCAAATTTTGAACAGAAAATCGTATTTAAAGCAAATATAAGGTCTTCATCCAGGCTTTCTTTTACTCCTTCCAATTCTAAGACAGCGTGCATTGGTTTTACTTCTTCAATCCCTTCTTCATTCATGTTGTAAACAGTTTCTCCACATTCCACTGCCAGATATCTTACTGCATTTTCTATCTGTGGAATCAGGATACTTAGCGCCGTCAAAAAATCTCCTGAAAAGCCAAACATAAGACCCTTGGTATACGATTCTTTTCTCCCCTCCGGAATCGCACAACTTACATCTACAATCTTTTTTACATCACTCTCTTCGATCACAAATCTGGAACGAATATATTCAAACGTATTTCTCACCAGGATCTGTGCAAAATAATCCATCTCCATGGCTGCTGTCCGCTCCATATTATCCTTAAGAGCTCCTTCATCAATTGTTCCATCGTGCTTTTTCACAGGCCTGCTTTTAGCAATTAATTTTCCTCCTTTTCCAAGGATTGCCGCTGGAAATATCGTGTGCAGGATCCCAGTCCTATTTAATACTTGATCCTTTACCCTTTCTCTTTCCGGAATCGGAAGAAATGAAGCAAAATAACACAGTGCTTCTTCCTTATCAAGATCCTCCAGTTGACGGAACAGTTCTTTTACAATGCCACTGGCATCCTGTTTATCACTCCATACCATCATCTCCGAAAGAGAAGCTTCTTCTATCTGTGCTATTTCCTGCAACAGTGCCTTTCTTTCTTCTTCCGTACCCTGTATGGTCTTTAACAACTGAATAACCTCTTTCAAATAGTGAATCTTTCTCATTAAATTTCCTTTGGAAGAGCCCCCGGCATATTCAGCCTCCATCCGGACAGCCTGAATCTTACGTCTTCGTATCGCAATCAGTTTAGGTTCAGTAATACACTTTTTCTTCTGCCAGTTATTTTTTCTGCAATAGAGTTCTTCCAACAGATCACAAAACTTACCAATGAGCGGTGCATCGCAGCTATTATCATCGTAGGTTTTCAAGATATTTTCCACATAAGGGATCAGATATCCTGTATCCACTTTTTCCTCCATGGCAGTTTTTATCAAATATCCAATTTTTGCATGGCTGCTGTTATCATACTCTTCTAATACTTTTATCAGCAGATTCTTTCGCACCACTTCATTGATTTCCTTGCTTCGCATTTTTTTAGAGATAAACAAGATCCGGTTTATAGCCATGATATGATCTGCAAATGCACCGGTGTTCTTCAAGTGTTCGCAATAAGCCGTTTCTGCTATTTTAGCATTTGAGAAATCATTTTCCACAACCCATAAAAAATCCGATATCTTTGCCTTGTTGATCGGTGCGATGGGATAGCTTCGGATTTCCTCCAGCAATGCCTGATACTCTTCTCTATTTATATCTTTCCGATTCCAAATGCTGCGGGCATAGGAAAACGGTACGTCTTTAGGCGTATCGATCCATCGTTCCACAATAATATCCACCAGAAGATTCCTGAATTCCCCATCCATCGGTCTGCGGAAATCTGCCAGTGCCTTCTCTACCGTATGATAATCAGATTCTTTTAAAATCTCTGCGATCTGCTCTGCCATTTTTTCTGCCATACATATTCCTCCAACCTTTTTCTATAGGAAAAGTATAACGTATTTTTCTTTTTCCTGTAAAGCAGAAAGACCTGAAAATCCAGGTCTTTCTGTCATCATTAATTAAAAATTGAAATTCACACTCTATTTTATATCCTTGGAGCCCATAGAAGCCGCCCATCCAGCCTGAATCCTTTGTATTACGCTTCCATCCCGTGCATCGATCGTAAGATGTAGGACGGATTTTGCGGACATTCAAAATAAAAAAGAATGTGGAGGTAACAGACAATGGCAAAATCATTATTTGAGGAACTGGGCGGCAAATACGAAAGGCAAGGGGATTATTTGATACCGTGCTTAACTGTACCCGCCGAAGAAGAACAGGCAATAGGCATCTGGGGGCAACGGCATTTAGATTATCT